>Ga0182024_10006591_pt1 | contig 25418 bp, 21 predicted proteins | sample P32metaG_FD_120480 | JGI IMG/M metagenome (GOLD analysis project Ga0182024, IMG submission 120480) | Permafrost microbial communities from Stordalen Mire, Sweden - P3-2 metaG (Illumina Assembly) | ecosystem: Environmental > Terrestrial > Soil > Wetlands > Permafrost | place: Sweden: Stordalen...
AGCCAGACTCCTTTCAAGCTGAAGCGTCTTCAGTTTGTCGCAGGGGAGTCTGGCTTTTTGCCTATCCGGCCCTTCATGTAAATGCCGGTTTGCTCGATATAAAATCGTTAACGGCGTAGCCCAGCGGGGCGAAAGTCGCTTGGTTTAAGGATCTGGACGGAAACTTGCTTTCTCTGACCGAAAGTCCGACCAGCTGAAAAGCGACGAAATCCATTTAGAGGTTGCGAGCAGGATATTCTTGCGCAATAATGTCGGGCCGCATTCGCCGAAGAAAGCCCAAATGCGGTTGCTATCGATGTATTCACCGGCGGCTTGACGTGCCAGTCCTGGCCGCACAAATTTGGCTTGAAATCGAGCCACCACTTGCGGCATAATGGCACCGAATATGTACGTATGATCACTACAACAAATTTTACCGCCGGACTACACAAAATCGCACCAACCGTTTGAGACCGTTTTCGAGCCCTTTCACCCCCGTTTTTTTCCGGTTTATCACCGTTTTTACCGTTTTTTACCATGAATGAATTTCATTCGCGATTCGCAACCGGCGGCTTGTAAAATCCGCAGCCGTTTTCCAATAGCTACGTGGTTTCACGAACGAATCGCCAGGCATCTACCGAGAGAGTTAAGACAATGGCTGAACCTAAAGAACGAATCCCGCTGGAAGACGATTTGTGCATTCACACATTTGGTGTGAGTGCCGCGATGGTGGGCGTGTGCTTGACGGTGATCGGGTTGATTCGGATCGTGATCACGTTGCAGAAGGTCAATACGCTGGCCGACGATTTGCTGGCGGGCGATGCGATACTGTTTTTGGGCTCTTGTATTTTGTCGTACTGGGCATTGCGCAATCGAAAAATTCGACGCCGACTCCGGGCGGAGCGGATTGCCGATTGGCTGTTCATAGCGGCGATGATGGTGATGACAGGCGTGTGCTTGTTTATCACCTACGCCATTGCGACAAACCCAAACATCGTGGGGCAATGATGACGCGCTTTGCGGAATATGACCGCGCGGGTCCAGCGGCCACATCGGCCCGGCATGCGACGTTTTTTCTATTGTTTTGGCTGGTGCTTTTTCGTGCGACAGTATCCGACGCAGCCGAGACCGCTCGTTCCGAGCAACAATCCGCCACGCCGGAGAGTATCAAGTCAACGATCGCGGAACTGGAAAAACTCTCTCAACAAACGCTAGACAAAACCGGCGTGCCGGGCCTTGCGGTGGCCGTGGTTTACGACGACAAGGTGGTGGAATTGAAAGGCTTTGGCGTGCGGCAGATCGGAAGGCCTGAGAGTATTGATGCCGACACGGTATTTCAAATTGCATCGGTTTCTAAGGCGGTTACCTCAACTGTGCTGGCCAGATTGGTCAGCGAAGGAACCATTCAATGGGACGATCGCGTGATCGACCACGATCCTGAATTTCAAATGTCCGATCCGTGGGTTACGCGGCAATTGACGCTGCGCGATTTGCTCTGTCATCGGAGCGGGTTGCCTGATCATGCGGGCGATTTGCTGGAAGATTTGGGCTACGATCGGGCCGAGGTGCTGTATCGATTGCGCTACCTGGATTGCGGCAACAATTTTCGCTCGCACTATGCTTACACGAATTTCGGTTATTCCGAAGCAGCTTTAGCAGCGGCGCATGCGGTGGGCAAACCGTGGGAAGAGCTGGCCGCGGAGAAACTGTACCGGCCGCTGGGCATGATGGCGACGAGTTCGAGGTACCAGGACTATGCTGCGGCGAAAAATCATGCGGCACTGCATGCACGCATCAATGGGAAATGGCAGGCCAAATACGTTCGGCAACCCGATGCGCAATCGCCGGCCGGCGGAGTTAGTTCCACCGTGCGCGATCTGGCGCAATGGATGCGGTTGCAATTGGCGGACGGCAAATTCGACGGCAAGCAGTTGATTTCCGCCGAGGCGCTGGGCGAAACGCATCGCCCACAGATAATTAACCGGCGACCCGACAATCCTGACATCGATCGGGCTGGAATGTATGGGTTCGGTTGGAACATCAGTTATGACGATCATGGCCGAATCCATTTGATTCACTCCGGTGGTTTTGAGCTCGGCGCAGCCACCGTGGTTCACTTAGTTCCGTCGGAGAAATTGGGAATTGTGGCGCTGACCAATGCTTCTCCCATAGGTGTGCCCGAAGCTATTGCGTCGACATTTTGCGATTTGGCGATTGACGGAAAGGTGCAGCGCGATTGGTTCGAATTATATCGCAAAGGTTTTGAAGCTTTATCGAAAGCGAATGATGGCACCGGGGTTGATGACCATCGTCCACCAGCGAAAGCATTGCCGGCTGCCCCGAATGCTGCTTATGTGGGCAAGTATAGCAACCGTTACTTTGGCGAGATTGAAGTTGTAGAAAAAGATGGAAAGCTGCAATTGCGAATGGGGCCCAAGAAAGTGCTGTACCCGATGGAGCACTGGGATCGCGATGTGTTTATCTATCAGCCAACGGGGGAAATGGCGGCGGGGTTGAGCGGAGTTACCTTTACCATTGGGCCGAGTCAAACGGCAACGCTGGTGCTGATTGAGAATTTGAATGTATATGGGCAGGGGACGTTTATCAGTGCGGCAACGGACAAGCAGAAATAACGGGATGGGATCGGTGCGCGGTTCGCATCCAGGAATTCCAGTTCGAATCAACGGGGAGCACGTTATGAAACGTTTGCATTGGGTGTTCGTCACGGCGCTCCTTGGATCGGTTATCTTGTATCGAGCGGCGTGGGCCGATGATCAACCGCGAGAAATTCCGCTTTGGCCCAACGGTGTGCCGGGGTTTGAAGATCGCAAAGACATCAAGGAAGTAAAAACCGATAAACCCGGTGGCGAATACACCATTACGAATGTGCAGAATCCGTCGCTAACTTTATTTTTGCCACAGAAAGACAAGGCCACGGGCGCGGCGGTGGTGATTGCTCCGGGGGGCGGACATCGCGAGTTGTGGATGATGCACGAAGGATTGAATGAAGCTAAATGGCTGAGCGAGCACGGTGTGGCGTGCTTCGTGCTGAAATATCGGCTGGCGCGGGAGAAAGATTCGCCCTTCAAACTGCCCGACACGCCGACGCAGGATGGCCAGCGAGCGATTCGTTTAGTGCGCAGCCGCGCTGCAGAGTGGGGCATCGATCCGCACCGGGTGGGCATATTGGGATTTTCCGCCGGCGGTGAGTTGGCGGCGCTAGTATGCGATGCCGATGGAAAGGGCAAAGACGACTCTGATGATCCCGTGCAGCGGCAAAGTGCACGGCCCGATTTTCAGGGGCTCGTTTATTCTGGTCCGCTGGGGATTCGTGGGCAAACAATTACCAAAGAAATGGACCTACCCCCGACATTCATTGCCGTGGGGGACGAAGACGGGAATCATTTTGCTCCCATGCTCGCAAAGCATTACCTGGCGTTGAAAGACGCGGGCGTCTCGGCGGAGTTGCATATTTATGCCAAAGCGCCGCACGGTTTCGGCATGCGCGACAGCAATATCGGCAAACCGAGCAACGAATTTATTCAGCAGTTCTACGACTTTTTAGAAACCGAGGGATTTTTGAAGAACGGAAGTTAGTCGGATCCTGTCGTAGCTGAAAGTTTCGCCGGCGCCTGGCGTATTACTTCAGCGGCGAGAAATCGGTTGGGTCGGCATAGACGGAATCGACGTGGTTCACGAGTTTGCCCCCGGCTTCGGAATCGGCCTTCACTTTTTGCCAATCGGGATCGCTTTGGAATTCGGCCCAATTTTTCTTGGCGGCGTCGCGGCTTTCGTGGGCAATGATATAGATTAATGTGTTTTTCGATTTCGGTTCGTCCTGTGGAATCCAGTAACCGATGTTTGTCATGCCGTGTTTTTCAAAAAGTTGCCAAGTGTGGTCACGGAAGCGGGCCAGCAGGGCGTCGAGTTTGCCGTCTTCGGCAGTGTAGGTGCGAATTTCGAACACGCGGTTTGCTTTTGGAGCGTCGGTCGCGGCGCCGCCGGAAATTTGGCTCAGGAAGAATATGGCAATGAAAGCCATCGCACAGAAACCTGCGAGAACGGAGCGAGTGGAAATCATAAGGCGTCCGTGGGGATAGTTGTTGTTTGAAGGATTCATCTTAATACAGCCTGGAATAGAGCAGGAAGCACGCCGGCCGGGGCGCGCCAGGTATGGATCACTTTACCCAGCCGCGACGCCACCTGAGAAGCGGTTGCTTTCCCATCACGGTGTGCTGATTGTCGAGCGCGAAGGAAGTGGGCACGGGCAGATCGTAGCGACGCATGCTTTGCGCGCAATTCGCCGTTAGTCTGCCGCGTGTGGTGCTTTCGCCGAAAACAGCCAGATTTTTAGCGGTCACGTACAAAGCGTGGGATGGAGGCAATGGAATTTTATTCTTTAACGGGTCCATCTGCTTGGCAAAACTGATGTCATCAGGAAATGACTGAAAAAGATACCGCAGTACTTTGACTCGCATAAATTGATGCAGCCAGATCTGGAGGTAATTATTGCGGCGGAGCAGGAGATATCCCTGAGGGGTGCGTATAGAGTCGCCCGTTAAAGCGTATTTTTTTAACATGTCGCGGCAACGACAGAACAGAATGCCGCTCACGTTTGATGGAAGATCAAACACGAAGGGAAACAGCGCCCGAATGCGGGTTAACTGGAGCTTGATGGGATATTTATCGTCCATGCACCAATAGATTAATTGCTCATCATCAAAGTCTTCCAGCAGGGTCAAAATAGTGCTTTTGAAGGCTGGGCTGCAAGGACGATATTCGCGATTGGCTGATTGGGGGCCTATCAAGGTTTGGTATGGAATACGAAAACGAAAGGGATGATCGGGCCATAGCCGATTGTATTGGAAGATCATATGCTCGGTCGACGGCCGATATTTATCGCAAGTTAAAACAATTGCTTCCATGCCAGATCAGATCCAATATTCGTTCCGCACGTAGAGAATCACTTATCGCAAGATCTTACAGTGACCAAACTTGCTTCCAAGCTTTATGCAAATTTAATGAGTTTGGTCAAGACATGTTTCGTAGTCGGCTACGAAAAAGCGTTTACCTTTGGCGACGATGCGATGACCTTCGGCGGTTAAGCGCCGGCGAAGCCGCGGAATGCCGCCGGGATATTTAGGATTTAATTCGCCGCCGGTTTTCAGTGTGCGCCAATAGGGAGTGATTTTAGGCTTACCCCGGCGGTTGGCGGTGGCATCGGAAAGTGTTTCTTCAGCCGCGTAGGCGGCGATCCAAGCAAAAATGCCCGTCGTGATTGGGCAGCAGACGTTTACGCCGTGCTTTTTGGCAAGGGCGGTGCGGATTTCGTTGATGGTGATTAATTTTCCTTTGCGGACGCGCTTCATTAGTGCGTCAACTTCTCGCGGAGCGGGAATGACCATGGTGCCACGACCCCAGCGCGTGGTCATTCGACCAGAGATGCGGCCGGTTTTAGGGAGGTCTTTGTCGTCGACCAGTTTTTCGCGCCACGATTTGCGCTTAGGCATGGTTTCAATTACCTTGCATTGCAGCTCGATTGAAGCCAATACTCACTGAACCGAGCTTCCACGGCGAGTGATGAGTTGCGATATTGCTAATCATGCCGAATTCATCTGGACTGCACAAGCAAGTTGCCATTATCGGCGGGGGAATTTCGGGTCTGGCGGCGGCGCATCGGGTGCGGGAATTGAATCGGGAGGCTCAGGTTACGCTGTTTGAGGCGACCGATCGGCTCGGAGGCAGTCTGAGAACATCGCGACAGGATGGATTTTTGATCGAGCAGGGGGCCGACAGTTTTATTACCGATGTGCCGTGGGCAGTCGATCTTTGCCGACGCATCGGTTTTGCCGATCAATTGATCCCGACGAATTCGGCGGCTCGCGGCGCGATGGTCGTGAGGCGCGGGAAGTTGGAACGTGTGCCGGACGGATTTTTGCTCATGGCACCGCAACGGTTGTGGCCGATATTGTGCTCGCCGATTTTAAGTTTGCGCGGCAAGGCGCGGCTGGCGGGGGAGTTTTTTGTGAAACGGCGGACGCAATCGTCCGATGGCCGTGATGATGAAAGTGTTGCCGAATTTGTTCGGCGGCGACTGGGACGCGAGACTTTCGAACGGCTGGTGCAGCCGCTGGTCGGCGGCATTTATACGGCTGATCCGGAGAAACTCAGCTTGGCCGCGACGCTGCCGCGATTTTTAGAGATGGAACGAGAGCATGGTGGTTTGATTCGAGCCGCGAGGGCGAGAGCCAAGGTTCAGGCGTCAGGAGTCAGGGTTCAGGAAATCGGGGGGAGTGGCGCAAGGTACAGCATGTTTGTCACGCCTAGGGAAGGGCTTTCGAGTCTTATCGAAGCAATAGCGGCGCGGTTGCCCGAGGGATGCATCCGGTTCAATACAGCGGTGCAGCGGATTGAGCGAATTGGAGAAAAATGGCGAGTGCATGTCGACTCGACTGGTACCGTCGGGCTATCTACGGATTTCGACGCATTGATTATTGCCACGCCGACAGCAGCGGCTGCCAAATTACTAGAATTTACTGATGCAGCACTTGCTCGCGAATTGAGGCCGATTGAATATGCGGGGTCAGCGGTGGTGGCGTTGGGGTACGACCGCTCGCAGATCGAACATCCGATGAATCGTTTTGGGTTCGTGGTGCCGGCGATTGAACGGCGGCGGATTTTGTCGGCGAGTTTTTCCAGCGTGAAGTTTCCTGGCCGTGCTCCGGTGGGAAAAGAATTGATACGAGTATTTTTAGGCGGCGCGTTGCAGCCGGAGATGATGGAATTATCCGACGAGCAGCTTCGTCGCACCGCGGAAGAAGAATTGCGCGAATTATTGGGCATCGCTGGGAGCCCGTGCTTGTCGCTGGTGTTCCGTTGGCCCGCAAGTATGCCGCAGTATCATTTGGGGCATTTGGCAAGAAACGCGCGGATTAAGGAGCGGCTTGCTGGGCTGCCGGGATTAGCGCTCGCGGGGAACGCTTATGAAGGCGTCGGGATTCCGCAGTGCGTGCGGAGCGGTGAGGAGGCGGCGGAGAAAATCGTCAGTGATAACTGACGATGCAACAAAAGAAGCCCAGGGATTGCAACCCCTGGGCTTGAATTGATGCGCGTGATCGACGACGCGATTATTTCTTTCCGGCACCCTTGGCTGGTGCGGCGGCTTTGGCGGGAGCGGCACCCTTGGCTGGTGCGGCGGCGCCTTTTGCGGCTGCAGCACCGGCGGCCGGTGCAGCGGCGCCCGGGGTGGCGGCTGTGCCTTCGGCGCCTTCGGCTTCTTCTTCCTTCTTCTTCTTTTTCTTCTTCATCGTCAGGCGCATGACTTTGACTTTGGGTAATCCCAATACGGTCATGGTGTCATCCCAGCGTTCGGCTTCTTTGAGCTTAGCGATGCGTTCGCCGCGTTTCATTACATTGCGTGCTTTCACGCTGCCGCGCCGGATCCGTAGGCTTTTATCGATGGTCATTTGGTCAGGTTTTAGGGTTCAGGGTCGCGAAAGGCGATCAATTTGTGCGAATCATCCAATATAGAAACATTGCGACGGTTCGACAAGGCTTTCGCAGGTGTAGGGGTGTCCACCAGCGGGCTATGCCGTTAGAATGAGGTGTTACCCACGGACGAACTTCTTGCCCGCCAAAATCTGCCCATGCCTGCCCCCGATATCGTCATCCGCGGCGCCCGAGAGCATAATCTGCGCAGCGTTGACGTGGTGTTGCCGCGAAATCAATTGATCTGTCTGACCGGGGTGAGCGGGTCGGGCAAAAGCTCCTTAGCGTTCGATACGCTGTATGCCGAGGGGCAGCGGCGGTATGTGGAAAGCTTGTCGAGCTTTGCCCGGCAGTTTTTAGGGCAAATGCCAAAGCCGGAAGTGGACCATATTTCCGGGTTGAGTCCGTCTATCTCTATCGCACAGAAGTCGTCGGGGCAGAATCCGCGGTCCACGGTTGGGACGATCACGGAGATTTACGATTATCTGCGAGTGCTCTATGCACGTGTCGGGCAGGGGCATTGTCCGCAATGCAGTCGGCCGATAACGGCCCAAAGCCGGGAACAGATTATCGAACGGATATTGCAGCTGCCGGACCGGACGCCGTTTTTGGTGCTGGCGCCGTTGATTCGGGCACAAAAAGGGGAATACCGCGATCTGTTTGAAGACTTGCTGAAGCAGGGGTTTGCGCGGGCTCGAGTGGATGGGAAGGTCGTGCAGCTGTCCGACGATTTGCAGCTCGATCGGCAGATGCGGCACCACATTGAAGTCGTAATTGATCGATTGGTTGTTGGACCGAGTGCGCGGCCGAGGTTAGCGGAGGCGGTGGAGTTGGGATTGCGGCTGGGCAATGGCGAATTGATCGTTTCCGTCGAGGCCGGCGAAAAGAAAATCGTGGAGGTACCAGAAAGCGAAGAGGACGAGAGCTTAAACGGGCAGACGGAAAAAGGAGGCAAACGGAAGGGGGCAAAAACAAGCAAGGCTGTCCAGCGCGGGCGGTCGGATTCCAATTTGGTGTTGTCGGCTCATTATGCGTGCACGCATTGCGGGCTGAGTTTTGATCCGCCGAGCCCGCAACTATTCAGCTTCAACAGTCCGCAAGGAATGTGCAAGCAGTGTGATGGTCTGGGAGAGATATATAGCTTTGCGGCGGAACGATTGGTGCCCAATCCCGATTTGTCGTTTGCCCATGGAGCCATTGAATTGGTCGGTACGTGGCGCGACATGGGGCGCTGGCGGCGGCACATTTATCAAGGCGTGGCGGATACGGTCGAACGACTGAATAACCTCGAACACGGGACGATGTTGGAAACGCCGTGGCGAAAACTTCCGGCGGAGCTGCAAAACTTTTGGCTGCATGGCACTGGCCAGGAGCACATCACGTTCACTTGGCGCAATGGGCCGCAAGGGATGAAGTACGGCGGACATTTTGAGGGAATCATTCCGCAATTGCTGTCGCGGCATCGCAGCACGAACAGCAAAATGCAGCAGCGGCAGTTGGAAAAGTACATGAGTGTGATCCGGTGCGCGACATGTACAGGCGCGCGGCTGAATCCGCAGGCGCGAAGTGTGACGATTTCGTCGGCGCATTCGAAATTTGCCGACAAGCCGGCGCGGAGCCTGCCGGAAGTTTGTGCATTGGCGGTTAATGACGCAGCAGATTTTTTCAGCGAATTAGTGTTGGATGCCACGGGGCGGAAAATTGCCGAAGAAGCCGTGAAGGAAATTCGCGGGCGGCTGGGATTTTTGGTTAATGTGGGACTGGAGTATTTGGCCTTGGATCGCACGGCACCCACGCTTTCCGGCGGGGAAACGCAGCGGATTCGCCTGGCCGGGCAGATTGGCTGCGGGCTGGTGGGCGTCTTATATATTTTGGATGAACCGTCGATCGGACTGCATCCGCGCGATAACCAGAAGTTGCTCGACACGCTGCATCAATTGCGAGACAAGGGGAATACGGTCGTCGTGGTCGAGCACGATGAAGACACGATGCGGGCTGCCGATACCATTCTCGATTTCGGTCCGGGCCCTGGCGTTCGCGGCGGCGAGCTTGTTGCGGCAGGTCCGCTGGAAAAAATCATTAAAGCCGAGCGGAGCGTTACCGGTCAGTTTTTAAATGGCACGCGGAAGATTGAAATTCCCAAGCAGCGCAGGGTGAGTGGTGAGCGGTTAGCGGTAAGTGGTCGGGCGGATGGTGGCGCCAGCGAGCAGAAAGCACTTAATGGAAAACGTAAAGAAGACAACTCCCGGGTGCAGCCCGGAGCTAATTGTCTAAAAATCGTTGGGGCACGGCATAACAATTTAAAAAATATCACGGTCGAGATTCCGCTGGGAGCGCTGGTGTGTGTGACGGGCGTTAGCGGGTCGGGTAAAAGCTCGTTGATCAGCGACATTTTGGCCGAGGCGCTCAACCGCGATCTTAATCTTGGAATCGGCAATCCGGGCGAGCACGATCGGATCGAGGGGCTCGAGCATCTCGATAAATTGATCGCCATTGATCAATCGCCGATTGGCCGGACGCCGCGGTCTAATCCCGCCACGTACATCAAGTTGGCCGACGACATTCGCGACTTGTTCGCCAAGCTGCCGGAATCCAAGGCGCGAGGTTACAAGCCGGGACGGTTCAGCTTCAATGTGGCGAGCGGGCGCTGTGAAGCCTGCGAAGGAAACGGATCGAATCGTCTGGAGATGGATTTTTTGGCCGACGTGTGGGTGACGTGCCCTGTGTGCAATGGTCACCGATTCAGCCGGGAAACGTTGCAGGTGCGGTTCAAGGGTAAAAATATTGCAGATGTGTTGGAAATGGATGTGCAGGAGGCGCTGGCACATTTCGAAAATGTGCCTGACATCCGCCGCAAATTGCAAACGCTGCACGATGTGGGGCTGGATTATTTGAAGCTTGGGCAGCCGTCGCCCACGCTCTCCGGAGGCGAGGCGCAGCGCATCAAACTCGCGCGCGAATTGGTGAAACGGAGCACGGGTCGCACGCTGTATTTGCTCGATGAGCCGACTACGGGCCTGCACTTTGCCGACATTCAAATGCTGCTGAAGGTGCTACAGGATTTGGTTGATGTCGGCAATACCGTGCTGGTGGTGGAGCACAATTTGGACGTGGTTAAAACTGCCGATTGGATTATCGACCTGGGTCCGGAAGGTGGAGCGGCGGGCGGCGAACTGGTGGCCGCGGGAACGCCGGAAGAGGTGGTGAGTGGTGATTTGTCAGTAGCGAGCAGTCGGAAGGGTAAGAAAGCGGAAGGTGAAACGCAGAAAAAGGAGAACCTCGTTTCTCATACTGCAGTGGCGCTAGCGCCGATTTTGAGTGGAATAGCGCCATCCATTACAAAACGATCGAAGGCGAAAAATGGCAAAACCAACGCCGCGATCTTTGGTGAGCAAACCATTCGGGTCCGCGGCGCGCGTCAGCATAATTTGAAGGGGGTAGATGTCGATATTCCGCGCGATCAAATGACGGTTTGCTGCGGATTAAGCGGCTCCGGGAAGAGTTCGCTGGCGATGGACACGATTTATGCTGAGGGGCAGCGCCGTTATGTGGAAAGTTTGAGCGCTTACGCCCGGCAGTTTGTCGGGCAGATGCAAAAGCCAAAGCTGGAACACATCGAAGGATTGTCGCCGGCGATTGCCATCGAGCAGAAGAATTTGGGTCACACGCCGCGATCTACCGTTGGGACGGTCACGGAAATTTACGATTACCTGCGCGTTTTGTTTACACGGCTGGGAAAACCATACTGCCCAGCGTGCGATGTGCCCATCGGCACGCAATCGTCCGATGAAATCATTGAAAAGATAATGACGGAGCAGGAGGGGACCAAGCTGTATTTGATGGCGCCGCTGGAAATTCGCGTCGGCGAAAAGTACGAAACACTGTGGGAAGAAATGCGGGCGCAGGGCTATCAGCGATTGCGGATCGATGGTATCACGTGCACAGTCGATGAACCGCCGACCATTGATCGCCGCCGCAAACACTTGGTGGAAGTCATTGTCGATCGTATTACCGTGCGGCCGGGGAGCGACAGCCGCAGCCGCATTGCCGGCAGCGTGGAGACGGCGCTGTCGCTGGGTAAAGGCGTGCTGAGTATTGCGTATCCGGTGGACGGAGTCGAGGAAAAGCGCTGGCCGGTGGAAATTCATAGTCAGCATTTTGCCTGCGACAAGTGCGGCCGCAGCTTCGAGCCGCTAACACCGCACAGTTTTTCGTTCAACAGTCCGTTGGGTTGGTGTAAGGAATGCGAAGGGCTTGGCACGCAGTTGGGCGCCAATCCGGCGGCACTAGTGCGCGATCCGAAATTGTCGTTGGCGGAGGGCGCCATTGGGATTTGGCCCGATTTGAAGTGGCCGTTGTTCGATCGAATGCTTGGCGCGCTGGCGGCGCATACCGGTTTGCGCACCGACGTGCCGTTTGATCAGCTTACAAGCCGCGAACGTCGAGTGGTAATGCAGGGCACCGGTGAAGATTGGATTGAGGTTATGCCGAAAGGCAAATCGAAATCTAACACAGCCACACAGCCAGTCGCACCGCTCTTCCGCTTTCAATACAAAGGGCTGTATCCGGCGCTAGAAGAAGCGGCCCGATTGTCGCCGACGTTGCGCGGGCAGTTGGATCATTTGGTCGACGAAGTGGAATGTGCGATGTGCGGCGGTAGCCGATTGAATGAATTGGCAGCGGCCGTGCGGTTGCGCGATCGGACCATTGGCGAGTTCTGCCGATTGCCGCTCGATAAGCTGTTGGCGGAATTCGCTGCCTGGCAGCCGGCGGGTGCTGAGAAAAAAATTGCCGGCGATCTGGTACGAGAAATCCGCAATCGGCTGGAATTTTTGATCGACGTCGGGCTGGAGTATCTCACGTTGGCCCGACCAGCGCCATCCCTTTCAGGCGGCGAGGCGCAGCGCATTCGCCTGGGAAGCCAGGTCGGGAGCGGACTATGCGGCGTACTGTACGTGCTGGATGAACCGACCATCGGACTACATCCGCGCGATAATCGCCGCTTGCTCGGCGCGCTCCAGAAACTGCGCGACCTGGGAAATACGTTGCTCGTGGTAGAACACGACAAAGAAGTGGTTGCCAGTGCCGATCAACTGTTGGATTTTGGCCCCGGCGCCGGCGAATTCGGCGGACAGATTGTGGCGCAAGGCACGCCGCAGCAGGTTAGCAAATCGCGCAGCTCGGTGACTGGTCCGTATTTGAGTGGAAAGAAGGCGATTCCGGTGCCGACGAACAGGCGGCCGGCCGTCAGCGACAAAACAGGCACCGCGGTGCTGGAGATTGTCGGCGCGCGGCATAATAATTTGCGAAATCTTTCCGTGCGGATTCCGCTGGGCACGTTAACCGCCATTACCGGCGTGAGCGGATCGGGAAAAAGTTCGCTGATTGAAGACGTGCTCTACAAGTCACTAGCCAAAACACTGCATCGTGCCGGCGAAATTCCCGGATTGCACGACGAAATTCGCGGCGTGGAACAAATCAACAAAGTGATCCGTGTGGATCAACAGCCGCTAGGCAATACACCCACGAGCAATCCGGCCACCTATACGGGCGTGTTCGATTTGATTCGGCAACTCTTCTCGCAGTTGCCGGAGGCCAAAGTGCGAGGATACCTGCCACGGCGGTTCAGCTTCAATGCAGCGGGAGGTCGTTGCGAAGCATGCGAAGGCAACGGCCAGCTGTGCATTGAGATGCACTTTCTGCCGGATGTGTGGGTCGAGTGCGATACGTGTCGGGGCCGGCGCTACAATCCGGAAACTTTGGCGGTCACCTACCACGGGCAATCGATTGCCGACGTACTGGAAATGTCCTGTGGTCGGGCGCTCAAACTGTTCGAGAACATTCCGAAGATTCGGCGGATTTTGCAAACGCTGTGCGATGTCGGGCTGGATTATTTACGTCTCGGGCAACCGGCCCATACGCTTTCCGGCGGCGAGGCGCAGCGCGTAAAGCTGGCCGCCGAACTGGCGCGGCCCGACACAGGTCGGACGCTCTATCTGTTGGATGAGCCGACCACCGGACTGCACTTCGACGACATTCGAAAGTTGCTAGAGGTACTGCATCGATTGGTCGATTTGGGGAATACCGTGGTTGTGATCGAGCACAATTTGGATGTGATTAAAACGGCCGACTGGGTCATTGATTTGGGACCGGAGGCCGGCGAGGGGGGCGGCTACGTGGTGGCAGAGGGGACGCCGGAAGAAGTGGCGGGGGGTTCGGAATCTAAGAAATCAAAGCGACGGAAAGATTCCACGTTCCGCACTCCGCATTCTGCATTTGGCAATTCTCATACAGCGGCGGCATTGGCGCCGGTGTTGGCGGCGGGGCCGCATCAGGAGCGAAAGGCACACAATTTTTCGGCCGCGGAAGTGGCGCGAAGCGGCGACGTAGAAATTAATAAAATTGGCGAACAAATCAAAATGCCTTGGGCCACGAATGGTCGCCAGTGGCACACGGTCGATCGGGTCGGCAGAAACGGAGAACCTTGCCGCTGGGATGGCCGGATTCTGGAGCGATTGGTCGATCGAATTCAGGAAATTGGCGAGTTTAGCGAGACGAACTGGAACGACCGGAGTGTTGTGGAAATTGCAGCCCAAAAAAAGGCCGACGGATGGTTCCTGCACGCCATTACCGGCGAGCAATGGCTATTGAAGCTGAAATTTCGCATGGCCAAAGCGACTTTCAACCGGGAAGAATTAATCTCAAAGTTGGCCATGAAGCCGCTTAACGAATTACACGAATTGCCGGTCTACGGCACCGACCGGCGCGTGAAAGTGCGTACGCTCCGTGGCCCATGGCAGGAAGTGGAAATGCGTGTGCATGCTTTGGACGAAATCGACCACAAATATTTCTGGCAGTTTGTCGAGCAGGCTGTGGCAGGGTTCAAACGAATTACGCAGCGTGCGCATCAGGATCCGGAATCGGTGATGCCGTGGACCGTCCTGGGCCGGAAATGGCATTTGCTGCGAAAAGGTTTTCCGCCAGGAAAGCGCATTGCCTGGGAGGCTGAAGTTTTGGAGGAATTGTTGGAAATGTTGTTGAGCGCCGCGCCCCAAGCGCAGGCACTGTGGAACCATAGCCAAGTGGTGAATTTGTTGGTGCCGGGACAGCGCGAGCCGTGGGCGCGGGTCTGGACGAAACGTTTGGCTGCCGTGGAATTGTCGCTGGCGGGACCGAAAGGTAAATTCGCTTTGGGTCGTATCGCGGAACTGTGTGAAGAACCGGAATTTGAGGCGGGTCGGGGGGATGTCGACGTGATGAAGATGCGGTTCGTTACCACCGACGACTTGCACCGCGGCGACTTAGCGGCGTTCTTGCGCGAGCATGTGACTACCATTGAAGCCGACGATGAGAACGGGCGACCGTTGTTTCGCAAAAAACAGTTCGCGGTGAGTGACTAAGTTCGAAAATGTTTGCGGCGTATTCACCGTGGGCTAAGCAACGTTTATTTCGTGAAATTTCGCAGTCAAATGCCCCAGCAACTTTTGCCGTCGAGTTTTCTGTTTCGCTTTGCCGTACCATGCCGGTATGCGACGAAATTGTGGACACCCAAGGGTGTGGAATTGGGGGATGAGTATTTGCTGCCGAGCTTTGCGGAGCTCGACGACGCTCCGCAGCGCGTGGCGGTGCAGGCTGCGTGGAATGAGCAGGGCGTGGCATTTTCGATTGCTGTGAGCGGTAAGAAACAGTCGCCATGGTGCCGCGAAAGCAAAATTGAAGATAGCGACGGCGTTTATTTTTGGATAGACACCCGCGATACGCATAATATCCACCGTGCCAGCCGGTTTTGCCATCAATTTGTGATTCTGCCTAACGGCGGCGGGCATCGGCAGGACGAGCCGGTGGCGGAAATGTTGGCGATCAACCGGGCTCGCGAAAACCCCAAACCGATCAGGCCTGGAACGCTGGGCACCGTGAATCGCAAGTTGAATGACGGATACCGGTTGGACGTGGCGATTCCTGCGGCGGTGCTGACGGGGTTTGATCCAGCGGAACATCCACGGTTGGGTTTTCATTGGGAGGTGGTGGATCGAGAGATTGGCGAGCACACTTTTTGCTGCCCGCCGGGGCTGCCGTATCGCGAAGATCCCAGCACGTGGGGCACGCTGGAATTGGTGAAGCGATAACGAGACCGAATGAGTAGCGACGCACTTCCGCGGAGATGAAATCAAATTTCCGCCATTTCGCCGGCGTGATAGCTAGAACGGACGAATGGCCCACTGGCTACACGGCTGAAACCCATTATACGGGCGGCGCGGCCTAAGTCGTCGAATTCTGCTGGTGGCACGTAGCGCACCACGGCAAGATGCTGCGGCGTCGGTTGCAGATATTGCCCCAGCGTGAGCATGTCGCAGCCGGCATCGAGCAAATCGGCGAGTACATCAAGCAGTTCGTCGCGAGTTTCGCCCAGCCCGAGCATGAGACCGCTTTTGGTTTTGACTTGCGGATTAAGCAGTTTGGCGTGGCGGAGTAGTTCAAGTGTCCAGCGATAGTTGCTTTTTCGGCCGCGAACTGTGTAATACAACCGCGGCACGGTTTCTGTATTGTGATTAAAGATTTCTGGCGCCGATTCCATGACGCGTTCGATGGCGCCGGCTTTGCCAAGAAAATCGGGCGTGAGCACTTCGACGGCCGCACCGGTCCGCTGGCGGACCGCCAACACGCACCGATAAAAATGGTCGGCGCCGCCGTCAGGCAGATCGTCGCGGGTGACCGAGGTAATTACGACATGCTTCAATTCCAGCCGGGCAGCTGCTTCAGCCACGCGTTGGGGCTCGTCGATTTCGACCGCCTCCGTCTTTCCCTTGGGTACAGAGCAGAAACCGCAGGGTCGGGTGCAAACGTTGCCCAAAATCATAAATGTGGCCGTTTTTTGCGACCAGCATTCCAAACGGTTCGGGCACTTGGCGCTTTCGCAAACCGTTTCCAAGTGAAGATCGTCGATCAGGCGTGATGTAAACTGCAATCCGCCGCCAGTGGGCAGATTTTTCTTCAGCCACGTTGGCAAACGGGGCCGCGATGGAGAATTAACGGAGGGATTGAGCGTAACGAGTTGCATAGTTCAAATATCGAAGGATAGTTAACTGTATCAATGGTGCGGCGGTGGGAAAAGGCGAGGAGAACGATTGGCCAAGAAAGCATCAAAAAAAGGCGGCAAAAAAGACGCCCCCGATCGTGAGCACGACAACGAGCGGCTCATTGCGCAAAATCGCCGCGCACGGCACGAATATGAAGTGCTCGAGACGCTGGAGTGCGGCATTGTGCTGGTGGGGAGCGAGGTGAAAAGTTTGCGCACGGGGGCATTGTCGCTGGAAGAAGCTTATGCCCGGCTAAAAGCAAACGAATTGTGGTTAATCGGCTGCGACATTCCGGAATATGTGCAAGCAAATCGGCAAAATCATGTGCCCAAAAGACCGCGGAAATTGCTGATCCATCGACGCGAAATTAAAAAATTTGCTGCCCGGGCGACGGAGCGAGGCCTGACATTGATTCCTCTGAAAATGTATTTCACGGAAGGACGGGCGAAAGTGCTCCTGGGGTTGTGCAAAGGCCGCAAGCTCCACGACAAGCGCGAAGTATTGAAACAGAAAGCGGCGAAGCGCGACATTCAGCGGGCGATGCGGCGAGGATAACCGCCTAAATCCGCCAAAGCTCCTTCTACGGTTTTAAGCCTCAAGCATTTGCCGTCGCCGGCGGTCGTAAAGCAATAGGCCTATGAGCGATTTTGCATCGTGTAATTGGCCATTGTCGGCCATCTGCAAAGCCTCGTTTAAGCTCATCACATGGGTTTGAATTTCTTCTCCCGATTCCGGGGTGGCGGCGCCAGCCTCAAGGTCGGTCACCAGAAACAAGTGCATCCGCTCGTGCAGGATGCCCGGAGATACGAAGAATTCGCACAGTTTCTCTATTTTGCCGGCGCGGTAGCCCGTTTCTTCAATCAGTTCGCGATGGGCACATGCCTTGGGATCTTCTCCCGGTTCCAGTGTGCCAGCCGGCAGTTCCCAAAGCGTTTCGCCTACTGCGACGCGATAATTTTGAATCAGGCATACCCGCTCGGGGTCAACGAGTGGGAGAATCACGACGGAACCGGGGTGTTTGATGACCTCATGCGTGTGCACCGATCCATTTGCCACCCGGTGCGAAACCTGCACGACTTGAAATCGCCGAGCTTCTAACAACATTTTCGGCTTCTCGTTCATGATAGAATCTCAAGGCGCGTGTATCCGGCCACATCTCGGTTCCGCTAGCAGGCAATTTGATTGCCACTAGCCAGGCTGGATGTTAAGATAACGGTTCGGGCGTGTGCGCACCAAGGGTTGGCCGGAACGGTAATTATGCGCGACAATTCCCAATGGAGTCTGAATTGTGGGATGTGGGCTGGCGTGCGGGTCTACGTGCACGCCTCGCTGCTGGTTGCGTTTGTCGCGGTTCTCTATTTTTCCATGCAGGTTGCCCAGCTACAGCTAGAGGATGGCTTGGTTTATGGTTTGATCGGGTCAGGTATATTGCTAATCTCCTTGTTATTGCATGAACTGGCCCACGGTCTGGCCGCTTCGCGCTTGGGCGGCAGCGTCGATCTTGTGATGCTTGGCCCTCTGGGAGGAATGTATCTTCCCAGTGTGCCTCGCGAGCCCCATCGCGAAGTGATCGTGGCTTTGGCAGGCCCATTGGTTCACTTCCTGGTGTTGGTGGCGCTGGGACCGGCATTGGTATTTGTCGGCGTGAAGTTTGGCGATCTGCTGCTTCATCCGCTATATCCTGTCAGCTTGCTGACGTCGTCGTTACCGGTAGTGGCCATGAAAATGGCGTTTTGGTTTAACTGGCTGCTACTGGTGGTGAATCTGATTCCGGCGCCCGCACTTGATGGTGGGCGCGCACTGCGCAGCATTTTGTGGCCTGTAATGGGTTACCGAGGCGCCGTACGCACTGTCAGTCGCAGCGGCATGATGATTTCGCTCATGCTGTGCTTATTGGCCGTTGTATTGCGCGATCCCAATCTTCGATTGGTCCCGACTTGGTTACCCCTGGCGCTGCTGGCCCTGTTCTTGTTTTTCAGTTCGCAGCAAGAAGTTCAAACGATTGAAGAAGATGATCAAGAGGACGATTTGTTCGGTTATGATTTTTCGCAAGGGTTCAGCAGTTTGGAACCGCCGCAGCTGGGGCCACGCAGCCGCCAACGCGGTCCCATGCGCCGTTGGTTACAGCAGCGCCAAGAAATGAAAGAGCGCCGGCTGCGAGAAATTGAAGCGGAGGAAGAGCGGCGTGTCGATGACGTGCTGATTCGCGTGAAGGAAGTCGGCATTGACGGTCTATCACCCGAAGATCGCTCGTTGTTACATCGAGTGAGCGCGCGGTACCGCGATCGGCTGCAATCATAGTGAGTTGCGCCGGGTTGGTTTGCGGGGCGGTTCCCGTATCTTCCGCTAACATGTGCATATGCCTCGTTAGCTCTTCTATGACTTAAGAATCGCTACATTCGGATCGATTGATTCCGCTGCTCTAATCGCTGTGGGCCGATGAACGCTTAGCTCTCAAAAAACCCACAGCTTATGGAAGTTTCGCATCGACATAGGCTTAGAGGCTGCCAAATAACTGACTCGGCAAGCTAGGAAATCCGGCGAATCAATCATAGTCAGCCGAGTTTTTTGTCAGCCTGTTATGAGCGGCCGTCGAAGTTGTTGTGGCTTTTGCCTGCCTTAACCCTTTGACGTAGATTCTTCTAAGGATCACTCCGGAACATTCTCTAGAGCGTTCGCCGCTGGCATTTGTAACGAGATCGGCTGATGACGCAAGTGGCATTTAAGCGCAGCGACAAAGCGCAAATGGAAGCTGAAGTGCGGCAACGCACATTGGCCCGGATGTGCGAATCGTTGGAGCTCTGTTTCAACTCTAAATTTACGGTACTGGATGTCTCCACCGGCGATTGCTTATTGCGTGGAGCCTTTGAATCTGGCGGCAGCGTGCAGGCACAACTAGAATTGTGCCGCGCCGTGTTGTGTAACGGAAAAGCGGAGTTCATCGCCGAAGAAGATCCGGTCGTTGTCTTGGCAATTCCGCTGGTCGATGACGAACCAGCGCGCTATGTCGCGCTGGCGCCGTTTGTGATTCGCACCAGCGACGAAGCGACCATTACTGGAGCGGCCACATCGCTGGGTTGTAAAGGGGAAAGCGCCAACTCTTGGGCCAAGCGACAAAGCGTTTGGGATTCGCGTCGTTTAATGCATTTGGCAGAACTGAACGCGTCGCACTGGTCGGATGAATTTCGCGCGTGGCAAATGCAACGGGAAATTTACGACATTTCTTCGCATTTATCGGCCGCCTATGAAGAACTCAATTTGCTATATGGACTGACACAAAAGTTAAAAATCTCCGATTCGATTGAAGACCTCGGCAGAAAATCTCTGGAATGGCTTGCCGAGGTAATTTCGGCTGAAGGATTTGTTCTGGAATTGCTTCCTTTTTCGCAGACAGAGGGCGAAGCGGCAGCGCCGAGCCATCGTCAATCCGCGTTTTTGCAATTTGGCCATCCGTGCATTGATCGTTTCCAGTTGGCGCGAATGATCGAGCATTTAGATCTGGCCAAGGAAAAACGGCCGCTGGTAATCAACACCAGTTCTCGAGACCGCGATTGGCCGCTACCTGAGATTCAACAAGCGGTCATCGTGCCGCTGACGGACGGCGACAATTTATTCGGCTGGCTGGCCGCGTTGAATCGTGAAGAACGGGCCGAGTTTGGAAGTTCCGAGGCAAGCTTGCTCTCGTCCGTGGCTGCCATTTTGGGAACTCATGCGAGCAACTTAGCGCTGTATCGTCAGCAGGCGGAATTTTTGGCAGGCGTTGTTCGAGCTCTGACATCTGCAATCGATGCCAAGGATCCATACACCTGTGGCCACAGCGACCGGGTGGCCCGGATTTCAGTGCGTTTGGCCGATCAGTTGGGTTGCAACCGAAAGGAATTGGAAACGCTGTACCTTTGTGGGTTGCTGCATGATATCGGCAAGATCGGCATCGACGATCAAGTGCTGCGGAAGCCGGGCAAACTGACAGTGGCCGAATACGAGCACATCAAAGTGCACTCCGAAATCGGCTATCGAATTCTGAAGGACCTCAAGCAGCTTGATCAAGTTTTACCTGCCGTGCGACATCACCACGAGGCGTGGGATGGCTCGGGCTATCCCAGAGGCCTGACGGGCGAAGACATTCCATTGTATGCCCGCATTGTGGCGGTGGCCGATGCCTGCGATGCGATGTCGAGCGACCGCCCTTATCGTAAAGGCATTCCCGAACAAAAACTTGACGAGATTTTGCAAGAGGGCGCAGGCAGCCAATGGGATCCGAAGGTCATCGACGCATACTTTGCAGTTCGCGATGAAATCCGGCAGATCGAACGACCCGAAGTCGAAGAATCGCAGATCCCTGAATTGGCGATAATGTCGTAAGCGCTGCTTTGCGACCTGCGATCTGCCCCTGATAATGGGTTGAGCATTGAAATCAGTGTGCTCAATCGCTCGAACCCTCTTCAATGGCCCGCGAAGAAGAAACTCGCGAAGATTTGTTGCGCGAAGCCACCGCGCTTGTGGCTCGCGCGGAGTTCAAGTTCGCAGGCGATAGCGAATCTATCGTGGCAGGCTTCCGCCGTGATGGCGCCGCCAGTTTTTTCTTCGGACCGCAAATCGTTTATCAGTTCAATACTGCCGGTGAATTAAGGCGCGGCTTTTTTTACGGCAGGCTGTATAAGGCCGAATGTGGACGGTTGGTGGAGCTAACCCGCCGCCGCACGACCGATTCTGTCGACTTATTGCGGCACGAATTGACGGCCTCAGAAGCGATGCAATTTCTGTGTGATGCGCGCGCTCGATTGGAACAGTTTTATGACGCGCTTTCTGCACCGGGGCTTCGCATCGTCGGACAAGTGCCTGCGGACGAAGATGTCGTGGGACGGATTCGGATGTGGTTGGATAAATTGTGCGCCACAATTCTGTTGGCCAATTCGCCGCGTGTTACGTGAACGATCGCACCCCGCTCCCTCTGGCGGTAAAACGGCATGTTGTGGTAAGTTTTTCGGCAGCGTTGGCTGCCTGGTGTACCCTATTCGGTGACGCATACAACCATTTTTTATAGGTCTCAAACGTGACCCTTGAAGAATTCCTTAAGAGTTTGGATACACTCTTGCCGCTCGCACAATCCGCTTTCGAAAATGCTCCGGATGCCGCTGCACTAGAAGATTTCAGAGTCGAGTTTTTAGGCGCCAAGAATGGTTTGCTCAAGTCCGCGCAGCAACGCCTAGCCGACGTGCCGCGAGAGGTTAAGCCGGCCGCTGGCAAGCGTTTCAATGAAGTGAAAGTGCAATTGGAAGCTGCGCTGGCGGCGGCGCAGGAGCGATTGGCCGGCGACAGCGTAGTCGCCGACAGCGGCGAGTCCTTTGATCCCACGCTGCCCGGCGGCCAGGAATATTTGCAAGGTCGCCATCCGTTTGTCATGGGCCATTTGCATCCGTTGACGCAAACAATTGAGGAACTGAAAGACATCATGGGGCGACTCGGCTTCACCGTTGCCGATGGGCCGGAAATTGAAGACGAGTGGCACAACTTTGAAGCCCTGAACATCCCGCCTTCGCATCCAGCGCGCGATCCGCTGGAAAATTTTTATTTGGCCACCGCCAATGTGGGACACACCGGGCCAATGCTGTTACGCAGCCAAACCAGCACCGTGCAAATACGGGTAATGGAAAAGCAAAAACCGCCTGTACGGATCATTTCGCTGGGGCGGGTGTATCGACCCGATGATGCCGACGCCACGCATTACCCAATGTTTCATCAAATCGAAGGATTGTTGGTCGATCGAAATGTGACGATGGCCGATTTGAAAAGCGTGTTGCGGTTATTTGCGGCGAGTTTTTTGGGGGGCGACGTGCATATTCGTTTTCGGCCATCGTTCTTTCCGTTTACAGAGCCAAGCGTTGAAGTCGACATGGCATGGGAAACCGTCGGCGGCAAAACGCGCTATGTCGAAATGGGCGGGGCGGGCATGGTTGACCCCAACGTGCTGCGAGCAGTCGGTTATGACCCCGAAGAAGTCACCGGATTTGCCTTCGGGTTAGGTGTCGAGCGTGTCTGTGCACGAAGGCATGGCGTAGCCGATATTCGCGAATTCTATCGCAACGACGTGCGATTTTTGCGGCAATTTTAAAGTGTCTGAATTCTCCTGCGGAGCGCAAAGTGTCAAAGGAAAAAATTGCCGACGGCTAGTGGGTAATGTAGCTTACCGCATTAGGAAAGAGAATGGACGAAGAGGCTATACAATCGCGTGTTACCTGCTTATGATGGAGGAGGAGGGGGATGGGCCATAAAAGTTTCTCTCCAAAATGTGACTTCAGGAACATTCCGCGGAATATTTTCTAAGAGGCTTGAGGTATCTTGGGAAATCAATAGGGGGCGGATGCTTCAAAAGTTTTTAAATTTGCTAACCAGATTCAGCTTGTGGCGAGTTGAATTTGGTTGCGGTTCAAAGGGAGGAATTCATGAGTGTCAAAGTCTTGGTGGCAGACGATCACGAAGTGGTACGCCGAGGTCTGGCAAGTTTGTTGAGCGGCACCGACATTAAAATTGTCGCTGAAGCTAAAAGCGGCGACGAAGCGGTGAAGCTGACCAAAAAGCACAAGCCCGACGTTGTTCTGTTGGACATTCGCATGCCGGATTCGGATGGATTGGAAGCCTTGGAAAGAATTCGTCGCGATCGTCCCGAGCAGCGGGTCGTAATGCTGTCGACATACGATAATCCGACTTATGTCGCCCGCGCAGTGGCCCAAGGGGCCTGCGATTATGTGCTAAAAGGCTCGACAAAGAGCGAGTTGGTTTCAGCGATCAATTCGGCAGCCGCTGGGCAACCGGCCACGCGGACCGGCGAATTACGTCGCGTGCAAGCGACCATGGCCACTCGCGAACCCAGCAACGACGAAGATATTCCTTTGACTCAACGCGAATTGCAGGTATTGCGTCACATTGCGTTGGGCCTGAGCAATAAAGAAATCGGCCGCTCGCTGGGAATCAGCGTTGAGACGGTGAAGGAACATGTGCAAAACATTCTGCGCAAAATCGCGGTGACCGATCGAACCCAAGCGGCTGTTTGGGCAGTGCGGAAGAGCCTGGTATAAGAGAAGCGATTAGCGACTAGCATATAACGGCTCTTTGCCGGACAGCGTGTTGCTGAAAGCTGATTGCTAATTGTTCACCGAGCCCGAGGGTGCGCTTTTTCATAGGCTTTGCGTAAGCCCGCTGTGCTTAAATGCGTGTAGATCTGGGTTGTGGCCAGGCTTTTGTGTCCCAGCAGTTCCTGGACGCTGCGGATATCGGCGCCACGGTCCAGCAAATGGGTCGCGAAGCTGTGTCGCAATGTGTGTGGTGTGGTTCGACCATCGAGCCGGGCGATTTTCAAATATTTCTCGAGCAGCCGCCCCACGCTGCGTGTCGTTAATCGACGGCCGAATTTGTTTGTGAACACGGGCCGTCGCGGCTGGCGGGCCAACGCGGAATCCAGTTTCCGCGCTTTCATCCAGCGGGCGATGGCTTTCTCGGCGTAGGAGCCTAGCGGGGCCAGCCGTTCTTTGCGCCCTTTGCCTCGAACGCGGACAACGCCGGCCGCCATATCGAGATCTTCGTCGTTTAGTCCGACAAGTTCACTTACTCGCAGACCTGCGGAGTAAAGCGTTTCAAGTATGGCTCGATCGCGCAGTCCGAACGGCTGATTGGCCACCGGAGTTTCTAGCAGCCGGGTCAAGTCGTCCGCGGACAGAAAATGGGGTAGATCGCGCGGCTTTCGAGGATTCCGCAGTGGCTTGGCGGGGTTCGAGTTGGTCCAGCCTTCGCGTTGGCCAAACCGGAAGAAGCTGCGCAGCGAGGCCAAACGCCTGGCAATGGTCGTTTTGGCGTAAGCCGCTTCGTGAAGGCTGGCCACATAGCCGCGCAAGTCGAGTGTCGTGAGCGCTGAAGGAGCTGGACAGGGGCCACCGGTTTCCGTGAGATAGGCTACGAGCGCTTCTAAATCTTCACGGTAACTTTTGATCGTCAATTCCGAGGCGTTGCGCTCGACTCGCAGATATTGCAAAAAGCGTTCGGTGGCGTTTTGCATGAGTGGAGCAATTAGCGATTAGCCGTTGCGCTAAGCCGCAAGCTGAGAGACAATGCAAACTTTATCTCTCGATCCGGTGCCCCTGCGAATTAATCGTCTTTGTCAACATCGCTGGGTAGCGGCAGATCGAATCGCCGGGGACGATGGTTGACTGCGGCCGCGCTCTGACGAATTTTCTGGCTTAGCACGGCAGCGTCATACCAGGAGAAACTTAATTCGGGATTCGAAGCGTAGCGGCCCAACGTACGGAGCGCTTCGGCGCGACTGGCATCGTCGTACAAAAAAATGTACCGTTCGTTTCCCTTAACCAGCGCCAAAACGTTGATGTCGTGCGACACGGCCCGTGGCTCCCGATAGGCGGCTTTTGGCATGCAAGCTCGGCTAGCAACCGATCCATCGGCCGCCCATTTCGAGATGCGCCATAGTTTGTTATCGGACTGGCACATACTGATACACCACCCTGGTTTTGCCATCGCCGCGCAGGGCGATCAACATTTATGGCATGATGTAGCGGCAAAAACGAATGATTCATTACGGCATTGCGGACTGGCGTTGCAGGCATTCATTCGAGCATCATCGCCGAAATCGGATTAGCTTTCCAAATCGCTCGGGTGCCGGCTACTCAGAGCAATTAGCAGCGCCTCAGCGATACTGCAAGCGACTGCATTGATGCAAACCACTTGCTAGCGCTAGTGGAAACCCAACTAATACGCATTCTAATCTGAAGTAGCGCGCTTTCTCTGGCGCTTTCCCAAGTTGCCCATCATACTATGAAGAATTCTCACGGAGGATTTCGTCATGGAAGTGAACGGTCATCTGCCGCT
>Ga0182024_10006592_pt1 | contig 25417 bp, 21 predicted proteins | sample P32metaG_FD_120480 | JGI IMG/M metagenome (GOLD analysis project Ga0182024, IMG submission 120480) | Permafrost microbial communities from Stordalen Mire, Sweden - P3-2 metaG (Illumina Assembly) | ecosystem: Environmental > Terrestrial > Soil > Wetlands > Permafrost | place: Sweden: Stordalen...
CGCGAACGAGGCAAGGGAGGGCGCCCTCCTGCCGTTCGGCGGGCATAAGGGGTTCGGGCTCGGCCTGATCGTCCAGGCGTTCGGGCTCCTGGGTGGCGCGGCGCTCGTCCCGGGCAATGACGACGGCTACGTGTTCATCGCCTTCCGGCCCGATCTCCTGGTGCCGCTCGCCGAGCTTCGCCGCGACCTCGCTGCGCTGATCGCCCGGGTCAAGGCGGTGCCCTGCCAGGCCGGCTTTGCCGAGATCCGCATTCCGGGCGAGCAATCGGCCCGCAACCGCCGGCGCCTCACGGCCGATGGTCTCGACATCGACCGGCTGGTCTATGACCAGCTCGGCGCGCTGGCCGGCTGAGCCGGCGCAGCGCCCGACTCAGCCGATCAGCCCGGTTGCAATCAGAATAGAAGGCGCGGCGGTCGGCGCGCCCGGCTGCCTGGGGACAGCGCCGATCGCCGCGCGTCTCTTCGGCGAGGTGTTTACCGGCGGGCGGGGCTCAGCTGGATCGCGCCGATCCCGCCGGCGACGTTGAGCCCGGTATTGCCCTCGAGGCTGAGCGGCTGCAGCGCGATCGTGTTGCCGGAGCCGCCGACCAGCGCGTTGGCTCCGACGCCGACGCCGACCGTGGCGCTGGCCGTGCCGCCGGCATAGCTGCCGGCGAGAGAGCCGGGCGCGATGGCGGCGGTCGGCGCGACCACGGTCCAGATCATGACGCCACCCTGGGTGTAGCCGAGATCGACCCCGAATTTCATGATGTTGCCGACGTAATAATCATAGCGGCCGCCGGTCCCGGCAAAGGTGCAGTTGAGGGCGCGCGACGAACCGAACACAAACCCCCAGCCGCTCGCGACGTTGCAGGTCAGGTTGCCGACGTTGACGCCGCCTTGCGCTCCCGCCGGCGGGGCAAACGCGGATGCGAGACCGACGGAAGCCGCCAATATGGTCGCGAGACGCAATCTACGTGACATGCTCGATCCTCCTGGGTGTCTTGTTGGTCCATCGTTGGGGTTCTCCCCTCGGGGACAATGTAGCGCGTAAAACGTTCGCGATAAACGCTCGTTCTTGCGCAAACCCATCGACCTCGATCGATCGGGCCGGCTTGAGAGGGCGAGGCGGTCGCCAAGACCGCGCCCAATAGCGCGCCGCCTCGAGCAACCGGCGAGAAGCTGCTTTCTCCAGCAAGGGAGCCTTTGGCGAGTGGCCAAGGTGGCGCCTTGTCGCTGTGTCAAAATGGCATGACATTTGGCGAGAGCCCCCTTATCGTGGCGCCAAGGCTCGACGAAGGAGCCGACTGGAGAGGGGAGATGCGTTATGGCGACGGGGGTCGAGGCTGCACAGGTAGCCTGGTGGAAGGAACCGACCAAGGACCAGTGGTACGCCTGGTGGGCGGCCTGGCTGGGCTGGACGCTGGATGCGTTCGACTTCACAGTCTTCCTGCTGATTATGGTGCCGATTTCGCAGGAATTTCACGTACCGCTGAGCGACGTCGTCGCCGTGCTTTCGTTGACCCTGGTGGCACGCCTGTTCGGCGCCGTCGGCTCCGGGTGGGCCGCGGACCGGATCGGCCGCAAGTGGCCGTTGATGATTTCTATCCTCGGCTATTCGCTGTGCAACTTTATCGCAGGCTTCTCGCCAAGCCTGACGTTCTTGATCGTCTTCCGCACCTTGCTCGGCGTTTTCATGGGAGCGGAATGGCCCGCCGGGGCGGCGTTGGCCATGGAGAGCTGGCCGATCCGTTCGCGCGGCTTTATGAGCGGGGTTCTGCAGGGATCGTGGGGCATCGGCTACGCGCTCGCGGCGCTGCTTTGGGGCCTCTTTTTCAACTACATCGGCTGGCGCGGGCTGCTGTGGGTCGGGGTCCTGCCGGCGCTTGCAGTGCTCTATGTGCGCCGCTACGTCAACGAACCCGCCGTTTGGGTCGAGAACCGCCGCCGGCAGCGTGCCGAAAACCGCGAGGTGCGCGTGCCGCTGTTCAGCATCTTTAAGCCCGGCTTGCTGGCCAACACTCTATTGGCCTGCTGGTGGATGGCGAGCAATTTCATCCTCTATTATTCGCTGACGGCCCTGTTTGTGCCGCATCTGCAGAAAGAGCTGGGGATGAGCCCGGCGGTCGCCTTCTGGCCGGTGCTGGCGTTCAATCTGGTTGGTTTCGTGGCGATGGGCTATTGGGGCAGACTCGGCGACAGAATTGGCCGCCGCTGGTCGATGATTATCCCGGCGCTTATCGCGGTGCCGCTGGCGCCGGTCTATCTGCTGACCGACAATATTGTCTGGATCTCGATCGGCTACGCTGTGCAGGGTGCGTTTGGCGGGGCGATCTACAGCCAGCTGCCGAGCTACCTCTCGGAGCGTTTCCCGACTGAGGTACGGGCGACGGCCAGCGCCTTCTGCTATCATCAGGGAGCGATCTGGGGCGCGCTGGTGCCGCTCGTGCTCGCCTTGTGTGCTGAGAGGTTTGGTGTGGGGTTGGTCATTCCGATGCTGATCAGCACGATGGTGGCCGCAGCAAGCGCTGCGGTTGCACTGTTGCTGAGCCCCGAAACCCTGGGCAAGGAACTCACTTCGGATCTTGTCGTCGCCTGAGGCGAGGTCCGGGCCGAGCGAAAGGCGCCCTGCGCAAGCGGGGCGCCTTTTCGCGTTCGCCGCTTAGCGCGGCACGAGGGCGATATCGACCCGCCGCTGGTAGTCGGATTCCGGGCGGCCGTAAAAAATCGCGCCGAGGTTCAGCCCGGTTTCCTGAGCGGGCAGCGTGATCGCCGCATCGGCAAAACCCGGGCGGCTGCAGCTAACGTCGATCTGGCCCGGGTTCGGCTCCACGAGTGCGATCGCCGGGGTCGACGCCACCGTGGCGATCGGCTGACCGAGCCGGGTCAGGACACAGGAGGCGCCGGGCGGAGTCGTGCCGACCAGGATTTCGGTCCGGTCCGGTCCCGACCAACAGCCGGAGAGCAGGGCGGCGCAGAGGGCCGCCAGCGCGGTCAAGCTCGATTGGGGGTGCCGCATCGCGGACGCTGCCTCGTCGGTGGTTGCTTAGAGGGCGGCGAGCATTTCGGCGCTGATCAGGACGACGCCGCCGTCGCTGCGGTAAAAGCGCATCGCGTCGTGCGCCGGGTCCTCGCCCACGATCAGCCCTTCCGGGATGCGGCAGCCGCGGTCGACGACGACCTTGGTGAGCCGGGCATGCCGGCCGATATCCACCTCGGGCAGCACCACCGCCTCGCAGGTCTGGGCATAGGAATTGGCCCGGACATTCGAAAACAACAGGGACCGCACGACATGCGCCCCCGAGACGATGCAACCGCCCGAGACCATCGAATCGACGGCCACCCCGCGGCGGTCATCGTCGTTGAAAACAAATTTCGCCGGCGGCAGTTGCTGCTGGTAGGTCCAGATCGGCCAATTCGGATCGTAGATGTCGAGCGAGGGGACCGGCATTACCAGATCGAGATTGGCCGCCCAGTATGAATCGATCGTGCCGACATCGCGCCAATAGGGCTCGGCGTCCGGCGTTGTCGTGACGCAGCTATCCTCGAAGCGGTGCGCGACGGCCAGCCCGCGGCTAACAATGCCCGGAATGACGTCCCTGCCGAAATCGTGGCTCGAATTCGGATCGTCATGATCGCGCTGCAGCTCCGAATATAGAAAATCGGCGGAGAAGGCATAGATCCCCATGCTCGCCAGGGCGCGACCGGGCTTGCCGGGGAGGGAAGGCGGCGAACTCGGCTTTTCGAGAAAATCGACGATGCGCATCGCCGGGTCGACCGCCATGATGCCGAAATCGGAGGCCACCGCCAACGGCACTTCGACGCAGGCAACGCTGCAATCGGCGCCCTTCACGTGCAGATCGGCCAGCATGTTTGAATAGTCCATCTTGTAGATGTGGTCGCCCGCCAACACGACGAAGAACTCCGGGCGCGCCGCCTTCAAGATGTCGAAGTTCTGATAAACCGCATCGGCCGTGCCGCGATACCAGGTCGCCTCGTCGAGCCGTTGCTGGGCTGGGATGAGGTCGAGGAACTCGTTCATTTCCGGGCGCAGAAACGACCAGCCCATCTGCAAATGGCGCAACAGGCTGTGCGCCTTGTACTGGGTCAGGACGGCGATCCGGCGAATGTTCGAATTGAGGCAGTTCGAGAGCGCGAAATCGATGATGCGGAACTTGCCACCGAAGAACACGGCAGGCTTGGCTCGGCGGTCGGTCAGCTGATGCAGCCGGCTGCCGCGGCCGCCGGCGAGGACGAGCGCGATCGTACGCCGCGCCAATCTTTCGTCGATGCGAGCTGACGAGAGCATGGGTTCTCCTCGTTCCGACCGCCAGAAGTGGGCGCCGGGCAACCCCTTTACCAATGGCAGCACTCAGGGGAGGGCGTCCATTGCCATCGGTGGGCGCATGTTTCGTGCCGCGTTTTATCGCCGAGGGCATGCCATCCCCCCAACCATCGCGCTACTGCGTGGTGACGACACTAACCCAATCGCCGCGGGCCGGCGAGAGGGCGCGTTCCTGTGTGACGAGACGGCGGGGCGAGGGCGACTCGACGCTTTGGCACGGCCTCCCGGCCGCCGGTAAGTGTCCTCAGGCGGCTGCGGCCTTGCCGATGCTGCGCTCTACGACTGCAACGATTTCGCTCGGTTTGAGGGGCTTCATCAGGGTTTCGTGAAGATCGGATCTGCCACCCGGCATCCGAAACAAATAGCCGCTCATCACGCAGGTCCTGGCCCCGAGCTGCGCCGCCGCGTCGGCGATCATCGTGCCGTCGCCGTCGGGGAGCCGCCAATCCGCGATCACCAGGGCATACGAGCGCGCATCGAGTTCTTGCCATGCCTCGGCGAGAGTCGTCGCGACATCGACGACATAACCCTCGCTGCGCAGCGCATGGGTCAGCAATTCGTGGATCGCCCGTTCATCCTCGACCAGGAGGATGCGTTTGTCCGCCATTGCGAGAACTCCACCCCAACCCCAACAAATGCCGGGCCATCGTAGCCGAGACAGTCCGCACGATATCGAATCAAAATGTAAGAGAGTGTATCCGTCTTACCGCCAACATTATAAGATGAACCGCGAGAGATCGGCGTTTTTTGCGAGTTCGCCGACCCGCTCCCGGACATAGGCCGCGTCGATCGTAATGGCCGTGCCGTCCGGCCTATCCGAGGCGGTGAAGCTGATCTCCTCAAGCAGGCGCTCGAGGATGGTGTGCAACCGGCGGGCGCCGATATTCTCGACCGTGGCGTTGATCTGCTCGGCGAGGAGCGCGATTTCGTCGATCGCCTCGGGCTGAAACTCTAATTCGACCCCCTCGGTCGCGAGCAATGCCCGGTATTGCTTTATGAGACTGGCTTCCGGCTCCATGAGGATGCGGCGCAGATCGGCGCGGTCGAGCGCCTTCAATTCGACTCGAATCGGCAACCGTCCCTGCAGCTCAGGCAACAGATCGGAGGGCTTGGCCAGATGGAAGGAGCCCGAAGCGATGAACAGGATGTGGTCGGTCTTGACCGCGCCGTGCTTGGTAGCGACGGTGGTGCCTTCGATCAGGGGCAGAAGATCGCGCTGCACGCCTTCGCGGCTGACATCGGCCCCGGAGAGGCCGCCGCCGCGCTCGCTGCGTCCGCAGATCTTGTCGATCTCGTCTAGAAAGACGATGCCGTTCTGCTCGGCCGATTGGATCGCCTCGCGGACCACCCGCTCCTGGTCCAACAGCTTGTCGCTCTCCTCGGCGATCAGCACGCGATGGCTGTCGGCGACGGTCATGGTCTGCGGCTTGGCGCGCCCGCCGAATGCCTTCCCGAAGATGTCGCCGAGGTTGAGCATCCCCATCTGCGCGCCCGGCATGCCCGGGATCTCGAAGGTCGGCAGGCTCGCCGCCGCGCTTTCCTGGATGGTGACCTCGATCTCGCGGTCGTCGAGCGCGCCCTCTCTCAGCATCTTGCGGAATTTCTGGCGGGTATCGGGGCTCGCGTTGCCGCCGACCAGCGCGTCGAGGACGCGCTCCTCGGCGGAGAGCTCGGCCTTCGCCTCGACCTGCTTGCGCAAGCGCTCGCGGGTCATCGCGATCGCGATCTCGACGAGATCGCGGGCGATCTGCTCGACATCGCGGCCGACATAGCCGACTTCGGTGAACTTGGTCGCCTCGACCTTGAGGAACGGCGCTTCCGCGAGCCGCGCGAGGCGTCGCGCAATCTCGGTCTTGCCGACACCGGTCGGGCCGATCATCAGGATGTTCTTCGGCAGCACCTCGTCGCGCAGCTCGGGGGTCAGCTGCTGGCGGCGCCAGCGGTTTCTGAGCGCGATCGCCACCGCGCGCTTGGCGTCGTCCTGGCCGACGATAAAGCGGTCGAGCTCGGAGACGATCTCGCGCGGGCTGAACGAGGTCGCCGGCGGTTCGGACGGGGAGGTTTTCATTCAGGCCGGGAGCTTTTCCAGGGTGACCTTGTCGTTGGTATAGACGCAGATCTGCGCCGCGATCGTCATCGCCCGCCGGGCGATCGCCTCGGCATCGAGCCCATCGACCTCGATCAATGCGCGAGCCGCGGCAAGCGCGTACCCGCCACCCGAGCCGATGCCGATGATTGCGTCCTCCGGTTCGAGCACGTCGCCATTGCCGGATAGGATCAGCGAGACCTCCTTGTCGGCGACAGCCATCATCGCCTCGAGCCGGCGCAGATAGCGGTCGGTGCGCCAATCCTTGGCCAACTCGACGCAGGCCCGGGTGAGCTGCCCGGAATATTGCTCGAGCTTGGCTTCGAGCCGCTCGAAGAGGGTGATCGCGTCGGCCGTCGACCCGGCGAACCCGGCGATGACGCTCCCGCCGGCGAGCCGGCGCACTTTCCGGGCATTCGATTTGACGATGGTCTCGCCCATCGACACCTGGCCATCACCGGCGACGACCACCACGCCTGCCTTGCGCAGCGCCAGGATCGTCGTGCCGTGCCATGCCGAGGCGTCGGAGGGTCGCGTCATGCGCTCCCATGTAAGGAGCAACGATGCGCCGAGCAAGCCGTCGCGGAGTAGCTAGCGCTTCACATAGACCGTGCCGGCCTCGACCCGTACCTCGTAGGCCGGCACGTCGGCCGACACAGGCCCGTCGATAAGCTTGCCGGTGCGCACATCGAACTGGGCGAAATGCAGCGGGCACTCGATTACGCAGCCGTCGAGCCGGCCGCGCGACAACGGCGCGTTCCTATGGCCGCAAACGTCGCGCAGCGCGTAGAAATCGCCGTCGACATTGGCCAGCACAATGCGCTCGCGCTCGATCGCGACGAATTTCATCTGCCCGGGCGCGAGGTCGGTGACGCTGGCGACCGGCGCGAAGCCGTCCGGGATATCACTCATCGGCGATGGGATTGCTTCGTCGCGTCGCTCCTCGCAATGACGACCTCTCGGCCGTCATTGCGAGCGCAGCGAAGCAATCTCAATGACCCAGCGTCTAGTTCATTTCGAACTGGAACATGCGGGCCGCGTTTTCCGAGGTGATCTTGCGCAGATCGGCCTCGGGCACACCCTCGAACATGCGGTGCAGGAATTGCTGCGAGCGCGGGAACGTCGCCTCGGCATGCGGATAGTCGCTGCCCCACAGCATGTTCTCGACGCCGATCCGGTCGCGCAATTGGACGCCGAGCCCGTCCTCCATGAACTCGACGAACATGTTGCGCTTCCAATAGTCGCTCGGCATCAGCCCTTCCGCCGACTTCCAGCCCTTGGTGAAGACCGGCCGCTCGACATAGGTGAAGTCCATCTGCTGCAGCCAATGCGGAATCCACGACGCTTCGTGCTCGACCGAACCGATCTTCAGCCCCGGGAACTTGTCGAAGACGCCGGCGAACAGCATCGAGCCCAAGGAATAGCGCACCCAGTAATCGGTGGTCGAGCGCCCGGCCCCGGTCAATTCGGTCACGTCCATCGTGAATTCGTTGGCCGGGATGCCGTCGCGAGGCGTGCCGATGTGCAACAGTAGCGGGTGCTTGTATTCCTGCGCGGTCGCCCAGAAACGGTCGTAGATCGGGCTGCTGTAGGGCTTGTCCGGTTGCGGCGAGACTGGAATGAACGAGCCGACGAGGCCCATCTTGGCGACCCGCTCGAGCTCCTTCGCGCCGGCATCCGGGTCATCGACATTGAGCATCGCGATGCCCTTGAGCCGCCGCGGATGCGCCTTGCAGAAATCGGCGATCCAGTCGTTGTAGCAGCGGCAGATCTCGGACAGGAGCGCGCTGTCCGGGATGCGATACCAGAAGAGCCCCTGGCTCGGCTGCAATACCGAACCCCAGATGCCGTCTTCCTCGTTCTCCTTGAGCATCGCGTCGGCGGTGTAGGCGCCCTTCCTCACATCCTCCCAGAGCCCGAGGAAATCGATCTGCGAGGGATCTTCGAAACGCTGCCCGGCCTGCATCACCGCGCCGAGCGTGCCGACCTGCTGGCCTTCGAGCATCCAGGCATCGTATTCCCGCCCGGCCGGGGTCTTGCGGCGTTCCATCCGCGGCGCGCGATCGCGGAACTTGGGAGCGATGCGGCTGGTGTACATGTCCGGCGGCTCGACGATATGGGAGTCGGCCGAGATGAGCTTGTAGTTTGCCATTGTCACCTCCCGAGTTGCCGGCGGCAGCGCGCCGGTCGATGCCCCGATCATAGGGGACACGGCCCGCGCCCGGAAGCAGGTTTACTGAACGCCGTTCGTTTTCTCGCGTGGCCGCCTGTCGTGCAGCCGCCTATTCCGCCGCTTCGCGCGCCGGCGCCCGGCCGAGCACGTTCGCCGCTGCTTTCGCCACCCGGGTCCCCTCGAAGAAGAGCGGGTTTCCGGCGCCGAACAGACGGACGACATTGGCGAAGGTGAAGTCGCGGAAATCATCCGGCGTCACCAGCTCGTCCTCGACCATCTCGTAGGCTTCGGGCAGGACGCCCAGCATGTCCGGCACGTCGAAATGCCCGATATCGGAGCTGAAGATCGCGTTGAGCCGGGCGCCGAGCGGGTTGGCCTTCGCATTGAAGGCCCACAAATTCGACGGGTCGTCGGCCTCGCAGCCGAAATAGAACGGCGTCACGAACAGATCGCGCCAGTCCTCCTTCTTTGTGATCTTGCAGGCCGAATAATCGTCGAGGTCGGCGACCCCGCCGGTCAGCTTCTCGTCGTCCGGATAGGGATGGCCGCCGCGCTCGTTCAGTGCCGCGACAAACGCCTCGCCGCCGTATTTCTGCGCCAGGTCCATGATGACCGCGCGGTCGAGATTGCGCGGGTCGACCATTTCGAGGCCCTTCCGGCTGCGCTTTTCCCAATGCCCGAGGAGATCGCCATAGAGCATCGTCGCCCAGCCCGACCCGCCTTCGAGGAAGGCCATGCGCGGCGCCGGAAAGCGCCGCGTCACCCCGCCCAGGAACATCGCCTTGCAGGCGGCGTGGTTGGCGGCGGCGAAATGGCCGATGTGGTTGTAGGTGACGTTCGACGGCGACATTCGCAGCCCCGAGCGCCGCGCGCCGCTGTGGAACGCCGGCGCAATGCCGAGTTCGAGGCACCGCGCCCAGACCGGGTCGTAATCATGCTCGCTGTCGAGCCCGATTGTGTCCTTCCACACCGCGAACCGCGCGGCCTCGCCCTCGACCTTGCCCACCGCCTCGACCGGGCGATCCATCAGGCTGCCGAACATCGCGACCTTGTAGCCGAGCTCCTTGACGGCATAGTCGAGCTCGGCGATCGCCTCCTCGGGGGTGTGCATCGGGATGATCGCCGCCGGGGTCATGCGGTCGGTGAAGGGGCGGAAATACTCGGCGGTGACGATGTTGTAGGCGTGTGCCGCGGCGCGCCGGGAGGGGCCGTCGCCGACCCGCGGCACGCGCAACCCGCCGGTCGGATAGATGATCGCGAAATCGAGCCCGATCTCGTCGAGCCGCTCGTTAAGGAGGCGCGGGAAGAGCGCGGTGGCGAGGTCGCGGGTATTTTTCGACGGATGGCCCCAGAAGAGCTCCTGGCTGATCCGCCGCCGGCGGCGCTCCGCGACCGACATCGAGAGCACCCCCCGCGTCCCGCCGCCGACCGCCGACCACCCGGCAACCGCCTGGTCGCCGCCGACCTTGCGCAGCTGCTCGGTGAACACCGGGCCGTATTCGACCCAATGCCCATCCGCATCGATGATCGGATGATCGAGCCGCGCTTTGATCTGCGCGGCGGTCAAATGGGCGCTCATAAGGCACCTCCCAGGTCGGAACAGACGGCGAAGACGCGCCGAAATCGCACCGGCGACGGTAGTGCCGCGCCTCACCCGATGCAAGCCGGACGGCACCCGCGGGAGGCTCTGCCCGTCACCCCGCGGCCGTCGGTCATGGTGGGCACCACAAACGAAGTCGAGGGAGACGTCCCGCCGGACCTTACGGCCTCGTTCTCCCAGCGCTTGATCCGCCCAGTTTGGTCGGTGCGCACCCGGATCTGGGCGGACAGGAGAAGGAGGCGTTCAGGCGATTGGGAGAAACGCCGAGTTGCGGTGTTAGACGCTCAGTGATCGTGCGTTCAGCGGTGACGCTCGCCGACCGAACGCGCTAAGGGAAAAGCATGACGATCTTTGAGGCGTTTCGGCGAGCGATGCTGGGGCTGGCAGCGGCTGGTCTGCTGGCCATCGTCGGCTTGGCGGGGTTTATTGGGTATTGCGCGTACACGTTGCCGCTGTCGCGGCCGGCCGGCGCTGAGCCGGCTCCTGCCGCGGTGGTATATGCGAGCACCAGCGGCCAGCCATTTGCGGCGCGCGGCGTCTATCGCGGCGACAAGATCACCGCCGACCATTTGCCGCAGGATTTGGCACGCGCCGTCGTCGCGATTGAGGATCGGCGCTTCTACAGCCATGGCGGGATCGACCCGCGCGGCATCGCCCGGGCCGCTTGGCACAACCTGATCGGCCACGGCGGCCTGGAGGGCGGCAGCACGATCACTCAGCAGCTGGCACACCTCGCATACCTGTCGCCGGAGCGAACGATTCACCGCAAGGTGCAGGAAGTAATGATTGCGCTGTGGCTGGAATCCCGCCTCGATAAATCAGAGATCCTGGCCCGGTATTTAAACGAGGCGTATTTCGGCGCCGGCGCCTATGGTGCGGACGCTGCCGCTAAGCGCTATTTCGGGAAGAAGGCGGGTGCGCTGACCTTGGCCGAGGCTGCGATGCTGGCCGGGCTGGTCCGGGCGCCCTCGCAACTCGCGCCCAACCGTCACCCGCAGGCCGCACAGCGCCGCGCCGATTTGGTGATCCAGGCAATGCTCGATACCGGCGCGATTGACGCAGCGCGCGCCGCCGACGCTCGAGCCCACCCGGCGACCCTGGCCATACCGCCGGAGCCGGAACCGGGGCAGAACTATTTCGTCGATGCCGCCGAGGCCGAAATCCACCGCCTCGTCGGATCCGCACCGCTCGACCTCAACGTCACGACGACGCTCGATCCGCAAATGCAGGACGCCGCCGAGCGAATTGTCGAGCACTGGCTCGCCGGGGAGGGCGCCAAGCGCAACGCCAGCGAGGCCGCGCTGATCGCGATGGCGCCAGACGGCGCGATCCTGGCGATGGTCGGCGGTCGCGACTACAGGACGAGCCAGTTCAACCGCGCGGTCCAAGCACACCGCCAGCCGGGCTCCCTGTTCAAAGTAATTGTCTACCTGACCGCGCTCAGCAACGGATACACGCCGGACAGCACCCTGGTCGACCAGCCGGTGCAGATCGGCGACTGGTCGCCAAAGAATTTCGAGGGCCGCTATCGCGGCCCGGTGAGCCTGCGGGTCGCCTTTGCCCAATCGATCAATACGATATCGGCGCAGCTGGTTGAAGCGGTCGGCGTGCCAAAAGTGATCGAGATGGCGAAGAGCCTGGGCGTGCAGTCGGAATTGCCGGCGGTCCCCAGCCTTGCGCTCGGCTCGGCCGAAGTCACCTTGCTGGAGATGACTCGCGCAATGGACGCGATCGCGATCAACAGCAAATCGGTCGACGCCTACATGATCCGCTCGATCGCCAGCCAGAACGCCGCGCCGCTCCACACGCGGCCGGAGACGGTGCGCGATCCGCCGATGTGGAACCGCGCCCCGATGGTGCAGTTGCTCGAAGCCGTCGTGAACGAAGGCACCGGCCACGCGGCCAAGCTCGATCGTCGAGCCGGTGGCAAGACCGGTACGACCCAGGATTATCGTGACGGCTGGTTCGTTGGCTTTACCGCCGACATTGTCGTCGGCGTTTGGGTTGGAAACGACGACAACAGCCCAATGGACAGAGTCACGGGCGGCGAAATCCCGGCTAAAATCTGGCACGATTTCGTCCTCCAGACCGAGCGGATGAGAACACAACCCGCGGCTCCGCCTGCTGCCTCCCCGCCACAGACTGCCGCCGTGGCTCAAGCGACGCCGCCGCAACCGCCGCCGCCAGCTCCGCCGGCGACTGTTACGCAGGCTCAGACGGCGCCCCCGTCTTCCCCCGCTACGACGCAGCAAATCCAGGCGGAGCCTGCACCTGCGCCAACCGTCGCCCAAGCCGCTTCCCTGCTTCAGCCGGGCACGGTTGTACCACCGCCAACGCCAGCAATGCCGGCGGGGCCGTTACGCGGCGTTCCGACGATCGTCGATACCGCTACCCTGGTTGTGCAAGGTGAGACCGTGCACCTGAGCGGCGTTGCCGGCGAAAAGGGCGACCACGTGAATAACCTGGCTCGGTTCATCCGCGGCCGCGATCTCATGTGCGTTCCGGTAGCCGCAAACGAAGCGGGCGAGTATCGGTGCTTTGTCGGCCGACAGGATCTGGCGGAGGCAATCGTACTGGGCGGTGCGGGGCGGACAACAACCGACGCCGACCCGATGTTACGTGCGGCCGAGGAGCGGGCACGCTCGCGCCGCCGCGGCGTCTGGGGGCAATGAGGCCTGAAGGGGCTATGCTCGCGCGCTCACGGTCGGGCGGCGCCGTTCTTCAGCACCATGTCCGCCGCCTTTTCGCCGATCATGATCGAGGGCGCATTGGTATTGCCCGAGGTGAGTGTCGGCATGATCGAGGCGTCGGCGACCCGCAGCCCGTCGATGCCGATAACGCGCAGCTGGGCGTCGACGACCGCCATCGGATCGGAGCCCATCTTGCAGGTCCCGACCGGATGGTAGGTCGTTTCCGCCGCCTTTTTGACCCAGTCCAGTATTTCATCGTCGGTGGCCCTGTCGGCGCCGGGCGCGACCTCGGTGACCTGAAACGGGGCCATCGCCGGCGCGGTCATGATCGCGCGGGCGATGCGGACGGCGCGCACGGTCAGTTCCGCATCGGGCGGCGATGACAGGAAGTTGAAGTTGATCGCCGGCGGCCGGTGCGGATCGGCCGCGGTGATGTGGATGTGCCCCTTACTCTCCGGACGCATCGGGTGGGCGTACAAGGTGACGCCCGACTGCCGCGAGATCCGGGGACCTTTGGGTCCGGGTTCGGTCAGCATCGGGATCAAGCCGAGCATCAGGTCGGGCGCTTCCAGGCCCTCGCGCGAGCAGACGAAGGCGCGCATCGGCGCTCCCACCATGGCGAGCATGCCCTTGCGGCAGAGCGCATAACGCAATGCCTGATGCACGAGGCCGAGGCCGCGTCCGCGGTCATTGAAGGTGATGCCCTTCTTGCCGATCAGCCAGCGCGTGCGGGGGACGTAGTGGTCGCGCAAATTCTCGCCGACGCCGGGCAGTGCGTGGCGCACCTCAATGCCCAGGTCGCGCAGGCGCTCGGGCTGACCGATACCGGACAGCTCCAGCAGTTGCGGCGAGTTGATCGTCCCGCCGCTGACCACGACTTCGCGGGTCGCCGCGGCCTCGCGCACATCGCCGCCGATGGAATAGCGCACGCCGGTGCAGCGCGTGCCGTCGAGGATGAGCGCCTCGGTCAACGCGCCGGTTTCGATATGCAAATTATGGCGGTTGCGGATCGGGTCCAGGTAGCAGCGGGCCGTGCTCATCCGTCGGCCGCCGGCGATCGACGCCTGGCTCATCGCGATGCCTTCCTGGCTCGCGCCGTTGTAATCCGGGTTGTGCGGGATCCCGACCTCTCCCGCGGCCTTGATTATCGTGGCGAAGATCGGATCGCGCGGCTCCGGGTTGGTGACGCGCAACGGGCCTTCCCGGCCGCGGAAAGCGTCATCGCCGCCGCCCTCATAGGATTCCATCCGCCTGAAGAAGGGCAGGACGTCCGTGTAGCTCCAGCCCTGGTTGCCCAGCTGCGCCCAGGTGTCGAAGTCCTGGGCCTGGCCGCGCACGAAGGCCATGCCGTTGATCGCGCTGGAGCCGCCGAGCAATTTGCCGCGCGGCACCGGGAGGCGGCGGCCGTTGGTGTTTGCCTCAGGCTCCGAGGAATAGAGCCAGTTGGCCGCGGGATTCTTGATCAGCCGGGCCATACCGACCGGGATCCAGGACCAGGGGTGGCTGGCCGCACCCGCTTCCAAGAGCAGCACCTTGTTGCGTGGGTCCGCGGAAAGCCGGTGCGCCACCGCCGCGCCGGCCGACCCGGCGCCGACAACGATGTAGTCGTAGGTCTCCATGCGAGTTGTGCTCCCGTCGATCGCTTCAGGCTCCGCTGCCGTTTCTAATACACGCACTTGCCGCGGAGTCTATCGGCGGTATGTTGCGCGACGAGCGGGGGGAGACCGGTATGAACGATCCTGTCGATGTGCTGATCATCGGCGCCGGGGCGTCGGGCGCGGCCGTGGCGTGGAGCCTGGCCGAGACAAAGATGCACATCCTCTGCCTCGAACAGGGCGGCTGGATGAACCCGGCGACCTACCCGAGCACGGGCCGCGACTGGGAGGCGCGCGCCTTTGGCGATTATTCGCCCAGCCCCAACATCCGCGCCTGGCTCGAGGACTATCCGATCAACGACGATAATTCGCCGATCCGGGTGGTGAACTTCAACGGCGTGGGCGGCGGCACGGTGATGTACACGGCGCATTTTCCGCGCCTGCATCCCTCCGACTTCCGCGTGAAGAGTCTCGATGGCGTGGCGGCAGACTGGCCGGTCGATTACGACACGCTGGTCCCGTTCTTCGAGGAGAACGACCGGATGATGGGAGTCTCCGGCCTCGCCGGCGATCCCGGTGTTCCGCCGAGAAACCCGCCGATGCCGCCGCTGCCGCTCGGCCGCTCCGGCACAAGCCTGGCACAGGCGATGAACCGGCTTGGCTGGCACTGGTGGCCGTCCGACACCACGGTCGCGACGGTGGATTACGAGGGGCGCGCGCGCTGCATCAATCTCGGCCATTGCACCCCCGCCTGCGCGCAGGGAGCGAAGGCCAGCACGGACATCACATACTGGCCGGTGGCGCGGCGCGCCGGGGTTGAACTGCGCACGCATTGCCGGGTGCGCGAGATCACGACGAACGAGTACGGCATGGCCGCCGGCGTCGTCTATTACGACGCAGACGGAAAGGAGCAATTTCAGGCCGCCGAGGTGGTGGTTCTCGCGTGCAACGGCGTGGGTACGCCGCGGCTGTTGCTGAATTCGGCCTCCGCGCGGTTCCCCAACGGGCTCGCCAATTCCAGCAGCCTCGTTGGCAAGAACCTGATGTTCCATCCCTACGCCCAGGTCTACGGGTATGTAAACGAGCAGACCGACAGCAACCGGGCGCCGCCGACCTGCCTGTGGAGCAAAGAGTTCTACGAAACCGATCCGTCGCGCGGCTTTGTGCGCGGGTACACGTTTCAGTTCGGCCGCGGCGTCGGGCCGGTCGCCGAGGCCGTCGCCAGCGAAGCAAAGGGCCTCTTGCCTTGGGGCGAGGGCCATCACGCTGCCTTCCGCCGCCTCAACGGCCATCGCTTGGGCCTCTCGGCGATTTGCGAGGACCTGCCGGAGGAGCACAACCGCGTCACGCTCGATCCCGTCCTGAAGGACACAAACGGCATCCCGGCGCCGCGGATCGACTACCGGATCGGCGAGAACACGGCGCGGATGATGGAGCATGGCATCGCCCGCGCGAAAGAGATCCTCGCCGCGGCGGAAGCGACCGACATCTGCGTCAACAGCCCCATTCTCTACGGCGGCTGGCACCTCTTGGGCACCGCACGCATGGGCGCCGACCCGGCCAGCTCGGTCGTCAACGAGTGGGGACGGTCGCACGATGTGAAGAACCTGTTCATCGTCGACGGCAGTCTGTTCGTCACCTCCGGCGGCGTGAACCCAACATCCACCATCCAGGCCCTGGCGCTCTACATCGCCGATCAGATGAAAGAGCGCTTGGCCAACCTGTTCGATTGAGGCAAGCGATGTCCACGGACAGCCCGCTCACTCAAGCCCAAAGCGACGATTTACGTGCCATCGCGGGCATGATCATCCCGGCGAGTGTGGAATTCGATGTGCCCGGCGCGGACGATCCCGTGATCCACGCCGACGTTGTGGCGACGCTTGGCCGCGACATGGCCCTTGTGAGGGAAGCGCTCGATCAGCTCGCGCGCCTTGCCGGGGCGCCGCTGGTCGGCCTCGATCCGGTCCGGCGAGAGGCGGTGGCCATGCAGTTGCGTGCGAACGGCGGGGCGGCGGTGGCGACGCTGATCCGCGTTGTCCTCCAATGCTATTACCGCGACGATCGCGTCGTCCGGTCTCTAGGATTGGAACCGCGGCCGCCTTATCCGATCGGGCATGTGCTGGAGGATGGTGACTGGTCGCTACTCGATCCGGTCCGCGCACGCTCGCCAATGTGGCGCCGCGCGTAACACGCGCTCAGTCCGGTCGGTCAGTGCCGAGCCGCCAGCCCGGCAACGGGAATGCCCGAGGCGCCCGGACGCCGCACGCTCAACATCCGGCGCGCATCGTCCAGGCGATCCGCGCCGAGATAGGCCTTCACCAGCGTGAACTCCACTAGGTCGAGCTGTGCGCGGCCACCGCCGAGGCGTTCGAGTTCGCCGGCAATCGGTTGAAGCGCGTCGATCGCGGCGGAGAAATCTCGCCGTTCGAAAAGGGCGAAGGCGAGCGAGACCGCCGGAACACAGGGGCCGGATGGATAGCGACCATTGCGCGCGAGTTCGTCGATCTGCCGTGCGTGCGCCTCGAGCGCCGCGTCATCGCCGGCCACGACCTGCGCGAGCGCGATGTGCATGTCGGAAAAAGCCACGCCTGCTCGTGGAAACGCATTGTTCGCGAAGTCGTGCATCATGCGCCATGCTTCGGCGTCACGCGGATGCCCGGCGAGTTCCCAGCGCCACAAAAAGGAAACCGCATCGTTCACCTTCCCGCGCGGCGGCCCGCTGTGCACATCGGGCGAGAAGGTTTCCCTGAACAGTCGGAACGCCGACAACGGATCGCCGGCTTCGAGGTCGCCGAGCGCGAGATGCCAACTTAGGTGGCTATACAGCAGGCCGTTACGCGGATAGGTGGTCAGCCAGGACGCGAGGAACGCGCGGGCCGCGTTTGGATCGCCCTCCTCATAAGAGAGGTGGGCGCGGGCGTGCGCCGCCCAGGGGTTGTTCGGGTTTTGGGCGAGGGATCGATCGATCTTTGGGCGGGCCGCATCTCGCTGTCCACTCTCCGAGAGCGCCATGCCATGATGGGCGGTGAACCACCAATCGTCGCCGTAGCTCGGGGCAAGCCAGTCCAGCAGGTCCAAGAGCGCGCGTTTCTGGCCGGTGCGGCCGGAACTGCCAATGAGGCCGTTGGTGAACGCGGTGGTGGCGAGTACTAGGGCGTCGCGTGGCCAGGCGTCGAGGTGCGCGGGCAATGCGGAAAGCGCGGCTTCGGCGTCGCCCGCCGCAAGCAAGTCGAAAAATGCGATATGGCTGGCTTCCCGCGCGGAGAGGCCAGCAGCGAGGGAATTGGCTGTCGCCATCGAAGCGCGTGCCGCCGCCGCGTCCCCGCGTTCCAGCAGCAATTGCGCCCTGGCGGCATGGGCGAGAGCAAAGCCGGGATCTGCGAGGATGGCGCGATCGAACCCCTCGATCGCGCCGGGGTACATGGTCAGCTTCGCCTCACAGCCCTCAATGTAGGCGTCCCGCGCGGCGGACGAGGCGGTGGACAAGGGGAGTTCGTATCGGTCTGTCAACATGTCCGGCACCATGATGGATCCTCATCGCGGTATTCGCCGCAAACGAGCGGGGCCGCGAGCGCCATTCCCCGGGGTGACGGGACGCGGATGCTGCGATTGCACAGCGTCGCATCAATGATGCTCGCGATGATCGCCGCCGTGCCCCCCACCACTATGACCGCCGCCATGGGGGTCGCCGCCGTTGTGGAAACCGGCACCATGAAAGCCGCCGTGATCGTGGGAATCGCCGCCACGGCGGAAGCCACCGCCGAACCCAAGCCCAATCCCGACGCCAACCGGAACGGCGTAGCCGTACCCGCCGTAATAGGGGTAGTCCGGTTCGGCATAGGCCGAGTAGGGGGGTTGGTAATAGGCACCGTAATCTTGAGGATCGATGGGGGGATAGGCCGCGGCCGATGCGCCCGCCAGGCAGTTGGCGCTGTAAGCGGCTGCGATCTGATTGTACTGAGGAGATAGCGGCGCGGCCTGATAGACAGCCATGACGTGATTGTACAGCTCGGCGCAATTCACCGGCTGCGCTAAAGCGGGGGCGGGGGCAAACGCGATGCAGAGCGAGAGGATTGCTCCTGTGGAAGCGGTGTGTTTGAGCGACATGGATTGGGTGCTCCTCGTATTCACACCCTTAAACGAAACGGTTTCGTTTCGTATTCCACGGAGCTGATCTTTTTTTGCGAGCAGCGTTCTGACCGGCTGGTCCATGCGAAGAAAATCGGAGACCAAACCCTCTGATTTCGTCGCGGCCATGCCGATCTCTCAATCAGCTCGCAATCTCGGGCATCGCCTAACGCAATTGGGCGGCGAGCGGACAGAGACCGACACAGCAGAAGCTGCGGTGGCCGACTCTGTCCGCGTGCCCCCGAGCGCGTTGCCTTGCGCGCTTTACTCCGCAGCGGCCAGAGCGGCCAGGTTCGGGGTTGGCTCCAACGGCAGCCCCGGGTGACCGGTCAACCGCTCGCCTTCCGCCCACATCTCGAGCGCTTGCTTCTTCATCGCCGGAAAGACGGCGGCGATTTTTGCCGCGTCGAGATCGGCCGCAATTCCGGGATACCCGGCCCGCTCGATCATCGCCCTGAGTTTTCCGGTCTCGAACTGCTCCAGCGTCCACGCGAGCGGATCCTCGACCAGGGTCCGGTCCCAATAGATGCGATGGTTTTTGTTGCGCGGCCCATAGTGGTAATGCGCGCCGTTCCAGAAGTGATCGAAGGCCAGGAGCTCGGTTTCTTCCGTGTACGCCTTGCCCGGCGTCCCGCCGATATCCGCCAGGACGTGGATGGCAAGGCCGCCGTCGCCCATCGGCAAGCGCCGCATCTCAAGCCCGAAGCGGATGTTGCCGGCTTCGAAGATGTGTGTGCCGCGATTGTGTTTGACCGTGTTCCGCTTCACCGCATAGAGCTCGCGGGCGCAGGCTTCCAGGTCAGGCAGGACGCTCCTTACCTCCGCCAGATCGGTGGCCGCAGCGAGCTGTGGGTAGCCCGCCCGCTCCAGCATCTTCGGCAGCTTCGTCCCCAGGGTCTTGACGGTCCAGCCGATTGGGTTGCCGTCGGCAATCGGGTCCATCCGGTAGAGGTTCGTCAGGGCCGCGCCACCCAGCATCTCGGGCCCTGCGACCTCCAGCTCGTCGTTTTCCGGCCCGTAGACGTAGCTTTTTTCGAAGTCGAAGCAATTGAACCGCAGCAGGATCGTCTCTTTGCCGGCGACATCCGCCGTCACGGCGATGGCGACGCCCTGGTCCGCATGGTCCTGGATGTTGCCGTCCCACAATTCGTGCTTGACGGTGAACGTCAAGGGACCTGCTGTAAATTTGGTCTTCGGCACTGCCTGCAACATGTCTGGACACTCCTGGTTGAGGGGCTGGGGAGAGTGTAGCAAACTCATGCGATCATCGCACTATCTCGTGCTCGCGCCAAAAGGCGAGCATCGCCGGTACTGCCTCTGAAGCAGTAACAAGGGTTCCGAAATCTCAAACCTCAAGCCGCTGCTGCCGCGAATCAGCTGCGAACCCCGCATGCAACCCGGTAAGAGAGATGATTGGCAGGGGTGGGCGCCCGCGACCCAGCAACCGGCTCGCCACTGTAGGTCTCCCGTCAGACGCCGACGCCCCAGGCGACGGCGTTGCGCAGCAGTTGGATGAATGCGCCGCTTTCCCATGCGCCGTGAAAGATCGCCGGCGTCGTGTCCGTGGGGTCGGCGATCCGCGCGGCGCGGATCGCAGGATTGTGGCAATGGCCGAGCGCGCAGTAGGTCACGCCGCCATTGCCGACCTGGCGGCTATAGCCGAGCACGCGGGTTTTCCCGTCGTGTTGCAGGGAGGTGTCCGAACCGTAAAGTGCGCCGGCGACAGGCCATGCGCCGCTCGCGCCATAATCCGCGGTCAAGAGGATCTGCGCCGAGGCCGGGTCCTGCAGCTCGATGAAGTAGGGTTCGTCCTCGACGTCGAACGATGCGCCGAGCCCTCGGGTGAGGGGAGACTCGGCGTCGCTCACCTCGACGTGGATCTTGCAGATCGGCGGATGGGTCAAGAAATAGCTGCCGAGGATTGCGTGGTGCTCGGTCTTGACGGTGCGGCGGTGGCGCTGGCCCTCGACCCGCTCGGCCTTCCCGCCGCTCGTCCCGTGCAGGCCGAGCCAGCTTCCGCCCGCCTCGAGCCAGCCGCGGATCGCGCGGGATTGCGCCGCATCGGGGTAGGGTCCGGCGACGTAGGTGATCAAGAGCTGGCTGACCGGGAGCCATTTCTCGATGTCGGTAAAGTCGCTGGCGACCGATGCCGGGATGCCCCGCTCCGCGAGCAGCCCGAGAAGCCGAAGCCGGGCATAGTCATGGTCGTGCCCGCCCATCGAACCGGGCGGAAAACCGTCGGCAACGAGATGCGCGCGGCCGGAATTCGTCGCTGTCATCGGATCGTCTCGCTCGTTGCAAAAGCTGTGCAGGCAGTTTCTCACCTTTCCCCGGGTTTCGCCTACCACTCGGTGGAAATCCCTGGGACCGCGGCCGTCCCGTGGGCCTTCAGCCCACGGACTTGATCCGTGCGCGCATGCGAGCGAGACGCCCGCGGTCCATAAAAAGCGATGCTTGCCTCGAGCACCGGCCGGGGGGCACGATCGGGCACGCAACGGTGGAGGCTGATATGAGCGTGGCAAGCGAGGGCTTTGCCCATCCCGAATTCCTGGTCGAGACCGAGGGGCTCGCTTCCCGGCTCGGCGACCCGGATTTGCGCATCTTCGATTGCACGATCCACCTCATTCCCAATCCCGACATCGGCTACACGGTCAAGCCCGGGATCGAGGATTTCGAGAAGGGGCACATCCCGGGTGCCCAGTTCATCGACCTCCAGGGCGACCTCTCGGCGCCGCATCCAAAGCTGCGCTTCATGCTGCCGGACGCCGATCATTTCGCCGCGGCGATGGGACGGTTCGGGGTCGGGGACAAGAGCCGCGTCATTCTCTACAGCACGACGACGCCGCAATGGGCGACGCGCATCTGGTGGATGCTGCGCAATTACGGCTTCGACAACGCCGCCGTCCTGAACGGTGGCTTTCAGAAATGGGCGCGCGAGGGTCGCGCCGTCGAAACCGGCGCGGCACGGCCCAAGCCGCCGGCCAAATTCACCGTGCGCGCGGACCGCAAGCTGATGGTCGGCAAGGAAGTGGTGCTCGGTGCGATCGGCGAGCCGGCGACCTGCACGATCAACGCGCTGTCCGGGGCGCAGCACGCCGGCACCGGCGGCACGGTTTACGGCCGGGTCGGCCGGATCGCTAAGAGCGTCAACGTGCCGGCCGCCGCGCTGATCGATCCCACGACCGGCGCCTTCCTGCCGGCTCCGGCGCTGCGCGCCCAATTTGATGCGGTCGGCGCCTTCGACAAGCCGCGGGTCATCACCTATTGCGGCGGCGGCATCGCGGCGAGCGCCGACGCGCTCGCCCTCGTCATGCTCGGCCATCCCGATGTGCGGCTCTACGACGCCTCGATGTCGGAATGGTCGAATGACCCGAGCCTGCCGATGGAAACCGGGGAGTAGCAACACACGAAGCGTCATTCCCGCGAAGGCGGGAATCCAGGGCGATCGCTCAACCGCCTGCCCTGGCCCCCTGCTTTCGCGGGGGTGACGGATCAAACTTTGGGAGAAGCGCCATGCCAAATTTCCGCCCTTCGCCCGACCTCGACATGCATTACGAGGTCGACGATTTCACCGACCCCTGGCGCAAGCCGGAGACGATCCTGATGCTGCACGGCAACGCCGAGAGCGGCCTTGCGTGGTGGGCCTGGGTCCCGGCTTTGGCCCGCCACTACCGCGTGGTGCGGCCCGACATGCGCGGCTTCGGCCGGTCGACGGCGATGCCGCGCGACTATCCCTGGACGCTCGACCGGCTGGTCGAGGATTTCTGCCTCTTGATGGATCATCTCGGCATCGACCGCTTTCATCTGGTCGGCGCCAAGATCGGCGGCACGGTCGCGCGCGCCTTTGCCGCGCGCCGCCCCAAGCGGGTCAAGACCCTGACAATTGTCGGCTCCCCGCCGCCGTTTCGCGTTGGCGTCGCCGAAAAGGTGCCCGAGACGGTTAAGATGTTCGAGGACCACGGGGTCGAATACTGGGCGCGGCAGAACATGGCCAACCGGCTCGGTAGCGCCTTCCCGCCGGAGGGTTTCGAGTTCTGGTGCAAATTCATGGCCCGCACCGCGGTCTCGACCCAGCTCGGCTTCATGGGGACGATTGCCTGCGCCGACATCCGCGCCGACATCCCGAAGATCTCTTGCCCGACCCTCGTCATCACCACCGAGGATAGCGGGCTCGGCTCGGTCGCCGACATGCGCGCCTGGCAGGAGCAGATCAAGGGCTCCGAGCTCGTCGTATTGCCCGGCAACTCCTACCACGTCGCCGCCACTCACGCCGAGCCGAGCGTCGCCGCGACGCTCGATTTCATCGCGCGCAAGGGCGGGTAGGGGCACTCGTTGGGGCTAGGCGGCGCCGCGGCGGTGCGAGAATTCGGTCTCGGCGCTGGTGATGAATTCGAGGAGGCAGGCGTTGCCGTTCTCGTTCTCCTTGCGGGCGCGCAGGATCGCGTGGCCGACTTCTGCCGGGTCGTCAACCCGTTCGCTCCAGCCGCCGAGGTCCTTGCCGATAGCGGCGTAGTTGCCGCCGAGGTCGCGGGTGCGGTGCTTTTCGTGCGAGGCCTTCATCGCGTGCGTTTCGATCGCCATCGTCGAATTGTTGAGGACGATCGTGGTGATCGGGATGCCGCACCTGACCGCGCTCTCGAAATCGAGCCCGGTCATGCCGAAGGCAGCGTCGCCCATGAAGTTGACGCACATCTTGTCGGGGGCGCCGACCTTGGCGCCGATCGCGAGGCCGAGCCCGGTGCCGAGCTGGTGCGACTTGCCCCAGCCCATGTAGCCGCGTGGGCGTTTCGCGACATACATCGGCAGGAGCTGGTCGCGCGGGCTGCCGGAATCGTGGGTCACGATCGCGTCTTCGGACGGGATGACGCGCATGAATTCCGACATCACGAAATAGGGGTTGATCGGCCGCTCGTGCGACCTGAGCTTGGCGTGCCAGCGCTGCTGCCATTCGGCCTTGAGCCGGGCGATCACCGGCCGCGCGCCGGTGTGGTGCGCCTTGCCCCCGAGCCGGTCCTTCACCGCCTCGATCAATTGCGCCAGCACCAGCTTTGCGTCGCCCAGGATCGGCACGACCGTGTCGTTGGCCTTGTAGAGGTCGCGCGCGTCGTTGGTGGCATGGATGATCGCCTTCCCCGGCGGGATGATCGGGGTCGAGATGTTGTGCTTGGTCAGCGACGTGCCGACCGCGAAGATGAGGTCGCTCTCATGCAGGAAATGGCGACCGTGGCCGGTGTAGACGGTGCCGCCCGAGCCCAGCGCCAGCGCGTGGTCCTCGGGGAAGGCGCTCTTGCCGTCCGTCGTGGTCATGACCGGGGTGTCGAGGAGGTCGGCCAGCGCGAGAAGTTCGTCGGTCGCTTCGGCGTAGAGGACGCCCTGGCCGGCGATGATCATCGGCACCTTCGCCGCGATCAGGAGCTTGGCGGCATCGTCGATGTCGCGCGCGTCGCCGGCCGAGCGGGTCCGCCGCACGGTGGTGTAATCGACCTCGTTGCCGGCGAACTCGGCGATCATCACATCGGCCGGCACCTCGACCATGACCGGGCCGGAGCGGCCGTTTTTGAGGGCGTTGAAGGCGCGCCGCATCGCCGGGACGGCGTGCTCGGGCATGTTCACCGGCTCGACCTGCTTTGTAACGCTCGCATAGGTGCGGGTCGAGTTGAATAGCGGGAACATCTGCGCGGTCTCGCGCGGGTGGCCGAGCGGCAGGAGGAGGATGGGGGTCGAATCCGAATAGGCCGAGGCGATCCCGGCAAACGCATTCTCGGCGCCCGGCCCGTATTGCATGGCAAAGACGCCGGCGGGCTTGCCGTTCATCACCCGAGCGCAGCCATCGGCCATGTGCACCCCGACCCGCTCCTGGCGGCAAATGACCGGGCGCAGCCCGCCCGCCACCGCCGCCTCGATGATCGGCGTCGTCGGAAAGCAGAACAGCGTCTTGACGCCCTCGCGCTTCAGGATCTCGGTGATCGCGTCCATGACCAGCATCGGCGTAGCTCCCCGTGGCTCGGTGGTTGATGCAGCCGAGCCTAGCGCCGGAACAACGCGCGCGCCACTGCCCACCTCGATCGCGGCCTGCGCTCGCCCGTTGCACCTGTCAATACTGGGAATCTACAGGCAGCCCCCTCTTCCGCGGCCGAGCGTGGTGCGTGCTTCTGCTGGAAATAAGCAGGCGCCGGCACTCCCGCCGGTAGGGCGGAAAGGGTGCGGCAGTCGGATTTTAAATTTTCCGCTCATCCTTTTATTCCTGTTTTGTTCCGGCCGCAGATATGGTAGCTGATCAAAGATCGTGAAGGGGGGTGACCTGAAAATTCAAGCGCCACGGAAAGACCTTGTCGGTTCGGAGCGCTACTCTCGACCCTTGGACCAGGAGCTTGCTCGGTCCTTGGCCGGGCGGCTGGCGCAAACCCATCGGCTGGCCTTCGCGCAAAGCTTCACTCACGCCGTTGTCAGCGCCTGTTTACGTGCCAAGGGGATGCCGGAAATCCAGCGTATGGATAATCTGGAGTTGCTTCCCCTATCCTTCGAGGCCTCGGAAGCGGCGGCGAGGCTGGGTAGCACCTCGGCAACACTAGCGCCGAGCCGAGCTGGGTATTTCATTGGAACTATCTACACCGCAACGCTGCCGGAAGCCTATCGCAGCACGCACGGTGTCTTCTATACGCCGCCGGAGATCGTTGAAATGCTACTGCTTATGGCAGAGCAGGCAGGAATCTCCTGGGCCAAATGTCGTGTGCTGGACCCGGCCTGCGGTGGGAGCGCGTTCCTGGTGCCAATCGCCATGCGAATGGTTACGGCTCTTGAGGGCACGGACCCAGCATTCA
>Ga0182024_10006593_pt1 | contig 25414 bp, 18 predicted proteins | sample P32metaG_FD_120480 | JGI IMG/M metagenome (GOLD analysis project Ga0182024, IMG submission 120480) | Permafrost microbial communities from Stordalen Mire, Sweden - P3-2 metaG (Illumina Assembly) | ecosystem: Environmental > Terrestrial > Soil > Wetlands > Permafrost | place: Sweden: Stordalen...
GCAAAGAGCGAGGCCACCGAGGTGTGAGGCCGCGCCACCCAGCCGGAGCGCCAAAAGCGAGCCGGGGAAGGTTCCTCAAGTGGCCCGGAACCGCGTCGATTACGTTCAGGCTCGGGGACGGACCAACGGCGATGCGCGGTGAAGCCCCAGGCCCGTGGTCACGCGGTGCTCCACGTGCTGATGCGTCGTGCGGCCTGAGCGCTCGACCACGCGAGCGGGGCGAGCGTGTCGTAGCCGACGCCCACGGATCTGAAGCTCTCGCCTGTAGGGTTCGCAAAGGATGATGGACGGCACAATTCCCAGCGTCGGTACACCACGGGACGCTCGCCAAGCGCTTGTAGATGTCCTACGGTACGAGCTCCTCGGGCCGGGTGCGCCCGAGGAGATCCTGGACGAGAGTCCTCTCAGTCGGTACCTCGTCGGGATGCTCGCGCCGCTTGGCACGGATGTTGCCCCCGAGGAGCAGGAGGACGCTGCGGGACCGGACGAGGGCGAAGATCTGGCGGGTGCGCCGGAGCTGACCCCACCCCTGTCTCAGGCGCTATCCCCCTCGTCCATGGGGCTCTCGTTCCTCGTGGGCCCCAATGTCGACCGGCTGTTCGCGACGGTCAGTTGGGGTGAGTATCAGCGGATCAAGGAGAGCGAGCAGGACGAGGATGGGGGCGAGGAGGGCGATCTCGCCAGCGATGGCGGTACGCGGCGGCGGCGCCGACGCGAGCGCTGGCAGCGGCTTGCGATAGAGCCGGTGTCGATCGCGATCGATATCCGCCCCGGCGGTGGAATGCAAAGAGAGGCTGTTCGCGCAGGAGGCGATATCTGGGTCGAGCATGTGGCGCGGTCACTGGGCGATCAGGGAGTGGCTGTGAGCGTGTTTCTAGTCAACCGTCGTTCGCGGCCGGAGCAGGGGCGGCCACCTGCCGATCTGTGGATGTTCCAACCTGAGATGTCCATCAGTGGCCCGGACAACTCGGCCGTGTTCGTCCCAAGGGAGCTTGAACCTGAGTCGGCTCGGACGGATCGAGACCTCGAGTCGAATGCTCTGCTGTATAGGAATCGCCGTGAGTTTGCGGTGGGTCATGGTTGCGCGGTGGAGTGGGACGATGCGAGCAGCGAGTCGGCTGCAAAGTTGGCGACGACCATGGTTCCGCAGTTCGAGCTGAGGCGGGTTGATCCGCGGGCTCTACCGGCTGCGTCCTTTGACATGGCGACACTCGGTGTTGAGACCGGCCCGGAGGAGATCGGAGGCTGGCTGAATCCGATACCGGATGCCTACGCCGCTTGGATTCAGGACAGGCACGCCGAGGCCGCACTGCTCCCAGGGTCGCTGAGGGGGACTGCCGATGATCATCTGCGCCACTGCGAGGAAGCTCTCTCTCGCATCCGCGACGCCATCGAGTTGCTGACGTCGAATGAGGATGCCCGTTCGGCATTTGCGTTTGCCAATAGGGCAATGCTCCTTCAACGTAGCCACAGTGAGTGGGCGGAGGCGCGTAGGCGCGATCCAGCGCTGGCGGCCGCAAGGCCCGAGCTCCGGGGCGAGTGGAGGCCCTTTCAGCTGGCATTCATCCTGCTGAACCTGCGGGGCATAGTTGAGCCGGGGCATCCGGATCGAGCAACAGGTGACCTTCTGTGGTTTCCCACTGGTGGCGGTAAGACCGAGGCATATCTGGGACTGATTGCGTTTACGTTGGCGATGCGTCGGTTGCGTAATAACGATGCGCTTCGCACGGACGCCGGGGTGACCGTGCTGATGCGTTATACGCTGCGGCTGCTGACGATTCAGCAATTCCAGCGGGCCAGCACGCTGCTGTGCGCCTGCGAGATTATTCGTCAAGAGGCACCGGAGAGGTGGGGGGAGCGCCGGTTTTCGATTGGCCTGTGGGTTGGACGCCAGTCGACGCCCAACCAGCATGCCGAAGCGCGGACCGCGCTGGATCGTCTCAGCAAGGGCGAGTCGCAGGACGAAGCAAACCCGTGCCAGCTGGAGTCATGTCCGTGGTGCGGAGAGACGTTGACTCACAAGGACTACGAGGCGGATGGAGATAGGCTGCGTACAACGGTTGCCTGTCCGCGGGCGGCCTGCGAGTTCAGCCATGCCGCGGAGAACGAGCTCCCCGTGCTATTGGTTGACGAGGAGATCTACCGCGAGTGTCCATCCGTGGTAATCGCCACGGTGGACAAGTTCGCACAGATGCCCTGGAACGGCGAGGTGGCGAGCCTTTTTGGGCATGTGGATCGTGAATGCAGGCGGTGCGGATTCCTCACGCCTGACAGTGATCATCCGGCCGCACACCGCGAGAGCGGGAAGCGCCTGGCTGCGGCCGACACGATCAACCCAACCCAGCAGTTGGCCCCGCCAGAGCTCATAATCCAAGATGAGTTGCATCTCATCTCGGGGCCGCTCGGCACCATGGTCGGCCTATATGAGACAGCTGTTGACGCTCTGTGCACGCGCACCATTTCAGGTGAGAATGTGCGCCCAAAGGTGATTGCGTCGACGGCCACCGTCCGCAGGGCCTTCGAGCAGGTGCGAGCACTGTTTGCCCGCGATCTACGCGTATTTCCCCCACCTGCGCTTGAGCCCGATGACTCGTTTTTCGCAGTGGAGACTCCGGTATCCGACCAAGCGCCCGGACGTCTGTATCTCGGGGTCATGGCACCCGGCAAGAGCATGAAGACGGCGCTCATACGGGTATCCGCCGGGCTGTTGAGCGCGGGCGCCGGAGTTCGTAGTCAATCCGAGCGACTTGCCGATCCCTACCTCACCCTGATCGCGTACTTCAACAGTCTCCGAGAGCTCGGAGGCGCCGTGCGCCTGATGGAGGACGACATTGGCTCTCGGCTCCGGCAGCTTGACACCCGTGGATTGCCCAAGCGCAATCGTCCGGTCTACGAGGAGCTCACCAGCCGTGTCAGGTCGGACAGAATACCGGCGCTTCTCAGGCGGCTCACGACACCTCACGACGCTCCGCGGGGCGCGAACGATCCGTTGCCTCTGGATGCTGTCCTCGCGAGCAACATGATCAGCGTCGGGATGGATGTCGATCGGCTCGGCCTGATGAGCGTTCTTGGTCAGCCAAAGACCACGGCCGAGTACATCCAGGCGACAAGTCGCGTGGGGCGCCAGGTGGCTGGTCCGGGCCTGGTGGTGACGATCTATAACTGGGTTCGTCCCCGTGATTTGTCTCACTACGAGCGCTTCGGGCACTATCACTCGACGCTATACCGCCATGTCGAGGCTGTGAGCGTGACCCCGTACTCGGCTCGCGCCCGTGACCGTGGTCTCGCTGGTGCGTTTGTCTCGCTGACGAGACTCCGGGAGGAGCGCCTCAATGACGAGGAGGATGCGGATCAGTTTGACCCCGACGATCCCTTGGTCGACATGGTGGTCCGAACGTTCAGAGACCGGGCCGAACGGGTCGCCGGGCCGCGTGTTGCGGAAGAGGTCGAGCAGGCGCTCCGTGCGCGCGTCGACCAATGGCAAAATTTCGCCAGATCGCCGCTCCAATACGGGTCCCGCCGCATGTATAACGAGGATCAGCCACCCAACCCCGATGCGCTTCTCAGGGCGGCGGAGGGCGGACGCTACGGGCACTGGCAAGCTCCTGGTTCGCTGCGTGAGGTGGAGGAGACGAGTCGTATCTACCGCCGAGAGACAGATGTCGACCGAAGCTAGACCACGAACGATCATCCTCGGCGAGCTTCGGCCGAGCCAGATCATCACCACCTTCGGTCCGGGGGCCGTCATTGACCAGCCGACTGCGTCCCTGATCCTCGCGGGGACCGACTACTGGACACCTGGTGATGACCAGCGCATCGATGAGCCGCGTCTCAGGGCGATGCTCCGCGTGCGGAATCTGTATCGCCCGCGGATTCGGTCGGACAAAGGCATGGAGGATGTCCCGGCGTTTATCTTTCCACGCTACCTCGTATGTCCACGCTGTCAGCGGCTGGCAACCTACGAGCACTTTCGCTTTGACCGAGGATTCTTCAGGTGTCCCAATCAGAAAGGACACGGTGATCGCGACCGGAACGCACTCATGCCTCGTGTATTTCCCGCGCGCTTTGTCGTCGCGTGCGCAGCGGGCCATCTGGATGATTTCCCCTGGGCTCATTACGCGCATCGTGGCCAGAGCACGCGATGTGATCCACTGGAGCTGATCTTCTTCGAGTCGAACGAGTCAGGTGCGATAGGCGAGCTTCGTGTGCACTGTCGTGCATGCAAAACTACGCGCTCCATGGAGGCCGCCTTCGGAGAAGGCGCGGACCTCGCCCTCGGCCCCTGTTCCGGTCGACGACCCTGGCTCGACGACAGCGAGGACGGTTGTCAGGAACGACGCCGCACCGTGCTTCGGGGGGCTTCGAATCTTTATTTCCCGATAATCCAGAGCGCGCTCTCGATCCCGGAGTGGGATGACCCTGTCCATGCTGCGCTCGCCCACCACGAGGCCGATCTGGAGAAGATTGATAGCGCCGAGAAGTTGAAGTCGGCACTTGAGCTGGGAGTACTGTCACGACTCCAGAACTTTTCACACGCTGAGGTGTGGGATGCATTGGAGCAACGTCGGCGCGTGGACGCCGAGCCGCCCACCCAGGTGGATCTCCGATTCCAGGAGTTCAATGCGCTCTGTCACCCCGTTGACCCATCGTTGTCGGCAGAGCGCGAGTTTCAGACGAGATTTGCCCAGGTGCCTGAGCCGTTTGCCCATTTGATCGAGAAGCTTGTAATCGTGCGGCGTCTGCGGGAGGTTCGGGCGCTCGACGCATTTACCCGCATCGATGCCCCACCCGATCTCCTGCTGGAGGACGACGAGGCGATGCAACATGTGCGCCGCCAGGTTCTGGGGCGGGCAGGCAACGACTGGCGGCCAGCAGTTGAGTTGCTGGGAGAGGGGGTTTTCGTTGCTCTCAAGGAGGACGCCGTGGCGGCATGGGAGAGCGCGGTGGCTCTTCAGGCACGACGCAAAGCTCTCGAGAGCGCATACCAACGCTGGCGTGCGGCGCGGGACCTGCCGGACGCCACGTTCCCAGGTTCTCGCTTCGTGCTACTTCATTCGCTCGCCCACATGCTCATTACGGGTCTATCGTTGGATTGTGGCTACTCCTCAACGTCTATCCGGGAGCGGATCTACTCAAGTGTCGAACCTGGTAAGTCGATGGCGGGGATCCTTCTCTACACGGCAACACCCGACTCGGACGGCAGCCTTGGCGGTCTCGCTGACCAGGGCGAGACAGCTCACTTTGAGCATCTGCTTCGACTCAGTATCGATCGAGCTTCCTACTGCTCTTCAGATCCGCTGTGTGGACACGCTGGATCGGGGGAACTGGGGCATACAAATGGTGCGGCCTGTCACGCGTGTCTGCTGGTATCGGAGACCTCGTGTGAGCGCAGCAATCAATTTCTAGACCGAGCACACGTGGTCAACACCGTCATGCAATTCGACATCGAGTACTTTCGAGGATTCTGACGTCTGATCCGTTTCATACGACTCTGGCTCGTCTCGTGACCGAGCAGTCAAGTGAGATGCTTGGTCGCTTCGAAGTGGCTCTGGAGGAGAGGCGGATCGGACTCGCGCCAACGATCGCGACGGTGCAGGACGCTCTCGGGACGGATAATGCCACGGCACAAAGCTTTCGCGAAGTCCTCCTGGCTCGCGGCGCACGGTCGTTGCCAGAGGTACTCGAGTCTCTGCGCATTGCACTTGTTTCGGCGGCGCGAGCGAGACTTGACGCTTCCCGCATTGAGGTCGCGTGGACTCACCCTGGTCCCATTCAGCTACCGGTGAGAACGACCGGTGCGGTTGCACGGGAGATTGCCGAGGCGGCTCGCACATCGCTGCTCGTGGTGGGCTACAGCGTGACCATCGACACCGAGCGTTCGGGTCTGGCGGCGCAAACCGTGGCGGCAATGGCAGCCGCCGCGGCGCGCGGCGTTGCGGTTACAGCAATTCTGCACAGGGATATCGCCAACCGGGTCGCCCTTATGCGCGGTTGGCCGATATCGCACGAGCCGCCCAGCATCTTGACGTGGCCTGAGCGTGAGGGAGATGAGAAGGCCTCTCTGCACGCAAAGGTCCTGGTCGCCGACTCGCGAGATGCGCTGGTTACATCAGCAAATCTCACCTACCACGGTTTCGAAGCCAATGTCGAGGTGGGGGTGCGCATAGGCGGCCAGCCGGCGGGTCAGCTGGAAGCCATGTTTCATGAGTTGATTCGGGTGGGCGACCTTGTTCCGTGGGAGGCATGAGGAGCTCAGGCAACACCGCGCATCCAGGCAGCAAATGGTCTGGCTCCGGCAACAACACGACGGTCCAACGTGGTGCCAGTCACAGCGACGTCAATGGACGGTGCGAGACCATCCTCGCGAAGACGCAAAGCCAGGCCACGGATCTCCGCACCGGTAACCGGTGGGTCTCCGTCTAGCTCTCGCAGGTGGTCTGCCCACGCGATGTTGTGGGCGAGTACCTCGTCGTCGGAGGCGGGCTTTGCGTCTACGATCATCCAGTGGTCGGGTGTCCACGGTTCGGTGTAGGCGAGGACAAGTATCTGGTTGACGTGTGCATCGTCGAGCTCCTTGGGCATCGAGAATGTGGCTTTCCCGGTTCTGTCCATCAACCCGGGTGCAACGGTCCATTGCCTCTCGGTGCGGCGCAACGCCACGGTTCGAAATGACTTGATACCTGGCCGGCCCGATGACCAGTCCAGGTGGCATGTGGCGGCAATCGGAACCCGACCGATATCGTCGCCTGTGTACTTGAGGCATCGAATGTCGCACCAAGTTGGTTGTGCTGGCTCGTGCTTGGATGTGGCTGCCTCTCCAGGGGTGATTCGTGCCGGTGGATACCATCGGTATGGTCCTTCGAGGTGTATCGGTGAATTGGGTTCGCGTCGCCATAGGCGAACGAGACGGCCGGCTGTGAGGGCAGATCCCCAGAGTGCGACTCGCAGAGTGGCTCCGAGGGTCTCGCTCACGACCAGAGTGGAGGTCACAGAGCTGATCACGCCGTTACCAAGACTGAGCTCCAAGGGAGTGATTGGCATCAGGTCGATGGGTCCAAGCGTTTCTCCAGAGAGCCATCCACGCTCGGGAAGCTCCAGCGCCATGCGCTGTGCTGCGATGGTACGCGCAGCTGCATATTGACGTAGGTAGGTTCCCACTGGTCCGGGAATGCGAGAAGCATCAAATCGTCCTTCCTCTATGCGGGTGAGAACCGTGGCAAACTCCCGCAGCTGCGTAACGGAAAGCTTCACCCGATGGTCAATGTCTCGCGCGCCGGGCTGCTCACGCATACTCCCTCAAGCTCACGCGTGAGTCGATTTCGGAGCGCTTCTTGGGCCTCTGGTTCGCCGTGGACAAGCGCGATATAGTTCGCCGGAATGCTCTTCGCGAACTCGACGAGGCCATTCTGGTCCGCATGGGCCGAGAGCCCCAGTTGTGTGATCGGTCCCTTGATGTGCAATGTCTCCCGCTTACCGTTATCACGCAGAATCGGGAGATCATAAGGAGGTCCGGATCGTTGTCGAAGTTGCCGTCCGAGCGCACCACCGGCTGAACCCTCATCCTGATAGCCCAATGTCGCAATGCGGTGACGCTTGTCCCCCAAAAGGCGACTTGCCCACTCAACGACCGGCCCGCCGTTGAGCATGCCTGAGGTGGTGACTATGGCCGCTCGTGATTCGGGACGTTGACAGTCGTCGATAGCCAAGCGACGTTCACCGGGACCCACCACCTGGAATCCGTCTGAGTCAAGCTTGCCGCGGTCCATGTAGAGCGGGTTGATTTGTCGTATGAGGCCATCGACCCAGATGGTCACGAACTTGTCTATCTGGTGGTCGGTCTTTGCCCGGAGCAGAATCTGTAGAACCTCCTGTCCTCTGCCAAGCGCAAAGCAAGGCAGGATAGCCGTACCGTGCTGTGTCGTCTTGCTAACAAACTCAATGAGTTCTTGGCGCTTGGCCGCGGCGGAAGCAGTGGCAGGCTTATCTCCATATGTCGACTCGAGAACCAGCAGGTCGACTGGGTCAAGGTCGGTGGGGGGCACGGCTGCGCTGACAGTCTCCTGAGCCTCAGATGAAATGTCTCCGGAGAGCATGACACGCCTACCTCCGCCGTCCAGCAGCACGCTGGCGGCGCCGAGGATGTGGCCAGCTGGCCAGATGGTCAGCCGCAGGCCGCCTAAAATATCCCGCGGCTCGTCATATCGCAACGCGCGCAGCCTGGTCCGGACGTTGTACAGGTCGTCGGGAGAGTACGCTTCCTCAACCGGTTCGGCGTGTGGATTGTGGGCGGCCAGCAGTTGTCGTTCTGCGAGAAAGCTCTCGTAGTGCCGACGTGCATCGTCAAGCATGATCGGCACAATGGCGGCTGTATCCTCTGAGCAATAGATGGGCACAGTCGGATCCTGGTGGGCCACGAGAGCAGGTAGCCAACCGATGTGGTCGGTGTGTGCATGCGTGAGAACAACCGCGTCGAGGCTGCCGACATGAGCCAGATCGGGAATCATTGCCTCCAGATCAGGGTTGCCTGCGGAGTTCGTGCGACCAACCGCAATGCCACAGTCGACCAGGATACGGCTGGATCCGATCTCGATCAGATATGCACTACGGCCGACCTCGGCCCCACCCCCCAGGGCGGTGAATCGCAGTTGGCGAGTCTCACCGATCGCGCGAGGTCTGGGCGGCACGTACTCGGGGTATGCAGAGCGGAATGTACGCTCAAGCTTCTCCCGCATGGTGTGCTCCTGCTCTGCTCGCAGGCGATCGCCGCCCTGCTTGATCACCAAGTCCTGATCGATTCGTGCTTCCTCCTCGGCCAAGAAGTCCGCCACAGCATCTGCTCCCCGCGGAATAGCGCGGAGCTGGGCCTCACGTGACTCCGCCTCGCTTCTAGCCAGAGCCAGCTCACGAGTAAGGCGAAGCCGATCGGCCTCCAACTGGTCGGCTCTATCTCTCTCGCGGCCAAGTTCCTCCCGCAGGCGAGTGTTCGACTCCTGTGTTCGGCGGGAGTTGCGCTCTGCGTCGCGGACCTGAATGGTGAGCTCGCTGGTACGTTTACGAAAGCCACCAAGCTCCTCACCCGCAGCGTCCGTGGAGGCAATTTGGTTCTCCAGTGCTGTCTGTAGACGTTGTATCTCCGCTGTGCCGCGGGTGGCCTCCTCAGCTCGCTCGCGGAGTCGGGTCCGAGTCTGTACGAGCTCACCTTCCAGATCGGCAACCTTTGCCTCCGCGGCTTGGCGCTTCTGCCTGTGACGTGGCTTCTCGGTGCTCTCAGGTGCCGTCGTCTCCGGGTGCGTTGATGTCTCGGTCGGGTTCTCGGGCTCTAGGAAGGAGGGCAGGAGGCGAAACAGATCGGACTTCGCTGGATCTTTCAGCCCGTCTGCCCAGAGCAAGGCAGCGAGGAGCTCAACTTGGGTGTCTCCGCCGTGGTCGAGAGTCTTCTGAAGTCGGTCGGGAGCGAGGATGTCTCCATTGGTGACGGCATCGGCCAACTCTTGGTGGCTGTCGCGGAGCATCTGCCGCACCTGACGAACCATCGTCTTGTCTGGATGGAGCCACAGCTCTGCGTGGATCTGAGGGCTGCTTTTGATGATGATGTCACTGCTGTGGACCTTCAGAAGCCGGCGGAGTGGACCCGGTGTGTCAGGACAACGAGGTTGCCGGCAGCGCCGTCCGTGGTGGTGGAGCCATGCTGCGGCGCATCCAATCGGAAGTCGCATTAGACGGTCGGGAACCGTCGCACCTGAGAATTCACCGCTTATCGACCGCGGCCCACTGAGAAGCTTTAGGAGGACATCGTAAGGCAGTGCGAGGTTCTCATCGATCGACGGAGTTGGTTCGACGTCCGCGTGGGTTGGTTCGTCGTCGAGCACTGTGATTAAAGGTGTCCCTAAGCGACTTCGGCTGTTGGTTGTGAGCCACAGTGTCTCTGTACAGGGCAGGCATTGCAGAGAGGCTTTCCTGCTCTGCATACGAGAGCGCCAAGGTCGAGCAGCGCATAGTTGAAGGAGGCGTCCGGTCCCGATCGCCCTGCAAGCTCATGAAGGTCAAGACGAAGTTGCCATCTCGGTGTCTTCTCCCGTCCCCGGACACGTCCCACGATCCGCTCAGTGTTGGTGTCAACGATGACCGCACGCCGTCTGAACCCGAACGTGATAACGGCGTTGGCGACATAGTCGCCGACCCCCGGGAGCGCTCTGAGCGCAAACTCATCAGATGGCACATGGCCTCCATGCTCATCGACGAGAACCTGGGCTATACGGACAATGTTCTCAGCCCGCCAGCGCAAACCGAGAGAGTGCATCGCTTCGAGAGTCTCGTCGGGTCGCACCAGCATCGCCTCCGGTGTTGGTGCAATGTCGGCAAGCGCCTCGTACACCGGCCGTGCCTGATCCGCCCGGGTGCGGTGCAGGCAAACCTCGGCCATGAGTACATGCCAGGGATCGACGTTCTCACGCCACGGATAGTCGCGGGCGTTGTCAGCGTGCCAGGCCATCAGCCGAGAGCGAAAGGCCTCGCCATTCAGCGGAGGACGTCCACGACGACGCGGTGAGGTCAGGGCCAGATGAATCGAGTCCGCTATCGCCTGTGCGAGCAACGGAGGTACCGCATTCCCGATCTGTCGATAGCGGATGCTTGGCTGCCCGGAGAAGCGAAACCAATCGGGGAAGGTCTGGATACGCGCGGCCTCGCGCACCGACAGTGTCCGATCTTGGTCGGGGTGTATGTACCAGTAGCCATCCTTCGCGAGATGCGCGGTGATGGACCGACTGAGACCGCTCCACTCCAGTCGCTTGTACTTGTCAGAGAAGATGTCTGCGCGATAGCGCTGCAAATCGGCCGGGAGTTCATCGTAGGTCCCTCCTTCGGGCAGTAGCGCAAACGCTTCAGCGTCGTCGGGTCGCACATCTCGCGTGATGTGATCGTCGACGAACCGTCGATCCGGCCTGGGCATCCCCCTACGGAGCAGCCTCTGCAACGTGGAGCGCGGGCCGTCGTAGGGGATTCGTTCCTCGCGCTGAGCCGGGGGAACGACCGGCAGATCCCCAATCGCATCCCCTACTGTCGGTGATCGCGACCCGGGTATGGGCCACGTGAACTGCGCTCCTGGTCTGAGCGCGACGATGAACAGGCGACTGCGGTGTTGTGGAACTCCATGCTCGTAGGCGTTGAGAATCGTCGCGCGTGGCCTGTATCCAAGCTCTCGTAGGGACTCGCAGAAGCCCACGAGAATGCCGCCCTCATCCCATGCCGCGAGGTCAGGCACGTTCTCCAACATAACTCCGGCGGGTCTCAGCTCGGCTACGACCTCGATGAAGCTGTGCCACATCCTCGCTCGCGGGTCATCAGCGGATCGCTGACCGGACTCGACCAGGCTGCGGATCTTGGATCGACCAGCCCTGGAGAACGGCTGACACGGTACGCCCCCTGCGATGAGATCCACCTTACGGATCCCCCACTCACGGAGGTGATCAAGAAAGTCCGTTGGGTCAGAGAGATCGCCCTGATAACCGAGGCCACCGATGTTCGCGACATGGGTCTCCACCGCCGGCGCATCAAGGTCGGCTCCCACCAGCACCCTGAAGCCCGCTTTCTCAAGGCCGAGACTCAGACCGCCGGCACCGCAGAACAGATCTAGGGCTGTAAGACCGCTGGCGACCTGTGCTCTGACCCACCGGCGAATGGCTGCCCGATCATCTGGATCGGGCGCATCGGGATGGGCGGGAAGTTCGAGCTTGGTCCCTCGATAGGCCCTGACCGCCGGGCTCGGACGCTTCGCTGGCTTGGTCTTGGCAGCGGTCGGTGAGCTCATGTGCGGGCTTTGGAGCCTGGTTTCGGGATCGTCATTTAGCCACCCAGACGGTCACCGGCAGTCCAGTAGCCGGCAAGATGTGCTCTCCAGCTTGACTGGTCGAGAGGACATCAATCTACCGCGCAGCGCGATTCCCAGTCGGCGCAGCGAAATCAACGTGTCTGAACCATACTCACGCCGTACAATCTCGGTAGGCAGGGTGGTGGCCCAGGGCTGGGCGGGCGGTTCGCGCAGAGCGGTATGGCTCAGCGCCTGCTCGAGGACCGCTCGCGCGAGCCACGTTGACCGTCTGTCTGGACTCGTGGGCCGTGCTTGCCTGGCTCGCGGCGAGGAGCCCGCGCACGACCGCATCGAGCAGCTCATCAGCGATCGGCCATTGATGAGCTGGGTGAACGCCGTGGAGGTCTACTACCGGGTGCAGCGCGACCACGGCCGCTCCGAAGCAGACGAAGTGCTCACCGGGTTGCGCAAGACGTTCGAGCTGGACCTGCCCGGCACCACGCTGATGATCGAGACAGCCCGCCTGAAGGCGAGCACCCCGATCGCGCCTGGCGACTGCTTCGCGATCGCCACGGCCTGCGCTCGCAACCTGACGCTCCTAACCGGAGACCCGAGATCCTCGATCGAGACCTAGGCATGCCCGGTCGAGGACCTGCGGGGCAGCAGGACGTAGCCGAAAGTTCATCGACTCCACGCCGGCCGAAATCGGCGAGGTCAGGCCTCCCGGATAGCGTTCCTGCCCCATGTCGCCGAGGCCGGGTAGGACGAGGTGTGCTGCTTTTCGTCCTTTTCGAGAGTGAGCGTGCGGCTCGCCGACACTTTCGGAGTCACGCGAAAGCGTTAGCGCGAAGGTGCACGCTCACGCCTGACTGTGCCAGAAGCTGAGCTCCAGATGCAGCAATCCCCAAGACATCCCCCTGCGCGATTAGTCGGGAAGCCCTGTAACGTTTCCGGTCTCAGTACTGACACGTACTACGCGTATGTCCCGCTGCGCCAAGGCCTTCTCGATCCTGGTCGGTTTGCCCGCCCCCGCACCTAGGATCAGGATAGGCTGGACTTCGTCGTCCGGCTTCGCATCGGCGACGTCGCTGCTCAAGACCTCAAGCTGTTCAGGCAAGCTTGAGTCCAACGAACCGCGCCCTGCCTTGACCTCGGCTACAAGCAGCCTGTTGTTCTTTCTTGCCAGCAAGTCGGGCCTGGGGAGGCCACTCCCCAACTGGGCCTCAATCTCGACTTCCCAGCCAGCATCTTCGAGCTTTTTGGCCACCAGCTTTGAGATGCTGACCTCTTGATCGATCGATTCCCTCGCCACTGCGACGGCTTGGTCGACTCCCGGTTGACGCAGATTGAGAACTGTCTCGCGAACCAGCTCAAGGGCGCGCTTGCCGCCGGCTGTATCGATGTCCTTTTCGAGCCGATCTGTGGCCTGAAGGATGTCCGTGATTGGCACGAGGTCCACCCCGTGGCGACTCACTCGTTCAACTCGGCTGGCGAACGCTCCCGCAAGCAAGACTACGAGCGCCACGCTGACGAGAGCGACGGCGACCGCTTCGTGCCCCAGAGACCCGAGCGTTATGACGGCAGCAAAGAGACCTACGGCGATACCAACCAGGACCCAACCGGCGTTGCGCTCAGGCCAAGTGCGCGTGTCTTTTACGAAGGTCATGGCAGATAGAGCCCTGTCAGCAGCACCGGAGTCGCCCTTGGAACCCTGCAAGGACGCGAGATGTCTCGAAGTATAAGCAGGGGCGCGGCAGCGCAGATGGCATGCCGGGCTTCAGACGCCTCGAGACGCACCGCTCACACGAGTCGCCGGTCAAGCATCCCAAAGCACGGCATTGCCAGCGCTGAAGACAGTAATGCCGCGGTTCTCCGAGACGACAAGGACCAAAGCGTCAGCGAAGGCGGCCGATACTCGCGCGGCAGCCTTGTGCCGGCCACCCTTCTGGTCGCGTTCGAGGCGTCCGCGAACCGCCGGTGTCATGAGATCCTCCGCGACGTTGAGAATGCATCCGCCCATCTCCACATTCCCCTGCGGTGAGATCAAGACCGCCCCGTCCTCCTTGGCCCAGTTCTCAAAGTCGCGCGTCTCCATCGAGTTGAGGCGCGAGTCGATGCGAAAGCCGGTCGCATCTAGCCGTGACACAAGATCTGCACCTACGATCACGAAGGCCCCGACGCGTTGGTAAGACAGATGGAGCACTTCATCAACGACGTCACTTAGCACCTTCCGCGGCACCGTGGACGCGGCGGCTATCTCTCTTTGGAGATCATCGAAGACTCGCAACCGCCACTCACCGAGTCTCTCCTGAAGTATATATTCAGCCTTCTTCTTGCCTTCACGATGGATTCCGGCTGACGCGCTGCCGCGTTGCAGCAAGACGACTGTGACCCCGTCGTGATCCGACAACGGAGCGACAGCTTCGAGGCCCGCCTTGCCACTTCGGTAGCGCAAATCGTAGACTCCGAGAAGCTCTCCGTGCACGTCGAACGCGAAGATTCCGTAGGTCGGGGCGACCTTGTTGTATAGCCGCGAGCACCAGCTCAGAACCTCGTCGGCACTGGATAGGGCCGGATTAGGAGCCTCGCGTCGCAGTTCTGTGTTATCGAGAGCCGCGTATGGGCTTAGCTCGGTGAATGCTTCGCTGTTCGGTGCTATCCCCAGGCATACGCCCAGACTGCGCTTCTCGATGCGCATGAGATTAACCATCTCGACGTGCTCTATGACGGCTTCGAGGAAGGCCGGAGCTATCTCCTCAATACCAAGCTTTGTCGCAAGTGCACCACATGTCGCGTCCAGTCCCGCGACGCGAGGTGAGACGCGGCCCACTTGACCGTCGCCGAGATACTCCCAAAGTTCTGATACGAACCTTGCGAGGGCGCTGAGCTGGAGACGTACAAAGAGTGGCCATCCGGCAGGCGCACGTGTCTCTTTATCTGGCTCTAGGCGCGTGATGACACGGAAGCCTCCACGCAGACGTGCTCTCTGCCATACCGGAAAGACCCAGAAATTGTCGACTTTCCCGTATGGGCCCTCGAAAGCAAGGCGATGGCCTGGTGACTGGCGCTCGTCCTCGTCAAGCTTGTTGGTACCGACGCAAAGGTCGTCGTCCTCCGGGCGTGCAAGAAGCAGGCTACCTGTAATCCCGTGACCGAAGAAATACTCGTCGGCCTGAAGGCGACGATACTCGTCGGGGTCTACGGAGGTCGTGCTGGCGGTAAAGCTAAGACTGCCGCCATCCTCCGAGGCTGACAAGAAGTCGCAAAACTTACAGTCGAACTCGTCCTTCACGATAGATATCAACGACCGAATGTGGGCCTCGGGGTCGTGGACCGGGGAGCCCGTAATCGCGACAAACTCTCTGGCTACTCGAACGATCGAACGGTACACGGGGAGTCGGATCAGTTGGCCTGCGTCGCTGTCGTCGGCGGTGTTGATCTGTGAGGCCTGGTGCTTGATCCAGTCAAGCGTCTCGTCGTCCGGTAGCTCCGGCACTTCAAGTCCCGAGCGCAGCTTCTCGGCCACGTGGGTGATGGCACGTGCCTCAAGCCGAGAAGCCCACTGCTCGGCCGGAAAAGATGGCCCATGCGCGAGACTTGCCGCGCGCAACTTGGCATAGTCGGCCTCCGCATTAGGATGGTTGAGCGCAGCTGCAAAGCTCTCCTGGCAGAGTTTGGACCAACCCTCGAACTCTGGCAGGTCTGGATACCAGGTTCGGGCAACGTCCTCGGCTGAGGGTCCCTGCGCTAGCCGCAGTTGATAGACGAAACGCTCGGCAGCGGCTTGATCGCGCCATTGCCTGTATATCGCTTTCCATTGTGGCTCCGGATGTTTGGCGAGCTTCATGGCCGCGCGGTCAGTGACGCTTGGATCCTGCATCAGCAGCGCCAGAAAGCCGAACTTCGCAGACAGGAACTCGTGCCACCACCGTTTCATTTGCTCCTGGGAAGCCCCAAGCTTGCCGAGTGCCTTGCCAGCACTCGGCAAGCGATCCAGCCGATTGTCGTAGACGAGCGCCTGAGTATCTGTCTTCTTAACGATCTGCGTTCGCAGACACCACTGCATGAATCGCATGCGTGGATCGGTAGCCACCTTCGCGACTTTAGTTTGGACTTTCTTTTCAGGCATCGGCGGCGCCAGCGAGGGCGTCCGAATCGTGGAGGTCCAGGTACTTCCAGGCTTGGTCGTAAAAGAGGACTAGGATGGTTGATTCGCTCACGTGTTTTGCAAGCTCAAGAGCGGCGCAGACGCTAGCCGCCGAGGTTCGACCGACATGCTGTCCCTCAAGATCGGCGAGTTCCTCCATCATCGGCTCCCATTCGCGCTGTGTTACAAGCTGAATGTCGTCGAAGTCTGTGAGCGTGTCGTCGAAGAGCGGGAATGGGAAGTCCACTTCGCCTGGTCCCGTACCGATAAGCTCGTGGGAACGCAGCTCGGCCTCGACGCCGTAGCGTTCTCTGAAGATCTCCTTCGAGTACTTGCGCAGGAAGAGCGTGGGCGACTCGATTGGCTCGAACCCGACCGTCTTAGTCTTTAGTTTGGCTTTGAGCGGCTCGCCGACGTAGGTGCTCGCGCCGTTCCCGAGCGCGCAGATGAAGTAGTCAGCCCGTGAGTAGCCCTTCTCGTGGAGATCTTCGGCAAGCTCCTCGCCCAAGGCGCGCATGGCAGCAGGCGGAAAGTCGGTGTTCCCGGCGTGGTCTGGCAGATTGATTTTGCATGTGGCGTGTTCGAAGCGACTCTCAAGATGAGCGAGAAGGCCCTCGACGTAGCGTCCGCTCTCCGAATACTCGACGCTCGCACCGTAGGACTTAATCTGGGCGATACGGGCCGCCGGCATGTCTTGAGGGATGATGACCTCGCATCGGAATTTCAGGGCCCGACACAGCCAGGCAAACGAGGCCCCCGAGTTCCCGGTCGTCGTATCGGTAAGGAGGTCGCCCTCACTGAACTCTCCCTGACGCTCGAGGCCTTGGAGGAGGGCAAGAATGATGCGGTCGTAGTGGCTGCCGGTTGGGTTCCGGTACTCCTCCTTGGCGAGGATTTTGTTGTTGTTGGGAATCTCGATGCTATGTAGCTCCGTGAGCGGCGTTTTTCCTATCGTCGAGGCAAGCCGGTTGTAGAGTTCTTGACGTTCTGGTCTCATAGTCCGAGCTCCTCGCCTCGCGGAGATGTAGATGGGGTTGTAGGAAGCGCCTCGAAACGAGCCAATGCTGGCCAGACGAGAATCGGGCCTTGCTCAAGCTCCAGCGCGGGCTGGAGCGCGGCGGACCTTAGCGCCAACGCGAGCGCCGCGAGGTCATCTGAGGGCAGCGCAAGATCGAGGTCGAGAAGACGACGCAACGCCATACGCCGACCAACCGGTAGGCCGAGCGCGGCGGTGGCGCCGTCGGCCTCGTCATCGACTCGCGCAAGAAATGTATCCCAAGACGACGCGTTCGTCCAGAACGTTGTGGTCGGCCCACTTCGGCGAACGGCAAACGGCGGCGGGCATGCTGGATGGCTCGGCTCAGCGAGGAGCTCGAGGGCAGTAAGCGTTGTCGTCGCCTGTTCGTAACTGAGCGTCCGCTCTCGCTGGAGCCATCCTGGCGCGAAGCCGTCGAGAATGGCGAAGCGAGGGTCTGGTGGTATCGAAAGCTCAGCCCACACACCCTTTGCACGCTTGAGATACGCGGCGAAGGAAGCGAGCGACTTATGGCGCAGGTAGTAGTCGAAGGCGCCAGGGTAGAGGAAACAGTCGAGGACATCGGCGTCCTTGCCGAACTCGACGAGTGGGTCTGCGGACCAGACGTGCTTATCGCTGTGATGAAAGACGATCGTGTGGACTTGCTCGAGTTCACTTGCGCTAAAGCCGCCGATATCGCGCAGGATCTCGAGCGCAAGCGGTGCTCCCAGGTGGGCGTGATCGGCATAGCTTCCGTGCTGAATGACGTGGATGTCATGGAGCAAGGCGCCCGCCGTGCAGACATCGAGAGGGAGATCGCGTTTGCGGCTGAGGATGCGCCCGAGCTGAGCGACCGAATGGTGGTGCTTTAGCTCAAATGCGACGCTGCTCTCGCGGGCCTCGTCAGGGAGCGAAGACGTGAGCAGCATCTCGATGATGCGGCGCTCGCAGAGCGCGACGCGGTCATCGGAGTCGATGGCGTCGGCACGGTAGTGGTGGAAATCTCCTAGTGGCTGCATGCGCGCGGCGCTCATCGCAGGCTCCCAGCAGCCGCATCTACGGGGGCCGTGATCGGCCGACACTGGAGCAGCTTGATTTCACCGGCTGTTATTGCCCACTCAACGTCGACGCCGCGCACCGCATGAGGAAACAGTCGCTCCAGTGCGAGCACATGCTCGGCGATCGTCCTTGCTTGATCGTGCGTCAGCCGCCGGCCTCGTATGGCTCGCCCGACGAGACGGCGGCGTGAGCCGTCGCTTCGCATCTCGATGTACTGGCGCCCAGGCTTATACGAGCGCTCGGCCAGCGTCTCACGATCGAACTGGTAGCGCTCTGGGATCGCGTTCCCTGAGACGAGTTCCTCGCCAACTCCCTTGACGGCCTCGATGCGCACGCAGTCTTGGCCAACAGGATCCCGGGAAAACGAGACTCCGGCGACATTTGCGTCGACCATCTCCTGGACGATGACATCGATAGTCGCGGCCCCATTTGGCAGTCCGAGTGCGTCTCGGTAGGCGCGCACGCGGACGGCGGCTCCGGACACGGCGACAGCGCTGACGGCCTCAGCGAGTGCCTCGCGGGTCACGCCGAGGCGCGTCTCGTACATCCCAGCAAATGATGTTGAGAGGCTGTCCTCGTCAGATGCTGAGCTACGCACGGCAAAGGGCGGATGCAGCCCTCTCCGATCGACCTCCTCAAGTACTGCTTCCGCGTCATTGCGCTCGAGCCATTCTCCCCTGAGGACGTGAAAGCGCGGGACTGCTCCCGTCTCTGCCATTTGTTCGAGGCCAGCGGCCTTTCCAGTGCGTACAGTCATCGGCTTCCCTCCTCCTGCGAGTGCGCGACACGCCCGGTGATGAGGTCGATGGTTAGGTGGTCGCCGGTGGCGAACGCGGACGTCGCGAATCCAGTCCCGACGATGCAGGGCTTTCGCTCCTCGCGCGCGAAATGCGCGGCGTGTTGGAGCATCCCGCCCATGTTGGTGACTATTGCTGCCGCGCGCCGCATGAGTGGGACGTAATCGGGCGTCGTTGAGGATGCGAGGAGGATCTCGCCGTCGCGGAACTCGTCGAGTTGGCTGACGGGATCTACGATCACGCGGGCCCGCCCGCTGATCGAGGGAAGGTCAAGCCCCGCGACGATGACGGGCTCTCCGCGTACCCCAGTCGGCGCGTCATCAGCCTCAAACAGCGCCATATGCACGTCTAGCTCCTCGAGAAGCTCGATCGCGTCCTCGCCCTCCACCGTGCCCACCGCCTCTTGGCGGGGGACGATGAACGCCGAGTCCTCTGGACTCGACAAGGCTGCAGCCATTTCGGCGTCGTCTAGGGGGCTTGGCGCGAGCGTTTGCACATACGCCAACCGCCGAGCGGTCGCTACCGCTCCAAGACTGGCCCGGTCCTCTGCGAAGTCCTTGAGTTCGTTCGGCCCGATCATCGAGACATCTGACATCGGTACCTCCCAAAGGTCGGCTAGCCGCGCAACCGAGGCAGCCAGGCCTGAGAGCGACTCGTTCATGACGGCCTTGCGGGCATCTGCGAGTCCAGAGCCGAACTCGTCGGCGAGCATGCTGAGTCGGCGGATGCGCTGTGGCACCTGGCCGAGGACCCTGGCGCGCCGCTCGAGCGCTTCGCGTCGCTGCTCTTCAAGCTTCGTCAGGCGATCACTCGGGCCGGATCTCGCGAGCCCCTCGACCTCGACGCGCACGTTAGCCGCCGTGACGTCGTGCACACGGGCGTAATTATTCGTCTTCCAGTGGTAGCGGTCGGCGTGTGCTGCGAATGCAGCGTCCTCGACTCCCGGGCCTGATGCGTCTATGGCAAGCTTCAGAAGAGATCGCTCGATGGTGAACGCATACGGCTCTCCTGACATCGTGTAGAGCGCTGCCGCAGCTTCGTCGACCTCGACTCCGAGCTTCGCCGAGAGGTCTGCGCCAGCCGGACTCCGAAACCAGCGCCGTATTTCCTCCTCGCAATACCACTGGACCGGCTCTGTGATCGAGCCGAGCGCGTAGTAGCGCAAAAATGCCGCGCTGAAGCTCGCCACGCGCTTGAGCTCATCTCCGGGCTTGCTGCGCATGAGCCTCGCAAGATCGAGCAGTTCTGAGCACGCGCGCTCCCAGCGGACCTCAAACTCTGCTGCGAAGCTCGGAAGCATGAGCCGGTCTACGAGCAGCCGACCAACGGCGACCCCCTCCTCGTAGCGCAGCAGCCAACTGGCAACCGTGGTCTTTGTCGCCTCGCCCTCGTCGCGGTAGAAGAGCACGGACGTAAAGAACGGAAATCCGAAGATGCGCCGGAATTCGTCGGCGCAGGCCTCGAACGTGAGGTCCAAGAAGAGGGGGGCTGCTGGCTGCTCCCAGTTGAACCAACTCTCCTCGTTGAATCGTCTGCGTGCCATAGCGCCGTACTCCCATCCGATCGTTATTGGGAAAGGTTCGAGCGGATCCGGCCCTTGGAAACGAGGCCAAACGCTCGTATGACTGCTATACTAGCACGAGTGAGCATTGATGCACATACTACTTTCTCCACGACCTAGCGGACTTGTCTGATGTCGGAGCGCGAGAGCACTGCAGAGCCCGATGCCGCCCAACTGTCGGCTTTGGGTGCGAGAGTCGAGGCGCGACGCCGGGATGCTGGCAAGTCGGCTCGTGAGGTCGCCCTCGAGGCTGGTATCAGCCCCGTGTATCTACGCGTGATCGAGACGGGCCGCAATGCTAAGACTGGTCGCGCCTCTAGGCCGTCGGCTGAAATTCTTGTTCGCCTGGCGCAGGTCCTTGAAATGGAGCCCGACGATCTGCTCGGGGACGCCGGGTACATGGACCTGCGTGCTGAGCTTAAAGGCGATGCCGCAGCAGTCAGCGAGGATCGTCGTGAGCTCTCCGCGGAGGTCGCAGCCATCGCCGAGGCTGTCGATCTAGCGCGCACTCGGCCGAGCGACTTCTTGCGGGAGCTGTTCGCAGCGGAACTCTCTAGATTCGAGACGCAACTCAGCGCCCTGGCGTCAGGATCGTTTACTTGCAGTCCCGTCGACGAGCCCAGGATCCGGCGACTTGCGCTGCTCGACGCGTGCCATCGTTCGCTACACGCCGTGAGCTTTGACGACGACGCGTGGTGGCTAGGCCCCGAAGGCGAGAGCCACATGGCCCTGCACGCCGAGGTCAGCGCTCGCGAGACGGCTCCGGTCATGACCCGGATATTCCTTCTTGCTCCCACGGATCGCGAGCGCTACGACACCGTTCTCATGGCACACGCCGAGGCTGGGGTGGAGGTGCTCATCGCGAACCCACTAGATGTCCCCGCCTTGGGCCGGCGCGATCTCGAAATCTACGATAGGGCCCTACTTCGCGAGGCCACGTCAAGCGGAGGGAGCGAGGGTGGAAGGTACGCAGAGTTTACGGATGACCACGCCCGCCTAAAGCGAGCCGAGAATGCATATGCGTCGATCCGCCACGTCGCGAGTCCTCTGTTGGGCGCTTAAAACTCCAGAGTGACTGCCCTCCACTCGCATTGAGCAGCACATCAATGGTCGAGCCTCTTCTGCCCCCGATCTCGGCAGGGTCACGGAAGGTGCGAGCCGGCCGGGTACGTGACGGCGACCCCGCCGAAGTAGACCATTGGAGCGACGACCGCAAATTGCGACGCACCCGGTAGTCTGAATGCGGTTATGCTGGCCGTATCTCTGCTGGCCGTACATCGTTCTTGCGGAAACTTGCGGCGCCCTTCGAGGCCGGACGAACCTCCGCGCGGGAAAAATCGCGCCGAGTCAACAGATGCATCGAACGCCATTTGGCCGAATGGGTAGAGAGTTCAGCGCACCCCGGCAAGACCGGAGACCAGCTAGTCGACATGGCGTTTGAATGTTGCCTAACTCCTCGGCAATGCACAGGAGGTTAGATCGTGGCAACACCCGACCAGACACATGCAGACGACGAACCAGTCCCAACGGCCCGCGACGTAGCGGAGGATCTGTTCACCGTCTACCTCGGCGTGGGAGTTGGACTCGGTGTCCTCGGTGGGATCTTTGCGGCCTCGGTCCACAAGATCGTCCAAGACGAGACCACGATCTTGCTCGCGATGGCAGGGGCCGACGTTGTCCTGCTCGCGGTCATCCTGACCGCGACCGCCCTGGTTGCAGGCTTGCTACAGGACTACTTTGAGCGAGTGATCGAGAAGGCCGCAGGCTTGCGCGGATTCTTTCGCCCGTTCCGGATCATGGCCCGAGTATGCGCGAGCGCGGCCCTCGTGTCCTTTGCCGGAGCGATGATCGCCGATTCGAGCGTTGAATGGCTAAGGGCGTCTGTATTCGGTCTTGCGGGTGGCTTGACCACTTGGGCGATCGTCGGAAACGTGTGGTTGATCTCTATCTTCATGGATCAATCCAATGAACAGCGAAAACTGGCCGCTGCAATCAAGAAATTCAAGGAAAAGCGACAGAGCGTGAGATAACGCAGCTTTGTCGTTTCCCTGCTCTCAATGTAGTGGGGCACGCTCATTGAGCGTTCGGCGGAGTTCACGCCCCGACTAGCGCGGCCGCGCAGAGCGAAGTCTTGCGCCTACGACCTGCGCAAGGTGCTCCGCAGGCTCGGTATTCACAATCGTTCGGGACCCGCCACGCAGTAGCTGAACTCCCATAGGACAGCGAGCGTCCGCGGAATTGCTGCGCTCACGCGCGCTCGGGACGAGTTCCGAGCGCGCCGAGCGCCCAGGACTGGGCCTTATCTCCGAGGCCAACTTCATGAAGATGTTCAGCGAGGTCGCACGCCAGATCTCCTCCTTCACGGGCGGCGCCGGGCGGGATCAGCCCGAGGCGCAGAGTCTTCCCGAGGGCACCCAACCGCCCGCCGAGCTGTCCCCGGACGAGGCTCCGCCGCCTCCCGATCAGGAGGCCTAACCGCCACAGCAGGCTCGCAGCTAGGGCAGTCCGACCGCTTCGGGCATCCGCACATAGATATGCGCGTCGGCGCTCTCACCGTCGGCGAACTCAATGTGCGCCTGCACCAGCATCGGTCCGTAGTAGTGCAGCACGGCGCACATGTTCGGGTCCTCCTCGGCGGTCACCGTGATGACGGGGAAGCGCTTGCCGGCGGACCAGGTCACCCGCTCGACGGCCGGCCCGACCTCAAGGCCGACCGGCAGTGGGTGTTTGACGATCCAAAGGCGTACCTCGTTGACCTGGTTGGGTTCTAGTGAGGGCATGAAGGCCGCAACCGGGAAGCTGAACCGCAGGCGCTGGTACTCGGTCGAGCGCTCGACCTCGGCGCTCGCATCGTGTGCGCCGTCGAACTCCCGCGAGGCCCCTCCCTGGGGACTTGGCACCTCGGCTCCGCCGATGAACTGCCGGTCGTCCGTGCGCAATGTCCGCCAGCTCCATTTGAATGCGAGCAGGTCCCCGCCCTCGTCATCTTCGACGGTCAGACCCCGTGTCTTTACGACGATCCGGCTCTGGTCGGCGCCGGGGTGCCACTTGACGAGGATCTGGTTGTAGCAGTTGCCGCACCGCGGATGCTGCGGCAGCTCCCGGCTGGCGACGGATCCCCCCGCGACGATCAGTATCGGCCTCTGCTCACCCCCGCGGTAGGCCGATATGGCGTCCTCGGTGAAGACGTGCGGGTTGTGCTTGTGGCCGTGCAGCACCAGATGGAAGCCGAACCTTCGTAGCGTCGTCAGCAATGCCGCGGAGTTGTGAACCGCGTCATATCCCCGACCGGACTCGACCAGGTCGGGGATCAGGACGGGGTGATGATGGATCAGCGCGACCCGGATCGCCGACTGCATCCGATCCCTGTCGATCTTCGCGAGCCGATCGGCCATCACGTCGATCTGCCGGGTATCCACGCGCCCCCGGTCCTGGTCGGGCTTGCCCTTCTCGACATGCACGGCCGAGTTGACCGTCACGATGATCGCACCGAGGTCATCCAGGCGGTCATCGACAGCGTCGAGCTCCCAGGGTTTGTCCCGATCGATCGCGCTCCCCCTCAGGCGATTGTGGCAGTCGGTCCATTGCTGCCAGCGCTCTCCGATGTCGGCGCCGTTGAAGACGACATCATGGTTGCCCGGGACCAGGTAGGTCTCTCGCGGCGAGATCTCCGCTCCCATCACGCGCGCGGCGCTCAGCCCTCGGATGAACTCCTCGGCCTGCTTGAGCTCCTTGTAGGCGCCCGTCTGCGCGAGATCCCCAGTGACCGCGACGAGCACCGGGCAGCCGGCGCGCTCCAGGCTCAGATCGCTACCCAGCTTCTCGATCAGGGTTGGGAAGCCGGGCTCCGGGGGAGCGTCCCCGCCGGGAGTGATCGGTGGGTTGAAGGTGTGCTCCGACCCGAAGTGCACGTCGGAGAGGTGAACGATCGCGAGCTGGCGGATGTCCGCTCCCGGCGCCATCGGCGCAATACTGCCACACCGGCGATGCTCGTGATGGCCCTTTCCCTGATTCGGTCGCTCCCCTCCCGTTCCGGGTGGTTGAGCGCGGCTGGGCGATTTCGGCCATGAGCGCGGTCGGCGACCTCGACCGCTTCGTTCGAGCCCAGGATGACGCGGACACCTACCCTCGCGCGCTTGCCGAGCTGCGCTCGGGCCGCAAGACCGGACATTGGATGTGGTTCATCTTTCCGCAGGTTGCTGGCCTCGGCCATAGCGAGACCTCTCGTCGATATTCGATTGCGTCGCTCTCGGAAGCGCGTGCCTACCTCGACCATTCCGTCCTGGGCCCCCGCCTGCTGGAGTGCGTGCGGACCGTCTGCCGGCTCGGAGCCCGCAACGCCGACACGATCTTCGGCTCGATCGATGCGATGAAGCTCCAATCCTCGATGACCCTCTTCATGAGGGCTCGCCCGGAGGAGCCCAGCTTCGCGGGGATCATCGACGACTACTTCGGCGGGACGCCCGACGCCAGAACCGACGAATGGCTGGCGTCTCATCCATAATTCGCGTTGCGCGACTGGAGCGGCCCTCCCGGGGGCCGACCCACCCGTGGAAGCCAAGTAGCTAAGGCGCGACCGGCCTTGTGCATCGGTTCGGAGCGTTCGTGAGGCTCACGCGTAGCGGTCGGCGCGCCGACGAATCGTCGCAAAGAAGCGCCCCCAGAAGACGCCCCCGGCTTCCAGAGGTAGCGCAAAAAGCGCTTAGTTATGCGGTTTGCGAGGCAAGCCGACGTCGGGATTCGAACCCGAGACCTCCTGCTTACCATGCAGGTGCTCTACCAGCTGAGCTACGTCGGCGCGGCCTCGGATCGTAGCCGTTTCCGGGGTCCGACGTAGTACAATTTGACCCGTACAGACCACAAGTGTCCCAGCCGTTTCTGGGGGCGTTTTTAGCGGATTTCTAGGGCAATCTAGGGCAACCTGGCCCCACAGGCCGGTCATCCAGAGTTCTCCAGAGTCCCAAAAACCCAGACAGGGCGGGACTCGATCCCACACAGGAGCCCCCTATGCCATCCATGGTAAGGA
>Ga0182024_10006594_pt1 | contig 25413 bp, 24 predicted proteins | sample P32metaG_FD_120480 | JGI IMG/M metagenome (GOLD analysis project Ga0182024, IMG submission 120480) | Permafrost microbial communities from Stordalen Mire, Sweden - P3-2 metaG (Illumina Assembly) | ecosystem: Environmental > Terrestrial > Soil > Wetlands > Permafrost | place: Sweden: Stordalen...
CCATTCGCGAACGCCAGTTGGATGCTTTTGCCCGCTGAAAATCCGGTGATCCACGATCCCCATCCGCCGAGGCCCGTTTCGCCACCCGGCTCGAACCCCGGGAAAAGCTGTTCGCCCTTCGAATTTTTTGGCCCCGCATAAATCTTCTTGAGCGCGCCTACTTGCGCCTCCGTCAGGCAGCTATCGGACGCCTCGCCCTTGCACTCAAGCACCGCCGGATCGAAATGGCACTTCGAAGGATCCTCAATCACCCCGTCATGCCCGTCACATGCTTTAACCGCGGCGGCCTCGATCAACTTCAGCTTCGTCGCCGGAATATAGCCCGCGCCGTCGAGCGCCTGTGAGTTCCACACGAATCCCGCCAAATGATGGGTAATGAAATTTGCCGGCGCCCCCGCGATAATCCCGTCGTAATCCGCCGGATACCTCTGCGCCTCCATCAGCGCCTGCCGCCCCCCATTCGAGCAGCTGCTGAAGTACGACCGCTTCGGCGCGCCGCCGTAATACTCCGTGACAATCGCCTTCGTCTTCTCTGCCGTCAGGTGAATCGCGCGATAGCCGAAATCGACAATCTTTTCGTTATGCCCCAACGCCCAGGCACCATCGGTCCCGCCTCCGTGATGACCCGTGTCCGTCGACGACGCGGCATATCCGTTCGCCACCGCCTCCGCCAGCGCCGTGTACCCGATCGACCCCGCAAATCCCCCGTTGCCGACGCCCAGATATTTTCCGTTCCACCCGCTCACCGGCATCCATATCTCGTATTCGATGTGCGAATCCGTCGACGGAGTCAGCACGCCCCGCACCCGGCAAAACTCCGGCGTGATTTTATAGATCGCCGCTTTCGGTCCCGCTGGAGGTGTGAACGCGCCCACCGCGACAACCTCCGCGCCCGGAATCTTATCGCAATCCGCCGCCCAGCCGGCGCACGCCGTCAGAACCATCAAAAGATAGAGCTTCATGATCTTATTAGCGTACCCGAAGACGCGCCTGAACACAGCAACTTGGCGATCTCATCCGCCGCGCCCTGCCGTTCTTCGTGGCGCACGCCCCCCCAGGGTCGACGCTCGTGTCGACGCCAAAGTCCGACGCGAAAATGCGTCCGTCCCGTTTTCCAGTCCCCTTTTCCCCCTTTTACTCACACTCGGACTCGGAACACTGCGCGCCGACTATCGTGCGAGCCATCCAGGCACGAAATGAATCCCATTTGAGCCTCTCTTTATTGTAAGCTAAAGCGTGCAACCTCAAGCACATAACTCTAATTTCACGGACGCAGATTATTCAGCCACGACGAAAATTCCTATTATTGGCTCCCAGCAACCGATTATTTCATTAGTCCCGGCGGAAGTGCGATCGTCGAATGATCAGCTCATAAAAACTTACGGCACTCAGCGAACTCTCAACGGTGAAGTGCACGATTGGTATAGAATCATACTCGGTTTTCCCGACCATCTTGTCGGAATGCTAATCGACAAGCTGCAGCTCAATGCTGGCGATTCCGTCCTCGATCCCTTTTGCGGTACGGGGACCACGCTAGTCGAATGCATGAAGCGCAACGTCGAGTGCGTAGGGATTGAAGCCAACCCTGCGTGTGTGTTTGCATCGAGCGTAAAAACGAATTGGGACATAAGATCACATCGACTTTTGGAATGCGTGGGAGATCTAGATCTCTCCTACAGGAAGCACCTTCGTCGCTTTGTGGGATATAAGAAAGACCCGGCTTACCTATATCTCGATCAAGCTGGGATGTTGGAGCGCGGCTGGATCAGTCCAGAACCACTTCGCAAAGCAATCTGCCTGAAGAACGCAATCGCGGAAGCTCGAACATCTGTTCATTATAAAAATGTGATGCGCCTAGCGCTCCTCTCCGAAGTTGTACAAGGCGCATCCCACGTAAAATTTGGACCACAACTGTATTGCAGCACGCCAAAGATCGATGCTGATGTTATTGGTGGCTTCGACAAGCGTATTCGCCAAATAGCGAAGGATCTCGACTTGGTATCAGTCCTTGAACATTCCATTGCTAAGGTCTTTTGCGGTGACTCGCGGAATTGCCAGGGCATACTGCCCGTAAAATCCAAAAACACCTTCGATGCTGTCATTTGCTCTCCGCCGTACCCAGGCGAACATGACTACACGCGCCACACTCGACTAGAGCTCGCCTTTTTGGGGTTAGTTTGGGATGTATACTCGGTGCGCCGCATCAAGCAAGCGATGATCCGCTCCCATACGAAGGGCATCTATAAGTCCGATGTTGAGGGAGATACGGTAAAAGACCACCCATGCATAGCCCGGCTTGTAAAGGAAATCGAATTGCGAGCCCGCGAGAAGAAGCACGGGTTTGCGCGACTATATGGCAAGGCCACTTTAGAATATTTCGGAGGCATGAAGTGCCACCTTAGGAGCATTCATGCGCTGTTGCGCGCCAATGGGAAATGCGCCTATGTCGTGGGAGATCAGACATCCTATCTGCAGGTGCACATTCCGACCGCTGAAATTCTTTCCAGCCTTGCAGAGGCTGTTGGATTTGAGGTCATGGGGATCGATCGTTGGCGCGGCCGATGGTCGACTGCCACCTCGCGCGTTGTGGACGAAAACATCCTATTGCTAAAACGGAAAGGGTAAGCTATGCCCCAGATAAAAGTGCATGAGAAGGCACTCGCCCATTTAAGCCGTGGGCTTTATCGCAGTCCCGCAAGCGCCCTTCGTGAGTTAGTTAGTAATGCGTGGGATGCAAATGCTCAAGTCGTCCGCATCGATACTAACTATCCAAATTTCTATCAACTCTCAATCGAGGACAATGGCGATGGATTTACCCGTGACGAATTTCAGGAACTGATGGAAGGTGGCATTGGCAATAGCCAGAAGCGGCCCTTGAATAGGCGACTCAGTTATGGGCGTCCGGTCATAGGCCGCCTCGGTATCGGAATGCTCGGAATCGCCCAAGTCTGCGGGGGGTTTACCATAGCTTCGAAGACGCGTAACGGCGAAGGCTTCAGAGCCCGCGTGCGACTTTATGACTTCATCAAAGAGCGGCTCGACAAAAATGACCCTGAGCTCGTTGAAGTATCCAGTGAACTCAATGGGGAACCTGCCAAAGAAGTCCATGTGGGCGTGTATGATTTCGAGGAATACGATCCCGCAGTCCTGAAGCACGGCACTCATTCTGGCGGATGATCTACATCCGACATATATGAAGATCTTCAGGGATTCGGTGCGAAGTGAAGGATATAAACAGCCTCCGCCAGATTGGAAAAAGCTTCTCACAGTGATCTCCAAGGTTCATTCGCTCCAAGAACTGGGTGACTACTACCGGCTAATCTGGGAGCTGTCGGCCGCCTGCCCTGTGTCGTACGTTTCCTCGACCGCCGTGCCTTCCGGCCTTATAACCGCAGATCAGAAGAGAATGGAAAGCTATAACTTCACGGTCAGGGTAGACGGGATGACACTCTATAAGCCCGTTCATCTGTCAAAGAATCCGGGCGGCTATACTTCAACTCGTATCGATTCGCAGAAACTAAGAATCTACGATCGCCTTTTGGCCTTCCACGGTTACATTGTTGTGCAAGAAGGAGCCAGCCTTAAACCCGATGAACTGCGCGGAATTCTTATTCGCATCAAAAATGTTGCGATCGGATATTACGACCCGTCTATGTTAGATTATCGTTTTAATGAAGGTCCCCGGAGTCGATGGGTGACTGGAGAAATTTACGTCGATGACGGACTGGAAGATGCCCTAAACATTGATCGAGATAGCTTCAACCGGTTTCATCCTCAGTTTCGCGCCGTGCAGGAGTATGTACATCGACTTTTGCGTGGCGAGATATTTCCCGCGGTGTACAAGCAGATCGAACGGCGGTCAAAGCAAAAAGCTGTTGTCAAAGCCGCCACAAGAACGCAACACCTTTCAGCGATGCTTACTGGCGTCTATGGCAAACCCGTCGAGATCAAACATGGCCGCGACGCGTCTTCATCTGTACCAACGGCGGTTGTCGAGAAGGCACGCAGTGTCACAATTACACTGCCGCCGCCGGAGTCCATAGATACGAAGAAGGCCAATCGTCAGCTTGCTGAGTCAATCTTGACGATTTTCGATCTGTCTCAGCAGGAGACGAGTCCTGCCAAACGGCGAGAGCGCTTTGTGACCCTACTGCTGGAATTCCTGGAGCGGTGGTAAGCCACGTGAGGGTCAGTCTATTCAGATATCAAGACGATTTGCTAAAACACCATGTTCGAACGGAAGCTTGGTTGCCTCTTTGCCGAAATCGATTAAAACTTGTGCGTGCAAGCGCTCGGCCAGAGTCGTTCAAGCGTCTTCGGTATTTCACATTTTGCGCCGTCGGAGCGACGGATGTGCTCATGCTCGACGTGGCGAAAATTCTCCGTCAGAAGGACGATCGCTTCGACACAGTTGTTTTTTTCGACGAAACGCCTGAAGACATCGTCGAAACACAAAAGCGGATTCCGGGTGCCATTGGATTTCCTGGCACTTTCACTGACATTGTGCTTCTGGAAGATCCGGACGAAGATTCGGTGATTGACGGGCTTGACCCACCGCCAGGACGCGCGGATGATCGAGGCGAGCGCGATCGTCAAAAAAGACTCAGCATGCGCCGTGACTTAATACGTAGCTTTCCGTTCGATGTGCTCAATCTAGACCTTTATGATTTCTTGTTTCGTCCCACTGATCCGCCTCCAGGTCGTCTGATAGCGGCATTGCGCAAAATGTGCTCGTGGCAGAAGCGAGCGATCGAAGGGGCTAGCGGGGCTAACCGTCACATCAACAGTTTCAGCCTCATGTTTACCACTCGAATCGGGCCGCCCAATATTAATGCTGAATACATGGAGATGCTCCGAGAGAGAATTCATTCCAATCTCCAAGACGTTCCGAATCTTGTTGGACTTTTGGAAACACGTTCCGGCGTGAGGACCGTTACCGAATTGGAGGCTGCAGGATTCGATCTATTTTTCAAACTTGCGATGCCTAAGTTGCTGACGGCGATGTTTATGGAAGAAGATTGGCATATAGACTCAACGAACGGAATTGTTACTTACGAGTTTGAACGTGTTTCGGGCGACGCACGATACAAAATGTTGCATCTTGTTATGGATATCCGCCGCATCGACCCCCCGAAGGAACTTCGCGCTCCCGGCTTTGTGCCGCCCAATGCGCGTGACGCTTATCGCACTGTTGTACAGCAGATCTTTGAACGGCCGGAGGTCGTCATCACGAACGAGTCGGTCGACCGACTGGCTCTTGAGGAAAATCTGAGACTAATTCAGTCTCGCCGAAATAGGTATTATCCGGAGGGCGCGGGGCTACGTTGAAAAGAAAAGGGGGAAAGGAGAAGTTTTTCTTGCCTACCCACCAACCCAATCCACCGGAACCAGCCCGCACCGCCTGATCTCGCCGTCGCCCGTAATCACGCTGCCCTGCTCCGGCTGCGCCAGCGCAATCGCGAAAGCATCGCCGCAAGCGACCGCGTCGGCAAGTGCCGATGCGGAGCGGAGAGCAAGCGCTGGAACGATTTGCGGTGCCGGTCCGGGGGCGTCCGCCCTACGGCATTGCTACCGGAAGGTCCGCAACCGAACCTCTCCTAAATGCGGAATCGAATTCAGAGTAAAAAGCATGATTTCATCGCCATGCACGCGGAGGGTGGTGAAAGACGCGTTGAACATCACCGCGGCCAGCCACATCGCGCGCCAGTCGGTGATCTGGAGCGTTCGGGCGGCGGCGATTCCAATCGGCGTGGCGGATGTGAATACGACTACACTTCCTTCGTCCCGGATTGCTCGCCCCAGCGCCGCATGAACGCGAGCCACAAAATCGCTCCACGATTCGCCCGAGTATTGGTAGCGGCCCTCAATCCACGCGCGGACGCACTTTTTATCGCAATCGTTCCACTTGCGATGAACAGGAGCCGCATGGGAGCCCTGGCTCAGCTCAATATCGCGCTGCATCCCCTCATATTCAATGCGAAACTGCTCATCGTCACTGCTTAGCAGTGGAGCCAGCTCGCGATACACCTGCGCAAGATCGAACTCATCCCATCCGGGGTCGACGCGGATGGCGCAATCGGGCAACGCTTCCGCTGCTGTAGCCTGCTGCCGCGCCAACGATCCCGAATATGCAGCGACGAAGTGAATCTCCTGCGCGCGAAAATGCTCGCCGAGTAACTGCGCCTGTTTGCGTCCCAGGTCCGATAGCGAATCGTAATTTTCCCGCGTGCCGGCCTGGCCGTGACGAACCAGATAGAGAACGCTCATTCCTTCGCCGGGACTCCAGATAAGATCCAGCACAAGCCGCAGAAGGCCAAGGCGATTAAAAGACTATTCCACTCGTCCTGATTGTGCGGACTGGCCGCTACCCGTGGCCCGTGCAATACAACAACCCACAGGAAGAACATCAATCCGAGCAGCGCCGAACCCAGACGCATCTGCCAGCGAGTGATGATGCTCACGCCGGCGGCGATGAAAGCCAGCCCCGTGAACCACGACCAAAAAAACGCGCCGGGAATCCAGGATGGAACCAGCGAGGCGATAAATTTGAGAACTTCAAAATGATCGATGCCGAACACGATCATCGAAATACCAATCACAATGCGAGCCGTCCGCTTCATGACGCCCGCCAAAACAAAAGCGGCGCAGCCAATGGTCAGAGGCTCGAAGAGCACGGTGCGCTCGCCGATGTCGTGAATCGCCAAGCCGATCCGGGGCAGACGAAGGAGGACGACGCTGCAGAAAAAAACGATTCCCAGGAGCACAGCGCCCAACCGCGCCTTCACATGAATCGCAATAGCCACGCCGCCGGCGACGAGGATCGCACCGTCCAGATACGCCCAGAATGTATGCCAGGGCAGCCATTCAGGCGTCAGCTCCATTCCTTTCAAGAAGCCCGTGTAGTAGAAGTTCTGGATACCGAGGCCCACCATCGCAAGCGCGAACAACCACCGTCCCAGCGCCGCCAGTCGCGCCGCATCCGTCATGCCGCCCTCTCCACCATCTCCCCCGCCAACGCCGTCAGTGCTTTCACACGCTCATCGAATTTACTAAACCGCTCATCCCGCGTCTGGCCTTTCCAGTATCGAAAATAAATCTGCTGCAAAATCACGGCGAGCTTGAACACTCCGAGCACCTCATGCCATCGTAGCGCCGAGAGATCGCGGCCCGTTTTCTCGGCATAGTGCGCGACGAACTCGTCTCGCGTGTACCAGCCCGGACCCGCTGTCAGGGCTTCGTGGCCCGTGCCAGGAACCACGGCCGAGCTCCAGTAGCATAGCGTCAACCCGAGGTCGCATAAAGGATCGCCGATCGCGGTCATCTCCCAATCGAGCACCGCTTCCACCCGGTCGGGCGACGCGGCGTCGAGCATCACGTTATCGAGTTTGAAGTCATTATGGACCAATGTCGGGCGTCCCGATGGAGGAATGGTCGCCGCCAGCCACGCGATCACGCGATCCATCTCCGGACTCGGCTCAGTGCGCGCGCGCTCCCATCGCTCGGACCAGCCCTTCACCTGCCGCGCCACAAATCCATCGGGCTTGCCGAGCGAAATGAGACCGGTCTTCTCGACATCCACCGCGTGCAGCTCCACCAGGCAATCGACCATCGCACGGCTGATGCGGCGCGCATAGTTGTGATGGACGCCGATCTCCGGCGGAATCTGATCGCGCAGCACGATCCCGCGTCGGCGCTCCATCAGGAAAAACGGCGCGCCGATAATGGAGGCTTGCTCGCAGATCAGAAACACGTTCGGCGCGGGACGAAAATGGGGATGCACGGCTTCGAGCACACGCGCTTCGCGCACCATATCGTGGGCTTTGGGCGCCACCGGTCCCAGAGGTGCGCGCCGGAGCACCATCTCGCGGCCGTTAATCCGTAGAAGGTAGGTGAGGTTGGAGTGGCCTCCGCGAAACTGATTGATGACGATCCCGTGTTCGATTCCTTCAATCCTGCCGGCGAGGTAGGCGCTGAGCGCTCCGGCATCGATCTCTTCTCCTGCGCGGACAGACGTGGTCTCGGTGAGCATCGAGTTCATTCTACACTGGCTTTATGCGATTTCTAATGTTGTCAATCGTTTTGGGGGTTAGCATGTCAGCAGCCGATATCGAGTCCAAAGTGACTCACGGGTATGCCGATTCGAACGGAGTGAAAATTCATTACGCGAGCCTGGGACAGGGTCCGTTAATTGTGATGATTCACGGTTTTCCGGATTTCTGGTACACCTGGCGCGATCAGATGGAGGCGCTGTCGGATAAGTTCCAATGCGTCGCGATCGACCAGCGAGGTTACAACCTCAGCGATAAGCCGAAGGGGGTCGAGAACTACGATGTGCGGTTGCTGGTGGGCGACGTCGTAGCGGTGATCAAGGCCTTGGGCCGCGAGAAAGCAATTATTGTGGGCCACGACTGGGGAGGACTCGTCGCGTGGCAGTTCGCGCTCAACCTTCCGCGGATGACGGATAAACTTATCATTTTGAATCTGCCGCATCCGCGCGGATTGTCGCGGGAGCTGGCGAATAATCCGGCGCAGCAGAAGGCCAGCGAGTATGCTCGCAATTTCCAGAAGCCGGGGGCCACGATGACTCCGGAGCAGCTCGCGTTCTGGGTGAAGGATCCCGAGGTGAAAAAGAAATATGTGGAAGCGTTCCAGCGGTCGGATATCGAAGCGATGCTGAATTACTATAAGCGCAACTATCCCCGCGAGCCGTACGTCGAAGATACATCGCCGGTGGTGAAAACGAAAATGCCCGTCTTGATGATCCACGGTTTGGGCGATACGGCGCTGCTGTCCGGCGCGCTAAATAATACCTGGGATTGGATGGGAATGGATCTGACGCTGGTGACGATCCCGGGCGCCAGCCACTTCGTGCAGCAGGATGCCTCCGATCTGGTGTCGCGTACGATGAGAAGCTGGCTGCTCAGATAAGGTGAAATTATGGTCAAATAAGATGCGTTTGAGCGTTGTTTTTGCACTTTTAAGCTCGTTTGTGGTCGCCCAAGACGCGGAAATGAAGCTGCGGGTGGATGCAACGGACGCGCCGCGCCACATTTTGCATGCGGCGATGAGCATCCCAGTGAAGCCGGGTCCGATGACGCTGCTTTACCCGGAATGGATCCCCGGCGAGCATGGTCCGACCGGTCCGGTGGTGGATCTTGTCGGGCTGAAAATTTCGGCGGGTGGAAAAGTTATTTCCTGGAAACGCGATGCGGTAAATATGTACGCGTTTCTTGTGACGGTGCCGGAGGGCGCGAGCGCGCTGGATGTGGTTTTCGATTTCGTGACGCCGCCGGAGGCATCGGGATTTACTTCGGGAGCTTCGGCGACGACGGAGTTGGCGGTGTTGAACTGGAATCAGGTGCTGCTGTATCCGGAGGGCGTTGCTTCCGATCGGATGCGGTTGCAGGCGAATCTGAAAGTTCCGAATGGATGGAAATATGGAACGGCGCTGCCGATTGCGCGGGAGTCGGGGAATGAGATCGAGTTCCAACCATCGTCGTTGACGACTTTGATCGATTCTCCAGTATCGGCCGGGGCGCACTATCGAACGATTGAACTGGGGCCGTCGCATTATTTGCATGTTGCTGGGGATAGCGACCGGTCGATCGAACTGACGGACGAGCAGATTGAGCATTACAAGAGCCTGGTGCTCGAAACCGGGGCGCTGTTCGGGTCGAGGCATTACCGCAGTTATCATTTTCTGCTTACGCTCAGCGATCATGTGGCCAGCTTTGGACTGGAGCATCACGAATCGAGTGACGACCGGATCGGGGAGCGCGGGATGATCGACGACGTGAGCCGGAAGGTCAACGCGGATTTGTTGCCGCATGAGTTTACACACTCCTGGAACGGAAAATATCGCAGGCCGGCAGGACTTGCCACGCCCGACTACAGCGAAGCGATGAAGGGCGGGCTGCTTTGGGTTTATGAAGGACTGACGCAGTACCTCGGCGAGATTTTGACGCCTCGCAGCGGGTTGTTGTCGGCGGAGGAGTTTCGAGAGGATCTGGCGGCGACGGCGGCGGCGCTCGACAGGAAGTCCGGCCGCACGTGGAGGCCGCTTGAGGATACCGCGATCGCGGCGCAGCTTTTATATAACGCCCGGGACGATTATGCGGGATACCGGCGCGGCGTGGATTACTACGATGAAGGTACTCTCATTTGGCTCGAAGTCGACGTACTGATCCGGGACCTCAGTAAAGGGACGAAGTCCCTCAACGATTTCTGCAAGACGTTTCATGGCGGAACGGGAGGCGCTCCGGCGCTTAAGACCTATACGTTTGAGGATGTCGTTGCCGGGCTGAATGCGGTGCAGCCTTACGATTGGGCGGATTTCCTCAACAAGCGGCTGGAATCGACGGCGCCTCATGCGCCGCTGGGAGGCATCGAGAATGGCGGATGGAAGCTGACCTTCAACTCGACGCGGTCCGAGATGTGGCGGAATCATGAAGAGGAGAGCAAGGCCATCAACCTGACGTATTCGATTGGGCTAAAGGTGTCTGAAGAAGGCAACATTTCAGATGTCGCGTACGGGGGGCCGGCCCAGAAGGCGGGGATCTCTCCGGCGACGAAGTTGATCGCGGTAAATGGCCGGCAGTATTTTCCCGTGGTGCTGCGGGAGGCGGTGCAGAGCGCGGTGGCGAAGACGGCTCCGATTGAGCTGCTGGTGAAGAACGGGGAATATTATCAGACGTTCAAGATCGACTATCACGGAGGCGAGCAGTATCCGCATCTGACCCGGGATGAGAGCAAGGCGGATGTGCTTTCGAGGATTATCGAGCCGATGGTTAAGAAGAAGTAGCCAGTAGGCAATAGCCAGTAGATCTGTCCGCATGCTGGCGGTTCAGGATGCCTGAAGAATTACTGCTGTGACGTTATCCGGGCCGCCATGGGCGCGGGCGGCGGCGATGAGTTGTTCGCACTTGGATTCGAGCGAATCTTTGGTTTGAAGAATGACTGCCATCTCTTCCTCGGGAGCGACGCCGTGCAAACCGTCGCTGCACAGGAGGATGTGGGTGCCGGGCTCCGGGTGCAGCTCGTAGGTGTGAACTCGTAACTGCTCCGAGACGCCGATGGCCATGGTAAGCACGTGGCGCATGGGATGGGTCTTGAGACTTTCCTCTTCGATGCCCAGGCGGCGGCCGACTTCATTGACCCAGGTCTGATCCTCGGTGATGAGCGTCAGGGCGTCGCTGTTCGATTGGTAGCCCCGGCTGTCACCCACGCTGGCGACGATCAATCCGTCCTCGCACTCCATCGCGGCGATCAAGGTTGTGCCCATGCCTTCGAGGCTGGGATCGGAAGCCGCAGCGTCCATGACGCGGTGGTTGGATTCTTCAAAAGCGGCGACGAGGGCGTCGGAAACCGTCTCGCATTTGCGGGGCGACGGGCCTAGCTTCTCTAAAAGTTCGTAGACAGTTTCGACGGCGAGCTTGGAGGCGTGTTCGCCCGCCTGCGCGCCGCCCATGCCGTCGGCGACGACGTAAAGGCCGATCGTGGGAGCGACCAGGAAGTAATCTTCATTGTTTGTGCGGACGCACCCGACATTGGACGCGCCGTAGGCTTCGATCATGAGCTTTCCGATTATACCCGGTTCGCGAGGCGCTAAAGATGCGACGAGGGGCAGGGCGATTTCGGGCTGCGTTGCCAGCGCATCGTCAGGCGGAGGCGCAACTTCCGCCGGGGCGACGGAGGGAACTTCGGGCGTCCGCGAGCCCCAACGAATGCGCAGCTTCATGGGCGGTCCAGCTTCGGAGCAAGCAGCGATTTCAGTTGCATGTACGCGCGTTCTTCAAAATTCGTCTTCAAGCGTTCCAGGTTATCAAGACGGGGATCGGGGCTGCTGCGTGGCCCTTGTTTCTTCACGCAGCGGGCGAGAAGCAGGGGGACGGTGGAATCGCCTGGGTCCAGTTCGAGGAGGGCGCGGAAAGTATCCGCGGCGGCTCCGAAGTCGCCCTTTTTCCAGAGCGCGTAGCCGAGATTGAAGCGATAGAGAGGATCGTTCGAATCGCCATCGAGCGCGCGGCGAAAATCGTCGATGGAGGCCTGCTGCAAATTCGCGCGGCTTTCGGCGGCGCCGAGATTATTGTAGACCTCGCTGAGCGGGACGGCGGCGGCAATCATTTGAAAGGTCTGCTGGGCTCCCTTATAATCGCCGCTTTGAAAACGGGCGAGGCCGAGCAGGAAGTTCGCCTCATGAGAATGAATATCGGCCAAGCCGACTTTTTCGAGCCAGGTCACCGCCTGCCGGTATTCCTTGCGCTGATAGTGAAGCTGGCCGAGCTGATAGAAGGCGTGCGCGAAATGCGGATCGAGCCGCGCCGCGGCCGAGAAGTATTTTTCCTTCTGCTCGAAGGTCTGGGCGAGTAACCCGCGAACGTAATTCTCCTCGGCGTCGAGACGTATGGGCGTGCGCAGCGAGCGAAATTCGGATTCCGCCGGGGCCATGGCCGGGGCGATCTGTGTTAACGCGCGCCAGGCGAGATGCGCTTCAATGGTGGCCAGATCTTCGAGCGAACCGGTTTCGGTGAACTCCGGGCTGGCGCGCATGTGGCGCCGATCGAGGACCCGGGCGGTGACGTGGAGCGAGCCGGAGGTGACGGGTCCGGACGCCGGGGGTGTAAATTCGAACGAGCCGTAGACGATACTTTCCGCGTCGAGAGTCTCGCCGATCTTCATGACGGAGGCTCCGGTGAGGGGGATGCCCTGGCGCAGGCTGAGCCGGCGGTAGGCTTCCTGCATCTCATTGCGGCCGAGCGTCATGACGCCGGTGATGCCAAGGGCTTCGCGAACGGTTTCGGCGACACTCTCGCCGATCCAATCGAGATTCTGGGTGTCGGCGGTTTTATTGAGGAAAGGGAGAACGGCGGCGGTATCGGCAGCGACAGGACGAAGCGCAGCCAATCCGAACATGCCCACGGCGAGCCAACGCTGCATTTACTTAATTGTACGGGATAGAAGGAGCCAGTAGCCAGAAATACCGACCTGGATATCGTCCAGCATATTCTGGCCGCCATCCATGCGGCACTCGACCGAGGTGTAATGGAACTTCTGTTTTCCGCTCTCCACTTTTACGGGGACTTCGAGGCTGGTCTTGCCCATCGTCAGTGTTGCCTTGTCGCCGTTGACCACAATCCGGTAATCGCCCGGTTTTACGACGGAGCCGGCAACGACAGCGGGCTCAGTCAGGGTGACCTTATAGACCGGCGCAGCGCCCGCCACGAGGGCGAGCGCAGCGAAACAAAGAGTGACTCGGAGTAATTTCATATATAAGGAACGCACTGGGGGCAGGGGATTGTTACGCGGAATTCGATAGAAATAAATAATGGGGTCGATGGGAAGAAGTAGCCAGTAGCCAAGACCCGGAATAAGAAAAAAGCCAGCAGCCACGTGCTGGCTACTGGCTACAGGCTACTGGCTACTTCTTGTTAATTGTTGAAAACCAGTTTGGTGGTGGTCCCGCCCAGGCGGATTTCCGTGACGGTCATCTTGCCATCGGTGGCGGTGTTATAACGGACCGACGTCTCGACGAACTTCTCGGTGCCGTTTTCGACTTTCACGGGGGCTTCGATCATCTGCTTTCCAACCTTAATGGTCGCTTTATCGCCGTTCAGCTCGATCTTGTAATCGCCCGGCTTCAATTCCTTACCGGCCACAAACGATGACTGGAAGATCGAGAAGTGGTAGCTGGAAGCAGCGCTCGCGATTGCCAGGGCAAGGGTGCCGAAAGACAACATCAGTTTAGACATTTTCATTGATAATTTCCTCTTGGTTGACCATTCGGTCAAATTTCGTGGAGCGAGCGTCACTCGCTCTCTACACTTAGACAGGCGTACGAGGGTTTTGTTCCGTTACCAGTTAAAACAAAATTTATAGAAAACGTCTTACCATTTCCAGGCATTGTTCGATAACGGGAATGGCATTTCCGAATCCGGACAGCCAGTGGATTTCCGGGTCGCGGCGAAACCAGGTCCACTGGCGTTTGGCATAGTGCCGCGTTTCCATTTGTGTAAGGTAGATGGCCCGTTCCAGATCGATTTCGTCGCGGAGATAGGCCAGCGCCTGGCGGTAACCCAGAGATTCAAAGGGTTTTTCGTCGCCGGTGCAGCCATTCTTGAGAAGTGTTTCAACCTCCTGAACAAGACCCGATTCAAACATTTGCCGAGTGCGCGCGTCTAATAATGTGTACAGCGCGGCACGATCCGGATTCAGGCCGATTTTCAATATCCGGTGGATAGTGAATGGCTCGGTTTCGATGGCGGGGGGCGACACTTGTCCGCTGAGAAGACGAATTTCGACGGCGCGCATCAATCTCTGCGTGTCATTCGAGTGAATCCGTTCGGCAGCCGCGGGATCGAGCCGGGTGAGCAGGCGGCGCATGCTGCCAACGCGCCTCTGTTCGCGATCCATCAACCGGGCCCGCGTTGCGTTATTACTTTCGGGCAGGCCGGGAAGGCCATTCAGCAGGGCTCGGAGATAAAATCCGGTACCGCCGACCACCACGGGCAGACGGCCGCGGGTGGAAATTTCCCGGATCGTGTTGCGAGCGATTCGCGCGTACTCACCCGCGGAGTAACCGTCGGCGGGGTCGAGCACGTCCAACAGGTGGTGAGGGATACCGCGGCGCTCGACCTCCGGTGTTTTAGCGGTGCCGACGTGGAAGCCGCGATAGAGCTGAAGGGAATCGCAATTGACGATCTCGCCCGAAAATTCTTCGCAAATACGCAGCGCGAGGGTGCTCTTACCCGAGCCGGTGGGGCCGGCGACGACGATCAACGGGGGCTTCGAGTGAAGATCCACTTGCAGCCATCGTACCCCGCCGGAGCGGGCGATTTTATATACTGATGATGGAGAGAGAATGAATGCATAAGGCATCCTTAATTCATAAAGTTTGGACGGCAGCCGCCATCGGAGCCTTTTTGACGGCCGGCGCCCAGGCGCAAACGGTGGACCGCGCCGCGGCCTATTATCATTACTCCCTCGGTCACATGTATGCGGACCTGGCGAGCCAGAACGGCAGCTCCGACTACATCAAGAAGGCGATCGAGAATTATAAACTGGCGATCAAAGAAGATCCGCAGACGCCGATGCTGAGCGAGGAGCTTTCCGAGATCTACATTCAGACGGGCCGTCTTCGCGAGGCGCAGAGCGACGCCGAAGAAGCGCTGAAAGCGAATCCGAACGACTTGAACGCGCACCGCATGCTGGGGCGCATCTTCACGCGGCAGATCGGCGACAGCCAGGAGCATCGGATCGACGAAGCGATGCTGAAGAAGTCGATCGAGGAGTACAAGAAAATCACCGAGCTGGACCCGAGGGACACCGATTCCTGGGTGATGCTGGGCCGGTTGCAAAAAGTAGCGACCAATTCGATAGAGGCGCAGAACGCCTACAAGAAGGCGATCGAGATCGATCCCGACAATGAAGACGCGCTGACCGGTTTGGCGATGGTGTACGCCGATCTGGGCGATACCACGCAGGCGGCGGATCTGTTGAAGAAACTGGCGGCGAAGAATCCCTCGGTGCGGAGCCTGCAGGCGCTGGCCGCGGCCTATGAACAGATGCACGAGTACGCGCTGGCCGCGGAAACGCTGAAGCGCAGCCTGGAGCTGAATCCTCCGAACGCAAGCGAGTTGAAGAAGATCATGGCGGCGGATTTGAGAAAAGCGCAGCAGTTCCAGGAGGCGTTAAAGGTCTATCAGGAGCTAGTGACGGAAGAGCCCAGCGATGCGGAATCCTACCTGCGGATGTCGAATATCTACACGCAGCTTCGCGATTTCACGAAGGCTCGCGAGGCGGAGAATAAGGCACGCGCGATTGAGCCGAACAGCCTGGAAGTCCGCTACAACGAAGTAGCCATCCTGGAATCGGAAGGAAAGATGCCGGAGGCGACCCAACGCCTGAAGGAGATTCTGGACACGACGGCGAAGAAGAATTACAGCAAAGAGGAGCGGGAAAACCGCATCCTTCTGCTGGAGCGGCTATCCGGATTGTATGGCGTGAACAATCAGACGGAGCCCGCGGTGGAGACGCTGCGGCAGATCGGGGAGCTGGATCACGATCAGGATGCGGCGGTCGCGGCGAAGATTGTCGTGACGTACCGGTTGGGCAAGGAGTTAACGAAGGCGCAGCGGGAAGCGGATGCGGCGCTAAAGAAATGGCCGGACGATCGGTCGCTACGCGTGGCGCATGCGGAGGTGCTGGCGGATATGGGCCAGCCCGATGCGGCCGCCGCCGATTTAAAGAAGCTCCTCGATGGGAAGAACGATCGTGAGATGAATCTGGCGATCGCGCAGGTCTACGATCGGGGCCGTAAGTTCGACGAGGAGATGAAGGCCCTCGATGCGGCCGACAAGCTCTCGGTATCGAAAGAAGACAAAGAAGGCGTCTGGTTTCAGCGCGGCGCCATGTACGAAAAGATGAAGAAGGCCGACTTGGCGGAGGCTGAGTTCCGGAAGATCCTCGAGATCAATCCGAATAGCCCGGCGACTCTCAACTATCTTGGTTATATGCTGGCGGACCGCAACGTGAAACTGCCCGAAGCGCTCGCGTTGATTACGAAGGCGCTCGATCTGGAGCCGAATAACGGGGCGTATCTCGACAGCCTCGGTTGGGTCTATTTCAAACTGAACCGGCTGCCGGAGGCGGAGGAAAATCTGCGTCAGGCGCTGCTGCGGACGCCGGGCGACGCCACGGTCCACGATCACATGGGAGACATTCTGCTGCGCGAATCGAAGGTGAAAGAGGCCATCGCCCAGTGGCAGCTTTCGCTACAGGAGTTCGAGTCCAGTTTAGCGGCGGACGTCGAGCCCGGAGACGTCGCGAAGGTGAAGAGCAAGCTCGAAGCGGCGAGGGTTCGCCTGGCCAAGGAAGGCAATCCGAAGAACTAGTGGAGCAGGTCAGTGAACAACCGCTCCCTTCGGTCACGGCTCGTTTCTAGGTCCACGCCCCTTGCTAAACTGGAGAATCCATGCGCACTTGGATTCTCGCTCTTTTCATCTCCCTGCCGCTGGGCGCGCAAAATAACGCCGCGCTTAAGCCGCAACAACCGAAACTGGTAATCGCGATTGTCATCGACCAGTTTCGTTACGACTATCTCACCAGGTTTCACTCCGAGTACAGCGGAGGTTTCAAACGATTCTTCGAGCACGGCGCAGTGTTTACCAACGCCCATTTTGAGCACGTGCCGACCGTCACAGCCGTCGGCCACGCGACGTTTTTGAGCGGTGCGACGCCCGCGCTCAGCGGCATCATCGGAAATGAATGGTGGGATCGCCCGTCGAAGAAACGAGTGACCAGCGTTTCCGACGAGAATTTTAAATTGCTCGGCGCGGCCGGCGAAGGATCGTCGCCCCACCGGATGCTGCAATCGACGCTCGGCGACGAGATGAAGATGTCGGGCAGGGGCGGCAAGGTGGTGGGCGTGTCGATCAAGGATCGCGCGGCGATTCTGCCTTCCGGTCACATGGCCGACGGCGCGTATTGGGTCGACGGCAAGACGGGCAACTTCGTCAGCAGCACCTTTTATTTCGATTCCCTGCCGGAATGGGTGACGCAATTCAACGCGGCGCGTCCCGCGGACAAGTATGCCGGCAAATCCTGGATGGGCAAGACGATGGCCGCTACCCCGGATGCGAAATTCTACGCGGCGCTCGATGCCACGCCGTGGGGCAATGAGCTGATCCTGCAATTCGCGGAGAAGGCGATCGTCGCGGAAAAACTCGGCGCAGGCCCGAAGGTCGATCTGCTGACAGTGAGCTTTTCGGCGAACGATTATGTCGGGCATTCGCTGGGGCCGGATTCGGAAGAAGTGCACGACATGGCCCTGCGGGTCGACAAGCTGGTGGGCGACTTGATTCGCGCGGCGGAGGCGCAAGCGGGCGTGGGACGGGTTCTGGTCGTGTTGACCGCCGATCACGGCGTGTCGCCGATGCCCGAAGTGAACCAGAAGCGCAAGATGCCGGGCGGCAGATTCGATGACAAGAACGAGCTCGACACAGTGGAGAAGGCTCTCACAGCGCGTTTTGGTACAGCGCCCGTGGGAGGCAAGTGGATCGCGTATTCGAGCGAGGGCGCGCTGTTTCTCGCCGAAGGCCCCCCGAAGGCCGACGTGGCGGAAGAAGAGCGCGTGGCCGCCGAAGCGATTCGCGCACTGCCGCACGTGTTTAGAGTGTTCACGCGCACGCAGTTGATGAATGGCGCGATTTCCGGCGATTCCATCGGCGTACTTATGCGCAATGGGTTTAATCAGGCGCGGTCGGGGAACCTAACGGTGATGCTCGATCCATATTGGATGGTGAGCCGCAACGGGACGACGCACGGCACGCCTTTCGATTACGACACGCATGTGCCGGTTCTGTTTTTGGGGGCTCAGGTACGCGGCGGCCGCTATAACGGGAACGTGATGGTGAACGATATCGCTCCCACGCTGGCGACGATGCTCGATGTCGAGACCCCCAGCGGCAGCATCGGCCGAGTGCTTGACGAGATGCTGCTAAAATAAATGGATCAAAGGAGTTTGACAATGTTCCGTTCGTCCTTAGCGCTCGCGGTGTGTGCCGCCGGGCTTTTTTCCGTTCCTGCCATGGCGCAGGCGAAGGTGGGCGTCGTTAGCCTGCAGAAGGCGATTACCGAGACGGCAGAGATCAAGAAAGCCGCGAACGACATGCAGACCAGATACAAGAAACGGCAGGACGATCTCGACAAGGCGCAGCGCGAGATGAGCGACGTCCAGACCCAGCTTCAGAGCGCGCAGGGCAAGCTGAGCGCCGCGGGCGAGGCCGATTTGCAGGCTCGTGGAGCGCGAAAAGAGCGCGAGGTGAAGCGCCTGGACGAGGATTTACGGGCCGACGTGGAACGCGATCGCAATGAAGTTCTGAGCCGCGCGCAAACGCGCATGTTGGACGTGGTCAAGAAGGTTTCCGATGAAAAGGGCCTCGATATGATACTCGAGGCGAGTGCCGTGATCACGTTTAAACCGGTGCTCGACGTCACAGCCGACGTGATCGCCGCGTACAATAAAGCCTATCCTGCTAAGTAGCAGCCGACAAGATGGCCGGATTCCTGGATTCCTCCTACGGCGTTTCCGATGCGCGGCGCGAGCGGCGCAACAAACGCATCGCGGTGTGGCTCGTGGGAATCCTGGTCGTCGGCGGCATCCTGTTTTTCACGTTCCGGAGCTGGCGGCAGGAGCGAGTGGTAAAACAGTTTCTCAGTCTGCTGAAACAACAAAACTATCAGGACGCTTATAAGCTCTGGGGTTGCACCCAGGAGACACCGTGCAAATACTATCCACCGGAGAGATTCAACGAGGACTGGGGTCCTGCCGGTCAGTATAAGGATATTGCGAATGCGAAGATCGACACGGAGGACGTGTGCGGCTCGGGCGTCGTTTTTGGCGTATCGATCCCAAAGGCCGAGCCCATCGGATTGTGGGTCGAGAGCGGCAACAACGTTCTCTCGTACGCGCCGTGGGTGCGCTGTCCCGGCAAGCATTTGCAATTCTGGGAGTATCTGAAGTCCCTGTTTAAATGACCGTTCTCGAATCGGAGAGGCTGCTCTTCCGCGACCACGAGCCGTCCGATCTTGACGCCTATTGCGAGATGGAAGCGGATCCCGAAGTGCGCCGTTACGTGGGCGGCGCGCCGCGGCCTCGCGATGCGGCGGACCGCAAGTTTCAAGCGGGCTTGCGAAGGCCTGAATCGGAACGCCTGTGGATGTGGGCGACCATCTACAAACCGGAAGGACGCTATATCGGCCGCTGCGGAGTGTATCCGCATTTCGGAACTCCGGGTGAAGGGTCTCTGGGATTCTATCTCGCGCGCGCCTATTGGGGACGCGGGTTGGCCACCGAAGCAGGCCGCACGTTCGTGAGCTTCGGATTCAATGAACTGAGCCTCTCGCGAATCGTGACCGCGGTCGAAATTGGGAACGATGCTTCAGTGCGCGTACTGGAGAAGCTGGGATTCGCGTTAGTCCGTACCGAGCCCGGCGAGTATCGATCGTTCTATCACTTCGAGCTGCTGCCTTAAAGACTTCCTTTTTAATGACACCCCGCGCAATGGAAATTTCTTCCATGGCACGTCTGGCAGCTTTGTTTCTCCACAGCGGTGCGCCGCACGCGGCTGTGCGCGTCCACCCACAGGTCTCCATGAGTAGCCGGCTCCAAATTCATGGTCTTCGCGTGGCAGAAGTAGCAGCTATCGGGAATGTCCACTTGATTATGACAAGCGATGCATTGCGCCATCGGCGGGAAGTTCGCTTTGCTGGTCAAGTCCGATGTGTTGACGCCTTTGTGACACGTCAAACAGGGGATCGCCGCGACATGCTTGTCATGCGGGAAATGGGCCAGCGCCGTTTCGCGAGGCTGCCTGATCGCAGGCGCGGTTTCGTGACACTGGATGCACACTTCAGGCTTAGGCAGATTGTTGTCTTCGACGCGCGCGCTTTTCGTCACTGAAGCATGGCAGGTGGTGCATTCCAGCTTCAGTGCCAGATGCGCGCGATGCGAGAAATCGGCGCCCGACGCCGCGGCCATAAGGCCAAGCAGCGTTATCTCTTGTACGAGATGCGCCAAATTTTATTGCCGCCGTCTTCCGCCACCAGCAGGCTTCCGTCGGGCAATTCGAGGATCGCCACGGGCCGGCCCCAAACTTCTTTCTCATCCGGCGAGAGCATCCAACCGGTGAGAACATCTTCCACCTTGCCCGACGGTTTCCCGTGCGCGAACGGAATGAAGTTCACCGAATAGCCCAGCCGCTTCGACCGGTTCCACGATCCGTGAAACGCCAGAAACGCACCACCCCGATAATGTTCCGGGAACGCTTTGCCGGTGTAGAACGCGAAATCGAGAACGGCCGCGTGCGCCGGAAGCAGCACATCGCCGGCAATCGTTTTTGCGACCAGATCCGGACGCTCGCCCTTGCGCCGCGGATCCTCATGCGAGCCCGCATAAGCGAACGGCCAGCCGTAGAAACCGCCTTGCTGGATATGCGTAAAATAATCGGGAACCAGATCGTCGCCCAGTTCATCGCGCTCCTGCACCGCGGCCCACAACGTATCGGTCCCTGGATACCAGTGCAGGCCGATCGGATTGCGGGTTCCGGTCGCGTACAACTCGTGCCCGCTTCCATCCGGGTTGTAGCGATTGATCGCCGCGCGGTTCGGATTTTCCCCGGCATCGACGTTCGATTGCGAACCCACGCCGACGTATAATTTCTCGCCCTTGCGATCGAACAGCAGCGAACGCGTCCAATGCCCGCGATCGAAACCCGCCAGCGACGCGATTTCCTCGCCCGGCCCCGCCGTCATCGCCTTGGCGTCGTATTTATACCGCTTGACCGAAGTCGGCTCGCCGACATAAACATAATCCTTCCAAAATGCGAGCCCATAAGGACGGTCGAGCTTCTCGATCAGCGCGCGCCGGTCCTTGCTCTTCGCAATGTCGGGATAAATCCATACGCTGCCCTGGCCGTCTTTCGCGCTGTCGGCCACCAGCATTTCGCCGTGGGAGCCTAGCAGCATAAAGCGCGGGACTTTGAAATCCGTCAGATACTCTTCCGCGGTGAATCCCGGCGCGAGCTTCAACTGCGCCCCCTCGGGCCGCTTGATCACTTTCGGATTATTTCGCGAAGATGGGGTTGCAAAAGGCGCAGGCAGCTCTGTTTTCTGCTGCCAGGCGAGCGCCGCGACGGCGAGAAGCCCACACCCAATTAGAACGGCTAGAATTCGTTTCATCAATTCCAGTTTAATACTGAACCGCCATGCGTAAGCATGCGGGCAGACGCGAAGTCTCGTCCAACGTGGGGTGTGGACGTGCGTGGTGGCGTGGGCTTCAGCCCGCAGCGACGGCTTCAGCCGGCGTCCGATCAGATCTTTTTCCGCAATCTGGTAAGCATGCGGGCAGACGCTAGAATGTCCGCAGAAACCCGATGAGCAGGCGATTCACGCTGCCGCTCCTGCTGCGTCCCGCCGGCTCTCGGTGAGGTCGCGAAATTCTCACTTCTCTGCCGCTTATTTTAATGCCCGGCTCTGTAAAAGTCCATCCCGCGTCACGAAGCATGCCGATTTTGGCGATCTGAGCCGGTCCCTTGATTCCATCGTCGATTTCTGGCTGCGAACCGCGGCGATACCGTCCATGCAATGCCCCGCGCTGCCCGGCAGTCCTTGTTCGCCTGCGAATCCCGCGCCAGTCTCCACACCCGTGATACTCTGATACTTTCGCCCCAGAATGTCCTTGCAGATATTTCTTCAGGGGAAACTCCTCGGCATCGACGAGTTTCTTTACGCCCCAACACAAAACGACCACGATCGCGTCTTCACCGGCCGGTCCCACTGGATCGCCTTATTGAGCGAAGTGCTCCCCCGCGCTCTGCTCGCCGAATTGGGCCTGGCTAAAATTCTGCTCGGATCGAGCGGCGGCGGACAATTCCTCGTCCTTCTGCCCGAAGAGTTCCGCGAAGCGGCCGAAAAATTTCTTCAAGCCGCCGGCGCTGAAATCTCCGCGCTCAGCGGCGGAGTTCTTAAACTTCTCTGGAGCGTCACGGAAAATCTTGGCGACTGGACCATCGTCCGCCGCCGCCTCACCGAGGAAATGGATCGCCGCCGCGGCACCCCCGGATTCTCAGACGTCTCGACCAGTATCGAAGCGGGGGAAGAATATTTCGCCACCCAGCTCGGCATGAAGCTCCGCAATGCGGAATCGGCCGCATGGTCGCCCGAAACGCCGGGACGCATTCAGATCGGGGAAGGGAAGCATGTCTGGACCCTCGCCTGGTCCTCCGCCGATGCGCTGCCGTTCGCCCGTCACGCCGCGCAAAGCGACGATGGTTTCGAACCTGCGTCCACAGCCGACCTCGGCTCTCGCGCCGCCGGGCTTCAGACTTGGGGAGTGTTGCGCGGCGACGTCGATAACTTCGGCATCCGCATCCGCCGCGCGCAGACGGTCGAGGAGCATATCCAGCTTTCGGTCCTTTATAAACAATTCTTCGCCGGAGAGCTCGAAGTGCTTTGCTCCATGCCGGAGTTCTGGCGAAAAGTCACCGTCATTTTCTCCGGCGGCGACGATTTCGCGGTCTACGGCGCGTGGGACTCGCTGGTCGCTCTGGCGCGCGAGTTGGAGCGCCTCTTCCACCGCTTCGCCGACGCGAATCTGAAAAATTTCGAAGGACCGGAGGGCAAAACCATCAGTATGGCGCTGGCCCTCGCGCCGTCAGTCGACGCCTCGCTCGGCGCCGTGTTCGAGGAAGCGGGACAGCGCCTCGAAGCCGCCAAATCGGCGGATAAGGACTGTATCTGGATCCTCGGCCGCACCCTCGAATGGAAGCAGTTCGCCGAAGCCGCTGAGCTCAAGGATTCGCTCACCCGCATGGTGGCCGATTTCGGCGTCTCCGCGCAGTATCTCAAGGATCTCTGCGGCATCTATCGCGAGACGCAATCGAAAATGTCGAAGCGGCAAGCGCGTCGCAGCGGAGGGGAGCGTCCCTGGCGCTACCATCGCCGCATCCGGAGAATTCTCGGAGCCGCCCGCACCAGCGGTCCGCAGCGCGGCGATTTTCAGAAAGCGCAAACGGCTTTGATCGCCGACCTGATCGGCCGTAGCGCGGTTACAGTTAAGTTGCGACCGGCAGGCCGCGTGGCGCTAGAATGGGCGAGACTGTCAGCCGAGTCGTAACGAAGGGAATCGTATGTCAGACGAAGTGCAACCCGTAGCAGAAATCAAAGTCGAAAACGTTGAGGTTCCCAAGCCGGAGGAAACTCCGAAGCCGGAAGCCGCGAAACCAGCAGCTCAGCCCAAACCGCAAGGCGGTGGAGGTCCCCGTCCGGAAAAAGGTCGTGACGACAAGCCCCGCGGCCCTGGTGGTAATCGTCCCCCCGGTGATCGTGGCCCCCGCCCCGACGGCCCGCGCCGCGAAGGTGGCCGCCCCAATTTCGCAGGTGGCGGCGGACGCCCCTTCGATGGCCCCGTCGATATCGAGCTCGAAAAGCTGATCTCGGACAGCCTCTATCTCGACAACCAGGCCCACGTAGTCGTCATGCGCATGCGCGATATGGACTCCGGAACCAAGAGCCAGTTGCGCCGTCTCTATAACGCGGTTCGCCGCGCCGTCCGCGCCCCGGAAAGCGAACGCCAGCATCAGTTCGTGATGTTGCGCGCCCGTCTCGCCTACACCATCGCGCGCCATTCGCTTAGAAGTCTCGATGCGCTAGAACGCCTCCTGCTTCAAGTAACCCGCAAAAACGACGCCCGCGGCTACGAGCGTTTCAAAGATCTATTCGAAGCGATCGTCGCCTACAACGAGTAATGCATCACACGAACGTCAGCCTCGCTTGTGGCGCACGCACTCCTGCGTGCCGCGTCGCCACTCCTGGCGACGCTAGACTTGGACAACTTGGTTGGAGAAAATAAATGCCCCACACGGCTCAAACGAAATTGCAATTGATCGGCAAACTGATTCTCTCCGGAGACCTGCACTGCGAAACCGGCCTGCACATCGGCGCGGGCAAAGGCTCGCTCGAAATCGGAGGTGCCGATAATCCCGTCGTGAAGGACGCCTTCGGTCTCCCCTACGTTCCCGGCAGTTCCCTGCGCGGAAAAGTTCGCTCGCTGCTCGAGAACGCACTGGGCCTTACCTCGCCCGCTGAACTCGTCTATCTGTCGAAGCGTAAAGGGCAGGAGGTTCGCATCCATCAAAGCGACCGCCCCGACGACGAAATCGGTCTGCTGTTCGGCCGCAGCCCTCTGCGTCTCGATCGCGTCGAAGGCGAAGCGCTCGATGCCCGTTCCGCGACGCCGGCCCGCTTGACAGTTTACGACGCTCCGCTCGATCAGGACAGCATCACCGCGCAAATGCGCGAAAATCTCGACGACGAGATTACCGAGGTGAAGAGCGAAAACGCCATCGACCGCATCACCTCGCAAGCCAATCCCCGTACGCTCGAACGCGTCCCCGCCGGTGCCAGGTTCAAAGTCCGTCTGGTCATCGATATCTTGTGCGAGGAAGATAAAGCCCTTCCCGCTCGCGTACTCGAAGGCCTGCGCCTGCTCGAAGACGACGCCTTAGGCGGCGGTGGATCGCGCGGCAGCGGTCGCGTGAGTTTCCAAAATCTCAAACTGGTGTGGCGGGGCCGTTCGTTCTATTCCTCAGGAGCCGCCGAATCCGAACTAGCCGCCGGTGCGGACCTGGCCGCCCTCCAAGCCCTAGACTTCGCCGAAAAACTCTCATGAGAGCAACTTGCAGCGCCGTTACCGAGCCGCGACCACAGGGAGCGAACTCCCTACCCTGCGCTGTGCTACCGAGCCGTGACCGCAGGGAGTCCCATGAGCCTGCGCGGCTCACCGATGCTGATGAAGAACGACGGTGGCGCGAGCTTCAGCTTGCAGCGTCGGCTTCAGCCGACGGTCTTCGCGCTCAC
>Ga0182024_10006595_pt1 | contig 25410 bp, 26 predicted proteins | sample P32metaG_FD_120480 | JGI IMG/M metagenome (GOLD analysis project Ga0182024, IMG submission 120480) | Permafrost microbial communities from Stordalen Mire, Sweden - P3-2 metaG (Illumina Assembly) | ecosystem: Environmental > Terrestrial > Soil > Wetlands > Permafrost | place: Sweden: Stordalen...
CCCAGGGACCGCCGCCGCGCTCGCTCATCCAGATATGCCTTGGAAAATCATTGCGGCCGACGCCTTTCGGGACTGCGCTGCCCGGTTCGGCGGCGATAGAGGGCGCGTGCGCAGATGTTGTCAAGTGCAACCGGTCGGCCTATTTCCCGTTAAGTTCCACGCCCGCCTTTCGGAGAAGCCGATGGCCGCCGTCACCGAGCGACAGATTCTCGACGCGTTGGGCCGGGTGCGCGACCCCGACAAGGGCGGCGACATCGTTTCGCTCAACATGGTCACGGGGATCGTCATCCGCGACGGCAATGTCGGCTTCGCGGTCGAGGTCGAGCCGGAGCGCGGCCCCCGCCTCGAGCCCCTGCGCAAGGCGGCCGAGGCGGCGGTCGAGGCGCTGCCCGGCGTGCTCTCGGTGACCGCGGTGCTGACCGCGGAGTCGCGGCCGCCGCAGGCGCGGCCGCCGCAGGCGCAGCCGCCGCCGCACGGGCACGCTCATGCTCCCGGCGCGCCGGCCAACCAGATCGGACGGCGCGGCGCGGTGCCCGGGGTCGGCGCGATCGTCGCGGTCGCCTCGGGCAAGGGCGGGGTCGGCAAATCGACCGTCGCCGCCAATCTGGCGCTCGGCCTCAAGGCCAACGGGCTTTCGGTCGGCGTGCTCGACGCCGACATCTACGGGCCCTCGATGCCGCGCATGCTGGGGATTTCCGGACGGCCGCAGACCGTGGACGGTAAGACCCTGCGGCCGATGGAGAATTACGGGATCAAATGCATGTCGATGGGGTTTCTCGTGCCCGAGGACACCGCGATGATCTGGCGCGGGCCGATGGTGATGAGCGCATTGAACCAGATGCTGCGCGACGTCGCCTGGGGCGAGCTCGACATCATGATCGTCGACCTGCCGCCCGGCACCGGCGACGCGCAGCTGACGATGGCGCAGCAGGTGCCGTTGGCCGGCGCGGTCATCGTCTCGACGCCGCAGGATATCGCCCTGATCGACGCACGGCGCGGGCTCAGCATGTTCCAGAAGGTCAATGTGCCGGTCTTGGGCATCATCGAGAACATGAGCTATTTCCTCTGCCCGCATTGCGGCGAGCGCAGCGACATCTTTAGCCACGGCGGGGCGCAGCGCGAAGCGGAGCGGCTCGGCTGCGAGTTTCTCGGCGAGGTGCCGCTCGACATCGCGATCCGCGAGACCTCGGATGAGGGCCGCCCGGTCACAATCTCCGATCCCGCCTCGCCGCACGCCCGGCTTTTCCGCGAGATCGCGGCGAAGGTCTGGGCCAAGGTGTCGGGCGAAGGCGCCCGCCGCGCCGCGCCGCGCATTGTGGTAGAATAGACGATGCACCTCCGATCCTGTCTGACCTTACTGGCGTTCATCGCCGTCGCGGTGCTCTGCCGAAGCGCGCACGCCGACTCGGACGCGCTGTGGAAGATCATCAGCACCCAATGCGTGCCGAACGAAAAGGAATACGGCCAGTCCGCGCCGTGCACGGTGGTCGATCTGAAAGACGGGGTCGAGAAGGGCTATGTCCTCTTCAAGGACCACACCGGCGATACCCAGTACTTGTTGATGCCGACGGCCAAGATCACCGGCATCGAAGATCCCCTGGTACTCGCACCGGGCGCCACCAACTATTTCGCGGATGCCTGGCACGAGCGCCACTACACGGTCGAGGCGTCGAAGATCGCGCTGCCGCGCAACGCGACCAGCCTTGCGGTCAATTCGCAATACGGCCGCTCGCAGAACCAGCTGCACATCCATATCGATTGCCTGCGCGCCGATGTGCGCGATGCGCTGCAGGCGAACCTCAAGGCGGTCGGCGACAAGTGGGCGCCGTTCCCGGCGCCGCTCGCCGGCCACCGCTACCGGGCGATGCGGGTCGCGGGCGAGGAGCTCGACGGGGCCAACCCGTTCGTCCTGCTCGCCGACGGCGTCCCGGGAGCGCGCGCGGCGATGGGCAACCAGACGCTGGTCGTTGTCGGCGAGACCTTCGTCGACGGCTCGCCCGGCTTCGTCGTCCTCGACGACCAGCTCGACACCGCCGCCGGCGACCATGCCTCAGGCGAGGAGTTGCAGGACCATATGTGCGGGCTGGCGCAGCGGTAGCGTGATAATCTCCTCCCGAATTCGAGGAGGAACCCCATGCTGCCGACCCCGGGTTTTCATCACATCCATTTGAACGCGGTCGATCCCGAGGCGGCGATCGGCTGGTACACGCGGCAGTTCGCCTGCACCGCGAAGGGCGAATGGGGCGGGTACCCGGCGCTTCGCTCGGACAACGACGCGATGGTGCTGTTCACCAAGGTCGACAAGCCGCCGCCGCAGTTGCCGCAGAGCGCGATCTGGCATTTCGGCTGGCACGTCACCGACTCGCAGAAGACCGTGGCTGAATTCAAGACCCGTCCCGAGGTCAGGATGCTGCCGCTCTACACAGAGGAGACCGGCGGCGAGGTGTTCATCTCGAGCGACACCTGGCCCAATATCGGCAATACGCTCGGCCGCACCGAGGCGCAGATCGCCGAGGCCAAGGAAAAGCGCATCGAGCCGACCCGGACCGGCGGCTTCGCCTATATGGAGGCGCCGGAGCACACGCTTGTCGAGATCGCCGGCAATCACGGCCAGGAACGCTTCAACCACGTGCATATGTGGCAGGAAGACCCGTTCTGCGCTCTGATCTGGTACCAGAAGCACCTCAACGCGCCGTTGCGCCCCGGTTATGACGGCACCAGCCTCAGCGAGGCGAACTGCAAGGTGCCGCGCCACCCCGACCGCACCTGGCCGGCGCTCAAGCAGGGTGGCATGTTCCGCACCCCGCGCGCCGGGGTCGAGTTCGGCGACGTGTCGCTGATCTGGTACGCCAACCAGGGCTCGGAGCCGCTGGTCAGCCCGCTGGGGCAGCAGCAGGACCACATCGCGCTGTCGGTCGGCGATCTCGACGCCTGGATCGACAAGCTGAAGGGCGAAGGGGTCAGGTTCCTCGACGGGCCCTATGCGCTCGAGCCCACCCGCGCGGCGATGATCGAGGGGCCGAGCAAGGAGGCGATCGAGCTGGTCGAAATATAGTCCCGCTCCCCGGCGAAAGCCGGGGCCCACTTGTCGGCGATCGACCGGTGTTACGCCATCAGGCTCAGCGTCGGCGCAACGCTCCGATGGGCCGGTGAGGCTGAAGCATGGGTCCCGGCTTTCGCCGGGAAGCGTTAGTAAAAATCACACCACCGCCACCGCCTCGATCTCGATGAGGAAGTCGGGGTCCGCCAGCGCTGTCACCGCGACCATCGTGCTCGCAGGCGCCTTTCCCCCGAAGAATTCGCTGCGGATCGGCCCGTAATCGGCGCGGTAGCGCATGTCGGTGACGTAGGTGTTCAGTTTCACAACATTGGCGAGCGTGCCGCCGCCGGCCTCCACCTGGGCCTTCAAGGCGACCAGCACACCCCTGGTCTGCGCCTTGAAATCGCCGGGATGAGCGCACTTCCCTTCCGCGTCGTAATCGACCTGGCCGGCGATGTAGAGCAGCGTCTGCGCGCCCTCGACCTTGACCGCCTGCGAGTAGACCGGCGGGTCGTAGACGCCTATGGCGGCATATTTCTCGATTTTCGGCATGGGTCCGCTCCTTCAGGATCGTGTGTCGACGACGTCCTGGGCGAAGATCATCTCCTCCTGGCCGATCAGCCCCGGATCGTCGGGCGATTTGAGGTAGCGGGCGAAGAGCCACACCCCGTCCTTGGGGTTGTCGACGATCTCGGCCTCGGCGCCGCTCAGCAAGACCACGGTGGTGCCGGGCGCAAGGTCGCGGATGTTGATCGGGTCGCTCATTTCGCCGCCACGGCCTCGCGGGGCGCGTTCTTGCGCCAGCCCATTAGCTCGTCCCAGCTCTCGGCTTCCATGAACTGCGCCCAGCGGCCGTAGAGGTTGCGCATCGGCTCCTCGCTTGCCTGCGCGGTGGTGATGTCGATGACCCGGCCGGGCATGCGGAAGCCCTCGAACTCGTAATCCTCGACGGCGTGGCCCATTCCCATCTCGTAGGTGTAGGGGTGGCGGCGGGCGATCACGCCGCGGCTGGCGGCATGGGCGTAGTTCCAGTTCTCCATGTCGTCCTGCTCGGTCATCCCGGCCGGGCCCGAGTAGCGGATGTAATAGTCCCGCAGGAAGTTCTTGACCTCCTGCGGCGCGGCGCGGTCGACGAAGAAGAAGCGCCAGACCTCGGTCTGGTGGGCGCTTTTCGGGTGCCACACCGCCAGGGTGCGCGGCTGGCGCGGCAGGAGCGCGACATTGGGAAAGATCTCGCCTGGCGCGCCGATCAGCCGGCTGTTGGCGCCGGGGCGCTTGCGCCGCTCCTCCTCGCAATGGCGGAAATATTCGGCGACCTCGGGCGAATTCTGATAGGCGGCCTGGGGGATATGGTCCTTGGGCATCAGGTAGGTGATGGTCTGATGGCCGCGGTCGGGGATGGTGACATGCAGCTTGCGGCTGGCGTTGAGCTCGCCGTAGTCGCGCCGGCTTTTGCCGCTGGGCCCGGCGCCGACTAGGTCGACCGAGCGGTGCGAGATGTTGTGATAGGAATCGCCGCTGAAGTTCTCCGCCGGGAATTTCCAGTTGCATGGGATCAGCCATTTCTGCACGCCGCCCAGGAGCTCGGCCTGGCCCTCGCGCCCGTCCCAGCCGTCGAGGATCAGGTCGAGGAAGCGGCGGAATTCGCCGAGATATTCCAGGAACGGCGGCGCGCCGGCATCCCAGTTGGCCCAGACCGTGCCCTTGTAGCAGGCGAGCTGCGCCACCTCGACGAGGCCCCATTTCGCCTTGTCGAGTTCGGAGCGATAGGCTTCGCGGAAATACGGCACCCCGACCAGCGCACCGTCGGTGCCGTAGCTCCAGCCGTGATAGGGGCAGGTGAAGACCGTGGTGTTGCCGTCGTCGTAGCGGCACACCTTCATGCCACGGTGGCGGCACGAATTGAGGAACACATGCACCTGCCCGGCGCGGTCGCGGCAAAGGATCACCGATTCCTCGCCCATCCGCGAGACGAAGAAATCGCCGGGGTTGGGGATCTGGCTCTCATGGCCGACAAACAGCCACGAGCGAGCGAAGACGCGCTCCTGCTCCTGCGCGTAGATGTCGTCGTTGACGAAGATCTCGCGGCTGATCTGCCCGGTTGCGAGATCGACGAGACCGGGCCGGTAGCCCTGCGTTCCGTTCATCGCCATCGCCGTGCCTCCTCCGTCTAAAAGAAAAACGTCAGGTTCTTGGTCATCAGCACGTTCTGGTCGAGGATGATCTTGCGGCGGGCGATACGCCAGCCGTCAGCGGTTTTTGAGCCATTGGGGCGCCGCAGCACATCCTCGCGCTTGCCGACGAGCAGGTCGGTCTCGGTCTCGACCCGGTTGCGGTAGACGAGGAACCGGCATTTGGTCGCGACCTCGCACGGATCGGCGAGCGACGGCGTCGCCTCCAGCACTTGCACGTTCGACACGATGTGGGCGATGCGCGATTGCGGCTCCTCGGCCCAGTGGATGCCGGTCTGGATCTGCCGCACCCGCCGGGTCAGGGTTTCCTTGCCCTCGTCGAACCAGGAGATGTCCTCGCCCTCGCGGGTGAACTCGCGTCCTGTCGTGTCGCCGTATTTGACGTTACGCCGCATCGGCATCCAGTAGCGGATGTCGTCGGCCAAGAGCGCCAGCCAGTCGTCGTAGCGGCGCTCGTCGAGCAGCTCCGCCTCGGCGTAGAGGAATTCCGCCAGCTCCTGGACGAGCAGGAAGCGGGCGAGGCGCCCATTGTCCCTCATGGCGTCGCTCATGTCGCGCCCCCGGGCTTGCTCCGCAGCTCGACCCCCGCCATCGCCTCCAGCACACGGGCGACGACCGGAAAGCCTTGCTCGCCCCAGCCCTCGGCCTGGGCGCGCTTGTAGGCGTCGGCGGCGAGCGCGCCGAGCGCGGCCGGCGCGCCGACATCGCGCGCCAACTGGCAGGCAAGCTCGACATCCTTGGCGACGATGTCGAGCGTGCCGCCGGCGGCGAAAGTGCCGGAGAACACGCCGCGCGGGATGTTGTCGAAGGTGCGCATCTGCCCGGCGCTGACAGGCACGATCCGCGCCAGCACTTCGAGGTCGATCCCTGCCTTGGCGGCGATCAGCATGCCCTCGAGCGCGGCGATGAAGCCGGTATAGCCGAGATACTGCGTCACCAGCTTGGCGGCGGCGCCTGCCCCGCTCGGCCCGACATGGAAGACGTTGGCGGCGATCGCCTCGAACAGCGGTTTGCAGTGCCCGAAATCGGCATCGCTTCCGCCGACCATCACGGTCATGTTGGGCGGCCGGCCGCTGACCGGCGCGTCGAGAAACGCGACCTCGCGCTTGCGGGCGGCCTCTGCCACGCGCCGCACCGTGGCCGGCGCGTTGGTGGTGAGATCGATATAGGTGCCGCCGCGGCGCAGCCCAGCGAAGATGCCGGTGTCGGGATCGAGCGCTGCCGCTTCGACCTCGCTCGGCCCGGGCAGCGAGGCAAACACCATTTCGGCCGCATACGCCGCCTCGGCCGGGCTGTCGGCCGCCGCCACACCGTGGCCCACCAGCGGCCCCATCGCCTCGGGCCTCTTGTCGTACACCGTGAGCCGATGCCCGGCGGCGATCAGGCGCTCGGCGATCGGCGTCCCCATCGTCCCGGTGCCGACAAAGCCAATCCGCATCGCCACGCCCTACCTGTTCGAGGCGCATCATCGGCTGCTGACGGGGGGCGAGCAAGCCGCGATTACTTCGTGCTCGAGTTCCGTTTCACGATGTCCTCGATGTACGGCAGCATCCAACGCATGCCGGGCGAGTTGTCGGCCATTTGGCGTAGCTGCTGTTCGTTCCTGACCACAAAATTCTGGAACGCCGCCCCTGTTCTCACCACCCCGTCGATCCGGGCACCGAGCGCATCTGTGAGAGCCGAAAACCGCTTGCTCTTTTTGAGCCCTTCAATCATGTCGAGATCGCCGCGCATCGTCAGCGCCGCGAAACTCGCATTGATGCGATCGATATAGGCGAGCAGATAGCTCAGGATGGCGGACGGCAACAGGCGCAAGTAGATCTTGCGCATTGCCGATTTTTCGACGGCGTCATCGCAGGTTTATCAGGTAGCCGCGTAGGCGCTCGCATGCGAGCGCGGTACAGCAGGATCAGCGATCGAACCAGGGCCATTCGGCGCCGCCCGGATGGGTGACGGCGCCCTTGTTGGCCTGCCCGACCTGGGCCGCGTATTTGGCCAGAAGACCCGCCTTGTGCCGGGGCGGCGCCGGTTTCCAGGCGGCACGGCGGCGCGCCAGCTCGGCGTCGTCGACCAGCACATCCATCCGCCGCGCGGCACAGTCGATGCGGATGCGGTCACCGTCGCGCAGCAGCGCCAGCGGGCCGCCGATCGCCGCCTCCGGCGCGACATAGCCGACGCATATGCCGCGGGTTGCGCCGGAAAACCGGCCGTCGGTGACGAGCGCGACCGCCTCGCCCATCTTCTGCCCGTAGATCAGCGCGGTGACGCCGAGCATCTCTTGCATGCCCGGCCCGCCGACCGGGCCTTCGTTGCGGATGACGAGGACATCGCCCTTGCGGTAGTCGCGCGCCTCGACCGCGCGGGCGCAGTCGCCCTCGCTCTCGAAGACCCGGGCCGGGCCCTCGTGCATCAGGGTCTTCAGGCCCGCGACCTTGATGAGCGCGCCGCCAGGGCTGAGATTGCCCTTGAGCACCGCGACCCCGCCATCCGGCGCGATGGCCTTTCCCGCTTTCCGCACCACCGCGCCGTCGGGCAGCGCCGCGCCGCCATAGACTTGCGCCATCGTCTCGCCGCCGACGGTCAGGCACGAGCCGTCGATGGCCCCCAGCTCGATCAGCGCGCGGATGATGACGGCGGTGCCGCCCACTTCGTGTACGTCGCGCGCGGTGAAGCGGCCGCTGGGGCGCAGATCGGCGATCAGCGGGGTGCGCGCCAGCACCTCGGCGACGTCGTCGATGTCGAAAGCGATGCCGGCCTCGTGCGCGATCGCCGGGATGTGCAGCGCGGCGTTGGTCGAGCCGCCGGTCGCGGCGACGATGGCGCAGGCATTCTCCAGCGCCTTGCGGGTGACGATGTCGCGCGGGCGCGGCCCGTTGCCCAGCACGGCGCGCATCACCACCGCGCCGGCGCGGCGGGCGTGGCCGGCGCGCTCACTGTAGACGCCGGGGATCATCGACACGTTCGGCATGCTCATGCCGAGCGCCTCGGAAACCATCGCCATGGTGTTGGCGGTGAACTGGCCGGCGCAGGCGCCGACCGTCGGCAGGCAGGCCCGTTCGAGCTTCGCCAGCTCGGCCTCGTCCATGTCGCCCGTCAGCACCGCGCCGATCGCCTCGTAGGAGTCGAGGATCGTCACGTCCTTGCCGGCGAAGCGGCCGGGAAGCGCCGCGCCGCCATAGAGGAACACCGAGGGGACATTGCAGCGCACCATGCCCATGAGGACCCCGGGCAGCGTCTTGTCGCAGCCGCCGAAACCGACGAGTCCGTCATAGGCGAGGCCGTGCACCACCGCCTCGATCGAGTCGGCGATCAGCTCACGGCTCACCAGCGAGAACTTCATCCCCTCGTGGTTCATGCTGATCCCGTCGGAGACCGAGATCGTGGTGAACTCGCGCGGCGTGCCGCCGGCCTCGGCGACGCCGTCCTTGGCGGCCTCGACCTGGAAGCCGTGGGTCATGTTGCACGGCGTCTGCTCGCCCTTCATCGAGACGACACCGATCATCGGCCGCGCGATCGCCGCGTCGTCCAGCCCCATTGCCCGCATGAAGGCGCGGTGCGGCGTGCGGTGCAGCCCGTCGCGGGTGATGTCGGAGCGGAGTTTTCTCATCGGTGCCGCCACGGCCCCTCACCCGCCCCGCAAAAACGGGGCGAGGGAAAGTGCGCCGGCCCGCTCCCTCTCCCCGCGAGCGGGGAGAGGGTCGGGGTGAGGGGCAACCTCGGGTAGCCTACTTCGCGTATTTGCCGGTGAGCTGCTTGGTGAAATCCGGGTAATTGCCCGGGGTCTTCTCGTTGGCTTCCTCGTGGCACTGCAGCCGGGTCTTGCGGGCCCAGGTGCGCTTGAGGTCGTCCTTGACATTGAAGCTCAGCTTGCCGAGCCCCTCCGTCTCCAGCTCGACCGTGTCGCCGTCCATGAACGGGTTGAGACCGCGGTGATTGGTGCCGGTGGCGACGATGTCGCCCGGGACCAGCGTGTGGATCGAGGTCAGCCACGCCACCGACTTCTTGATGCTGTGCCCCATGTCGTCGGTGTTGAAGTTCTGCATCAGCACGCCGTTGTTCCACAGCTTGATCTGCAGCTTCTGCGGGTCCTTGATCTCGTCCTTGGTGACAAGGAACGGCCCGACCGGCGCGAACGTGTCGCGCGACTTCATCTGGAAGAACACATTGCCCGGCGGCGGCAAGCCACGCGCCGAACCGTCGATGAAGTTCATGTAGCCGAAGATGTGATCCATCACCTGGTCTTCGGTGAGGTTGGTCGCCTTTTTGCCGATGACGACGGCCATCTCGGCTTCGCCCTCGAAGATCGGCGCCGGCACGTCGGGCAGCACCATCGTGTCGCCCTGGCCGACGATCGCGCTCGGGCTCTTGTGGAAAGCATTGATCGGCGCCGGAGCGCTGCGCGTGCCGTCTTCCATATAGTTGACCGCCATGCAGTCGATCGTCGTCGGCTTCGGTGTCGGCGGACGGATCTTGACGCTCTTCAGCGGCACGCCAGTGCCGCGCGACGAGGCCGCCTCAAGCCGGGCCTTGTAGCCGTCCCAGCGCTCGATCAGCCCGTTCATCAAATCACCCGGCCCGGTATGGGGGATGTCCTTGACCTCGGCCGACACGTCCACCACCGAGTCGCCCTTGACGACCCCGAGTTTGTAATCGTCGAAATAGCACAGCTTCATCGTCTGCTCCCTTGCGTCTTGTCCCGAGCTCGCGCCGACCCCGCCAGCCCCTCGGCGCAGCTTATACGGCTCCAAGCGCGGCGAGAACCGGGTTGTTTAGCGCAGCGCCGGCAGCACCTCGGCGCCGAAGAGTTCGACCGTCGCCACCGGATCGGCGGCGAGGCTGACCGACAACATCGCGCGTTCGAGGCCCGCCGCCCGCGCCGCGAGGATTTGGCCGCGGCATTGATCGGGCGTGCCGTAGATCGCGAAGCGGCGCGCCAGGTAGTCGAACAGCCCGAGCTCGTCGACGAGCGCCGCATCGGCGGCGCCGGGGCGCGTGCTGTAGCGCCGCTTCAACGCCGCGATGGCGCCGTGCAGCTCGGCCGGTACGCCGCGGGCTGCGAGATCGCCCTGCAGGATGTATCCCGCCGCCATGAAGGCGAGGATCGCGCCGATCTTGCCGCGCGAGGCGACGCCATCCCGGTTGCAGTCGAGCGCGGCGATCTGCCAGACCTCGAGCTCGGCCGGGTCGCGCCCGGCCGCCCGCGCGCCGCCGGCCACCGCCGCCTCGGTATGCGCCAGGTTTTCCGCGGCGATGCCGAAATTGACGAAGACGCCGTCGGCGGTCCCGGCGGCGCTTGCCAGTGCTTTCGGTCCCGAGGCCGCGACGAAGACGGGGCTGCGGTGCGTGACCCAGGGCAGATGCGCGCGCTCTCGTCGCGCCAGGTCGCGGGCTCGCCGGCAAGCAGCTTGCGGATGAAGGTGGTGCCCGCGGCAAGCTCGCCGATCCGCGAGCGCCCGAGCCCGATATTGCGCGTGCCGCTATGCCCGGTGCCAAGGCCGAGGATTGCGCGTCCCGGCGCCAGCAGGTCGAGCGAGGCGATCGCCGCGGCCGACGCGGCGGGATGCCGCGATTCCAGATTGCTGACGCAGAGCGCGACGCGGGCGCGCCCGGTCTCTTGCGCGATCATCGTCGCCGCGACCCACGGATCCATCGCGTTGCCCGGGGTGTCCGCGATGCCGACCATGTCGAAGCCGTGACGCTCGGCCGCCGCCGCCATGCGGCGCACCAGGTCGGGGTTGCAGGGCCAGAAGAAGAAGCCGACTTCCATCCCCGCCCTCGCCCCCACCGGGAAATATCCGCTAACATCGCCGCCAACCATCCGCTTGACCAGGGAGAAACCCATGCCCGTCGCCAAGATTCGCGGTCTCGACCTCCATTACGAAATCCTCGGCGATCGCGGCCCGTTCGTCGTGCTTCAGCCCGGCGGGCGGCGCGCCGGGGCGGCGCTCAAACCGTTGGCAGAGAAGATCGCCGAAGCCGGTCACCGGCTGCTGATCTACGACCGGCGTAATTGCGGCGCCTCCAGCATCGCCATCGACGGAGACTCCGAGAACGAGGAATGGGCCGAAGACCTGCACGAATTGCTGATGAAGCTCGATGCCCTGCCCGCCTATGTCGGCGGCAGTTCGTCGGGCTGCCGGCTGGCGCTGATCTTGGCGCTGCGCCGGCCCGACGACGTGCGCGGCCTATTGCTGTGGCGGGTCACCGGCGGCGAGCACGCAGCCGTGCACCTGGCGAACCAGTACTACACCTCGCATATCGAGGCGGCGAAATCGGGCGGCATGGCGGCGGTCTGCGCGACGGAGCATTGGAGCGAGGTGATCGCCGCGAACCCCGCCAGCCGCGCGGCGCTCATGGCGCTGGACCCGCAGGATTTCATCACCCGCATGGAACGCTGGCGGCGGAGCTTCAACGCGGGCGCCGAGCACCCGGTGATCGGCCTCAGCCCCGCCGAGCTGCGCGGGATGGCGATGCCGGCCTGCATCGTTCCCGGCAAGGACCCGGTCCACCCGCTAGCCGCCGGCCAAGCCGCGCGCCGGCTGATGCCCAACGCCGAATATGTCGAGGTCGTGACCCAGCAGGCGGCGACGCTCGACGAAGCCTTCGCCGATTGGGATGCGAAAGAGGGCCTGCTCGCCGCGACCTTCATCGATTTCCTGCGGCGGCAGCGGCGGTAAGCACCCTCACCCGCCTCGCTACGCTCGGCACCCTCTCCCGCATGCGGGAGAGGGGATTGGCGCCGCAACCTTACCCCTGGCCCGCTTGCGGGAGAGGGAGGGACCCATCGCGAGGCGATGGGAGGGTGAGGGTCTACCGATTCCGCCCCCGCTCGTCCTGCCAGAGGAAATTGGGGCCGAGCTGATCGAGGCTCGGGCAGCCGATCTGGCCCATGACCAGATCGATCTCGGTGCGGAAGATATCGATCGCCATCTTGACCCCGTCGATGCCGCCGGCGACCGCGCCGTAGAGGGTCGGGCGGCCGAAGCTGACGAACTGCGCGCCGAGGCACAGCGCGATGACGATGTCGGCGCCGCGGCGCACGCCGCTGTCGATGAGCAGCGTCATCCGGTCCCCGACCGCCGCCTTCATCGCCGGCAGCATGTCGAGCGAGCCCGGCGCCTGGTCGAGCTGGCGCCCGCCATGGTTCGATACCAGCACCCCCTCGCAGCCGATATCGGCGGCGCGGATCGCGTCGGCCGGGTTCATCAGCCCTTTGACGACGAGGTTGCGCGGGAACAGCTTGCGATAGGTCTCGAGCTCCTTCCAGGTCTGCGAATGCGCCGGCGTGTTGGTGGCGAACAGATCGACGACCTGATCGACCCCGGCGTCCGCCGAGGCATACGGCTTCCAATTGTCGAGGTTGGGCGTGCCGCCGTTGCGTACGTATTCCCACACCCAGCCGGGATGGGTCATGGTCTCGGCGAGGATCGCCGGCTTGAGGCTCAGCGCCGCCTTGAGCCATGTCCCGCGGATCGCGGCGAAGCCGTTGCGGATGTTGCGCTCGCGCCGCGGCCGCACCGGCACGTCGACCGTCAGCACCAGGGTCTCGATGCCGCAATCGGCCGCGCGACGCACCAGGTCTTCCGAAATCTTGCCGTCGCGCGCGGCGTAGAGCTGGTACCAGGTGTTGTGCGGCGCGACTTCGGCCGCCGCCTCCATCGAGTGGTTGCTGCCGCCCGACATGATGTAGGGAATGTTAGCGTCACGCGCCGCCTCGGCCAGCATCAGATCGGCGCCGCGGCGGAAGAGCCCAGCGGTGCCGGTCGGCGAGATGCCGAACGGGCTGTTGAACTTGCGGCCGAAAATCGTCTGCGACTGGTTGCGCTTCGACACGTCGACCAGGTAGCGCGGCAGCAATTGGTGCTTGTGGAACGCGGCGCGGTTGGTTGCGAGCGCGCGTTCGTCCTCGACCCCGCCCTCGATGAAATCGAAGGCGATTTTCGGCAGTCGCCGCTTGGCGAGCCGGTGCAAATCCTCGATATTGACGACGCCGTTGAGGCTCATGGCTGGGCGATCTCCCCTCATATCAGGGGAGGATGGCCGATGCGGCGCGACGAGGGCAAGCGCGCCTTCTTCGTACCATCCCGGCGTAGGCCGGGGGCTATGCCACGACCGCTCCAGCAGCGGACCGGTGGGTCCCGGCCTACGCCGGGATGGAAGAAAGAGGATTAAGCTTCGATCTCCTGCACGACATCGAGGACGGCGCGCCGGCGGGTCACCCTTCCCTGCCAGGTCTTGTCGAAATCGGCGACCAATTCCTTGATCCCGTCCGATCTCTGAATCCCCTCGGCCGCCTCGACCGAGTCGAACTCGTAGAAGGCGACATGCACTCCCGGGTCGCTCGGGCTCCAGCATCGCCACGCGCGGCGGGCGCCGAAGACCCTGAGCGCCCAGGGCAGGTGGTCGCTGTCGTACCAGTGGTCGAAGCGGGCGCGATCCGCCTCCGGCACCTCCGCGCGCACCGCGAGATAGGCTTTCGCCATCGTCTTAGTCCCCTTCGAGAGTGAACCCGAGTTTCAGCGTGACCTGGAAATGCTGGATCTTGCCGCCGTCGATGTGGCCGCGGGTCTCGACCACCTCGAACCAGCGCAGCTCGCGCAGCGTCTTCGACGCGCGGCTCACCGCCCGCTGGATGGCGTCGTCGACGCTTTTGTCCGACGAGCCGACGATTTGAATGACGCGGTAAATATGATCGTCCATCGCTACCTCCCTGCCGTCGACGGTCGCGCGCGACGCGGGCGCGCCGCCACGACACTATCGACGAACGATGGGTGGGCGACAACGATCCTGGCCGGTCAGCCGGGCGCCGTCTCTTCGTCGAGCAGCGTACGCAGCTCGCGCGCCAGCTCGCTCTTGCTGTAGGGCTTGGCGATCAACGCCGAACTTGGGTCGCCAGCTACCAGATCGTCGATCCGTATCTCGGTGTAGCCCGAGGTGTAGAGCACGCGCAGCGCCGGCCGTAACCGCCGGGCCGCGGCCGCCAGCTCCTCGCCGCCGGCACCCCCGGGCAGCGTCACATCGGTGAACAACAGATCGATGCGGCTGACATTCTCGATAAAAGCGAGCGCCTCCTCGGCGCCGGATGCGGCGATCACCTTGTAGCCAAGGTCTTCGAGCATCCGGCCGACCGCGTGGCGGACGAGCGCGGTGTCCTCGACCAGCAGGATGGTTTCGCCGCGCGCCGCCTTACGCGGTGCCCGCATCGCCGGCCGCGGAGGCGCGGCCGCCCGGCCGCCGGGCAGCAGCAGCCGCACCGTCGTGCCGCCGGGTCCGCCGTCGATTTCGGCGTGGCCGCCCGACTGCTTGGCGAAGCCGTAGACTTGGCTGAGCCCGAGCCCGCTGCGGCCCAACTCCGCCTTAGTCGTAGAAAACGGCTCGAATGCCCGCTCGACAATGTCGGGCGCCATGCCGAAGCCGGTATCGGTCACCGTCACGACCGCGCCGCTGCCGCTTGGCCGCGTGCGTGCGGAACCGACTGTCACCCGGCCGCCTTGCGGCATCGCGTCCGCGGCATTGAGCGCGAGGTTGAGCAGCGCCACTTCGAGCTGGCCGCGGTCGGCAAAGGCAAGCCCGGCATCTCGCGCGAGGGCGCTTTTCACCTCGATGCTCGGCGGCAGCACCAGCCGCATCAGCGTGCAGGCTTCGACCACCGCATGGTTGAGGTCGAAATTCGCCGGGTTGAGCGGCTGGCGCTTCGAGAAAGCGAGCAGCTGGCGGATCAGGTCGCGCGCCTGCTCGATCGCTTGGTGGGCTCCGTCGAAAAGCGACAGCGTCGCGTTGCTGGCGGGGATTTCGTCGGCGAGCGCTTCGAGGTTGAGGTTGATCGCGAGCAGGAGATTGTTGAACTCGTGCGCGATGCCGCCGGTGACCTGGCGGATCGTCTCCATTTTCCGGGTGCCGCGGAACTGTTCCTCGAACGCCAACCCCAGAGTATCGGAGACGCCCGGGATTGCCGTCGACGGCGCCCGGAACGGGGTGAATTGATGCAGATCGCTCAACGGTCAACTCAAGGGAATGTCGGTAACATAAACCCGTAATACGAGTATTTTTTAGTGTGTGAGGTGTTTCAAAGAGATGAAGCGTCAGCGAAACGCAGCGCCGGGCGCCCATGTTCGCAGCTTGTTAACCCTGTTTAGCTAAGGTCAGGCCAACCGCATCGGATGCCGCTGCTGCAACCCGCCTCGCCGCCACGGATGTGAGATGAGGATATTGCTCGCCGACGACCATCATCTGGTGCGCGAGGCGATCGCGACTTATCTGACGCGCGCGGCGCCCGACATTTCCTGCGTCGAGGCCGCGGATTTCCAGCAGGTTCGCGAGCGGCTGGCGGTGGACACCGCCTTCGATCTGGTCATTCTCGATTACCGGATGCCCGGAATGAACGGTCTGTCGGGTCTCGACGAGCTTGGCGAAATGCACCCGCAGCTCCGGGTAGCGATCCTCTCCGGCGCGATGGATTCCGACGAAGCCGAACGCGCCCTCGAGCGCGGCGCCGCCGGCGTCATCATGAAAAGCCTGCACGGCACCGCGCTGCTGACCGCGCTGCGCCTGATGGCCGCGGGCGAGACCTACGTGCCCGGAGCGGTGCTCAACGCGATGCCCGGCCGCCATCGCGCAAGCCGCACGTCGCTCGCCAACCTGACGCCGCGCGAGATGGACTGCATCGAGCATCTGGTGCACGGCTCGCCCAACCGCGAGATCGCCAGCCGGCTGGCGATCTCGGAGATCACCGTGAAGCTGCACCTCAACAGCGCCTTCAAGAAGATGGGCGCGCGCAATCGCTCCGATGCCGTCCGGATCGCGATGCTGCAAGGCGTGAGCGGGATATGAGCGGCTTGGGAGACGCGGCGATGAACTCGGTTCTCGTGATCGATGACGATCCGGTGGTGTGCGACGTCGCGCGCCGGGTGCTCGAACGCGCCGGGTTTGCGGTATCGACCGCCGCGGACGGGCAGGCGGGCCTCAGCCGGTTCGGCGAGATGAACCCGGACCTCGTCATCGTCGATATCCTGATGCCGGGCAAGGAGGGCATCGCGACGATCCTCGAATTGCGCGAGATCGATCCGCGGGCGCGCATCCTGGCGATGACCGGCGGCGGCTCGTTCGGCGCGGGCGAGGTGCTGCGCATGGCCGAGCTCCTGGGCGCCGACAACAGCCTGAAGAAGCCGTTCCGGCCGGCCGAACTGCTGGCGACGGTCAAGCGCTGCCTCGCGGCCTAGCAAATCGCGGCCTCCGCGCCACCCCATACCAAAGGTCTAATCGCCACCCTTTCGACTAGGGGTGCGTCCGCTGCGCCGCAGGGCGCCGCCGGGTACGGTCGGGCGTCGTCAACACAGCTCCGGCCATGCCCCATTTTTTTTCCGGCGCCGTCCGCGCCCCGTTCGCGCGTGAGCGCGGTTTTCGTCATCGACCGCGAGCCGGCCATCCGGCTCGCAGCGCGCAGCGCGCTCGAACGCGCCGGCTTCAGCGTGACGACCGCGGCGGACGATGGCGCTGTCGCCGCCGCGCCTCCCGATCTGCTCCTCGCCGATCCCGTGATCGCCAGCCTGGCGATGCTGCGCCGCCGCTATCCGGCGGCACGGATGCTGGCGCTGTCGGCGGATGGCGATGCGCCGCGCGATAACCTTCCGATCCTCCGCAAACCCTTCACCACGAGCCAGCTGCTCGCCGCGGTGCGCCTCTGTCTAGCGCGGAGCGGTCGCTAACCGCCGCCACCAGGGGATCGCCAGGGCGGTCCCCGCCACCCCGATGCCGGCGATTCGGAAGACCGCGTGGAAGGCATCGAGGAACCCCGCCGCCGCGTCGCTACCTTGCAGCGTGCGAAACAACAGCGTCAGCGCCGCCGCGCCGGTCACCGTGCCGATTGTCCGGGTCAGCATCGACAGGCTGCCGGCGACACCGCGGTCGGCGAGTGGCGAGGAGCGCATGACGATATCCATGTAGGCGACCTGGAACAGCCCGACCCCAAACCCCTGCAGCGGCAGGGTCAGCACCATGACGGCGGGCGACGCGTCCGCCGGCCATACCCCGATCAGATAAAGCCCGGCGCCGATCAGGAGGATCCCGAGCGCGGCGACCCGCTCGGACGCGATCCGCGCGATCAGCCATCCCGCTGGGGGCGAGGCGAGCGCCATCGCCACCGACCCAGTCGCCAGCACCGCTCCCGCCGCCGGCAGCGGCATCGTGCTGAAGCGCGCGAAGAAATACGGCACGAACAGCAGCACCGAGAACGTCGCCAGGTTCACCAGCATGAAGACGACGTTGACCGCAGTGAAGCCGGCATCCTTGAACAGCTCGATCCGGACGATCGGCCGGGCCGCGCGCCCTTCCCACCAAATGAAGAGCGCGAGGCTCGCCAGCGCCGTCCCGATCAGCCAGGCAGCCCCGCCGACGGTGCCGCGCAACGCGTTGATCCCGAGCAGCAGGGCCGTCAGCCCCACGGCCAGCGACAGCGCGCCAAACACGTCGAAGCGCTCGCCGGTGCTGGTCGCGGCCGCGGGCAACCCCCGCAGGAACAGGAGGCTCGTCAGCGCGATCGGCGCGCGGAACCAAAAGACCGCGGGCCAGCCCCAGCGCGCCACCATCGCGCCGCCGATCAGCGGCCCCAGCGCCGAGGCCATCGCGAAGATCAGCGTGAACATGCCGACCCCGTGCGCGCGTCGCGCCTCGGGATAGAGCCCAGTCACCAGCGCCGGCGCGCAGCTGATCACGAGCCCGGCGCCGATCCCTTGCAGAAAGCGGAAAAACAACAGCCAGCCGAAATCGGGTGCGGCGGCGCACAGCAGATAGGCGACGACGCTCCACGCAAGCCCGGCGCGGAACACCCGCGCATGCCCGCCGATATCGCCGATCCGGCCGAACGCCAGCATCAGCGCCGCATAGGTCAGCACGTAGCAGATGACGACCCATTGGATCATCGAGATCGGCAGGCCGAAGCTGCCGGTGATGTCGGGAAAGGCGATGTTGACCGCGGTGTCGAGCGGCACCACCGACATGCCGAGCCCCAGCATGACGAGGCGGAAACCGTGTCCTGCCGCGACGGTCTGCCGCTCGGCGATGTCATGCGCTGCAGGCGGCAACGGCGCGATCTCGCTGTTGGGGCGGCCGCGCCGATCGCCGCGGCGTCTCACCATACCGCGACGCGCGCCATCGCGGTAAGTTGATTGCCGATTTTTACGGCAAAACACATCTCTCCCGGCGCGGGAGAAAAAGGGGCTGCACAGCGTGACCGAGACTGGCGGCGATGGCTTTGTGTTGGCGCTTCATGGCGGCGCCGGGACGATACGGCGCGGCGACATGACCGAGGAGCGCGAGGCGCTCTATCGCGCCGGGCTCGCCCGCGCGCTCGCCGCCGGGCGCGATATCCTCGCCGATGCCGGCAGCGCCCTCGACGCGGTGACCGCCGCGGTCGGCGCGCTCGAGGACGATCCGCTGTTCAATGCCGGGCGCGGCGCCGTTTTCACCCGCGCCGGCACTCAGGAGATGGACGCCGCGGTGATGGATGGGCGCGACCGAAGCGCCGGCGCCGTCGCCGGGATTTTCGGCCCGAAGAACCCGGTGCTGGCGGCGCGGGCCGTGATGGAGCGATCGCCGCATGTGCTGCTGATCGGCGACGGCGCGATGGCGTTTTGCCGCGAGGCCGGGTTGGCTTTCGCCGACCGCGACTATTTCTTCACCGAAGAGCGCTGGCAGGCTTTGCAGACAACGCTCACGCAAGGCGAAGATGAAAAGGACGAAGCCCGGCGCCACGGCACGGTCGGCGCCGTCGCGCGCGACCGCCAGGGCAATCTCGCCACCGCGACCTCGACCGGCGGGATGACCGGCAAATTGCCCGGCCGGGTCGGCGACAGCCCGATCGTCGGCGCCGGCACCTTCGCCGACAACGCCACCTGCGCGATTTCCGCCACCGGCCACGGCGAATTCTTCATCCGCTACGCGGCGGCGCACGAGATCGCCGCCCGGATTGCCCACAAGGGGCAAACATTGGCCGTAGCAGCGGCGGCGGTCGTCGCCGAGCTGGAACGGATCGGCGGGTTGGGCGGACTGGTCGCGGTTGGGCCGGACGGTGCGCTCGCCCTCCCCTTCAACTGCGCCGGGATGTATCGCGGCTATGTGAGAGACGATGGAATCGTGTACACCGCGATCTACGACGAACCGTACGAAGCGTCATGACGCGAAGACGACATTCCTGGAGAGCCATCGCGGCGCTCGTCGCGGCGCTTTACGCCGTTGCGGCGGCGGCGCAGTCGACGCCGCCGAACCCTGCGATTTCCGATGGCGTCGTCAAGATCGGGCTCATCCTCGACATGAGCGGCACTTACTCGGAGCTGACCGGCCAGGGCAGCGCCACCGCGGCGCAGATGGCGGTCGAGGATTTCGGCGGCAAGGTCTTGGGCGCGCCGATCCAGGTCGTCGTCGCCGACCATCACAACAGCACCGACCAGGCCGCCGCCATCGCCCGCGACTGGTACGGCAACCAGCATGTCGACGCCATCGTCGACGTGTCCGGCTCGTCAGAGGCGTTGATCGTGCAGGCGATCGCCGGCACCCGCGACAAGATCGTGATCCTCAACGCGCCCGGCGCCGACCGCCTCACGCAAGAGGGCTGCACGGCCACCTCCGTCCACTACACCAACAACACCTATGCGATCGCCCATTCGTTGGGCCGCGCGATCGTCGCCAATGGCGGCGATACCTGGTTCTTCATCACCGTCGACTACAGCTACGGCTACGACCTCGAAGACGAGACCGCCGCGGTGGTCCAGGCGAATGGCGGCAAGGTCCTGGGCCATGCCCGGCACCCGCTCAACGCCCCCGATCTCTCCGCCTATCTGCTGCAGGCACAGCAATCTCGCGCCACGATCGTCGGCCTCGCCGATGGCGGCGCCGACACGACGAACGCGATCAAGCGCGCGGCTGCGATGGGCATGGTTCCCGGGCCGCAAATTTTTGCTGGGCTGTCGATGCGCATCAATCAGGTCCACGATCTGGGCCTTGCCACCACCCAAGGCATGATGCTGTCGGAGTCGTTCTATTGGGATGCCGACGACGCGACGCGCGCCTGGGCGAAGCGTTTCTTCGACCGCGTTGGCAAGATGCCGAATTCGCTGCAGGCGGGGGTCTATTCGTCGACGTTGCACTATCTTCAGGCGGTCGCCGCCGCGGGCACCGATGCCGCCGATCCGGTCATGCAGGCGATGCGCGCCGCGCCGATCGACGATTTCTTCGCCCATGGCGGGCGGATCCGCCCCGACGGGCTGATGGTCCACGACACCCATCTCTATCGGGTCAAGACTCCCGCGGAATCGAAACACCCTTGGGATTATTACCAGCTAGTCACGACGATCCCGGGCAGCGAGGCGTTTCCGCCGCTCGCCCAGTCGAAATGCCCGCTGGTCGCCAAGTAGGCGTTAACTCAGCCCCAGCCGGACGCGGGCAGCGGCCAGCTCCGCCTCGTCCCAATAGCCGATCAGGATGCCGGAGCGCAGCTGCTGCCCCCTTGCATAAGCGTCGATGCGCGCATCGGGCGTGGTGATGCGGTTGTGGTCGGTGAGCGCCCAGTCGAGCAGCGCCTCGCGCAGCCTGTCGCGCTCATTGGCATAGGCAGGATCCGCGCCGAGATCGGCGAGCTCCTGCGGGTCGGTCGCCAGATCGAACAGCAAGGGGTGGAAGCCGGTCGCGTGGACATATTTCCAGCGGCCGTCGAACACCATGAAGAGCCGGCAATCGCGGATCGGCTGGTTCAGGGTCAGCCGCGCCTCGAGCATCGCGTAGTCGTATTCGGAGAAGCTGTGGCGCCGCCAATCGGCGGGTGTCTCGCCGCGCAGCAGCGGCAGCAGCGAGCGGCCCTCGATCACGTTGGAGAGGGGCGTGCCGCCGCAATATTCGACAAAGCTCGGCACCAGGTCGATCGCCTCGACCAGCGCGTCGGAGGCGGTGCCGCGGGTCGGATCGGCCCCAGGGCTCGGGTCGGCGACGATCAGCGGCACCTTGACCGTGCAGTCATGGAAGAAATCCTTTTCGCCGAGCCAGTGGTCGCCGAGATAGTCGCCGTGATCGCTGGTGAAGACGATCAGCGTGTTGGCGCCAAGGCCGCGCTCGTCGAGGAAGCGGAACAGGTGGCCGAGCTGGTCGTCGATCTGCTTGACGAGGCCCATATAGGCCGGGATCACCCGCGCCCGCACCTCGTCGCGCGAGAAGTTGCGCGCCACGCGCTGCGCCATCAGCGCGCCGTAAACGGGGTGCGGCTCGGCCCTTTCGCCCTCCGCGCGCACCGGGGCGACGACGTCCTGTTGACCGTACAAATTGTGATACGGCGCCGGCACGATATAGGGCCAGTGCGGCTTGATGTAGGAGAGGTGCAGGCACCAATTGCGCCCGGCCCGCGCCGCCTCGTCGATGAACTGCATCGCCCGGCGGGTGGTGTACGGCGTTTCCGAATGCTCGTCGGGCACGCGCGCCGGCTTGTCGCCGTGCGACAGCAGCCAGCCGTTGTAAGTCCCATGGGGGCCGCCCTCGGCCGAGTTCGCCCATTCCTCCCACGGGTTCTCGGCCTCATAGCCGTGCGAGCGCAGGTAATTGTCGTATTCGGGCCGCGGTCCGCGCCCCAGCGGGTGCAGCCCGTCGTCGCGCTCGTAGGGCTCGAACCCACATTCCGACAGGTGCACGCCGAGCGCGGACGCCGGGTCGATGCCGAGCCGGTTCATCCCGGCGAGGTCGGCCGCCATGTGGGTCTTGCCGACCAGCACGGTGCGCATGCCCAGTTCGCCGAGATGATCGCCCAGCGTCGGCTCGCCGACACGCAGCGGAAACCCGTTCCAGTTCGACCCATGCGAGCGCATGTAGCGCCCGGTGTAGAAGCTCATCCGCGACGGCCCGCAGACCGGCGACTGCACGTAGGCGCGGTCGAAGCGCACCCCGCGCGCCGCCAGCGCGTCGATGTTCGGCGTCTTCAGGTGCGGATGGCCGTAGCACCCGAGGTAATCGAACCGCAGCTGGTCGCACATGATGAAGAGGATGTTCTTGCCGGCAGTCATCGCTCGGCCGATCGGTATTGCATTGGCGAACGGCGTCCTTCGAGACGCGCTCTTCGAGCGCTCCTCAGGATGAGGGATGTTTCAGGATGGCACAAAGAAAAGTCCTCATTCTGAGGAGACCGCGGAGTGGTCGTCTCGAAGGACGCACGACGCCTATCCGGTAAGGGAGCTTACGCCGGCCCCTCCGGTTTTTCGCCAAGCGCCAGCAGCTCCATCCCCAGCCCGTAGCCGAGCAGATCGTGCATCTGCCGCCTGAGCATCTCGGTCAGCAGCAGGCGCGTGTAGCGCAGCGCCAGCGTCGGCTTCTTCGCCAAATCCTCGGCGATCTCCCAGGCGCGGGTCAGCACCTTGTCGGGGGCGAGGACCTCGGCGACGAGGCCGAACTCGTGCGCCTTTTTGGCGTCGAGCGTCTGGCCGGTGAGCAGGAAATAGCGCCCGCGGTTCATGCCGAGCAGCAGCGGATAGACGATGTGCATGCCGTCGCCCGGCACCACCTCCGAGGCGAAATGCGCCGAGTCCTGGAACTGCGCGGTGTCGGCGGCGAGCACGATGTCGCACAGCAGCGGTATCTCGGAATGGCGCCAGGCCGGGCCGTTGATCGCGCTGATCACCGGCACCTCGATGTCGAGCAGCTTCATCAGCAGGTGGCGGCCTTCCCAATGGATGCGGTCGATGCGGTCGATGCCCGGCCGGATCGGGAATGACGAGGTGCCCGGGGTCGCGCGGGGTCCCGAAAACTCATCACCGGTACCGGTGATGATGACCACCCGGTTCTCACGGTCGTTGCCGACATCGTAGAACGCGTCGGGCAGCTCGCCATGCGGCCCGAACCCCCAGCGCAGCGACCCGCCCTCGGTGTGCAGCGTCATCTGCAGGATGCCGTTGCGGCGCTCGAACCGCACGCACTGATACTTGGTGGCGTAGTCGTCGAGCCTGGTCGGCATGGTCTCCTCCCTTAAAGCCCCTCTCCCGCATGCGGGAGAGGGTGGCGCGCCCGGCGCGACGGGTGAGGGTATCTCCGCGGCTGACCCTCACCCTCCCATCGCTGCGCGATGGGCCCCTCCCTCTCCGCATGCAGGAGAGGGATTTCTACTTCATCCACCCCAGGATCGCCGCGGCGGTTTCGTCCGGCTTGTCGAGCTCGGCGAGGTGGCCGGCGCCGGGGATCACCGTGATCTCGGTCTTGCCCTTGATCCCCTTGGCGAATTTGTCGGCATAACTGCGCGGCATCACCTTGTCCTCGCCGCCCCAGATCAAAAGCGTCGGGGCCAAGATCAGCGGCAGCCGCTTTTCGAGTTTGGTGTTGCCGAGCGGCCAGAAGATGCGCGCCGCCGCCTCGCTGGCGCGGGTCTGCTCGATCGGCCATTCCGGCGAGTTGAGGCGCTCGGGCTCGGCCTTCAGCATGTCCCAGTTCGCCGGGTTGGAGCAGAACAGGCTCGGCACGTCGGGCGGGCGCTGCGCCCAGGGATCGGTCGCCGGGTCGCTTTCGTCGAACAGGCCGAACGGCGCGATCAGCGCGAGGCGCTTGACCATCGCCGGCCACAGCGCCGCGACCTCCGCGGCGAGCGAGCCGCCGACCGAGCTGCCGGCGAGGTCGGCGCCGGCGAGGCCCGCGCCCTCGAGGATCTGCAGTGTCGCCAGCAGCCAGTCGAGATGGCTGTCGAGCACCGCATGCCCGCGCTCGCCGCCGGGAAAGCCGGGCAGCGACGGCACGATGACCGTGCGCTCCTTGGCCAGCGCGTCGAGGAACGGCACCCAGTGAGGCAGCCCGCCGAACCCGGCGAGGAAGCCGAGCTTCGGCCCTGTCCCGGCGGTCCACACCCGGCAGGAAAAGCCGTTGACCTCGACCGTGGAGGTTTTCGGTTCAGTCATGAGCATCGACCCCCACCCCAACCCTCCCCCGCTTGCGGGGGAGGGGGCAGATGTAGCGAGCGGCGAAACGAACTCCCTCCCCCGCAAGCGGGGGAGGGTCGGGGTGGGGGCTGGGAGCTGGGAGCGACCATCACTCAGCCGCCGCCTGCGCTACGGGCACAAACGACGCCGGCGCCGCGCGGTCCTTCTTTGCCATCGGCTGCGGCCACCAGTGGTCTTCCCACTGCGAGTGGACGTGCTGCAGCCGCGGCATGACCTTCTCGGCGAAGAGCTGGGTGTTGTACTTGGCCAGCTCCTTTTTCATGTTGCCGAACTGCAAGAGCATCATCAGGTGGCCGACATTGAGGTTGGTCGCGACCTCGGTCAGCTGCTCGACGACCTCGTCGGGCGAGCCGATGATGACGTAACCTTTGTCGACGATCGCATCCATCTCGCGGGCCAGGGTCTGGAACTTGGTTTCGTAGCGCTGGGTGTCGCGGCTGGCGTCGGCGGCCTGCGAGACCATGCCCTTGATGCCGCGGCGCTGGGTCTCTTCCGTCGCGTAGCCCGGCGGCCCGGCGAAGCGCGGGTCGATGTGCAGGCAGCGCCCGTAGAAATATTCGGCCGGCTCGGCGTAAAGCTCCAATGCTTGCTGACGCGTTTCGGCGACGCCGACGAATTGCAGGAAGCCGGCGCGATACGGGTTCCTGTCCTTGCCGAGCTTGGCCATCTCGTCCCAGAACCCGGTCATCGTCGCTTGGCCGGCCTTGTAGCCGTAATACGACAGGTAGCAGTAGACGTAGTCCATCTCGGCGCACCACTGCCAGGTCTCGACCGAGCCGCCGCCGGGTATCCAGATCGGCGGATGCGGCCGCTGGATCGGTCGCGGCCAGATGTTGACGTAGCGCTGCTGGTTGAAGCGGCCGTTGAAGGCGAAGGTGTCCTTTTCGGTCCATGCCTTGAGCACTAGGTCGTGCGCTTCGAGGTAGCGCTCGCGCAGCATCGACGGGTTCTGGCCGTAGGCGTAGCAGGTGTCCATCGGCGAGCCGACCGGGAAACCCGCGATCAGCCGCCCGCCGGAGATGCAATCGATCATCGCGAACTCTTCCGCCACCCGCGTCGGCGGGTTGTAGAGCGCCAGCGAGTTGCCGAGGATGCACAGCGCCGTGTCGGTGGTGCGGCGCGCCAGTGACGAGGCGACCAGATTGGGCGACGGCATCAGCCCGTAGCCGTTTGAGTGGTGCTCGTTGACGCAAACGGCGTCGAACCCGCACTCGGCGGCGTATTCGAG
>Ga0182024_10006596_pt1 | contig 25409 bp, 28 predicted proteins | sample P32metaG_FD_120480 | JGI IMG/M metagenome (GOLD analysis project Ga0182024, IMG submission 120480) | Permafrost microbial communities from Stordalen Mire, Sweden - P3-2 metaG (Illumina Assembly) | ecosystem: Environmental > Terrestrial > Soil > Wetlands > Permafrost | place: Sweden: Stordalen...
CCCACAGAAACAATCGGGTCAGCCGGCTCGATGAGAATGAGCTTGTCACTCAGATGCTTGCGCAAACGCCGTTCTTTCGCGTTAATCGTCCGCATGAGAAGCGGCGTCGCGTCGCCGTGGAGATCGAAATACACAAATCCACGTCCCGCTTCGATGTCCTGCTCGGCGAGGTAACGGAGGAATGAACTCTTTCCGCTCCCGGTCTTCCCGAGCACCGCGATGTGCATCGCGCGGCGCGTGTTACTGAGTGACACATGTCGCCGCGTGATCTGCTCGTCCGACACGCGAAACCCAAGATCAAGACTTCCGCCCTCGCTCCGTGCTTCGCGTCCCCTGCCGCGAAGGCGGTTCCAAATACCTGCAACGAGTTGTTCGAGGAGGTTCATCATCTTGATTGAATTGTGAGGGGCGGTGTGTCAGGAACGGTAACAACCGGGCGCAGAGAGAAAACCCAGAGACTCGACCATTAGGCGAGCTCCCTGGGAACCGAAGAGCACTGACAGGCTGCGGTTTGCCTGCTACCGTTTGAAGTTCGTTATCAGAACCTCTCGGTAGCGTCGTCCAGCGTGCTTTTGGGAGGTGTAGTGGAGTTCCACCTCCTTTATATGGAAGCGATGGAACAGGGTGCGTACTTCGGGAACATCATTTAACGACAACACGAACTTGCCGCGCACCTTCCCGAGGCGCTCCGCAAATTTCTCGAAGTCGGCAGTATCGAAGTTGTAGCGGTAGAGCTTCCGTCCCCAGTACGGCGGGTCAAGGTAGAAAAGTGTCGTTGGCCGGTCGTACCGCGTCAGAATCTCATCGTAAGAAGCGCATTCGATCTGCACCCGTTCCAATCGCTTATGGGACTTTTCAATGAGCTCGGGGAGGCGTTCCAGGTTGAATCCTGGCGGCTGGATCACGTTTCTGTGATAGATGGGATTCCGCACGAGGCTCGCAAAGCAGTTCTTCAGAAGATACAAATACCGTGCGGCCCGTTGGATGTCGGTGAGCGTTCTTGGATCAGTCGCCTTCAGGAGATCGAACCAGTTTCGGCTCACGATGACGAAGCGGAAATACCGGACGAGCTCCTCATGATGCGACTGGCAGACGCGGTAGAAATTGACGATCTCGCCGTCAAGGTCGTTTAGAACCTCAACCTTCGACGGCTCCTTGTGGAAGAACACCTGCGCGCCACCGGCGAATGCTTCCACATAGGTAGTGTGTTTCGGAAATATTTCAATTACCTGTTTTGCCAGTCGGTTTTTCCCACCTATGTACGATAGCGGTCCAGCCATGCCTCTTGAATGAATTTGGGGCCTTGCAGGCTTAGTTGTACTTCGACTCAGGCCCACATCGAAGCGTGCGTACAGTCTAATCGGATAACTAAAAAAGAAAAGGTAGGCGATAGTGCGCGTCCGGCAAGTTTATTCTAATGAGCGTCCCCGCAAATCTCTTACCAAAGGGCGCAGAGCCGGGACGCTAACATTTTTCCAGAAAGGACGTCGGTTGCGCTTCTTGCTCCCTCCCGCGATCGACCGGATGTGTGCCATCCCACGGGAGGGGGCGGACGGAGCCGTCAAGCGACTCCAATGTCCGCAAATCCATTAAGCGCGAATTGGTCAGGAAATAAAAGGCGGGCGGAGTTGTCTCCATCGGCAAAATGCGTCGCCTTGCAAAATATTCGTGCTGACGTACTATTAAGTTCTAGGGAACAATGTCCATCCCATCATGCACAACCCAAATCCCCACAAATTAACCAACGCGGAATGGCGTGAACTCGGAAATCTTACCGTGATCCGCGAGTCATGGGGTCTACAAGACGAGCAGGATCCTCTCGATTTTGCCACACTTGCGTATGGCGCTAAGTTTGATTTTATTTCTGGCAGTCCTGGATACGTCGGCGAGATTTTTGTTCTCCTAGGGGATTCCCTAGGGGAACCGATGGTTTGTCGTAGAGATGAAAACGGACATTTGATCAGTTGCTGAGGCACGGCTGCCACATTATCCATTAGCTTTTCCGATGTTTGCCCTTCTCAATCTTCCCGCCCATGTCAAAATCCCGCTGAGATAAGCTGCTTGGCAGCCTAAACCGTGGCTTCGATCACTCTTGCGCCAACAATGGCAGCAAATGCTTGGATTTCTTCAGCAAGTTGGTTCCAAAACTGTCCCGTGGGGGGCACCAAAGTTGACTCCGAGTCTTCAGAATGACGAAAAGTTGAGAAGAGACAGCCTGTCTGGGCGGTTCCAATTCTTCCGGCTGCGAAACCCGCAGGAAGAATCAATCGTTGGAACCGCTGTTTTAGGGCGGGGGAGATTTCTTCCCAGGTAGCATCGAGCCTGGTTAGTGGCTCACAAATTTCATCGAGTTGGTGTTCGAAGCTGTCTGCACCGGTTTGATCCGGGACTGCGAGGGCATCCAGTTCTCTCAGTCGATTAGTAAGAATCGATTTGTGAGACAAAAACTCGTCGTTGGTAAGAAGCTGATCCATTTTCATCCGGATGAGTTGCTTATCCTGCTGTTGCAGCCGCTGTCGCTCAAGCTTCAGCTTTTCGTGAAGCTTGTCATTGCTCTTGGTCCTCTCGCGAGACGCCGTGACAACCGCGTCTCGAATCCGCTGGATCGTTCTTTTGTCGGGCGCGATCGACATCAGGAATTTGGTGAACTCCTCGTGGAGATCGCCCGTTTTATAGTTTCTGGGACCTAGGCAGGACGCGCTGAAGCACCGATAGTAAGGATAGTATTTCGAGCGACCGCGCGAAAACGCGCCTGTCAGGTAATGCTCGCAATTACCGCAACGAACGAAGACTCTCAGAGGGAATTCGGGTCGGAGCCTCTCGTGTCGTATTGAACGATTGCGCCGTCTTATGACCTCCTGAATTCGAGCGAATGTCTCTTTGCTTACCAGTGGAATGTGCTGCCCCGAGTGTTCCTCGCCTGACCAAGGGTCTCGAATGATACCGGCGTAGAAAGGATCGCGCAGCATGTTGTCGATACTTTGCTTCGAGATGGGAACTCCTTGCTTCGTGCTCCCGCCGCGCGCCGACAAGAGGCGGAGAATCTCCGCCTTGGTATAGGCACCCGTTGCATATTCCTGCCATGCCTTTTGGAGCATTCCGAACATCGGCTGGTCAGGTTCGTCTGGCAACATCTTCTTGGTACTGGGCTGACTCGCCCCCTTGTAGCCTAAAGGTGGTTTCCAGGGAAAAATGCCTTCGTGGATCTTTCGACGCATGCCTTGGAGCGTGCGGGCGGCGCGAAGGTCATTGTCGAACTGAGCGAATCCGGCGAGGATGGTTTCGAGAAGCTTGCCCTCCGGATTGGCGTCGATAGGTTCCGTCACCGAAACCACCTGTACGCCCTGCTTCAGAAGGATCGCCTTTATATTGAAGTGGTCGCCAACATTGCGCGCCAGTCGGTCAACTTTCCATACGAGCAGACTCGTGACACCGTTCCCTCGATCCTGGCAGAACTCCATGAGTTCCAGAAGTTGCGTCCGGTCGGCAAACTTGGCGGATTCTCCCTTTTCGACAAACACTCTAAGCACTTCGATCTGAGTCCGATTCGCGTATTCCCGGCACGCCAGTTCCTGCGATTCTAAGCTTGTGCCCTCCACTTGTTCCTTGGAGGAAACGCGGCAATAAATGATTGCTTTCATGGATGTTGAGTAAAGTAGATTTTGATTTGCGACCTTTATTTAAATCTTAGGTCGCGGACGGATGCCGTCAAGACCCGGCTCGCGATGGTCCCCGGCTTTCTGTCTCTGGTGGAATTCGTGGATATCAAGGAGTAGCTCGGCCAAAACCCGCACTTCGAGGTCGAACTGGTGGGAGCTATCGGGCGGGATCCGCTCCAACGCTCCTTTTATTTTATGCGACGAGGGGATGTCGGGATTCTCAGGGTGAGTACCTTCCATGTGCCATGAGCCTATGCCTGCTGGCTCGCTACAGGAAGGCAGGCTTTGCTTGCTCGGTGAGCAAGGATTTCACTCTGCCGAAGGCGTGACTCTTCTCGGCAGGATACTGTCGCTGAGGTCGGTCTCATCAAGCCCATCCGGACTATCGTCAAGTTGACGATGCTTGACACATGGTTCTTGCGATGCTAACGATGAGAAGGCGAACTATAGGACACCCGAGTTCGCGATGGGCAGGAAAAGGCCTTCGGGACACATTATGCGACTCGTCTTAGCCATTTGTGCTCGTTTGCCTTCTATTCCTGGAAACGCCGAAAGAAAGAATGTATTCACGCTCCTTCTGGGAGACGGATTCCGGCAAACGCTGAGTCATCTGGGGAGTAGCCGAGAATACTCTCTTCGCAAGAGAGCACAGGGAGCGTTCCGCTGCTGAGTTTGGCACACTAGTGAAGAGAATCTGGGTTGTCCCACGCACTTGAATTGCCTCTCTGAGATATGACGCTAACTGATCTTGGGCCTTGAGGCGGCGGCCTCGAAACGTGGTGACCAACTGCCACACGAAAACCGCATCGACGGGATTGCTTGCCGACATTGCCAAGAGGTATCCCAAGCGGGTTTCATCCCGCGCTACCGCTACGGCGCAGAAAGGTCCATGCAGGCGACTCAGCATCCACAACAAATAGGGAGAACAAACGGTGTAGCCCGTGATCGACGCTGCCAGCGAGCGCACAAAGTCAAAATCTTCGGGCACCAAACTGCGCACTATCACGGGAGCCGCATCTCCCTTCGAGGAGGCAGCTTTCCGTGCCACCGTGGCATTCCGCGCTAACCGCGAAGCCCCTTGTGCTTTCGTTGACATGAACGGTTTACAAATACTCCGCTACAAGATTCTTAGACACTCGTCGCTAACGATCAACGTGTTCTCTGATGGGGCCGTGCTCACCATTGGCGATCTCTATGGCGCTTTCCAAAACCGTCGCGGCTCGCTTCGCCTGGTCAGGTTTTAACAATACCCACCGGTCCCGCGGACCCTCGACGTAGATGTAGCCCGCAGCATGACCGAGCGAGGCAGAACTAGCAATGGTTGTAGTCGTGAACGGGCCGCAGAGAGATAGGAGTTGCCACGCGATTGGGGCCGTTTGTGCCATGCTGACATCGATCTCGATAAAACGGATTTTCCGCGCAACGGATTTCGGAGAAATCGCCTGGATCGCCTCTCTAAGTTCGAATCGTTCACGCTCGGTATTGTGGTGCCACAGGCCCAAGCCTGGCTGGGACCGAACATCCATCTTCGGGTAGAAGAAGGAAAGCGTGTTCCTGTCGCCCTCCAGAAACTTGGCGGCCTTTGCCTGCAAGATGGGACTCGTGAGGGCGAGCTTCCTGCCCCCGAGTATGTAAATGCAGTTCGTAGTTTTGGGATCGATGACCGAGAGCACGGCTTCGCCGAATTCGCGGTCTTCCCCCGTGTTCTCGATCATCGTCTCAAAGGCATAGAGTCGTGCGAGTTCCTCGTTTTCATTGACCGACATGCGGTAAGCACGTCTGAGGAGTTCGAGACGGGCTCTTGGTATTTTCATCCGGCCACGCTCGATTAGCGAAAGAGCCTGCTTGGAGATCCCTTTCCCTCCGATCCTCTTGGCGACGTGATGGAGGCTTCTTCGTTGCCTTCTTCGCACGTCACCGAGAAAGGAGCCTACACTCTTGGGTTGCATACTGTTCAGCATAGCGCCGCGCGGGATGCTGTCAAGCAACTGTCCATTGACAGTTGTATTGACGGGGCAAGCGTTGCTGCCAAGCAACTTCGTCACTGAGCTGCCCGGCTTGCCTCCTCCGGCATATTCTCCCACCTTCCAAATCAGCCTTTATGCCCTACGATGAGAAACAAGTAATCTGCTCGTAAGACACACTAACTCACCACATAACAATAATGGCTTCACGCCTCAACAATTATCTGCGCCCACACCGCAGAAAAATTGGCCTCAGTCAATCCGAGGTGGCTTTCCTGTTGGGGACGCATGAAGGCGGTCGGGTTTCGCGCTACGAAAAGGGGCACCGCATCCCGACACTGCGGACAGCCCTCGCCATTGCAACAGTCTTTGGCGATTCCCCGAGTAACCTTTTTTCTGGCATTCAGACGGGTGTCGATCACGAAGTCTTGCCGCGGATTAGGCAACTTCGTGCCAGGCTTGAAAAGAAGCACAAAGAACAGCGGGAGACTCCTGCGGACAACCGAAAGTTGCATTGGTTGGACGAGCATTGGCCGGCTACAACGAATCCCGATTCAAAAGCATGACAATCCCACACCCCAAGAGAATACTTGCGCTTGATGTACATCCCCTAAGCTTCGGCTTCGTGGTATTCGAAGGGCATGACAGATTGCTTGATTGGGGAGTACGCAGTTTCCGGCACGGAGTGAATGCCGTAAAGACCCCCATGAGCAGAAAACTTGCCCGGCTTTTCGACGAATATAAGCCGGACGTCTTGCTCTTGAAAGAACCCGGAAACAGAATCTCGCGGTGCATGAATATGATCGCCACACTGGCAGCCGCGAATCATATCCGGCTATGCACAATATCGGGGGAATCGATTAAGAGGACGCTTCCTCAGCGAATTCAGAACAAACACCAGATGGCTCAAGCCGTTGCAGATCATTTTCCCTTGCTTTCGTCCTACGTACCTCCAAAGCGCAAACCGTGGAAAGGTGAGCACTATCGCACGAGCGTTTTCGAGGCGGCGGCGCTCGGGCTGACTTATTTTGCCTCGCGGCCACTAGCGACAGAGTGAACGCGTGAATCTTTTCGCCGCCCCCCCGTTGACGTATAGACCCATTTAGGTCCGTCAAGCCTTGGAGGGGGCGACGAAAGGACTTGACATCTCTTAATGTCTACTTCCTCAATCAACAACTATCTGCGCACATATCGCAAGCGCGCCGGTCTTACACAGGGTGAGGTGGCATTTCTACTGGGATGCAAGGATGCCGGGCAAGTATCTCGATACGAACGGAGCCGTCGGCTTCCAACTCTTCGGACGGCTCTCGCCTGCGCGTCAATTCTTCGGACCCCTTTAGAAAAGCTCTTTGCCGGGGTTCAGCAGGAAGTTGATCGGGAAGCTTCCGAGCGCCGTGCAAAGCTGCGGTTAGACCTAGAGGCAAAATCGTCGCAAGGCCGCAACGGCAAATTAAGTACCAAGAAACTGCGGTGGCTGACCGAGGTCGATGGCTCCGATCACAATGTCAACGAACAGCGACTATGACCCCCTCAACGCCACTGCGAGTGCTCTCATTCGATGTACGTGCTAGTAGATTCGGCTTCGCAATGTTCGAAGGGCCTGATGAACTGCTGGACTGGGGAGTGAAAAACTTTCGGAACGGCGTAAACGCCGTTAAAGTTCCCGCTTCGAAGAAAATACCGTCACTTCTGTCCGAGTTACGACCGCATGTGGTTGTGATAGAAAAGTCATTGCCCAGAGAGAATTCTCCGCTCGTTGGAACAATTACGCGACTGGCTCGGAAGCAGAACGTTCCAGTACGACCGGTCTCCCGCGCCGCGGTACGAAAACGGTTCGCTCATCAGAAGCAAAATAAGCACGCGATTGCGATGATCCTGAGCCGGCGGTTTCCTGAGCTCGCGGAACGACTTCCGCCAAAGCGCAAAGCTTGGCAGAGTGAAGACTACCGAATGAGCATCTTCGACGCCGTTGCGCTCGGACTGACTCACTTTGGTCGTCAATCGTAGGGACGTTCGGGTTGTTGGCGGAGTGCTTTCATCGGCCTCTCCTTGATGTATAGACTCATTTAAGGTCCATCAAATTTGAGAGAGGCCGATGAAAGCACTCTAGTGAATCAGGGCAGAATATGAAACTCACACCCATCTTCGGCGTGCGATCAAACATTTTCTTAGCGAGATGCGCGATTGATATCGCGCCTACCGAATCTGGCACGGCCGTAAATGCGATTCGCTCGATGCCGTGCTTTTTGACAAGCCTTCGAACATGGCTTGCCAAGGCGGTGCCGGCTCGTAGACGTTGCCCTCTGTAGTTTGTCGCCAATTGCCATATGAAGATCTGTTGACCCAATTCCCGCACTGGTTGCAGCATGTAGCCTAGCGGTTCTCGAGAAGCATCTTCAGCCAGGAGGCAAAGCTCGCATTGGAATCTCGTGAGCATCCAAAGAATGTACGGCGGCGGAACGGTATATCCTTCAATCGTTGAGGATAATTCTCGAATGAATTGGAAATCGGACAGCCGGAACGCCAGGGGCCCGCCACAAACGTTTGTTGATACATTAACCCCTACTTTGAGTGTTCGCGCTCCTTTTCTGCGAAAGCCACGCGGTGATCATGTCCAGAATTCGTTTGGCTTCTGTATGTTTAAGCAAGACCCAACGGTCACGGGGTCCCTCCACGTACACGTAGCCGATCACGTAGCCCGAAGAGATCGAGCTGGCAATCGTCGTCGAGGTCACCGGACTACACAACGTAAGAATATTCAGTGTGAGAGTATCTGCGCCAAACTCATGAACATCGATGATCCCCACACCTTTCGGCAGGTGTCGTGTGCTTTTTCGCATTCTGGTTACAAGAAAATAAGTTGGTTACCTGCACGTTCGAGAAATGCAGCCGCCTTTTCCTGTAATAATCGACTATTGATTGCCAGCTGCCGGCCGCCGATTACATAGACCGAGTTTGCTCTCGAAGGGTTCATGACTGACAATATCGCCTCCGCGAACTCACGATCTTCTCCAGTATCTTCGACCAACCTTTCGAAGGAATAGAGCAAGGAGAGTTCGTTTCTTTCTCGTGTTGAGAGACCATAGGCTTTGTGCAATCCATTGACGCGCAACTTGGGAATTCTCATGCGGCCCCGCTCGATCAGGGAAAGAGCCTGTTTTGAAAAACCTCCTCTGCCCATGCGGCTGGCAACATGCTGAAGGCTTTTGCGCCGCCTCCGTCGGTGCTCTGCAAGGTACGATCCAGGATTCTGAATTTCCATACTGCACAGCCTAGCTCAAGCTTGAATCTTGTCAACGGGCCGGGGATCCATGCTCTCGACAGCATCGCCTTGGGATTCGCATACTTGGAACTCACAGGCGAGAACAATCAGATGCGCAACGCTTGCGGGGAAATCCTTTGGCCAGGTGACATAGCCAACATGGGCCGTCACCAAGTGGAGGCCGACGAAAGGACGAGTTCAACCGTTCAACTCTCAAAGCTCAACTGTGATACCCGACTGGGCATAATGAATTCGATTGAACTTCTAGGGCAGGAACCCGTTCTTGTATGCGACCGTTGGCGCAAATGGATCTTGGTTTTCCGCTGAGTTTCAAACTAATGTCAACCACGCCGACCAGATTGCTTTCGTGTTAGTGTTGGACCACTGAAGTCCAGTTGTTCGAGCTGGCCCTACATTGAGCAAGTGAGTTGTTGCTGCACACCTCGATGTCATACACAGGATGAATTTCGAACACCGTTAGCCGCGCAGGATCTCCTGTCCCGGGTTTGGTGCCCTTGCACGGTCGGTGACTTCCGTCAAACAAAAGCGGGCCAGTGACCTTCACAATCTTGTTACGGAGTGGCTCGACGGCAGCAAGTTCGAGAGATGAAGGCCGTTTGTGAGGAATCGTCTCGGCAACAAACGAATTAGTACAAAGTGCAGAGTCGTTGCCCACGGTGATTGCGTGTTTCTGTGCCGTGGAAGCATCAGCGGACTCTTCTTTTAGATTCAGCGGGTGATCGGCTAAGGCGATGTGCACATCTACAGAAGGACTCTCCGTGCAGTGGCAGTTGACCGTTTCGGAACTCCCTTTCTTTGCCTCTACTATGAAGCCCACAAAGGAAACGAGATCCCCTTCCCTGGCGGAACCAGTTGGAAGTTGGGCAAAGAGGGTTGAGCGGTCTGTGGGGGGACCGGCGTGTGGCGGCTTTGTGTGGGTGCTCCCGTAATCCACTCCACTCTTGTCCACCGCGTTTTGTAGAGTGTTCAAATCGCTCATCGTTACAACACGAGGTGTACCCTTAGCGCAGAGATTGTTCTTCTGTCGGTCTTGAGCTTGATCCCCGTTAGAAGTGGCATCGCCGGTTGCTCCACAGGTGTTATCAATTGCGTGCGTTACCGAAGCAGCCCCAAAGGGATTACACGTTGTTTCGAACTCTCCATGATTGGCACAAGCTTTCACGCTGCCGGAAGATGTCTCCCCCTCCTCCGTCTGAGAATAAGCCTGGTAGGCTAAGGTCACGATAGACAATAACACTCCAAATATTGCAATGTGGCGCATAGTATTTTTCCTTTTTTGGTGTATATATACCGCGTTGGGCCTTCTCCTTTACAACTTGTGAGGCGAACCGCGAAATCCCTCTACGTCTGCGTAGCAATAGAATCGACGTGCCTCTTCGAGGCACTTTTGATTAGTCCACACCTCTTTCTGATCTGGATGTTTTGCGTCAGCGTGCTTGAGCGTCACAGTGTGAAATTCATGCCCGCCACGCAAGAACACGTCTCGCGCTACATCAGTGCACAGGAACGAGGTAATTGACTGGGTGAAATTCGGGGCTGACCCTTTGCTCCGCAGGAAGTATGCGCGAGCGATGTCGTTTCGCTTTTCGCCCTCCACTGATTCTGCCCTAAAATGCTCATATTTATCGTTGAGTTCGGTAAGGTAGGGCAATCCAATCTCAGACGCGGCGATGGGGAGCGCTGCCAGAGCCGATCCATCTCCTGGGATTTCACGTCCGGCCAAGTTGTACATGATGTTGCCGACCCGATATGCACCGGGGTCGTTTTGTAGATAAACAACCTGCTTCACACGGCCGAGGGACATGACGCCCGAACACTGGGCGCATGACTCGAGGGAGGTGTAGATCGTGACATCTTTGAGCGAAAAAGCCGGCGATTTCCCGGGGATCCGCTGACCCGTCTTCCAATTGTCGAACACACTTGTCAGGCTGAAAAGTCTCCGCACCATTCGTGACTCGGCATGCTCGGCAGAGCTTCGAAAGACGTTATTGTGGTTGAAATCGAAGTCAATGACCTCCCCGTTGCCATCGACTGCGAGACAGGCGATGTTGTGTCCTAAATAGCGATCCCATCTCACCCGTTGCGGATCGTCGCTCTTATTCATATCTCCCAGATACCGAAACGCGTCAGCATTTTGATCTTGCCCCGGCTCCATCTGCGTCGCTCGTTGAGGATAGATGCCCACTGGTCCGTTATTGTTTCCGTTCCAGAATCGAACGATGAGGGCCATAAGCAAAAGGGAATAGATCTGGTGGCGCTCTCTCACAGAGTCAGTCGAGAGTTCGTCGGGAAGCTGCACGTCCACCAGGTTGGACACAGACTTTTGCCAATACTGCGCGAGTGGATCGTTATTGTGGATACCCTCGGGAAGTTTGTCTTCCATGTGTCTTCGTGAATCGCCCGCTGAAACCAGGCCACTAACCCCACCCACAAGGACGGCGGTCGTCAGCAGGAAATCGCGCCGATTGACTGATTCAATCCCACTCATTTCCAATCCCTCCGTTCCCATCGGAATTGTGGCTGAGACGATAGGTCGTTGCGCGTTGTCATCCGCTTCATGTCGGATCAATCTCATCGGCGTTCACTTGAGACTCCCCACTATGTTTTCAGCCGTCCGCAGCGAAAGCGCAGCGATTGTCAACGTCGGATTCGCCGTCGCTGAAGTCGGGAACACTCCGCTGCCGATGAGATACAGGTTGTCGTGATCCCACGAGCGTTGATCCGCATTAACAACCGACTTCTTAGGGTCGTCTCCCATCCGGTACGTTCCAATGATGTGCCCGGCACCCATGAACCGAATTCGCTCACGCCTGCCCGCCTCATTTGGCGGCAATTCGATTGCGGTGGGATCCTGTTTGTCGGGAATTCGTGTGTACTCCGTTGCGTTCAGCCGCGCAAAGATCGCGTCAGCTGTTTTCTTGGCAGCGGCCAGCCCCTTTATCGTGTAGTCAGAGAGGCTGTAATAAACTTCCGGTCGCGGCAGGCCTAGTCCGTCGGTGTGTTTTTGAGACAATGTAACGCGGTTTTTCTCGTCGGGCTCCTGCTCGACCAGAAATCCAAGGCGAAATTGCCGCGTCAGCACGTCTCGAAGCCGAGTCACGAGCGTATCCCCGAAGAGCGCCTCATAGCTTGGGTTGACCAGGCTGTTATTGAGGCCATTCACGAGATCCACAGTTGTAATGTTCGGATCTCCGCCAACCGCAAAATTCCAGCCCTCATTGCCGATCTCGACCCGGAATGCGGCTCGTTCCTTCCTGAAATCTCCGTCGCGTAGGTCTTCAATCCCCGACGTCGACAGGGGGCCCCGGTAAGGGAATTTGGACTGTGGCAGCAGCCCCCATGGAACATACATGGGATGGTCCATAAGGTTCTTGCCGACCTGCCCGCTGCTGTTTGCGACCCCGTTGGGTCTCTTACCTTTGCCTGTTGACATCAGCAAGAGCCTTGGCGTCTCGATCGCGTGGGCAGCAACTACGTATATATTGGCGAAGACTGATACTGGCTTGTCACCGATTTTCTTTCCTTGCTCATCATAGGGCCAGTACTCGATATGATCGATCCTCTCATGCTTGCCAACAACGATCTCGCAGGCGACTGCCCGATAACAGAAGTCAACGTTGCCCGTGGCCTGAGCATCCCGCAGCGTAATCGTGGGATCGTACTTTGCCTGGATGGGACAGATGGGAATGCAGTTTGTGTTCCCGGCGCACGTTCTCCGCTGCTTGAAGGGCTGCGAGTTTCGAGCGGCAGGCGTACTCCTCACCTTCAAATCTTTGCCCCACAGCTTGAGGCCACTGATAGCTGTGTTAATGAACTGATCAATGAGCGACTGGGGAATCGCCGGCATTGGGTAGTCGTGGCTGAAAACCATCCCAGCATAGGACTGCTCGTCCTTTGAGCCGGACACTCCAATCTCTTCTTCCACGTTGTGATACCACTTCTCCAGGCTCGCGTAATTTATGTCTTTCGGCCATTTAGCCCAGCCCGGTTGATATTGCTCGATTTTGAAATCGGCGGGCAGAAGTCGAAGACAAGTTCCGAGCCAATGGACTGACGTCCCTCCGCCCGTGCGCTCATACGTACTAGAGAAAGGCACTGTTCCTGTCTGGATCAGGTAGCTTTTCGAGGGGTCACGCCAGTCTTCCGAGTTTGATAACGACAGTACTGTAGGGCGCCCGGCCGCTACCGTTGCGGGATCTTTGGCCAGATCGGGTGTGTAAGGACTCTCTGGAACCTTTGCGGCTGCTCGATAGAAACGGTCCATTTCTGCGTTAATGTTTGTCCGCACAGGCTCCCCGGCTTCCAGCACCAGAACCCGCTTTTTTGCTTGGCCCAATCGCAGCGCGACTAGGCCGCCTGCAATACCCGAACCAACAATGACCACGTCATAGGACTTCTGCAATGTGTCGTTCATTTGAAAACCACCTTTTGGCGCATCCTACTTAAGCGGCTTGGTGAACATCTCAAGCTCTGGAGGTTCTTGTCCCCAATAGCCAAATTGCAGATTACTCCAACCCATCGGATGTGCTTGCGCGACTCGCCAGACCACACTGTTGGTGTAGGCGTTCGGAGAGATTACTACGTGAGGGATCAGCACTTCCTGTGAGTACCGCCGTGTTGAGTGGTAACTGTGTTGTGGGTCTTTGTCGCCGTAGAAGTTTTTCCTGAGATCTTGGGGTGCGTACCAGGCACCGAGATACCAGGCCAGAATGATGCTCCGGATCAGAAACTTCGCGGACTCGTCCTTCGTATCCTCCGCGAGAATTTGTGCAACCGTTTTCGGAGGGCTGCCGGGACTGCCGCTGAACTTGCTTAGGATCGTCCGTAATGTATTAGTGTCTGCCACGTCAGCCTTGGCGAATATCTCGACGTTCGTGCCGAATGGGTCCACATTCGGCACTAATACGTCTGGATGTATTCCCGTCAACGCCCCCGAGACAGCCTTGAATTGTAGTCTCGCAGTGGCGTCAGGATCGATTGCGACCGGGGAAGGCTGGGCAATGAGCGCCGAAGGTGAAATCAACATTGATCCAAAGGCGGCAGTTGCGGCAGTTGCCGTTACTCCTGCGATGAGTGTTCGGCGGCTGATCTCAGTCATTTGTTGTTCTCCTTTGCACTCTCGTGCGTAGAGTGTGCCTTTTCGAGGATGTAAGTGAAATCCGACCGCATGGCAATCGTCCTTGCATTGTTGTGTGTCGGTTTCGTGGTTGCATTGTTGTGGCAGGAAATGCAACTCGAGGTCGCCAGCGGCACTCCGGGGGCCCTATCTCCTGCTTCGCTTCGCTGCAGCGGCTGACTGAAGGTTTCCAGTGTGCTATTTGCGAGGAACGTAGGAAATGGCGTGCAGGATGGGTCTGGCAGTTTACCGGGACTTTTCTTGCCCGCGCAGGGAAAGCCGCTAGGCCACTGCGTGGTAACCAGATCGTAATTCGCCCACACTGTGCCAGTGATCTGCTTGTGGAACACATCATTCAATCTCTTAACGTCATCCTCCAGCGTCGTCGTACCGGAGTCGTTAAACTTAGTGTGAATTCCTGTCCTTACAATTTGGCTCTTGAACGTTGGATTCTTGGGGAAAGGATTCCAGCCCAGATTATCTGGTTCCCACGACCCGTCTGGAGTCTGATTGACCGGGCAGTCCGACTCGTTGCAAGCTGGCTTATAGAAGCTGTAAGGGTTCCCATTCTCGTTCGCCACCCTGGCTTCAGGAACGTGGTTCTTTACTTCCTCTTCCGTTGGAACATTGTCGTGGTGTTCAAAGGTCGTCCAGATCCATTGCTGGCGAGTAACCGTCTTATGCCCCACGTGAAAGCCGATCAAACCAAGCTTGACCGGAATGCACGACTTAGGCCCACGATACAGTAGCCCATTGATGATGTGGTATTTAGGCTTGGCAATGTCGCTCGGACCCATTAACTTCCATGAAGCTTTAATCATAATGGCCCCGACTGTCGTCTCCGGGTGTCCTTTGGCTTTGCCATCGCTTCCATTCGGAAAGTCGACTTCGTCCTTGAAACCCTCTTGACCCTCGAGGTTATATAGAGCGTTGTGGTCTATGTATTCGAACATCGCCTCGTTTGTGAAGATAACAAAGACAGCATAGTTGCCGTTCTGGTCGAACAATGGTCCGCTCTTGAACGGCTCGTTGTAGGTCTCCTCCATGTCCATGTGGATGATCATTTTCCCCTCAGAATCCGGGCATCCAGTTAGCGGAACCTGCTTGTTTGCACCGACAAGTGGATCTTTCTCACTCACAACCCAGCCTTCTGGAGCCTTCCCGTTCGGAAGCATCACATCGGGTAATTGCTTATACGTCTCCCAAACCGTTGGAGCGTCAGGCCCGATTGCCGCTCCGTTAGCAGGCGAATTAAGAGCAAGGAAGGTCAACCAGGAGTAGTAGTCAAATCCGTGCTGGAGGCTGCGGGCATCATTCATCCCATTCTCTGCTTCCGCGTCGCAAGGCAATCCCGATATGCCGTTGGGCTGGAGAGCAGTGATCTTTGCGAACTTGATTGTGTCGAAGCCTTCAAAAGATAGGTCTGGGCAAACGGGTGGCTTGAATTTTTCTGCCCCCGACTGCTGCCCCGCTTGGCCTGCGGCACGGCCTTTTGTCAGCGTCACCGAGCAGAGAAACATTATGATTGCGAGGGATCCAATAAACTTCGCACCGATTCGATTAAGTGTCATGACAATTTACTTCCTCCGAAAAGGCCACTTCAAGCATTCAACTGGAGACAGGGCACAGCGACATCTATCGAGAAGCGACCTTTGTTCGCGAATCGACGAGACTCGCGGACTCTCTTCGCATTTCCCCCGATTCGATTTTCAAGCATTAACCCGACAACATGTTGAAGGTCTGGCATCAAGATGCACCTCACAGACAGATGGGGCCCAAAATACTGGGGAACGTAGTTACCAGGGAATTAGCGCGACTTACAATGGATCATCGCAGCAGCACTGTCAAGCGAAAACCCTGTACTAGCTCCGCATGTCTCCACATGTCCCTTCACTCATAATTACTATCGGACTCGTTTGGAACGGCCAGTCTACTGTTTACGGAATGAAATAAAACGGGTTCGGTAGCTTCACCGAATGGTCTCCCTGAGGCTCCCCGACCAGATCGCTCATCTGGTCTCCAACATTCAAGATGATTCGGTACCCCTTATCGATTATCTTTGCGCGCTCGCCAGATTTGTACTGAGAGACAGTCTGGTCCTTCGGGTGGTCCTCAGGGCGCAAGTATAGCCCTTCCCATTGATCGTAGCCCTCGGTCTTAAGGTTCGCGTCCGTGTCTGCTCGCTGGCTTTCTCGCCTCCCGCTGATAAAGAAAACGGCGACCTTATCTTTTTCCGCTTCGCGAAATATTAGTAAGGTACTTGCGATAGCTTTTCCACATCGCAGCGTGATACACCAGTCCAAGTCGGACTCAATGAAACCGAAATCATCGTGTGTCTCTACCGCCCAATTTGAGAGAGACGTCTCATCAATATCGAGGACAATCGCCACTTTTTCCTTCGAATCTGCCGCGACGACACTCTGCCTAAGCAATTCGATCGCGATTTCAGCTTGATGCTCGAGTTGTGGGACATAGCAAGTTGGCAGCGAGCAGGATTGATACTTCTTCAGTTGTTGTTTGACTTGGTCCAGATTCACTGGCTCGTCCGCAACGGTTATGGCGGCGTGCTGTGCTGCCGCCGACCAGCAACAGAAAAGCAAAATGACAAGTATCAATCGCGTCCTCATACTCTCCTTAGCTAGCTCTCGACGTAGTTTGTGCTTGTTGTGACAAGGGGCTTCGCGTGCCCGTCTGAACCATGGCGTCCGCAGACATCTTACGTTCGTGGGAACCATGAAGAGAGCTTTTCCGAGCCTTCTTATTTTATGCTGACGCTCCTACACAGCCAGCGCCGTGCGCACGAGATATTCTGCTGTTACCTTTGCTGTACACACCTTTCTCCCGTTTATCGCGGGTCGTTTTGAAAGCAAATGTTCGGCCAAGTTTCCATATAGGCGCGTGTAGTCACACTGTTGGTCATACCTACTCCTCAAGAGTTGTAACAGAGGAAATGTCGCAAGCTCAAATAGCTAAGTTATAAGTAAGCGATCTTCTTTTAAGATCCGGTTCCGTTCCTGCGAGCCGGTGCCCCCGCCGGATTGTTAGCTATTTTGCTCGCTTCCCTGACGCTCTCTTCCTCGCAACTTTCTTCGTCGCCGACTTCCTAGTCTTCGGCAGCGACGCAAATTTCGTGGTCGACTTGCGCCGGGCCCCATGCTTTGTATTAGCAAGGGTTTGTGCGGCGACAGACGTAGTTTGCGTGATTGGTAAACCCATCATAAACTCTTGCTGTTGAAGATTGGGCCCGGTCGTTTCCCAAGTCTGCCATTCGTCGGAGTCTACATTGCCATCGTACTTCGGCGAGACTGGTATCGGCGGTTTCTTCTGCCCCTTTTTGGCTGGACCCGCTGCGGCGTTTGCCCTTGCCCAGGCGTTATAGAGCCATTTGTAGTGTCCATAGACGCCTAAGATATTGACCGCATATTCAGCGGCAAGGCCGGGTGCATTCTCGATTATCGCCAGGTTATCGTCGTTATATTGACTGGCTTTTGGACCCATGTTGTGAGATCCGGTCATTAGGACTGGGTTGGGACCGAACGGGTCGATTAAGACGACCTTACTGTGGATCATCACCATGTTGTATCGAAAGGCCTGGTGAAACCAGTTCTTGCCGGCGTCCGTAAGCTGGTGGGGGGTGATCGCCATCGCCGGTGCGGGTGGAAGTAACTTGTTCCCTTCAGTAAGTTGGATCTTTGCGGTAGCCGCGTCGTCCTCTGCACTGCCCGACGCTTGTGCCTGATTAATGACACCGTGAATATAAAGGCCATTATTTCCCAAGTCCTGTATGTCCTGCAGCAAAGAGTCAGCTCGCTTTCCACCACCCGTGCCGGGATTAAACATGAGGAAGAGAACCCCTTGTTTGGCCGCAAGAATATGCCTCCTCGCATCGTTCAGGTCAACGAAGCCATTGCAAGTAACGTTCCAGGCCGTAATCGGAGCTGTGCCGATTGAGTTTTTCGCAGGGATCGAACCCTTCTGACTAAGCGACGGAGGATATCCGTTGCCGGCAGAGTGAAGCTCATCCCACCGGTCCTTGTAAGCAAGTGCGGTCGATGGGTCCTTGATAACAAGGCCATTGTTGACCTGCGTACAAAGTCCGGTCACGGTCGTGTTGGTACTACCCGTCCAGACTTTGACGGGCTTGTCGTTGCGGTCACAAAAGACAATGAACTTGTTATGCGCGAAGTGGTTTCCAGTCACCAAGCGATCGAATAGCTTGATCTTATTCTCCGCACGAAGCTTTGCGCGTATCTCCGCATTCTCGTCTGTGACAGCCGGTTTCCCCTTCGATGCAGCGTGGAATGCGCCGGATCCAAGAAGAAGGTTGCAGTTCTTCCCGAGGGCCGTGAATGCATCGATGATCTCCGGATCATTCAGCTCATAAAGTGCCGTGTATATCTTAACGCCGTCCCGCTGGGCCTGACTCAGAATCGCAAGGAGCGCGATGCGGAGAGGCCCGGACAAAAAGTCACGATTCTTCGAGCCTGCCGTCTGAATATCCGTCTTCAGCATGGCATCGAACTGCTTTGACGTATTGGCCTGACGTGCAAGGAACTGCGCACCCACAATTCCGCGATTAAAGTAAGCCTCAAACCCAGGCGTCTGGCTCGTTCCGACAATGATCCAGTCGGTCCATCCGCTCCACTCCGATTCGGCTGGCTTGGTCAGGTTGCCGGCTGATCCCATCATCGGGATCACACGGTAGCGCACTTTCTGGCCTTGGCTGACCGCATAGTCGTTCCAAAAGAAACGCTGAATTGGCCAAACAGAGGACGACTCCGCCTGTCCACTTGTATGCGTCCCGCCCTGGAACCCGACATAAGTATTGACGAAATCGTCCGTTGCATCGCCGGCCGCTCCGGAGATCTCACGCACAATAGCGAAGCCGCGGCAGCCGGGAATAAAGGCCTCGGTCTGCCAGGCAATCAGAGCCATGTCACAGTTGGCGAACACGCGTACATTCTTGAAAGACATTTGGACTCCAACAAGTGAGGACGATGTCGTGTTATTCAGATTATGGCCACAGCTGATTCAAAATCATTGACAGCCGTGTCCCCGCTTTTGCCAGCTGTTGCCTGATTACCGGAGTTACCGCTCCCAAATATGGATCCTCTAAGTCTTCGTTTAACGCCTTCATCCTGTTGCCTACGCTGTTGTCGTCGGCACAGGTCTTAACGCTCTGCGGCTTTTCTGTTTGCACCGGAGTTGGGAGCTTTCCGTACGCTATAGTTACAGCCAGTTCATGACTATCCCAAGCCCATTGGTTCAGATCTACGGGACCGTGTTGCCAAGTTGTGATCTCGGAGGCGAACTCGCTTGTCAACTCAGCGGAAAACTTTCTTACATCGCTGTCTCGCGATTTGTCGCCGATCTTTCCGACCCGCATCGGAAGTTCTGTGTCCCACACCCCATGCAGGTTGGGACTGTAGCCTTCGCTCGCTGCATCAATGAGCTTGGGTTTCTGGCCGAATAAAGTAACCGGTATGCAGTTCGCTCCCCGATCGTTGTTGGTGGTGTCATGCAACGGCTGGTGCAAGTCGCCCAAAAAATGCACAATGAACATCAAAGCATTTGCCTGCTCCTGGCGAGTGCCTCGGCCAGGGCGAAGAATATCGAGCTGAGTACTAATTGCCTGTGTCACGCAACCAATGGTTGGCTCACAGAATGTGGCGAGGCTCTCGCGGGATGCCTCCAAAGGAATATCGAGAAAGTGCCACTCTCCTGTTCTTGGTTTGACCTCCCTTTCATCGTCGGCCCAGGTAGCGACATCGGCGAAGACATCCAAAGTGGTGGCGCCGCAGAAGCGATGGATGGCTGGCAAGGGCTGTCCTTGAAGTAACTCGTGAACCTTCGCATCTGCTCTCGGGTTCAGTTGACTCAACGCCACCAATGCTACTGTCTGATGACCGGCGCAGCCCCAGCCGAATGCCGGCAGTGCGGCCAGCAGGAACAGAAGAAGCATTGCAACGTCGGACATTCCGGAACTGGAGGGGTGACAGACTTTGCCCGCATTAGAGATCGTTAGTCGGTTTGCCATATGCCTTCGCGCTCCTTCAGCGCAGTTCTTGCTAAAAATCAACCTGCCACAAATCACTCCTGGCAGGGCCCGCCGGGCGATTCTGGCACTGTTCCTGCGGGAGTAGTTTCCCTGGTCCTGGTCTACATGCCGGAGAGCTAGTGCTCAGGAACCCATCCTTTTAGAAGATGAGTTTCCCCAAGATGATCTTCTCAAGGTCAAATACAAAGATAATCATGAACCAGACGCCTGCGAGAATGAGCGCCCAGCGGGCAGCCACCTTGCCTTTTCCCGGCGGATCATCAACGGGTCGACACCACCACGAGAGGAGGCCGGTCAGGACAAATTGGGCGAAATTAACGCATAACCACCAGTAAGCCAAATCGGAATGGCCTCGCCACAAAGCGATCAAGCTCCACCCGGCGCCCGCAGCCGAAGTTAAAGCCAGCCAGCCCATGAAAGCGCGAACGCTCTTGGATTGCGCTGCTCCCACTAGGAAAGCGCCGAAAAACATTAGGAAACTTATATCAGTGACGAATCTGTGAAAGGAGCGTATGTCCGGTGTTCTGTTATAGTCCTGCACCAACTGCGAATTACTGCCGATCAGGAATCGCAGGACGAGCGTAACAACTATGATCAAAGCCAACATGTAACATACGACGTACCAAGGCGCGTAACGCTCTGGCGGCTTGTCTTTCTCAGTTCGGAACGCTGGATCGCTATCAATAACAGCACCACCGACAAAGAACTGGGTCACGGCAACGCCACAAATAACAATAAAGGTTTCACCGACCACCGCGAGAATCCTTTCGTTCATTTCGTCCTCCTTCGGAACGTTGGACGGGCAAAGCTCGCGCTATTTCTTCACGACTAAAGTCATCACAACCTCGCGCAATAACTCGGCAATCGCAAAGCCGCGCCCGATTCCTGTGTGGCGTGTCCTACGCGAGCCGTGTTGCGCCGCGATGTAAGCGTCGACACAACAACTAGGTTTTCCTTGGGAAAGTCGGCGAGTAGAAGCCCCCTCAGGCGAAAAGCTCGGACGCTTTTCTTCCTCCTGTTCGCCGAATCGGTTGCAGCATACGTAATCGTTCAGAGCCTGTCAATGGAAATCTAACACTCGAAGTCTCGCTCATTTCGGACATTCAGCATTTCTATCGGGATCGCGAACAAAGCAGATCACTTAGTCAGACTCTTAGTTGGGCACCAGTGGGCCTAGTTCGTCATCATCTACCCTGACAGTTTCCCCTGATGTGGGACATCGCTGGCTTAGAACTAACCTTCTCATCCACATACTCTGTGAAAAAATCACGGGTATGAGAAGGCGACACCCCAGTGGTGATGACCACCCACCCGATGCTCCGTAGAGCGTGCCGTCGGAACCGAAAATCGGGCACACATTGAGAGAGTCAGCGGTCGAGAGGGAAATGATCCACCTGCGCCGAAACCTTACAGAAACCCTGGGAGCTGGCGGTTACATGCGGAGGGAGTGGAAGTGTCTTGAAGTAAGGAAACCAGCGCACAGGTCACCGAGTTTTTCCGCACGCTGCTAGTTTTGATGACGAATTGGTGACGAAGTCTTCCGGATTCCACGCGTCATGACCTAGACGCAGGTTTTCGGCGTAGGATGGTTCTAGTGGTAGAACCAGACTGTGAGAATTAGTGTAAGGACGAAAGCGCCTATTCCACCTTCGGTAGCGAACTTCACGGGTTCGTGTCCCTTGAAGAAGGGAATCTTCCCCTCCGCGTGGGCCGCGCCCCCAATAAACGCAAACGCGCAAGCGACGGCGATGGCAATCGCGATGTCCACGAGAATCTTAGCGGAGAGCCGTGAGAAGTTGCGGAATAGAAAGCGAGGAACAGCTCACCCCGAGATGAGCCGGAGTGTAATCGTTGCTACTTCGGAAGTCAACAACTAGGGCGATTTCGGGGTCTTCCGGTCATGAGGCGTTTGTGACCTGCCCTCTATCTTTTAGTCCACGGATACTGAGATTTTCTCCGGTTGTAATCGATCCCCCGAGGCCAGCCTTTTCAGTCTGTGGCTATCCTGCACGATCAACCACCTGCAGGCCGCGGACGGCAGAATTTCTTTTGGGATCACGAACAATGCTGGTTACTTACTCTGACCCCTACTGGGCACCAAGGGCCCCAGGGGGGCAATCCTTATCCGTAGATGGAACGCGAATTGTTTCTGTTATTTTGGCAATCGACACCGCGGGCGTTCCACATACCGCGAGCAGGAATTCGCTCCTCCGCGACTTGTTCCGTAGGGACAGCGCATCAACTAAAGTGCCTTTTGACGGCTCGAATCAGGCCTGGTTATGTCTAGGCTGCCTTCTTCTGCTGCGCCCTGACCTTCGCCCATCTCGCACGCTGTGCCGCCGCGATCTTTCTACGGGCCGTCGCCGAAAGCGTGCGCTTGGGTTTCATGTTGCTCAGTGAGCTATTCACAGCTATCTTCGCCCAACGCGCTTTCTGCGCGAGGCTGATCTTCTTCCTTGCTGCTGCGCTCATCCCTCTTCGTTTGCCGCTCGGTGTACCTGGCTCCGACATTGAACCTCTTAAAGCAGCCGCTACGCGCTCCAGCTTTGTAATCTCCGCTTCAACTTCATGCAGCATCCTCTGTGTATCCAAAAAGGCCTCCCTAGGTTCGGTCTAGTGCTCCCGAATTGTACACCGGCGTGAGGGCTCTTCTCTTCTTCCGTGTCTAAGGGAGCGCCAGACTCCAAGTGCGCACCAAAGGGGTGGTCGCGCCCTTCCGCATAAGTTGAGATGCGGATTCAATTCGGTCCCGCCAGCTTATCGTCGAAGTCTGTTTCTTGGAACCTACCGCCTCCAAGACGGCCCTTCTGGGCATCCCAAACCTCAGTGCCCCAAACCTCGTAGTCTTCGTCGACGTATTCGATAAGCAACTCAGCACTTGGATCCATGAAGGTGAGCTTCGCAAACATCGAGACAGCCGCACCTGAATTCTTCGAAGTCTGACGCTTGTTGAAGTAATCGACCGGGGTACATCCCGGATCCGCCTCCTTCTCGGTCTGAACCTGATGTGGAATACAACCATTTCCGATCAATCGAGCGTTAAAAAACGTTTCAGTATCCCTGTACAAGGCACATCGGTGTTCGTGGCCGAAAAACCAGCCGAAAATCGCATCGGGCGCGATTCCTTCAGTGGCGAGAAGATCGGCGATGTCCTTACGGAGTTGCTCCGAATCTTGAAACTCATCCTTATGAGCTGAAACCGGCTGATGATGGGTCAGGAAGATGTTCTTCTTTTTTCCGCTGTTGCGGAGAAGCCCTACCAGCCAATTCCACTGTGTGCTGATTGGATCATCGGGACCGCTAGGCTTCAGTCTTCCTCCCGCATATGCTGTATCGAGGCCGATAATTCTCCAGTAATCGGTCTCTAGGCAAAAGAATGGTTGCAGTTGCCCGAAAGCTTTCAGCACGATATTGAAGTAAGCTTCTCCCCCGCTGTACATCTCGTGGTTACCGTTCAGGGCATAACTCGTTCCTGGGGGAACTCCGATCTCCGGATATTGACTATTCGTCTGAAGCGGCCAAAGTTGCAAGAAGGTTTCGCATTCCGTTTTGACGCCCCCGTAGTAAATATCGCCGAGGTGAATCGCGAGACTGGGTTGCTGCCTTTTAACTATGCTCGCGATGTGCCGAGCGGCCGAATTGTCTCCACCCCAATCCGCGAGCAATGCAATTGTCGACTTCGGGGGAAGGTTAACCAGTTGCGGTGTGCCGGGAGGATACGGTGCGCGCTCGAATCGGAGATTCTCCCATTCCCTCAGAATGGAACTGATAAGGGGCTCTTTTTTTCCATGAACGTCCTCATGCACCTGTTTGAAAAAATTGCCTAGCAGGCTGCTGAAAAATTGATGTTTGCGAATTACTCTCTATTCAGTTTTGGTGTTTCTTTGTAGCGTAAGAGGCGCTGTGCCGTGTGAGAGGCCCTGCTTTCCCGCCCTCCAGTGCACGCTTGCCGCGAGTTAGGCGGACTAGACCTCAGCCCGGCCCAGATTCCGCATGCGCACCAGATTGTAGGCCGCACAAGCGAAGCTGAATACCCAGTCCACTTTGAAGATTCCACGATGCCGAACTTTCCGCAGCAACGCGATGGTCTTCAGCCAGCCGAAACATTCTTCGATGCGCTTCCTCTTGATTTGGCTGATGCGATAGCCCTTGTGCCGGGTCGTGCGCTCGTCAATGGCGCTTCCGCCTCGCCGTTCGTGGTTCTGCGCAACATGCGGCGTGACTTGCAGGTTCCGGCATTCGGCCACAAAATCCAACGTATCATAGCCTTTGTCCCCGCCCGCCGTCACCGGCTTCGCGCCCGGAATCTTCTCCAGCATCACGAGCGCCGCGTCGCGCTCCGCTGTACCGTTGGCCTCGAATACTTCACTGTTCACGATCAGGCCGTTGCGATTCTCCACCAGCAGGTTCCCGCTGTAGCTCAACTTCGCCTCCTTGCCCTTGCCTTTGCGTGCCAGCTTGGCATCGGGATCGGTCTTCGATGCATGGGTCTGGTTCGACCGCTTATCGCCGTGAAAGTTCACCGTCGGATTGCCGGGATCATCCGGCGAGGCGGGATTCTTGCCGTCCTTTCGCTGAAAACTCTTCACGCTCGCCCACGCTTCCAGCAATGTCCCATCCACCGTGAAGTGTTCGTCCGAGGTGAGGCCCTTCTTCCCCGCTTGCGCCACCACTTGTGCCAAAAACTCTTTGGCCACCTCGGCCTCCAGTAGCCGGTCGCGGTTCTTGGTGAACGTCGTCGCGTCCCAAACTTCCTCGTCCAAGTTCAACCCCACAAACCAGCGAAACAGCATGCTGTAGTCGATCTCTTCCATCAGCAGCCGCTCACTGCGAATCGAGTACAGCATCTGCAGCAGCTGCGCCCGCAGCAGCTTCTCGGGAGGAATCGACGGTCGGCCACAGGCGGCGTACATAGCATCGAATCGGCGCGACAACTGGGTGAGTACCTCGTCCACCATGGCCCGGATTGCGCGCAGCGGATGATCCTTCCGTACCCGCGTCTCCGGCGACAAATAACTGAACATCTGGCTCTGCTGATGATCCACGCCTCGCATGCATTCGTCTTAACACAACCTGCTTGTGGAAGGGGAGTAGTTTTCAGGTGGTCCGGTGCGTTTGAGTTTTGGTACCCTTGCGCCCGACCTGCAATAATTCCTAACAGCGAATGATGTTCCCAGCCTGGAGGGCACCAATGAGAGTCCGCTTGATTACCACAGCATCGTTACTCCTAGCGTTTCTGGTGGTCTCTGGGAGAGCGCAAGAACCTCAGCGACAGCAGGAGTCAATGGATATATGGAAGGCAATGGAAATATCTCTAAAAGGTGCGGAA
>Ga0182024_10006597_pt1 | contig 25407 bp, 25 predicted proteins | sample P32metaG_FD_120480 | JGI IMG/M metagenome (GOLD analysis project Ga0182024, IMG submission 120480) | Permafrost microbial communities from Stordalen Mire, Sweden - P3-2 metaG (Illumina Assembly) | ecosystem: Environmental > Terrestrial > Soil > Wetlands > Permafrost | place: Sweden: Stordalen...
CAGCAGCCCGGTCAGAGCGAAGTGCCCGAGATGATTGGTCCCGAACTGACTCTCGAAGCCGTCCACAGTCAGCCGGCGTGGCGGGGCCATCACCCCGGCGTTATTGACCAGCAGATCGAGCGTCGCGAAATCAGCCGCAATTCCCGCACTGAACTCCCGCACCGACCCCAGATCAGCCAGGTCGAGCCGTCGGACCTCCGGATCACCCGGCACAGACGCCGCAGCCGCCTGTCCCTTCTCCACGTTCCGGCAGGCGATCACTACCCGGGCTCCCGCCCGAGCGAGCTCCCGCGCCGTCACCAGACCGAGGCCGCTGTTGGCGCCCGTGACCACGGCCAGCCGCCCGGACAGATCGGGAATGTCGGCCGCCGTCCAGTGCCCACCGGAAGCCACTACGCCGTCCTCCGCGTCACCGACTCACGATAGGCCGGCGAGCGGAACCGCAACACCGGGTCATCGGACAGCTCCACACCCGGCGTCACCCGCGTCGGGTCGAACACCAGCACGTCCCCACCCTGCTCACGCTCCTCATCCAGGCCACTCAGGACCAGATCCCCCACCTTCACCCGTTGACGCCCCTCCGGCCAGGCTCGGCTGGCGTCGTTCACCGGATCCACCGGCTCCGCGATCTGTACCTCGAGCGTGAACCTCACCGCGCCCTCAGCCAGCCGCGAGCGCAGTTCCTCCTGGAGATAATCGCGACCGCGCGACCGGGCGGTCCGCAAGCCCAGGTACGGCTCCTCGCCGCCGGACGGCACGAGCGTGTAGCGCACAAACCGCTCCCGCCCCTCGCCTTCGATCCACTTATAAGCGTGCTGAGCCCAGTACCGGAGCGCAGCGAAGCTCGTCGCCGGACGCAGGAAACCGAGCCCGCGCGCCAGGCCCGGAGCCAACCAGGGATACCGAGCAAGCAAGAGCGGCAGCTTCAAGGCTGCCGCGGGTCCCGCTCCCTGCGCCTCCAGCAACTCCCCGAACACCTCCGGCGTCCGGGTCACGAACAGCGGCGTCGAGACGCTCACCAGATCGGTCCGAGACCCGTCCGGGAGATAGAACTTCACCGCCAGGCCCCGGAGATCCGGGGCGAAATCGGGGCTGCGCGGATCCCCGGAGCCGTTGGAGAAACGGGCGGTAACCGGCACGGGCTCACCCTGGAGGTGGGCGGCGGTCGTCAACGCCTTCGCCTCCGGAGTGGCGGCGAAGGTCCCCGCGCAGAGGATCCCCTTGGCGTGCAGCGCGCGAAAGCCCGGATGGCGACCAAACGCCCGCCCAGCTGCGTCCACCGCTCCAGATGGGCTGACGCTCACCCCGAGACCACCTCAAACGTGATCCCGGCCGCCACCAGCCGGTCGATCAACGACTGCCCCATGGCCACCGCCGGCGTCAGCTGGCCGGACCGCTCGGGCAACGCATCGAAGGCCAGGCTCAGCGCCGACTCGGACAGCATCTTCGCGGTCTCTCCGTAGCCGGGGTCACCACCACGAACCTCCGTGATCACCCGCTGACCGCCACCGTCGCCGACCATCCGCACCTTGAACCAACCCCGCGAGCGCTGCTCCTCGGACGGACCTTCGCCCGCACTGCGCAACCCCAGCAGCATGCGGCGCGTCACGGGCACCTGGGACAGGGCGACCAGTGCACCCGCGCCGGCCGCCAGCCCGACGGCGTTCTGGAGGCGCTTGGCGACCAGATAGTGGCTGTAGGTGAAGTCCGGCCCGTAGCGCTCAAGCGCGGCCGCCGAGCGCAGCACGATCTGGGGGTCGATCGTCGGGGCGGGAACCACCCAGCCCCCGGCCAGCGGCTCGTTGTGCGGTTTGCCGGGCACACCGTGCACCTTCCGGCCCGAGGGTCTCCCCTCCTGACGGCGCCGCTCGCGGCCGGTCTGCATCCCGGAGCGAAGCCGCCCGAAGTTCTCGATCGCCGTCTGGTAGGTCCCGCCGGAGAACGTCCCGCCCGCCCGGACGAACCCCTGCATCCGGATCGGGACGCCCTCGGGCAGCCGCTGCACCGTATACAGCGCCCCGAGGTCGTAGGGGATCGAGTCAAACCCGCAGGCGTGCACGATCCGCGCGCCCGACTGCGCCGCCGTCTGGTGATGGCGCAACCACATCAGGTCGGCGAACTCGGGCTCGCCGGTCAGGTCCACGTAGTCGGTCCCAGCCGCCGCGCAGGCCGCGACCACCGGCTCGCCGTACCTGATGTAGGGACCGACGGTGGTGATCACCACCCGGGCCGATTCGGCCACCGAGCGCATCGACGCCTCGTCGGAGATGTCAGCCTGCAGCAAGGGCAGGTCCGCGAACCCGGACAGACGGTCCCGGACCGCCTCCAGTTTCGCCATGTTGCGCCCGGCCAGCGCCCACCGCAGTCCCTCGGGCCCGTGGGAGCCCAGGTATTCAGCGGTCAGCGCGCCGGTGAACCCGGTCGCCCCGAACAGCACGATGTCGTACGGCCGGTCCGCCTTGGCGAGGTCAGCCACCGGACCCCACCTCACGTGCGGACTCCAGAGCGGCATCGGCGGACACTCCCGCGCGGGCCGCCACCCAGCAGGACACCGGCGCCGCCACCCGCTCCGAGGAGTGCGCAGCCACTCCGGCCAGATCCAGCAGCGTCGACCACTCCTCGGCAGAAGGCGCTTCCACCTCCAGGCGGGCGGCGAAGGCGTCGATCCATTCGCGGGCATTCATGGCCCGCAGACTCTACCCAGCCTCCCCTGACATCATGCCGCGCGTCCCCACTCCTAAAGGAAAGGCAGCTTGTACATGGCACTCCTAGATGACAAGGTCGCAATCGTCACCGGATCCGCCCGCGGCATCGGGCGAGCCACCGCTGAGCTGCTGGCCGACAATGGAGCCAAGGTCCTGATCAACGATCTCGACCAGGACGTGGCCGCCCAGACCGCCGACGAGATCGCCGGTGACACGCTTGTCTTCGCCGGGGACCTGACCAAGCCCGACACGCCTGAGCAGCTGGTCCAGCGAGTGATCGAAGAATGGGGTCGCGTCGACATCCTGATCAACAACGCCGGATACACGATGGACGCGGTGATCCACAAGATGAGCGATGAGGCCTTCCAGCGGATGCTCGACATCCATACGGTCGTCCCCTTCCGCATGTGCCGAGCGGTGGCCCCTCACATGCGCGAGCCGGCCAAGAAGGAGCGCGAGGAGGGCCGCGAGGTGTTCCGCAAGATCGTCAACGTGTCCTCGGTCTCGGGCACGATGGGCAACGCCGGCCAGGCCAACTATTCCTCGGGCAAGTCTGGCGTCGTGGGGCTGACCAAGACCCTGGCCAAGGAGTGGGGCCAGTTCAAGATCAATGTCAACGCCGTCGCGTTCGGGTACATCGAGACGCGCCTTACCGCCTCCAAGGACGAATCCAACACAATGGAGATCGGCGGCGAGAAGGTGCAGCTGGGGATCCCGGACAACCTGCGCCAGATGGCCCCGATGTTGATCCCGCTGGGTCGCCCCGGCACTACCGAGGAGGCGGCCGGCGGCATCTTCCTGCTGTGTTCTCCCTGGTCGAACTACATCCACGGCCAGGTGCTCAACGTGACCGGCGGGCATTTCGGCGGGATGACCTCCTAGCCCACGGTGGCTCCGCCCGCCCCCAGGTACAGCGTGAACCGGTCGGTCTCGATCCGCTCATCCCCCGCCCCGAGCGGAATGAACGAATTCGGGTATTCCGCGACCTCGCGCAGCACCGCGGGGAGCCCAACCGGATTACAGTCCGCGCCGATGCCGATCCGTCCCGCCGATCCCGAGCGCGACGCCGCTGCCTGTGCCGCCATCTACGCCCCGTTTGTGGATGGATCGCCGGTCAGCTTCGAGGCGAGCCCCCCAGACGCTTCCGAGCTCGCCCGGCGCATCGAACGGCTCACGTCAAGCCACGCCTTCCTGGTGGCCGAGGACGAGCACGACGTGACGGGCTTTGCCTACGGTGGCACCCACCGCACACGCGCCGCCTACCGCTGGGCGACCGAGGTCAGCGTCTACATCCACGAGCGCGCGCGGCGCCGGGGCCTGGCCCGCGGGCTCTACGACGAGCTCCTGCCCCGGCTCGCCGAGCGCGGCTACACGACCGCCCTGGCCGGCATCGCACTGCCCAACCCGGCGAGCGTCGCCTTGCACGAGGCCTGCGGGTTCGACCTGGTCGGCGTCTACCGCCAGATCGGCTTCAAGGCCGGCGCCTGGCGCGACGTCGGCTGGTGGCAGAAGCGCCTGCAGCCGGGCGACGCCCCGCCCACCGAGTTGAACTAGTCCTCGTCGAGCAGCAACGCCAGCGTCGGGCAGGCGTCGGCGGCGCGACGCGCCAGTCCCAGCAGCTCCGGCGGAACCTCGGCGGTGTCGATGATCGGGTAGCCCCAGTCATCGAGCCGGATCAGCTCCGGGAGCAGCTCGGCGCACAGACCGTGCCCCTCGCACATGATCGGGTTGACGCGCAGGTGTGCAGTCTTGGTCTTCATCTCTTACTCATCGGGTTGTGGTGATTCGGGTGCCGGCACGGGCTTGTGGCTCCGTGCCGGCGGTTGCGGGGCTTCGCCCCTTCACATCGACCTCCATCCCACCTGAGGTCCGAGCGGCAGCCCGGCCGGCCGGCCCGGACACGGCCCGGCGCCGTGGGTCTGCAGGTCGAGGTGAAAGACGTGGAGCGCGCTCTCGACGAAGCGGATCACCCCGTTGGGGTGGTGGCAGGCGCCGCGGCCGCGCACTTCGGTGCACCAGCGGAGCAGGCGCTCGTACTCGCGGCCGTGCGCCACGCCGTCGGCCAGCGCGCCGAACGTGCCCGCGATCGCGGCCAGCCCGTGTACGCAGGGACCGCACTGCCCGGACGACTGGCCGGCCAGGTAATCGACGATCCGGGCGCTCTCGTGCAGCCCGCAGGCACTCTCGCCCAGCGCGATGATCACGCCGGCCCCCAGCGAGCAGCCCAGCGTGGCCAGCTCCTGGCGGGCCAGGCGCAGGTCCATGGCCGGGGCGCCCGGCATCCAGGTCCCGAAGTAGCCCCCCACCAGCAGCGCCTGGAGCGGCTCGGTCTCGCCGCCCGCGGCCCGGATCAGATCGGTCATCGGGGTGCCGAAGGCCATCTCGTAGACGCCCGGGTAGGCCACGGCGCCCGAGATCGTGACCAGCACCGAGCCGGGATCCGCCGCAGTCCCCAGCTCCCGATACCACTCCGCTCCATGACGGGCCACCAGCGCGATCTGGGCCAGCGTCTCGGGGTTCTGGACGAGCGTGGGACGGTTGCGGTAGCCGCGCTCGAACGGTCGCGGAGGCACGAACCTGGGCTTGGCGGGGCGCCCATTGAGGAATTGGATGACCGCGCTCTCCTCGCCGGTCACGTAGCCATCGGGTCCGATGCCCAGGCTGATCGGCATCTCCAGCGAGTCCCGTTGGTTGATCGCCTGCTGGAGGCCCTCCGCCGCTTCGACCGCGTTCTGGTCCAACTTGACGATCACTTCGCCGGCCCCCACGGCCTTGGCCGCCAGGAGCGCTCCGTCGAGCACCAGATGCGGAAGGCGAGCCAGCAGCAGATGGTCCTTGAGGCTGGCCGGCTCGGTCTCCGATCCATTGACCACCACACAGGACATCCTCCGGCGGGAGGCCACCGCGCGCAGCTTGATCGCGGTGGGAAAGTCGGCGCCCCCGCGTCCGCGCAGGCCGCTGCGCTCGACCATGTCGATCAGCCGCTCGGGTTGCACCTCTGGAAGCGGCCCGTGCAGCAGCTCGTGGCCGGCCAGGTCCATCGGGCCATGGCTGTCCTCGAGACCCTGGAGCACTCGAGGCAGCGAGCTGGGCGGCGAAGCTGGCGTCCCGGTGGCGCTCATCCCGCCCTCTTGGCGTGCACGACGCCGGACACGGTCCGGGTCTGCTCGTCGATATGCAGGTCGACCAGGAGGTCGACGGGCTGGTGGTCACCGGTCACAAGGGCGGCCACCTGGGTTCCGTTCAGCTCGGTCACCCGGCCGACCAGCGCAGCGGGCAGGCCGGTGGGAGCCAGATCGACCTGGGAGCCCGACAGCGACAGTCCACCGCCGCCCACCGGCTGGCCGCCCAGGCGGATCCGCAGGGAACCACTCGTTGCACCGGTGAGGTGCAGCTCGATGTCGAGGATCGCCCCACCAGATGCTTGCTGCTGGGAGATCGTCCCGGCCAGGCGCGAGGTAAACGGAAGCTTCAGTTGCGCGGTCGAGGTGGCGCTCGACGCCGGAGTCGTGGTGCTTGCCGCGCTGGCCGGCCGATGCACGTAGCTCGCCAGAAGGTGGCGCGGGGTTCCGGCGGTGATCGCCCAGTTCGAGTTCAGCGGCCCGACGAACGTGAACAGCAGCAGCCCTAAGGGAGTCAGGGTCGCGGCGGCCACGCCCAGGGCTCGCTGGGACTCGGTCAGTTTGTCGGCCCGGCGCACGCGGGCGATGATCGCCCAGGCCACGACGCCCACGCACAGGAAGGTCACCGCCAGCGTCCACAGCTGACGGCTGTCTGAGCCGGTGCCCAGCCCGTGCAGCACGGCGATCGGCCAGCAGGCGTAGGCCAGCCAGTGGACCGCCCGCCAGGCCCCGTAGCCGAGCCGCCGCCTGACTAGGCTGGTGATCACCAGGGCGAGCATCAGGTCGAAGGCCAGCGCTCCCAGCCCCAGCCACAGTGGCCGGTAGGGCGAGTTGAACGGGATCACGCCGTCCACCAGGGTGATGGGGGCAAATCCGTCGGCCACGCTGAAGATCACGTGAAGTGCGATCAGCACGATCGCCAGCAACGACAGGTCGCGGTGCAGCGAGTCGACGGCGAATCGCGGCCACCCGGGGCTGGGCACGAGCCGCATCGGGCCGATCACGCCGAGCACCACGACCGCCGTCAGAAGCAGCAGCGAGACGATCCCGGTGGCGCGAGTCAGGTACCAGTACGCCGTCGGGCTGAGCGTGGCCGCTGAGACGATCACGCCGCCACCCGCGGCGCAGCGATCGGCAGCTCCTCGCCATCCGCGGGCCACCCGGCCAGGTGCCGGACCCTGCCATCCCGCGCGACCAGCCGGCTCGGGAGCCGCAGCGACTCCAGCCACTGCACCGCGCGCTCACCCCGGACGATGGCGGCAGTGCTGGCGATATTGGCGTCCAGGCAGCTGGCTGCGGCCACGCTGGCGGTGCGGAAGTGCACCTGGGCCGGTGCCCCAGTGGCTGGGTCGATCACGTGATGGACGTTCCGCTCCCCGCGCCGTAGCTTCCTGACGGTGGTGCTGGAGGAGGCCAGCCCGCCGGTGGTCACCGAGATCCATTGGCCGGGAACGCCGGCGTCAGAGCGATGATCATCGGTCACGCGTACGCGCCATCCACCCTCCGGCGCTGGCCCGGCGATGGCCAGATCGCCGCTCAGGCTGACCAGCACACCGGCTCCGGCGACCTCGTGGGCGGCGGCAGCTGCCTGATCGGCGGCCAGCGCCTTGGCGGTGGCGCCCAGATCCACCCGGACGCCGCGCCCCAGGCGGGCGGTGCCTGACTGCTCGTCCAGCTGAATCGTCTGATAGCCGGGCACCGCGTGCAGCTCAAATTTCGGTGTCCCGCCCGCGCCCGGGCCACCGGTGAAGCCGAGCGCCACCAGGGCCTGGCCGACGGTCGGATCGACGTCCCCGCCGGTCACCTCGGCTGCCCTGATCCCGGCCTGCAGATGCTCCAGCAGCAGCAGGCTGACCTTGATCTCCGTGCCGGCGGCTCGGTTGAGGGCAGCCAGCTCGGAGTCCTCACGAAAACTGGAGCAGGCCTCGTCGACCAGCGCTACGACTTCGCGGACTGCGCTCAGCGCGCCATTCAGGGCGGCGGCGTCGGTGACCGCCACCACGGCGCGGCCTTCCCAGAGCGGGAACTCGGCACTGACCGGGCCGTCGGGCACGGTTGGGAGGCTCAGGACCCGCCGGACGTGACCGGCGGGCCGCTCGGCGCCGGAGCGGGGGCGGCTGGGGCGGGGGCGGACGTGGCGGGCGCCGGCGCGGACTGGTTCGAGCCGGAGGAAGAGCCAGCTGAGGAACCCGACGAGCCGCCGATGCCCAGCGCAGCGGGACCGGCCGGCGCCGGCATGGCCGGCTGGTCCGAGTGCACGCTGCTCGTCGTACCGGTCTGTTCGGGAGTGGCGGCCCGTGCGCTGGACAGCGAGTGACCGGGCGCCAGCGCGTAGACCAGCGCGGCAAAACCGGCCGACAGTCCAACTGCCGCAGTGATCACCCAGCGGCGGGCACTGCCGATCCGCGCCATGGCAGCGTCTCGCCGCTCAGCGGCGTGCGTGCGGGCATCCGCCCTGGGCCGGGGACTGCCCGGCTCGTTTCCTGAATCACTCAGATACCGATTTGCCATGGGATAAGTCTCCGACGACCTCATCACAGATCGCTAAGAGGACTGTGAGAGTTCGCATTAGGTCCAGGGAGGTTTGGACGCTGATCGTCCAGATGCCGAATTCTCTGCCACCCGCTTATCACATGGGCCGATCGAGGGTATGCTTCCCGTTGGACCGTTTATGGGGGCGATGGAGTTCTCAGCGGAAATCCAAGGGTGAAGGCTGGATTTTGGGGGATGGAAGTCACGGATGGCTAGGGAAGGCTCGACTACCGGCGAGGGCAGCTCCGCTCCCTCCGGCATCCCAGAACGGGCTGGCTTGACCGCGCACCCCGGGGCATGGCTGCCGCGCACATCTTCCCCCGTCTCCTCCCACCTGCTCCTGGTGGAGCACGATCGTGCCGCGGTGGTGCTGATCGCCGAAATGGTCCGGGAGGCCTGGCCTGGGCCGATCACCTTCACCCACACGGAGCGGATCGACGACATCAGTCAGCAACTGCTGTCCGGGCCGGTGACCGCCGTGCTGCTGGGCGCCGAGGAGGACATCGTCGCGCTCGATCACGTGCGCAGCCTGGCTCCCGGGGTGCCGGTGCTGGTCCTGGCGCGCCAATACTCCGACGAGTCCGCCCTGCTCGCCCTCCGGGCCGGAGCGCAGGATTACGTGTCCCGGGCCGATCTGACCCCGGAGGATCTGAGAAGGCGCCTGCAGCACGCGATCGAGCGCAAGGGGGCCGAGCTCCAGCTGGCCAACCGGGCGCTCGCGGACCCGCTCACCGGGCTCCCCAACCGGACGCTGTTCATGGACCGCCTCAGCGTCGCCCTGGACAGGCTGCAGCGGAGCGGGCTGATGATCGCCGTGCTGTTCCTCGACGTGGACAAGTTCAAGCTGATCAACGACTCGCTCGGCCACACCGTCGGCGACCAGGTGCTGATCGCACTGGCCACCAGGCTGCGCTCCGTCCTGCGTCCCATGGACACCGTGGCCCGGTTCGGCGGCGACGAGTTCATCTTCCTGTTCGAGGGCCTGACCGGCACGGCTGAGGCGGTGACGATCGCCGAGCGCGTGCGCGAGGTGGCGAATCAGCCCATCAACATCGGGGGCCGGAGCGAGCCGCTGTCGGTCAGTATCGGGGTAGCCACCGCAGTCGATGCGGAGGCTTCACCCGAAGAGCTGATCCACCTGGCCGACGGCGCCATGTATCACGCCAAGGCGCGCGGGGGTGGCGGGGCCACGATGGCCGAGGACGTGCCATCGGACTCGGAGACTGGCGTCGGTGCAGCCGTCGAGGGGGAGGAGGAGCTGCGGCTGGCCATCGAGCGCGGGCAACTGCGGGTCGTCTACCAGCCCGTGTTCAAGTTCGACAGCGACTGCGAGGTCAGCGGCTTTGAAGCGCTGGTCCGCTGGGAGCACCCGGAGCGTGGCCTGGTGGAGCCCGGCGAGTTCCTGCCCCTGGCCGAGCAGCTGGGGCTGATCCCGACCATCGATCAGTTCGTCCTCGAGCAGACCCTGTCGCTGCTCGTGCGACTGCTTCCGGCCCGGGCCGGGCTGACCGCGTCCGTAAACCTAGGCCACAACCAGCTGGGCGACGAGGACCTGGTCGCCGCCGTGACCGCCTTGGACGCCGCAGGGGTGGGCCCCGACCGGCTGTACGTCGAGATTCCCGAGCGCGTGCTCTCCGATCACCCCGACGCGGTGATCCGGGCCGCGGAGGTGTTCCGGGCCGCCGGCGTCCGCGTCATCCTGGATGACTACGGCACCGGCTCCGTCCCGCTCGACGACCTGCGCCGTCTGCAAGCCGATGTGCTCAAGATCGATCAGAGCATCGTCGGCGAGCTGAGCGCCGACCAGGACGGCGGGGTGGTGGGAGCGGTCGTCGATCTCGGGCACGCGCTCGGCATGAGCGTGGTGGCCGAGGGTGTGGAGACCGACGAGCAACTGGTGGAGCTAAAGACGCTCGGCTGCGACGCCGCCCAGGGGTATCTGCTGTGCCGGCCGATGCGCGCTGATCAGCTCGAGGAGCTGATCATGCACGCGGGCTGACCGCGCCCGCCCGCCGGTCCGCCCTCGCCGGTCCGCCCTCGCCGGTCCGCCCTCGCCGGTCCGCCCTCGCCGGTCCGCCCTCGCCGGTCCGCCCTCGCCGGTCCGCCCTCGCCGCTCCGGGGCCGAGGGGACGACGTGATGACATTTATTGGCCCAGGGGCCGAATAAATGTCATCACGTCAGCGCCCCCCGCGCCGGCAGCCCTCACCCTCCCGCCACATCCCGGCGCAGGAAGATCAGGAACGCGGCGACCAGCGCCGGCACGGCGTACAGGGCACAGACCCAGACCGCCTGGATGATCGGTGACCAGTCGATCGGCGTGCGCAGCAGTCCCTGCCACGCGTTGAACTGGGTCGAGAGCAGGTAGGGCTGGGTCCCCTGAAGGCCGGGGAGGACGCCAATCAGCTGGATCAGCAGCGAGATCATCAGCGTGCCGACAACAGCGGCCGCGCTGTTGCGCGTCAGCGCGGACAGCAGCAGCCCGATGCACACGATCGCCGCGATCGGGATCAGGTAGACGAGCAGGCTCACGTACACCAGCTCAAGCGCCTTGGGCGCCGAGACCACCGTCCCGGACAGGCTCTGGAGCGAATTGAAGCCCGACTCGAGGCTCCCGGCGATCACCGCCACCGTGCCGTCGAGCAGGATCGCCACCACCGCGTAGGTCGCCGCCACGAGTGCCTTGCCGATGAACAGCTGTTGTCGCTCCAGCGACCTGGTGAGGACCGTCTTGAGCGTCCCGTTGTGGTCCTCGGAGGCGAAGATGTCACCGGCCACCAGGGCGACGATCAGCGGGAACATCCAGATCGCCCCGAACAGCAGGATCACCAGCGGCACGGCCAGACCGGTCCGGGATAGGTAGTCGGAGAAGGCGAAGCCCCCGTGGTGGTGCCCGCCACGGAAGTGGATGGCCAGCGCGAACAGGATCGGCACGAGCACCGCGGCGCCCAGCCCGAGATAGGTGCGCTTCTGGTAGCGGAGCTTGGTCAGCTCCCAGCGATACACGGTGGCGATGCCGGGACGCCGGCCAATGACCGGTACGCTCGGCGCCGCGGCCGGCGGGGCCGCGGTGGTGGCGCTCATCCCGCCACCTCAGCCGGCTCGTCGTGAGGCGCCTCCACAGCGGTCTCCTCGCCCTCGGTCAGAGAGAAGAACAGGTCCTCCAGGGTCACGGTCATCGGCGCCAGCTCATGGATCAGCACGCCCGCCTCGATCAGCGCCCGGGACAGCTCGCCGACGCTGGCCTCGTCGGCGCTGAAGGCCAGCTTGCCGTGATCGGTGCGGACCTCCCCGATCCCCGGCTGGGCCGCGCACACCAGCCGCGCCTGCTCGTCGTCGCTGCTGGCCAGGCGGTACATGGTGCCCGCCCCGCGAGCCAGCGCCGCGATAGTGCCCTCGTAGACGATCCGCCCGCTGCGCACGATCGCCACGCGGTTGCAGAGCTCCTCCACCTCGCCAAGCAGATGGCTGGACAGGAGCACGGTCATGCCCTCGCCAGCCAGGCGATGGATCAGCAGCCGCATGTCGCGCATGCCCGCTGGATCAAGGCCCGTGGCCGGCTCGTCCAGGAGCAGGAGCTGCGGGTCGCGTAGCAGCGCCGCGGCAATCCCCAGGCGCTGGCGCATGCCGTGGGAGTAGCCGCCGACGCGATCTGAGGCCCGTCCGGTCAGCTCGACCAGGCCAAGCGCGCGATCGATCCGCTCGGCGGCGCCGCCGCCGTCATAGGCGGCCAGCAGCTGCAGGTTGCGCAGGCCGCTCATGTACGGGTAGAAGGTGGGCGCCTCGACGAACCCGGCCACCCCCTGCAGCGCCTCGACGGACTCCTGAGGGTCGCGCCCGAACAGCCGGACGCTGCCCTCCGTCGGCCGGATCAGGCCGAGCATCATCCGCAGCGAGGTGGTCTTGCCGGCGCCGTTGGGACCCAGATAGCCGTAGACGTCGCCAGCGTTGACAGTCAGATCGACCCCAGCCACGGCGGTCAGCTCGCCGTATCGCTTGACCAGGCCGCGGACCTCGACGGGGGGCGGAGTCACGTCGCTGGGCGCAGCTGACACTCAGAGTCCGCGGGCCGCGCGATCCGCGGTCGTGGCGGTGACCGATCCGATCAGCACGTAGCTGACGCCCTGGCGCGTGAACTGGAGAACCGTGCCCAGCGGAGTGGGCAGCTGCTGTGCCGTGGCTCCATCGATGCTCGCGGTCGGCAGCATCAGCCCGGGGCCATTCTCAGAACTCGAGCTGGGTAGCATCGAGCCACCCGCCGAGGCCGGGCGCTCGATCACGATGATGCCGCCGAGGCCCTTGCCGTAGAACAGCATTGCGCCGTGATGGCCTGCGCCGCCGATCAGCGACACCGAGTGGCGAGACCGGCCCGCCAGGCTCGCGGGCGCCGCCAACGTGAAGCTCACGTGCTTGCGCACCGCCGCCACGCCGGTGATCTCCTTGGTCCCGGCGTGCTTGTCGCTTTTGCTCCTCGACGAGCCCGAAGCGCTGGCCGTCTTGGGCAGCGTCAGGTTGACGACCTTGGTGCCACTGGGCGGCCTGATCTCGAAGTCGGAGACAGGCACCCGGGCGTAGGAGATTCCGGTCGCCTTCAGCTCCAAAACGGGAGTCGAGTTCCCCTTGGCGTACACGGCGAAGTCGAGCGGCACGCCGTGGGTGGCGTCCCAGGCCAGCTTGAGGTCGCCGATCAGACCGCCGCCGGACTTCGGGGACACGGCGACCCGGTAGGCCGGCCGGCCGCCCACATCGGTTGGGGTGGCACCCGAGATCCCCAGGTGCGCCGCCACGCGCTTGAGGGCCTTCTGGATCTGAGCGATTGTGGGCACCGAGTCGGCCTGGCTCTTGGCCGAGCTCGCCCTGGCCGTCTTGGCGCTGGAGGCGGGCAGCTTGCCCCGGTAGACGACGTTCATCGCCGGGTCATAGATCGAGAACGAGCCGTGGTTTACCACCACCTGGGCGTCGCCGTTGTCTGACTGAAGCTCGAGGCGGATCCTGCCGTCACCCACCCACAAACGGCCCGGAGCCCCGGTCAGCAGCGGATCGCTGCCCTGGATGTCGTTCGAGCTGACGAGGTTGTCGGTGAAGGTGATGTTTGCGCTCAGCCCCTTGACGGACTTCGCGCTCAGCGTTTTGTGGATCGCCGAGGCCAGGGAGCGTTTCTTGGGCACGGGGCCGTTGCCGGCAGCCGCCACGGCGATTGCGCTGCCCGCTACGGCGACGATGATCAGCCCGGCCAGCCCGGCGAGTAGACGGCGGGTGGAGACTGTGCGCAGAAACCTCATCGGGGATCCACCTTCCTTTGGACTACCCCAAGGTATAGCGGGCCGAATGACTGGACCCGAAGACCGGTGAGAGTTTGCTAATCCGCCGGCGCGTGAGTCCGCTGGTCGGGCAGCTCCGAGGCATGCCGCTGGCGCAGCTCGCGCTTGAGCACCTTGCCCGACGGATTGCGCGGCAGCTCGTCCAGGAACACCACGTCACGCGGGACCTTGAAGCGGGCCAGATTCCGCTTGACGAACTCCCGGAGCTCGGCGGCGGCCAGCTCCTCGCCCTCGCGCAGGACGACGAACGCGGCCAGCCGCTTGCCGAATTCGGCGTCGTCCACGCCGATCACCGCGGCCTCCTCGACGGCGGGATGGGTGACCAGCAGCTCCTCCACCTCTCCCGGGAACAGGTTCTCGCCCCCGGAGACGATCATGTCGTCGTCGCGACCATCCACGAACAGCCGGCCGCCGGCGTCGAAGTGCCCGACGTCACCGGTGCTCATCAGCCCGTCGATCACCTGCTTGCCGCCGCCGCCCGTATACCCCTCGAACTGGAAGCTGTTGCCGACGAAGATCCGCCCCACCCTGTCCGGGCCTTCGACGCGCCGGCCCTGCTCGTCGTACAGGCGCACCACGGCCCCGAACGGCACCCGCCCGGCACAGCCGGGCGCCGCCCGCAGGTCCTCGGGCGTGGCGAACGTGGCGTAGGCCACCTCGGTGGTCCCGTAGAAGTTGTAGAGCTTCTCGCCGATCGTGGCCTGAGCCCGCCGCACCAGCTCGGCCTCCAGCTGGGAGCCGGAAACGAACACCAGCCGCAGCGAACTCGTGTCAAACCGGTTCGGCTCCCCCTCCAGGAGCGAGACGATCCGCCGCAGCATCACCGGGACGACCACCAGCGCGCTGGGACGATGGCGGTTGATCGCCTCCAGCACCCGCTCGGGCTTGAAGCGGCGCTCGGTGAGGATCGTGCAGCCCAGCGAGACCGACAGGACCATCTGCGTGTAGCCGACGCCGTGGAACATCGGCGGCGCCACATACGTCGACTCCGCGGCCCGGTAGGGCACCTTGGAGAGCAGCGCGCCCACCGGCGCGATCGAACGGCTCGAGCTCCGGGGCGCCCCCTTGGGAGTTCCGGTGGTGCCGCTGGTCAGCAGCACGACCCGGGAGTGCCGAGCCGGCGGCCGGGGGGTGCGGCCGGCGCCGAGGGCGATCAGATCCTCCAGCCGCTCGGGCCCGGCGAGGGCCCTGTCGCTCCAGGCCTGCAACCTGCCCCGCGACACCTGGATCTCGCCGACCAGGCCCTCGTACTCCTCGTCGTGGACGAGCAGCGTCACGCCCTCGCGGGCGCAGGCATCGCGCAGCTGCGGGCCGCCGAAATCAGTGTTCAGGTAGAGCGCGCGGGCGCCGAGCTTGGCCGCCGCGAAGGTGATGTCGAGAAAGCCGCGGTGGTTGCGGCACAGGATGCCGATGCAGTCCTCTTCGCCGGCGCCACGGTCACGCAGCACGCAGGCCAGCGCATCCGAGCGCTGGTTGAGCTCCCGGAAGCTGAGCGTGCCCAGCTCGTCGATCAGCCCGGGTCGATCGCCGTAGCGCGAGGCGGCGATCGGCGCCGCCGCCCCCAGCTGGCCCAGCTCATTCAGGTAGCGCAGCCCCTGCAGGGTCTGGCGGGGCGGTCCTCCGCCGAGCATCCCGGCGCGGTGCAGAACGACCGCCGCCCTGGCCTCGATCAGGCCACGACGCGCCAGCTCCAGGGCCTTTTGCACTGCCTCTCCCGCAGGCGACATGGCGCCGGAGCGTAGCGGCGCTTTAGCTCTCCCGGGCTGCCGTGGAGGCTCTGCGATCATCGGCCCGTGGCCACGACCACCGAGCGCCCCATCGGCACACCCGCCCCTGCGCAGCCTCGACTGCCCCCCGGCCCCCGCCTGCCCCGCGTGGTCCAGACACTGGGGTTCATCCTCGGCGGGCCTCGGTACCTCGAGTTCTGCCGCCGCCGCTACGGCAACGCGGTGACGATGAGCACCCTGTTTGACCGTGGCTTCGTGATGGTCTTCGACCCCGCGCTGGTCAAGCAGCTGTTCCAGGGCTCCGGCGAGCAGCTCCACGCCGGCGAGGCCAACGCCCTACTCGGCCCGATCGTCGGCGAGCGCTCGGTGCTGCTGCTGGACGGCCGCCAGCACCTGCGCCACCGCCGCCTGCTCCTGCCTCCCTTCCACGGCCCGCGAATGCAGGTCTACGAGGAGGTGATCCGCCGGGCGGCCGATGCCGAGATCGACCGCTGGCCGGTCGGGTCCCCGTTCCCCCTGCTCCCCAGCATGCAGTCGCTCACCCTGCACGTGATCCTCCAGGCCGTGTTCGGCTACGAGCCCGGACCGACCGAGGCGGAGCTGGCCCAGCAGCTGCGGGGGTTCATCGACCCGCTCAGCCAGCCTCGCAACCTGATCCGCATGGCCCGGATGCTGGCCCGCCGCGGCACTCAGAACGAGAGCTTCCAGCGCCGCCGCCAGGCCGTGGACGAGATCCTCCTGGCCGAGATCGAGCGCCGCCGGCAGCTGCCCGAACAGGACTTGACCAAGCGCGACGACGTCTTCTCTGCCCTGCTGCTGGCCGAGGACGAAGCCGGACAGCGGCTGACCGACGGCGGGGTGCGCGACGAGCTGATGACCCTGCTGTTGGCGGGGCACGAGACGACGGCCACCGGCCTGGCCTGGGCCATTGATCTGCTGATGCATCACGACCAGATCCGGGAACGGGCCCGGCAGCTGGACCCGGCCTACCTCGACGCCGTGGCCAAGGAATCGCTGCGGCTGCGCCCCGTGATCCCGGGCGTCGGACGGGTGGTCCGCGGCGAGCCGTTCCCGCTCGGCCAGTGGCTGATCCCACCCGGATACGAGATCAACCCGTCGATCCGGATGATCCACGCCCGTTCCGATCTGTACCCCGAGCCCCGGGCCTTCCGCCCCGAGCGCTTCCTGGCCGACGACGCTCCCGACACCTACACGTGGCTGCCGTTCGGCGGAGGCACCCGCCGCTGCCTGGGCGCCAGCTTCGCGCTGATGGAGATGCGGGTGATCCTGGCCCGGGTGCTGGAGCGCACCGACCTGGAGCCCGCCTCGGCCGAGCTCGATCGTCCCGAGCTCCGCGTGATCACGCTCGCCCCTCGTAACGGGGTGCAGGCGATCCTCCCCCGCCCGCCCCGCCCGTAGCATTCCGCGGGTGCTGCTCTACAACAACGCCCTATCGGGCAACTGTTACAAGGTCCGCTTGCTGTGCGCCCAGCTCGGCCTGCCGCTGGAACTGCGCGAGCTCGACGTCCTCGACCGCTCCAACCGCCCGGAGGTCATCGGGAACCTGAATCCGGCCCTCCGGGTCCCGGTACTGGTCCTCGATGACGGGCGCCCACTGGTGGAGTCGAACGCGATCATCGGCTTCCTGGCCGAGGGAACGCCGTATGCCTCCGATGATCCGTACGACCGGGCGCGGATCCTGGGCTGGCAGTTCTTCGAGCAGTACGAGATCGAGCCCAACATCGCCGTGGCCCGGTTCTTCAAGGAATTCGGAGTCCGGGCCAGCGACGAGCTCCTGCGGCTCAAAAAAGCCGGCGGGAAGAAAGCCCTAGAAGCGCTCGAGCGCGGGCTGGCCGATCGGCAATGGCTCGTGGGCGGCCTGTACTCGATCGCCGACATCAGCCTCTACGCCTACACGCACGTGGCGGAAGAGGGCGGCTTCGACCTCGAGCCGTACCCGGCCATCCGGGCCTGGGTCGCTCGGGTGGCCGAGCAACCGGGGCACGTCCCGATCACCGCGTGAAGCGGCCGTCATCCCCCTCAGCTTCCGGGCCGGAACCGCTTGGGCAGCGGCACGGGCGAGAGCTTCTGCGCCGCCGCCGCCGCAAACAGCTTGGGCTCTGCCTTGGCGATCAGCTGCTCCAGCTCCTCGCGCTCTCGCGGAGCCAGGTTCTGACCGGGGCGGCCTCGAGCCTCGCGGATCAGCACCACCAGCCGCCGGCGCTCACGAGGCTCCAGCCGCTCGATGTGATCCCGGGCCAGGACCGCCACCTCGCCCAGCACCAAGAGCCGGAAGACCGGGATGCGCCGCAGCCCGGGCAGCCGTTCGGCGGCGCGACCGAGGCTCCGGCTGAGGCGAGAGGCGGGCATGCTCAGAGTCTAAGACGGGCGATCAGAGTCCAGGACGGGGTAATCACGGGTCCCGGTGGCCCTCCGGCGCGTCAGGCCGCGGCGGACAGCGACTCGCCCACCAACCCCACGCCGCAGGCGAGACCCGGACGGGTCCACAACGCGTCGCCACCCAGCGGATGGCGCTCGGCCCGCCCTTCGGCGACCAGTCCCAGCAGCGCCGCCTCGGCCGCACCACGGTCAGGACGGTCGTTGCCCGAGGCCAGCAGCGCGGCCACCTCCTGGGTGGCCAGCCCGAAGTCGAAGTACTCCAAGAGCTCGGCGGGATCCTCGGGTGCCCCACGGCGCTCGAGCCGAGGGTTCAGGTTGGCGATCAGCACGTCGTAAGCCTCCACCGGCTGGAAGCCACCGGCCTCCAGGCGGCGCCCCTCGCCGTTCTGGAAGATCACCGACGGCGCCGTGTAGCGAACCGCTCCGTCGCTGTTGGCCGCCTTGCCCTGGAAGTCGGTGGGCGAGCCGGCCGCCGTCCGGGTCAGCGCCTTGTCGCGCTCGTAGGCCTCCAGGATCTCCGGCGCATCGATCAGCGACACGATCTGCTCGGCATCGACGCCGGGGACCCCACTCAGCACGGCGCGGACCTCGTCGTCATCGTCGAAGCGCAGTTGCGTGTTGAAGTTGGCCAGCTGCAGGGCTCGGAACACCCGCCACTCGCTACCCGGCCACTGCTGGCGCGCCGCGATCACCGCCCGGCAGGCCCGAGAGGAGGGGCTCAGGCCGGGCTTGACCGCTCCGGCAAACGGCATCCCGTACAGCTCGCGGAAGCGCAGCTGACCGAGCGCCTGGCGGACCGGCGTATAGCCATGGGCCAGATAGCGGGAGACGTCCTCGCTCAGCCCGACCAGCACCAGGTTCCAGTCAAGCTGGTCGCCGTAGCGCCACTCGATTACACGCAGCGCCGGGTTCTCGGAGTACCCCCATGGGCACGCCGGATCATTGAACAGGGTTACTGAGAGCGAACCGTTGATGCCTCAATTATATGCACCAGCTCCGTTGCGTGCCCACACGAAGCCCGTGTAATGAGCGGTGGGGCTGATCCGGTCCGAGCTCAAGATCTCAACTCCCCCACCCCCAGCCGCGCCGCCAGCCGCTCCAGCAACTCCACCTGGCCCGGGTTCAGCCGGCGCCGAGCCTCCGCAAGCCCGAACCACTCCGCCCGGTCGATCTCCGGAACCTCGATCCGGCGCCCCGATCGCGGTGGCCACTCCAGCTCGAAAGTGTTGCTGTGGGCTGCGCCGGCGTCCAGGTCCCCCGGCACCGCCCAGGCCCGGACCCGCTTGCCTGACTTCAGCCGCACCTCGCCCAGCTCCTCCGCCGTCCCCGAGGGCGGCGGGCTGCCCAGCTCCTCGGCGAACTCACGCCGCGCCGCGTTCAGCGGATCCTCACCCGGTTCGTACTCCCCCTTGGGGATCGACCAGGCGCCCTCGTCACGCCGGGCCCAGAGCGGTCCGCCCGGGTGCACCAGCAGCACCTCCACCTGACCATCCCGCAGGCGATAAACCAGGATCCCGGCGCTGCGTGCGGGCACGTGTCAATCCTACGTTGCCGCTCTTATCCAGTTCTTCTCGAACGCTGAACTTGCTCATCGCCGACGGTGGTCTTCTATCGCCCATGGCTACATCGACCCCCGCTCCCCACACCACAGCCGACCCGTGCGTCGAGACCGCCCCCCTCGACGTCGCGACGCCCACCGTCCACGACTCCATCGCCTCCCTCGACCACCGCTCCCGCAACAACGCCATTGCACCCAGTCAGGCCGCCCCCGGCCACTACCTCACGCTCGAGAGCGGTGAGGGCGACTCGGTCCTGATCCCGGTTGAGGACCGGGTCACCCACATCGGACGGGCCGCCACCGCCGACCTGCGCTTCGAGGACCCGCGCGTGTCGAGACGGCACGCGATCCTCGTCCGCTACGGCCGCCACGTGCGCGTGCTCGATGACCGCAGCTCGGAGGGCACGTTCGTCAACGGCGCCCGAGTCGTGGCCACCGACCTGACCGACGGCGATGTGGTGCGGCTGGGTCCGGTCACCTTCACGTATACGATCGTCCGCTGACCCCCGACCGCTCAGGACTCGACGACCGGCTGGGCGACCCCGTCGCGCGCCACCAGCGCGGCGTACAGCCCGCCCCGCTCCAAGAGCTCCTCGTGGGTGCCGCGTTCGGCGATCTCGCCTTGGTCGAGCACGACGATCTGATCCGCGTCGCGCACCGTCGAGAGACGGTGGGCGATCGTGAGAGTCGTGCGCCCCTCGGCCAGCCGCTCGAGCTCGGCCTGCACGGCCGCCTCGGTCTGCGTGTCCAGCGAGCTGGTGGCCTCGTCGAGCACCAGCACCGGCGGGTTGCGCAGCACCGTGCGGGCGATCGCCATGCGCTGCTTCTCGCCGCCTGAGAACCGGTAGCCCCGCTCCCCCACCACCGTGTCGTAGCCGTCGGGCAGCGAAGCGATGAGGTCGTGGATCCGAGCCGTCCGCGCCGCCGCCTCAATCTCCTTATCCGTGGCCTGGGGCCTGGCAAAGCGCAGGTTCTCTCGCACGCTGGAATGGAACAGGTAGGTCTCCTGCGAGACGACCCCGACGGTGGCGGCCAGCGAGTCGAGGCTGGCCTCCCGGATGTCCACGCCGTCGATCGTGATCCGCCCCTGCTGGGGCTCGTACAGCCGGGCCACCAGGTAGCCGAGCGTCGTCTTGCCGGCGCCCGTCTCCCCGACGATCGCCGTGCGTGTGCCGGGCGCGACGACCACGTTGACGTTGTGCACCGTCCACCGGCCTTCGCCGTCTGAGCCGTATCTGAACGAGACGTTCTCCAGCCGCACTTCCCCGACGATGTTCTCCGGGTGCAGTTCGATCGGGTTCTCGGCCTCGACGATGTCAATCGGCAGGTCCATGTACTCAAAGATCCGGTCGAACAGGGCCAGCGACGCCTCCATGTCGGCGCCCACCCCGAGCAGCGACTGGATCGGGAACAGCAGCCGGGTCTGCAGCGTGGTGAACGCCACGACCGTCCCGATCGTGATCGTGTTGGCCACGAAGGTCTGGCCGGCCAGCCAGTAGATGACCGCCGGCTGGGCGGCGAACACGAACTGGATCGTGGCCATCATCCAGCGCCCGGCCAGCCGCGAGCGCACTTCGAGATCGGCGATGCCCTTCGACTCCCCGGTGAACCGCCCGGCCAGGTCCTCCCCCCGGCCCATCGTCTTGCCCAGCATGATCCCCGACACCGACAGCGACTCGGCCACCAGCGCGCTCAGGTCGGCCAGGCGGCGCTGCTGCTCGGTGGTGATCCGCCGGCGGACCTTGCCCACCTTGCGGGTCATCCACACCGAGGGGGGCACGAACACCAGCGAGATCAGCGCCAGGCGCAGGTCCAGAATGCACATCGCCACGAGCGCCGCCACCACCGTGGTGGCGTTCTGCGCGATCGTCGTGGCGGTGTTCGTGATCACGTTGTCGAGGCCGCCGATGTCGTTGGCGATCCGTGACTGAACCTCGCCCGTCCGAGTCCGGGTGAAGAAGGCCAGCGACATCCGCTGCAGGCGGTCGTAGACGGCCGCGCGCAGGTCGTGCATCACCCGCTGGCCGACCTGGTTTGAGATGTAGGTCTGCCAGACGTTGGTGGCGTTGGAGAAGATCGCCACGGCGATCATCCCCAGCACGTCCTCAGTCAGCAGCGTGCCCTGGTGCTTGAAGATCCCGTCGTCCAGCGCGTCGCGGAGCAGGAACGGGTTGAGCATGCTGACCCCGGCCGAGACGACGATCATCGCCAGCACGATCGTCAGCCGAGCCCGGTAGGGCCTGAACAGAGACAGGATTCGCCGGCCCTCGCGCCGGCGGTTGGGATCCATCAGCTCGGGCGGCTTGCGGTCGGGCTGGCGCATCTGCCGCATCGCGCCACTCCCCGCCGTTCCGTGCATCGCGCCGAGTCCACCTGACATTCCCATGCATCAATGATGACGCGTCGCCGCGCGTTCTCTTCCGGCTGCCGACGTAGGGTCTATTCCGGCATGCACGCGCGACCGGGGTGGCCGAGGATCGAGCGAGGCAAGGACGCAGGGGGTGACGGCGTAGCAGCGCTACGCCGAACCCGCGAGGACGCAGCATCGCGAAGATCATCGGTCGCATCCGGGCGCGCGAGCATGACGGGATAGGCCCGTAGGTTCGGCAGCCGGCCCTCACGCCATCTTTTAGCCGGCTTCCGGATCGCTGGCGAAGCCGCGGATCAAGCTCAGCGCCGGGACGAAGTAGTAGGCCCCGGTGAGCGGCGTCGTGTAGTGAGTGAGCGCGTCACGCGGGCCCCCGACCCCGGCCATGCTCTGCAGCATCCGGTGCAGCGGCGCCTGCGAGGACGCGAACCCCACGAACATCGTGCCGTGGTCGGTCACCGTGCCGTAGGGCATGTTGCGGCGGAACACGTGGCCGAAGTCGTCCTGGTCGTTGCGCGTCACGTGCGAGGTGTCGGGCTTGTCCTGAAGCTCGGTCGAGTCGTCCTTGGTCCGCCCCATGACCTGCTCCTGCCGCTCCCGGGAGAGCGCCTCCCAGGCCTCCACGTCGTGGCTCCAGCGCTGCAGGAGCAGCACCGAGCCGCCCGCACCCGGCTCGCCGCCGGCCACCAGCGCCACTTCGGGGGCCTCGGCCAGGCTGGGGTTCTCGGTCCCGTCGATGAAGCCGGTCAGATCGCGGTCGTGCCGGTAGGGCCAGCTCGACACCTCATCGGCCACCCGCGCGATCTCCCCCAGCGCCCCGATCGCCTCGCGTGAGGTGTCGAACACCACGTCGTAAGCGCTCCCCGCCAGCCACAGCACCGCGTCGTGCTGGGTGGCCGGCATCGTGAAGCCGTCGTCGCCGACCACCGGCCGGTCAAAGCCGGCCAGCTGCTCGGGGGTGTCATCGCCTTGCAGCCTCCGCCACAGCTCGGGCCGCAGGCCGATCACCAGGTTGACGCCGCCGATCGTCGTGCGCGGCTCTCGGAGATCGGCCAGGGCGCTGACCAGCTGACGCTCCTCAGCCCCCGCCACCAGATCGAACTCCAGGTACGCGTGCGAGGCCGTCCCGAGCGCGAAGATCCCCAGCTGCGGGACGGGCTGGGAGCCGCTCACGTCCGCGCCCCCAGCCGGACCGGCAGGCGCTTGAGCTGGTTGATGAACGCCGACTCGGCGTACACCGGCTGACCGGCCAGCTCCATCTCCGGGTAGCGGCGAAGCGTCTCCTCGAGCATCACCCGCAGCTCGAGCCGGGCCAGCGCCGTGCCCAGGCAGAAGTGCCGGCCACCCGCCCCGAACGCCTGGTGCTCAGGGTTGCGGGTGACGTCGAACCGGTCGGGGTCCTCGTACCGGGTCTCGTCCCGGTTGGAGGCGACGTACCACATGATCACCTTGTCGCCCGCCCGGATTCGCTGCCCGGCCAGCTCGGCATCCTGGGTGGCAGTGCGGCGGAAGTGCGCGAAGGCGGGGAACATCCGCAGCGACTCCTCGACCGCACCGGGGATCAGCTCCGGATCGGCCAGCAGCTGATCACGCTCAGCGGGGTCCTGGAGCAGCGCCCGCATGCCGCTGCAGTAGGTCGCCTTGGTGCTGTCGTTGCCGGCCGCCATGAGCAGGAAGAAGCCCATCACGATCTCGTGCTCCTCGAGCTTGGCGCCGTCGATCTCGGCGTGGACGAGGACGCTGGTCAGGTCATCCGTCGGGCGCTCCCGGCGCTCCGCGATCAGCGTCTGGCAGCGCGCGAACAGCTCGGGGACGTCCTTCTCCACGATCGCCGGAACCCCGTCCGGGTTCAGGTCGGGATCGCCGGCACCGAGCATGCCGTTCATCAGCCGCGCCCAGATCGCGTCATCCTCAGGCGGGATCCCCATGAAGCTGCCGATCACCCGGGAGACGACCGGTTGCGCCACGTCGGTGACCAGGTCGCACTCCTCCCGACCGTCCAGCCGATCGAGCACGGCCCGCACGATCTCGCGGATAGCCGGCTCGTGCGCGGCGATCCGCTTGGGTGTGAAGCCCGCCTGAAAGAGCATCTTCAGCCGGTCGTGCTTGGGCGGATCCATCCCGATGAACATCGCCCGCGAGAGCTCCAGAGGGAACACGTTGGTGCTGGCCACCACGCCTCCGAGCTCGGAGGAGTAGGTGTGGAAGTCCCGGCTGACCGTGTGCACGTCCTCGGCGCGGGTGACCGACCAGAAGCCCGCTTCATCAGGGAAGTCCTGGATCTCCTTGGACCAGTGCACGGGACACTCGGAGCGCAACCGCTTCAACAGCTCGTGGGGCGGGCCGTCCTGCCAAAGCTCGGGCGTGATCACGTCGATCTGGTCGAGCGGGCCGGCTACGTCGTCGAGTGGCTGAGTCACGAGAGGGGAACTAGATCAGATTCTGGCCAAATGTCCCCGATCCGGTCCTTGCCCCCGCGAAGTTGCACCGGATTTATGACCCCCCGGTGACCGACCGGTTATCGCTTAGGGTGAGCTCATGAAGATCAGAGCCGCCGTCCTCGAGCAATTCGGAGCCCCGCTGAACCTGACCGAACTGGACCTCGCCGAGCCCAAAGCCGGCGAGGTCCTCGTCCGCCTGGAGGCCTGTGGCGTCTGCCACACCGATATGTACACCGCGTCCGGTGCGGACCCCTCCGGTTACGCGCCGGCCGTGCTCGGTCACGAGGGCGCGGGAATCGTCGAGCGCGTGGGCGAAGGCGTGCGTGACGTCCAGCCGGGCGATCGCGTGGTCACGCTGTTCTCGCCCCAGTGCCGGAAGTGCGAGCACTGCGCCAGCCCGCGGACCAACCTGTGCCTGGCCATCCGCGAGCAGCAGAACCGCGGCTACCTGCCCGACGGCACCACCCGGCTCTCCCGGGACGGTGAGCCAATCCGCCACTTCATGGGCACAAGCACGTTTGCCACCCACACGGTGATGCCGGAGATCGCGCTGGCCGTCGTCCCGTCCGAGGCGCCGCCAGACCGGGCCGCCCTGTTTGCCTGCGGCCTGTCCACCGGTCTGGGCGCCGCGATCAACACGGCCAAGGTGGAGCGCGGCTCCACCTGCGTGGTGTTCGGCGCGGGCATGGTCGGCCTGGGTGCGGTGGCCGGCTGCCGCCTGCAGGGGGCCGAGCGGATCATCTGCGTGGACCGCTCAGGCGAGCGCCTGGAGCTGGCCCGCGGCCAGGGTGCCACCGACACCTGGGTGGCCGACGAGCACACGGTGGCTCGGGTGCTGGAGGAGACGCGCGGGTTCGGGGCCGACTACACGTTCGAGGCCACCGGGCTGGTCGGGGTGATGCGCCAGGCCGTCGAGGCGGCCCGGATGGGCTGGGGCCTGTGCACGATCGCCGGTGTCGCCGGTAAGGGCGAGACGCTCGACATCGTCCCGCGGCTGCTGATCACCGGTCGCCGCGTCTGCGGGTCGAGCTTCGGAGGCGTGAAGGGCCGCGATCAGGTGCCCGAGTTCGTGCAGATGTACCTGGACGGTCAGATCGACGTGGACCCGTTCATCAGCCACCGGCTGTCGCTGGAGCAGGTGAACGAGGGATTCGCTCTGATGGAGCGCCAGGACGGGATCCGAAGCGTGATCCAGTTCGCCTGAGCTCCAGCGAGCGGCAGAAGCGCTCCACCAC
>Ga0182024_10006598_pt1 | contig 25404 bp, 22 predicted proteins | sample P32metaG_FD_120480 | JGI IMG/M metagenome (GOLD analysis project Ga0182024, IMG submission 120480) | Permafrost microbial communities from Stordalen Mire, Sweden - P3-2 metaG (Illumina Assembly) | ecosystem: Environmental > Terrestrial > Soil > Wetlands > Permafrost | place: Sweden: Stordalen...
AGGCAGATGATCGCTATGATGAGCGAAATAAATTTCCCTGCTTCAATGGCCGAAGCTTCTTCTGATTTTTCATTCTGGATAAGAGAATACTGGGCCGTGATCTCCTTCATGAGCGGAAGGAATTTGGATTCATTTTCCAATAATTGATGCAAATACAATCGCTTATTTATGCGCAGCATCATGGAATCCTCCACAACCACCTCCCCTGCTGTGGTCATAATCCCTTTATAATATGGATTTATATAGGAAAACAGAAGCCGGATCTTAAAAACCTGTGCAGGAAGAGGCATCTTGGATTGATCGATCCTGGCCTGTAGTTTTTCCTGCTGATACTGAAAAACCTTAAGGGTCGCGGCCAGGCTATCCCGGATGTGCTCGGTTTCCGTATATCCATATACCGAGCCTTCAATAATGGCTACCTCTTTGGCAATAACCTGGCTAAGGGTTTGCTGGCGCCCGGAAATGACTCGGGCGGATACAAATTCCTCATTCTCTGCTGATTTCTTGTTGACCAGGTAGTATCCGAAAAAATTGCACAGTAAAACGATGGCAAATAAAACAACAGATATGCGGATCAACTTTCTGAAGGGGCTCTGCATGGTATTGGGTTCCCATGGTTAACGCAGAAAAGCTGATTTTAACTTATGAAGAGGGGAAAAAAATCAGGGCTGCAATCCGCCTAAGGGTAATCCCTTAGACAGTTAATAATCTATTACCTGTTCCTCCATCACCACAGGTAAACTCCGGAATTCATATTGCTGATTTCTTAACTGAGGCTCAAAACCAGCTTCTTTAATGGCTGCCTGAATACTTTTACTGGTAAACCGGTGAGGAGCCCCGGCGGCGCTTACCACATTTTCTTCGAGCATAATGCTCCCAAAATCGTTGGCTCCGGCATGAAGGCAAACCTGGGCCGTTTCTTTGCCAACGGTGAGCCAGGAGGCCTGGATGTTCCTGATATTGGGCAGCATGATCCTGCTGAGTGCGATCATGCGGATATATTCTTCGGGCGTGGTCAGGTTGTGTATGCCCCGTATCCTGGCGAGAAGGGTATCAGCATCCTGGAATGTCCAGGGGATAAATGCCAGGAATCCCTTAGCCCCGACGGGTTTCATGGCCTGAACCTCGCGTATCTTCACCAGGTGTTCAAATCGTTCTTCAATGGTTTCAACGTGTCCAAACATCATGGTCGCGGAACTTGTTATTCCCTGCCTGTGTGCCTCCACCATAATATCCAGCCATTCCCTGGCACCGCATTTTCCCTTACTTACCAGCCGCCTAACCCTGTCTACCAATATTTCCGCGCCGGCGCCGGGCAGGGAATCCATTCCGGCTTCCCGAAGAGCTGCTATCACTTCGCGGTGCGTCTTTTTTTCCAGCTTGCAGATGTGTGCAATTTCCGGCGGACCCAGGGTATGCAATTTCAGATTCGGATACAGGCTCTTTAGCTTACTGAATAAATCTGTATAGAAATCCAATCCGAGTTTTGGATGATGGCCTCCCTGGAGCAACAATTGGTCTCCTCCCCATCGAAATGTTTCTTCAATTTTCCTTTTATAGGTATCGATATCAGTTATATAGGCATCAGGATGGCCCGGAACTCTATAAAAATTGCAAAATTTACAGTTTGCAATACATACATTGGTAGTATTCACATTGCGGTCAATCTGCCAGGTTACTTTCCCATAAGTAACCTGCTTTTTCCTAAGCTCATCGGCAACATGCATCAGTTCTGTCAATGGAGCTTCCCTGAAAAGTGAAGAGCCCTCTTCAACCGTTAAAAATTCGAATTTCAAAGCTTTCGAATATAAATTGGACAAATCCATGACCCTTTAGCTTGTTGAATCTGCAAAGGTATGACAGCGTATTTTCACTTCAATAATTATATGGGCGGGAAACATGCCATGCAAAAATTATGTAGATTTATACGACTGCTTCATCCGGTTCTGCTTACGGATGCCGCCATTTTTATTGCTATGAACAACAATAACCAAACTAACCGCCCGATTCCGTGCGTCGTATGCCGGAGGTTTTTCAGTTTGCTAATTTTTTCCCTTTTGTTTTGGATATCAGCTCCGGCACAGAAAACAGCCGTTGCCGGACATTCCAGATTTCTGACCCAGATCCCTTTTACCACTTTTACAGGAGGTGTTGCCGTTATCAAGGTCAGGCTTGAAGGGTATCCGGATACGCTCAATTTTATCCTGGATACCGGTAGCGGCGGAATATCCCTGGATTCGACAACCTGCGTGAGAATGAATATTGTTCCGGTACCGTCCGATAAACTCATTATTGGAATCGGTGGCATAAGGAAAGTGAGATTTGTGTACAACCAGACACTGTATATCGGCAGTGTGAAAATTGACAGCCTCAATTTTCATGTAAGCGATTATGACGTGCTAAGCAGTGTTTACGGAAACAGAATCGACGGCATAATCGGTTATAGTTTTTTCTCTAAATACATCGTAAAGATTGATTACGACAGCAGCCTGGTTTCTATTTTTACCAGGGGCTCCGTAAAGTACCCCAAGGGCGGCTTTTTATTGAAGCCCTCCCTGATCAGTTTGCCTGTGGAAGCAGCCAGTCTGAGGGACGATCGCGCAATTAATTGCAGGTTTTATTTCGATACCGGGGCGGGTCTCTGTCTCCTGCTTTCTTCCGATTTCGCAAGCGACAGCTCCCTTTTCAATAAGGACAAGAAAATGTATGCCACCCAGGCTCAGGGAATGGGCGGGAAAGCCAATATGAAAATCACGACCATAAAAGAATTCAAATTCGGTCCTTACCGGTTCCGAAATATGCCCACGCATGTTTTTGATGACGAGTATAATATTACCTCCTATCCTTACCTCGCCGGTTTAATTGGAAATGATGTGCTCCGAAGGTTCAATATCGTGTTGAATTACGAGAAGAGGATTTTCTACCTCACGCCAAACACCCATTTTCGTGATCCCTTCGATTATTCGTACACTGGATTAGGATTATACTGGACGGATGGAGAGATCCGAGTTGGAGACGTAATGAAGGATTCTCCAGCAGAAAAAGCCGGTTTCAAAGTGGATGATGTGGTCATCGCCATTAATAATAATATGTCTCAGAATCTGCAGGTCTATAAAGCCATGCTGCAGAATATAGGTGATAAAATAAAATTCGTCGTCAGCAGGCCGGAAGGTCTGGTGGAGCTAAGCATGAGAGTAAGAACCATCCTGTAAATCTTTCTTTTCCGGTTATTGAATTAACTTGCACCTTCTTTTCAACGGAAACGAAAGTATAATTCATGCCAATTCAATTTAAGAAATTCACGTTAAGCAACGGTTTACGGTTTGTGGTTCATGAAGATCATACCACGCCAATGGCCGTGCTCAATGTATTGTATGACGTAGGTGCGCGTGACGAAAACCCATCGCAGACCGGCTTTGCTCATTTATTTGAACACCTGATGTTTGGCGGCTCCGTCAATATCTCCGACTTCGAAACTCCTCTCCAAACGGCTGGCGGAGAAAATAATGCCTTCACAACCAACGATCTCACCAACTATTATATTCAGATTCCTGCCGAAAACATCGAAACGGCTTTCTGGCTTGAAAGTGACCGGATGCTCTCTCTGGCTTTCAGTGAAAAAAGCCTGGATGTGCAGCGCAAGGTGGTTTCTGAAGAATTCAAGGAACATTATATCAACCGTCCCTATGGAGATGTTTGGTTTAAATTGCGTGAACTCGCTTACAAAGTGCACCCCTATCGCTGGATGACCATCGGAAAAGACCTTTCGCATATCGAAAATGCCAAACTGGGTGATGTAAAGCGTTTTTTCTTTAAACATTATTGCCCCGCCAACGCCATCCTAGTCGTTGCCGGAAACATAAAGACAGACCAGGCCCTGGCGCTTGCGGAAAAATGGTTTGGGAGCATTCCGGCGGGTGAAAAATATCTGAGAGCGATTCCTGCAGAACCGCCGCAACTTAGCGCCCGGAAAATGGAAATTAAGGCGGACGTTCCCCTGGATGCCTTGTATAAAGCCTTCCATGTCGGTTCGCGCACAGATAAGTCGTATTATTCCATGGACCTTATCACCGAGTTGTTGGGTGGTGGCGGATCATCCCGGCTTTTTCAATCGCTCGTGAAAGAAAAAAAACTATTCAGCAATATAGAATGCTACCATACCGGCTCATCCGATCCGGGTCTCCTGGTTATAGAAGGTAAACTTATTAAGGGCGTGCGCATGGAAGATGCAGACCAGGCCATTGGGGAGGAACTTAAGAAATTAAGTACGGATAAAATTGAAGAAAAAGAATTGGTAAAAGTGAAAAATAAGACCGAGTCAGCGATCCTGTTCGAGGACATGGGGCTGATGAACCGGGCCTCGAACCTGGCTATGTATGAGCTCATGGGAGACGCAGAATTCATGAATACGGAACTTCAAAAATACAAGGACGTGGCCCGCGAAGAAATCCTGACAGAAAGCCTGTTAGTTTTCGATGAAAAAAATAGCAACAGTTTGTTTTATTATAGCAACAATTAATTTTTTATTGAATGCCCATATTGAACAGAAAAAATGCACCGGTCATTACGGACGCCGTAAAATTCCATCTGGATCTGCCCGCGCATGAAAAGATCTCGCTTCGCAACGGCGTAGATGTTTTTCTCGTGAACATGGGCACCCTGGATACACTCATGATGAATGTTGTGTTTTATGCAGGGAACTGTTTTGAAACTGAGAACCTGGTTGCCTCTGCAACCAATTTCATGCTGAAAAATGGCACTCGGTCAAAAACTGCTTATGAGATCAATGAATATTTTGAATATTATGGCGCCTATCTGAGCCGCCATGCGGCACATGAAACGGCCGAGCTCACCCTGCACTGCATGAATAAACATGTTGGTGAATTGCTCCCGGCGGTTGCCGAACTCATCAGCGATTCTATTTTTCCGGAGGAAGAATTGAGGATTTACAAAAAAAACATGCAGCAGCGACTGCAGGTTAACCTGAGGAAAAATGATTTTGTCGCCAGCCGGCTCATAGATGCATACCTTTTTGGCGAAGAACATCCCTATGGCAGGTACAGCACCGCGGCAGATTATGAAGCACTACAGGTGGATCAGCTGAAATCATTTTATGATGCTTACTATAATCAGGGCCGCTGTATGATCTTTGTCGCCGGTCTCCTTCCGGCAGACATGATATCACAAATTGAGAAGCATTTCGGCTCATTACCTTTCGGAGGATCGGCCATCCACCCAATACCCGAAATGCCCCTTCAGCCAGCCGGACAAAAAAAATACCGGATCGTGAATGATCCCGATGGCGTTCAGGGTGCAATCCGGATGGCACGTAATTTCCCAAACCGCCATCACCCGGACTTCCCGAAAATGCTTGTGCTGAATAATCTGTTTGGAGGATTTTTCGGATCGCGGCTCATGGCCAATATCCGGGAAGACAAGGGATATACTTACGGAATTCACAGCTACCTTACTAACCTTATTCAGGATAGCTCACTGATGATCTCAACGGAGGCAGGCAAAGAAGTTACCGAGGACACCCTGAAAGAAGTTTATCTCGAAATGAACCGGTTGTGTAATGAGCCCGTTCCTGAGGAAGAACTTCAGACAACCAGAAATTTTATGATCGGAACTTTATTGGGGGATCTTGACGGACCCTTTCAGGTTGCCGGAAGATGGAAAAGCCTGGTGCTGAACGGTCTTACAGAAGACTATTTTTACAGGGGCGTAGATACCATAAAAACCATCAAGCCCCCGGATCTTCAGGAACTCGCAAATAAATACCTCAGGCCGGATGATTTTTATGAGCTTGTCGTAGTGTGACAGCCCCAAAATTCAGTATTTTCACCCAACCAAATTTGCAGTTATGAAAATACTCCTCAGAATAATCATTTCTGCCGTGGTTGCCTTTGGTTTGTCGTATGTACTCAAAGGCGTACATATAAATTCTTTCGTTACCGCATTTATGCTCGCGATAGTGTTGGGATTGCTGAATATATTTGTCAAGCCAATCCTGATCATTCTCACCTTACCGATCACCATCTTTACCTTGGGTTTGTTTTTATTTGTGATCAATGCGCTGATTATTTTGCTGGCTGCAAAATTCGTTCGCGGATTCTACGTGGATGGATTCTGGTGGGCATTGCTTTTCAGCCTGCTGCTATCTGTGCTGACCTCATTCCTTTACAGAACCTCGGTAAATAATTCCCGTTCTTTATGAGGCCCGAAATTCTCATTAACCTGAAGGTTTTGTATGCAATTTGACCGCAAAGATTTATCTGATGACCAGCTGATCTCCCTCTATAAAACCATGTTGCTGCCTCGTCTCATCGAGGAGAAAATGCTGATCCTGCTGCGTCAGGGCCGGATCAGTAAATGGTTCAGCGGGATTGGCCAGGAAGCGATCTCCGCTGCCGTTGTTTCAGCAATGGATCAGGACGAATGGATCATGCCGCTGCACCGGAACCTGGGCATTTTTACCGGCCGGAGGATGCCCCTGCAAAAACTTTTTCTCCAGTGGCAGGGAAGCGCCGAAGGATATAGCAACGCAAGGGAAAGAAGTTTTCATTTCGGATCCAGGGAACACCATGTTTGCGGCATGATCTCCCACCTGGGACCGCAGCTGGCGGTTGCGGACGGTGTTGCTTTGGCATACAAACTGAAAAAAGAAAACAAAGCGGCTCTTGCATTTACGGGCGAAGGAGGAACAAGTGAAGGTGATTTCCACGAAGCGGTGAACCTGGCCGCTGTATGGGACCTTCCGGTGATATTTCTGATCGAGAACAACGGGTATGCTCTGAGTACACCGGTTTCCGAACAATACAGATGCAGCACCCTGGCCACCAAAGGCAAGGGCTATGGCGTGGAAGCAATCCAAATTGATGGGAACAATATACTCGCAGTTTATGATACCGTTAAGGGCGTTCGGGATTATTGCATCAGGAAACAAAAACCTTATTTAATTGAATGCATGACTTTCCGTATGCGCGGACATGAGGAAGCAAGCGGTACCAAATATATTCCCTCAGAAATGTTTGAACGCTGGGGACATAAAGACCCCATTTCTTCCTATGAAATACACCTGCTTGAATTGGGCGTTCTGGATGCAGATATTATAAACCAGATAAGGGATTTTTACCGGAAAGAAATTGATCAGGCAATTGATGTGGAGGAGAAACAAATTGTACCCGACAGCGCAAAAGAGCTGGCTGATATGTATGCCCCTGTTCCGGATTTCCCAGAGTCCGAAAATGCATTACCCGCCCCGGAGAATTTAACGGGCCGCCCTGAGAAAAGAATGATTGACGGCATACGGGAAGGGCTCATGCAGAGTATGGACAAACATGAAAATCTGATCCTGATGGGCCAGGACATTGCCGAATATGGCGGTGCCTTCAAAATCACGGAAGGGTTTCTGGATAAATTCGGCAAGGATCGCGTACGCAATACCCCGCTTTGCGAAAGCGCCGTATTGGGTGCGGCATTGGGCCTGAGCCTTGAAGGCTTTAAGAGCGTTGTTGAAATGCAATTCGCCGATTTTGTGACCATGGGCTTCAACCAGATCATTAACAATCTGGCCAAGATCCATTATCGCTGGAATCAACCAGCCGATACCGTTATCCGGATGCCAACGGGTGCCGGTGTTGGCGCAGGACCCTTCCATTCTCAAAGCAATGAAGCGTGGTTTGCCCATACACCAGGACTAAAAGTAGTGTATCCTTCCAACCCGGAAGATGCGAAAGGATTGTTGATAGCCGCTATCAACGATCCCAATCCGGTTCTTTTCTTTGAACATAAAGCACTATACAGGAGTATTAGCGGCCCCGTGCCGGAAAATTATTATCATACGGAAATCGGAAAGGCCAAAGTTGTCCAGGCAGGAAATATGATAAGCATCATAACCTATGGTGCGGGGGTGCATTGGGCCGTTGATATTGCTCAAAAGCAGACCGATGTTTCATTTTATATACTCGACCTGATAACTCTTCTTCCCTTGGATTATGAAGCCATTCGTGAAGCCGTATTAAATACCGGAAAGGTCTTGATCCTTCATGAAGATACCCTGACGGGCGGGATCGGCGGCGAAATCAGCGCCTGGATCACCGAACATTGCTTTGAGGCCCTGGATGCGCCGGTGATCAGGTGTGCCTCTTTGGATACAGCCATTCCTTTCAGCATGGACCTGGAAAAGAATTTCCTGGCGTCCGCGCGTCTCGAAGAAAGTGTCAAAAAACTCGTTGATTTTTGATTCACTGAGCGTGGGCCTCATTTGCTTTCAGAACCCTTAAGAAATTCCCTCCGAGAATTTTGTAAATGTCTTTCCTGCTGTAACCGCGTTGCACAAGGGCTTCAGTTATTTTAGGGTAATCTTCCACACCATCCAGTTCCCGCGGAGCAGATTCGATGCCATCGAAATCAGAACCCAATCCAACATAGTCAGCCCCCACCAGCTTAACGATATAATCAATATGATCAATGAGGAGCGATAAAGGTGGACGAAGTGTATCAAGATCTTTTTTATAATGCGTAAATAAATATTCCAGGATCCTGGACTCTGGTTTTTTCAGCATGGCCAGTGAATCATGCTCGGCCTTATGAAGTTTTAAGAAATGATCTACCCGGGGAAGATAGGTGCTGTCAATAAATCCGGAATAGAAATTAACCTGGATCACGCCGCCGTTTTTTGCGATTGCTTTTATCTGGTCATCTTTCAGGTTGCGGAAAACAGGACAAATTGCGTATACCGAACTATGGGAAGCAATGATGGGTTTTGTTGTGGTTTGAATCACATCCCAGAAAGTTTTTTCTCCATTGTGCGAAACATCAATCAGCATGCCCATCCCATTCATCTTTCTTACCACCTGCTTTCCGAATTCATTGAGACCATAGGGCGTAACAATAAAAGAATGCTTTGATTCGTCCGAGGCCGAAGTCGCCCAGGATGTGCTGTTGTTCCAGGTAAGCGTCAAATAACGAACGCCCCGTTTGTAAAAACTATCGAGGTAAGACAGGTTATCTTCAATCATATGCCCACCTTCTACGCCGGACAATGCAGCCAGCTTATGATGCTTTACCGCATTCATCAATTCCTTATACGAATAAACGATTTGCATCCGGTCAGGATTCCTGGCCGCAATGGCATAAAGAGAATCAAGTTCCTGATTGGCATAGGCAAAAGCAGAGCCTTTTCCATAGTGGTCGTCACAAAAAATGGAAAACACCTGCACGTCCAAGCCTCCTTGTTTCATCCTCGCCATGTCAGAATAAGTTTGTCCACGCAGGTCAGTATCGAAAGCATAGTGATCTTCCACGGCCTTGCTCAGGAAGTCATTATGTGTATCAACCAAAATCGCTTTTGCATGAATTTTTAGATAGGATTGGGCCTGGATTGCATATTGAAAAAAAAGTAGCAGGAAGCCTAGCAGGTATCTCATATTTAATTCATTTATTCGGAACTTTCCTAAATGTAAACCATTTACCCAGTTATGGATCCGGACATCATCAGAAAATATTGCCTTCAGAAAAAAGCAGTAACGGAATCCTTTCCTTTTGGAGAATCTACCCTTGTGTTTAAAGTAAGCGGAAAAATATTCCTGCTTCTTGCGATGGATGATGTTCCCCTTCAAATGAATGTGAAGTGCGACCCGGAGCAGGCTGAAAATTTTCGTGAAGAATATAATTCCGTAATTCCAGCATATCACATGAATAAAAAACACTGGAACACGGTGGTGCTGAATGGCCAGGTCCCTTCCCGGATGATACGGGAAATGATAGATGCGTCCTATTTGCTGGTGATCGGTTCCCTTCCGGTCAGAGAAAGGAAAAAACTGGGTTACTTATAAATAATAGCGATTTCTTTCAATTTCTTCTTTCACCACATCCGGAACCAAAAAACGGATTGATTTCCCTTCCCGCAGAATATTACGGATATGGGTAGCCGAAATTTGCAATAAAGGAGCATCTAAAAGATAGGGCCGCGCACCGGGATATTCCGGCAGCGATTCATACCCTGCCCGGATATAAATATAAAACGGCGCCGCTTTAAGGAGTTGTTCGTAATTCTTCCACCGGGGAATATTTTGGTAGCCGTCGCTTCCCATAATAATAGAAAATTCATGCTGCGGATATTTCTCTCCGAGATAAGTGAGGGTATCAATTGTGTAGGAAGGCCTGGGCAATTTAAATTCAATGTCCGAGGCCCTCAAATGGTTCTCGCCTTCTATGGCAATTTTAATCAGGTACAACCGGTGGTATTCGTTGAGCAAGCTTGCCGATGGCTTGAGTGGATTCTGCGGAGAAACAATAAACCACACCTGGTCGAGCTCGGTTGATTGCACCACGTGATTTGCAATGATAAGATGACCATGGTGTACTGGATTAAATGACCCAAAATATAACCCTACCTTCATAATACGTTGTATATCAATTACATATATCACTGCCCTGGCTCCTGGGGTCGTCACTCTGGGCCTTCATTTTCTTGCCTGTCGGAAAGAATCCCATTTATCTTCTGGCCTTAAACTCCGGCGGATATTTTTATATGGTATGCTGGAGCGGCGACCGGAAAGCCACTTATCCCCCAGGGAGTGAAATTATAATAAAGGCAAATTAATCAGCAATCAGACCTTATCAGGAAAATAACGGATCAACAAAAATATTCTCGGCCTCGTCCAGGCGAAGACTGAGGTGGTACCCGGCAACAGCAATAGAAATCGGATCCCCCAGGGGAGCAATCTTCTCAACCTTAATGATCTCCCCGGGAACACAGCCCATCTCCATTAACTTAAGAAATACTTCATTTTTCTCAAACGAATGAATCCTGGCCCTTGAACCTGTTCTTAATTCCGAAAGTCGCTTCATGTGTGAGAACAAAAGTAGCTTTGTTCCCTGAATCGACTTTACGATTTTCGGAAATGGCATGACTGACCCAAGCTCCAAGATCAATTTTTATTTTCCACATGGTTTCCGTTTGCCGGCAAGAAAGAAACTCAAGAGCTTTATCAGGTTGGTTTTTAGAAATGAAGCTGTCTGGCCTGGAGAGCTTTCATTCGTTTTTTGCGATGACCAATACCTCTTTAAGCTGAATCGGAAATTCTTAAAGCATGATTTTTACACCGATGTACTCAGTTTTCCACTTTCAGCCAAGGGAAGCAAAAAAGCTTCCGGAGAGGTTTATATAAGCGTAGAAAGGGTTAAGGAGAACGCAAGAGCGCTAGGGAATCCGTTTCAACAGGAAATTCACCGCGTTATATTTCATGGTGTCCTACATTTCTGCGGCCACAAGGATAAATCTAAAAATGACAAGGCTAAAATGAGAGCCCTGGAGGACCGGTACCTAAAGCGCTATTTTACTCGTTCCACGTGAAACACTTTAAAGGGTAGAACGCTCTATGGACTACCTCTAAGCTCTGTTCCACGTGAAACATATTAAAGAATTTGGCTATGGCCTTAATCATTTTTCGAGAATTCATCTCTTTCCCGGAAGCCGACAATTCTCGCGTTTGGCAGATCCTCAGACCCTCTTCTGAGTACCCAAACCCCTCATTTCCCCATTCAATCAGGGCAACTTCATGGGATATTGCTGGCTATCCAGTGACTCAAAAGCCCGTTCTTTGATCATTTTACCCGGTTTTGGGGATCAAACAAGCACAAAGGCCTTGAATTTGGGCCTTTTTCGGGCTCGTTTCAGAAATATCCCAATAACCATGGGCCTCTGCGTACTTTTGCCGGATGTTTTCCAATTACGATGTCATAGTAGTAGGCGCCGGCCATGCAGGTTGTGAAGCGGCGGCAGCTGCCGCTAACCTGGGATCGAGGGTATTGCTCATTACGATGAACCTTCAGACAATTGCCCAAATGAGCTGTAACCCGGCCATGGGGGGCGTTGCAAAAGGGCAAATCGTCAGGGAGATAGATGCGATGGGGGGATATTCCGGGATTGTTACAGACTTAAGCATGATCCAATTCAGGATGCTAAATAAGTCCAAGGGGCCCGCCATGTGGAGTCCCAGGGCTCAAAACGACCGGATGTTATTTGCGGCGACCTGGAGAAATATGCTGGAAAAAACACCTAATGTGGATTTCTACCAGGATATGGTCAATGCGCTGCTTGTTGAAGGAAATAAGGTTACCGGAGTTATTACAAGTATGGGGAATCATATAAAGGCCGGAGCGGTTATCCTCACCAACGGCACCTTCCTCAACGGAATCATTCATATCGGAGAAAAACAGTTCGGTGGTGGAAGAATGGCGGAAAAAGCGGCGACCGGAATAACTGAACAGCTGCGTAGCCTGGGATTTGAAAGCAACAGGCTAAAGACCGGCACCCCGCCACGGATTGACGGCAGGAGCCTCGATTACAGCAAAATGGAAGAGCAGCCGGGAGATGAAAAACCAACAGGATTTTCATACCTGCATATTCCTCTGCCTGCTCATCAAAAAAGTTGTTGGATTACCTACACAAATCCAACAGTGCATGATATACTTAAGACGGGCTTTGATCGCAGTCCGATGTTTACCGGAAGAATTGACGGGACCGGTCCCAGGTATTGCCCTAGCATTGAGGACAAGCTGAATCGCTTTGCGGATAAAGAAAGACACCAGCTTTTTATCGAACCCGAAGGATGGAACACCGTTGAAATTTATGTGAATGGTTTCAGCACCTCCCTGCCTGAGGAAGTACAATACGAAGCTCTTCGTATGATTAAGGGATTTGAAAATTTCAAAGCATTCCGGCCAGGATATGCCATAGAATACGACTATTTTCCTCCAACCCAGCTGGGGCACAGCCTGGAGACCAAACTGCTCAGCAATCTCTTTCTGGCGGGCCAGATCAACGGCACAACGGGGTATGAGGAAGCCGCCTGTCAGGGCCTGATGGCCGGCATAAATGCGCACCAAAAAATCAATCATCTTGAGCCTGTGGTATTAGGCAGGAGCGAGGCATATATTGGTGTATTGATCGATGACCTGATCAGCAAAGGCACCGAAGAACCCTATAGAATGTTCACCTCAAGGGCAGAATTTCGTACCTTATTGCGTCAGGACAATGCAGATCTCCGCCTGACGGAGAAAAGTCATGCTTTGGGTCTTGCATCAGCAGAAAGGGTTCATGAAGTAAATATCAAGAAAAATGATGTTATTTCAATTTCATCGATCTTACAGGAATTTTCTGTGGATCCCCTGGAAGCGGAAGTTTTTCTAAGCAGGATGAATCTTTCTCCCATGCTTCAGAAGCAAAAGGCTGCCAACCTTCTTTTAAGGCCCTCCATGAGCATTCGGGTTATGAGTGAAGGAATTCCTGCATTACACGAAAGACTTCAATCGTTCGGCCCTGACAGCCTGGAACAGGCAGAAATTCAATTGAAGTATGATGTTTATATCAAGAAAGAAAAAGAGCTGGTAAAAAGGATTTCACAACTTGAAGAACTTTCTATTCCAGAAACTTTTGACTACGACCGTCTATCTGCTCTTTCAACAGAGGCCCTGGTTAAATTCAAAAAAATAAGGCCTAAGACACTTGGTCAGGCGAGCAGGATCAGTGGAGTAAATCCAACAGACATACAAATCCTAATGGTCTATATGGGAAGGTGATCAGAGTCCATACTGCCTGCTTATCTCCAGCATCCTGTCAATCGGTTTTCGCGCTGCCTCCAGCAAACTTTTCTCCATTTGGATTTCAGGTATTTCGTATTCCATGCAGAGATAAAGTTTCTCAAGCGTATTCAGCTTCATATGCGGACAATCATTGCAGGCACAATTTGTTTCCGGAGGTCCCGGAATAAAAACTTTTTCAGGAGAAGACAGTTTCATCTGGTGTATAATGCCGGATTCCGTTCCCACTATAAACTCCTTTGCCGGATCCGTTATTGTAAATTTCAATAGAGCTGTTGTTGATCCTATAAAATCCGCCATCCGCAGAACTGCTTCCTCGCATTCAGGATGAGCAATGAACTTTGCCTGTGGATGCCTTGCTTTCAGCCCAGTAATTTTCTGAACACTAAAAATCTCATGAACCATGCAGGCGCCATTCCATAACAACATTTCCCTGCCTGTTTTTCTTTTCAGAAAAGCGCCGAGATTTTTATCAGGCGCGAAAATGATCTTTTGGTCCTCCGGCAGGCTTTCTATGATCTTCTGTGCATTGGAAGATGTACAGATAATATCACTCAACGCTTTAATTTCCGCGGAACAATTGATATAAGAAATAACCAGGTGATCGGGATATTTTTCCCTGAAGGTTCTGAATAAGGGCGCCGGTGCAGAATCTGCAAGTGAGCATCCGGCATTTAAGTCCGGCAGCAAAACTTTTTTATTCGGATTCAGGATCTTTGCTGTTTCAGCCATAAAATGAACTCCGGCAAAAACAATAATATCCGCCTTGGTTCTTGCAGCTTCCTGAGCAAGCCCAAGGCTATCTCCGATAAAATCAGCCACATCCTGAATATCCGCATCCTGATAATAATGCGCCAGGAGTACCGCATTCTTTTCTTTCTTCAGGCGGGCAATTTCCTCAAACAGATCCAGCTCGGGACCAATGGATATATCCAGAAAACCTTTCCGGCTCACTTCCATTCTTGCCTGATCTATGTTGATAACTGCCATAATATATAATAATACATTATTTATTTAAATAGAACTATTACTACTATAAGTCTGAATTAGTGGATAAGCCCAACAGTTTTATATTGTTTTCCATATAATATTTAATTTTCCACGCCTATTAACATCGAGTCAACATACCCCAATGCCCTCTGGGTGGCCTTTTCCGCTTCATTCACAAACCATCAGCCAATCTGCGGTCTGGATAACTATTTAATAACACCCGACGCTTAAAAAACGGTACAACCTGCCATTTGTTCACCGGGAAGAAAAAGCAAGCCCCGAAAATAAAATCTACAAGCATTCCTTTCACAGAAAACGGAATCAAAGACCAGGGTTTTCCACGAGAATAAGGGTTTATTAACGTATGGTTGTTGGAATGAGTTCCACTCTTTCGGGTTTGTTTCACGGCAGTAATGTTAAATATGCCGGGATCTGGCAACGATAATGCAAACGAGTGCGCTAGAATGAGCGTGGCAGTGCTTTTCCCTGTTTCCCACAATTTGTTCATAAGCATTTTTCAACTATTTTTGCAATCCTTTTAAAAGCCCCGCAAATAAAATTATGTCAATAATTCAGCAGATCAGAGAAAGAGCGGCCTGGCTGGTTTTCGGACTTATAGCTGTGAGCCTGATCGGATTTCTTCTAATGGACTCCTCGGTAAGCGCAAGCCGAATGGGAGGCTCCACTTCAGGGGATGTGGGGTCTGTGAACGGAGAGAAGCTGGATTATCCGGTGTTTGAGAAACAGATAGCGGACCAGGAAGACCGTTACAAGAACCAGGGATATCCGGTAAATGAAATGATGCAGCAGAATATACGGGAAGAGGTATGGAAGCAGTTTGAAGAAGACGCAGTGCTGAAAACGGAATACCAGAAACTGGGGCTTGAGGTGAGTGATAAGGAACTGAATGATATGCTGGTAGGGGCCAACGCTGTAGCCGAGATCAAAAGAGCCTTTACCGATCCGAATACGGGCATCTTTGATCCCCAGCAGGCAGCGGCCAAGATCAACCAGCTGAGGTCAATATATAACGGCTCCCGAAAATCTGATCAGAATTATGCCCTGGCCCAAAACTTTTTTGAACAGGTTCTGCCGCAATTCATAAAACTCAGGCTCAAGGAAAAATATATTTCCTTACTGTCGAACAGCTCATATATCCCTAGGTGGATGATTGAAAAAGCAAATGCCGACAATAGCCAGGTAGCTTCGGTATCCTATGTAAATATTCCCTATCAGACCATTCCGGATAGTTCAATTAAGGTGTCTGACGAGGAAATAGAAACCTATCTGAATAAACACGTGGATCAATATGAGCAGGAAGAATCACGCAGCATTCGTTATGTGACGTTCAGTGCGGCCCCTACTGCAGGAGACAGCAGCTCTATTAAACAACAGGTCGAAAATCTCAGGCAGGAATTCGGCACAACCACTGATATGGAAGGATTTTTGGCCCGCAACGCATCCGAAATTAATTACAAGGACGCCTACACACCAAAATCCAAGATAACCGGACCTAAGAAAGACTCGCTTATCCTGCTGCCCAAGGGATCGTTAATAGGCCCCTATCTGGATGGGCCTAATTTCGTAATGGCCCGCATCCTGGATATCAAAACCCTGCCTGATTCAGTAAAAGGCCGCCATGTCCTGGTTGCCACAGTAGATCTGAAAACAAATCAGCCCAAGCTGGATGATACCACCGCGAAGAAAAGAATAGACAGCATAAAGGCTCTGATTGATAATGGAGCAAAATTTGATAGTGTGGCGTTTCATTTATCAGACGATGAAGGAACCCGCCTGAAAGGCGGCGACCTGGGCTATTTTGCGCAGGGGCAGATGGTGAAGGAGTTTAATGACTTTGCATTTACCGGAAAAGTGGGGGAAAAGAAAATATTAAAGACCCAGTATGGATATCATTATGTAGAGATCGAGGACCAGAAGAGTTTTGAGCCGGCCTACAAGATTGCTTATTTCGCCCGAAAAATCGAGCAGAGTCAGGAAACCGACGAGAACGCATCCGGTCTGGCCAGCCAGTTTGCCGGGGAAAGCAGAAACCAGGCAGCATTTGATGAAAACGCGAAAAAAGCAAATTTGCCAAAGATCCCTGCCGAGGGTATTCACCCGGTTGATTATTCAATTCCGGGATTAGGATTGGGCCGCACTTTGGTTCGCTGGATCTTTGATGCAAAACTGGGTGATGTTTCAGAATCCTTTGCCGTGGGAGATAAATATGTGGTGGCGATTCTTACCGAGATAAATAAGAAAGGCACAATGCCTGTGTCGAAAGCACGACCCATCATCGAGCCTATCATCAGAAATCAGAAAAAAGCGGCCGAGATCACTAAGAAAATCGGATCCGCGACTTCGCTCGAAGCGGTTGCCTCTCTATCCGGACAAACAGTTAATAAAGCAGATAGTCTGGTTTTCTCTTCCCCTTATATTCCCAATGTTGGCCCTGAACCCAAAGTGGTTGGGTATGCATTTGACAAAGAGCTTTCCGGCCAGCCTATTTCTTCTCCGGTCGGCGGCAACGAGGGTGTATTTGTCCTAAAGGTGAACCAGGTAAGTGCCAAGGCAAATTATAACGGAGATATTGACCAGATGCGCCAGTCAATGCTGCAATCCCAGGAATCCATTATCCAGCGTGCTGCAACAGAAGCCCTGGAGAAAAATGCGAAAATAAAAGACAACCGGGCAAAATTCCTTTGATTCCTAGACGGGCAGCGCCCAAGGCAAAACGCTCTTCCACGGCTTTCCTGATCCGCGATTTTCCTGCTTACCTTTGTAAATGACAAGGATTGATCATGCAAGAAGAAATTGTAAATAAAGTAAGTCAAAGCGCCCTGCTGACAATTGATCTGGAAAAATATTTACCTGAGGAAGGGATTACCATGTTCGATCTCAAGCCTTTTCTTTTTATGGAACTGATATTGAAAGAAAAGGATTTCCGGACGGCACTTCAAAATATGGACTGGAACCAATATAAGGACCAGCTCGTGGGCGTGTATTGTTCTGCCGATGCGGTTATCCCCGTCTGGGCCTATATGCTGGTTGCAAGCTATCTTGAACCCCTTGCCAAAGAAGTATTCCAGGGAAACGAGGAGCAGGTTATCCGGCAGTTATTATTAAAAAGGATTAATTCTATAGATCCGCAGGAATATAAAGATAAAAGGGTGGTGGTTAAAGGATGCGGGGAAAAGCCTATCGGAGAATTTGCCTATCTGGAAATTACGAAGTTGCTCCGGCCGGTGGTAAAAAGTATTATGTATGGAGAACCCTGCAGCACGGTTCCCATTTACAAAAGCAAATAAGTCCTGCTATAAGAGGCTTCCTCTCAAAATAATTACCGCTACGGAAAAATAAATGATCAGACCGGTCACGTCAACCAGGGTTGCCACAAAAGGTGCAGATGATGCGGCCGGATCTGCACCCAGCTTTTTCAAAATAATAGGCAACATGGAACCCGATATCGTTCCCCACATTACCACACCCAGCAGGGAAAATGAAACAGTTAAAGCTACTTTGAGCCAATGCTCGCCGTAATTATAAAAGTGAAATTTTTGCCATAAGGCGATACGTAAAAAACCAACACTGCCCAGAATGGAGCCAAGCACAAAACCCGACATCAGTTCTTTTCGCATGACATAGAACCAGTCCCGGAATTTAATTTCCCCAAGGGCCATGGACCGGATGATAATAGAAGAAGCCTGGGATCCGGAGTTGCCGCCGCTGGAAATAATAAGTGGAATGAATAGGGCCAGCACCACAGCTTTGCTGATTTCTCCTTCAAAGAATCCCATGGCCGTAGCCGTGAGCATTTCCCCTAAGAAAAGAATTACGAGCCATCCTGCGCGCTTCTTTACCAGGTTGCGAAAGGAAATAGAAGTATAGGCTTCGTCCAATGCTTCGGAACCCCCGATCCGCTGGATCTCGCGGGTATTTTCCTTTTCCGCCAGTCGCAAAACATCATCCGCCGTAACTACGCCGAGCAGTACACCGGTTTCATTTACAACGGGCAATGCAAAACGGCTGTTATTCTTAAATATCGAAATGGTTTCGTTCTGTTCATCGTTTACTGATAGTGCAAGGAATTGATGGTCCATCAGTTTTTCCACGGACATGGTCGGATCTACAATTAAAAATTCTTTCAGATTGATATCATCAATCAATATGCCATTGTCATCAATCACAAACAGGAAGTTCAATACATCGGTTGCCTGTCCCAGTTGCCGGATCATATCCAGGACTTCGCTCACCGTATTGTTGGCATGGATGGCGATGTAATCAGGCGTCATCAGCCGGCCTACGGATCCTTCCGGATAGCCCAGCAGTTTAAGTGTTTCCGCCCTGGTTTCGGGGGCAAGCACTTTTAATAATTCCTTGACGGCGCCGCCGGGAAGCATGCCCAGGAAGGCTGTACGGTCGTCGGGCTGCAATGCATTTAGTAATTCGGCTGCTTTTTCATCGGGCAGGGAATTTATAATGATTTCCTGCTTTTTGCGGCGGATGAATTTGAAAACACGTGCCGCATGCTTAGCATCCAGGTGCTGAAATAATTTTCCCGCCCAATTGGTATACCGGTTGGTAAAATCTATAATATCTCTCGAAGAAAGTTTGTTGAGTTTTACAAATTCAGTAAGGCGATTATTCTGTAGCAGGTTTTTTATATCCTTCAGATTCGGCATATCCCGGGTTTAATGATTTACAAATTTCTTTTTTAACGTAGGTGGGAAAAGAATGTTTTTTATTTCAAAAATATTAGCAGATAATAATTTCTCCCTGCCCGTTCCCGGAATTGCTTCCGACGATAGCATGCGTTCCGGATCCGTGTACAAACCAGCAAAGTTTCCTCTCCGCATGATCCATTTTTCCAATGATGGATTTCCAGGGCTCCTGCTTTCCTTCGCAAAATGCCTTTCCCCCAGCACCGGCCTCAGTTTCCGTGATGGGGATCCCCAATCGCTGCAAAGTGTTCCTAACAACTGGGATCCCGTCCGGATCGCCGGTTATAAATAACGGAACCCTTTCTTTTGGCGTTGCAGGTTTTTTTTGAAAGCCAACAGCGGCCGCAGCAAATTGCTTCCGGATTGCAACAGCCAGTCTCAGAAAAAAAAGCTTTATTGCGCTGCCGGGACCCAGGATATGTTTTTTCATGAATTGGTTCATGGCCAGGTAAAACCGATGTATATATCTCAAATCCCTTCGGGTACTTTCTCCTTTAAAATGAATGATGGTGGTAGAGGCCAGGTAGAAGTTTTGAAAACCAGCTTTCGCGATCCGGTAACTGAGATCAATATCTTCTGCGTACATGAAAAATTGTTCGTCGAATCCGCCCGCTTTTTCAATTGCCTCTTTGCGCACCATCATAAAGGCGCCTGATAAGATCCCGACCGGGCCATTTGCGTGCTGATCCAGGTGGCCTTCATAGTAGGCGGCAAAAAACCGTGAGGATGGAAAGCAGGCCGCCAGCCCGGTCATTTTAAAAAAAGCAACACCTGGAGAAGGAAATCCGCGCTTGGATTCTTTTAAGAAATTGCCACGGCCATCGATCATTCTTACGCCGACGGCCCCCGCATTTTCATGATTCTGGAAAAAGGAAAGGCATTGAGCCAGGCTGTCCTCTGCCACGATCGTGTCGGGGTTTAGGAATAAAATAAACTCTCCGGAACTCCAGGATAGCCCCAGGTTATTCGCTTTTGAGAATCCTGCGTTTACAGGATTTAAAATAAATTGAACTCCGGGAAATAAGGGTTCCAGAAAATCCAGACTTCCATCCGTTGAGGCGTTGTCCACAACAAATACCTCCGTCTTTCCCCTGAGAAATTCGCTCTGATCAATGGCCTTTTTTACCGAGGAAAGACACTGCTCCAGAAAATATTTAACATTGTAATTGACGATGACAACAGAAAGGATCATCAGAAATAAACATTAGCGCGAAGTACGATTTTTTCGGGTACCCGGCAAAATACATCCCTTTCCAGGGCTCCTATCCCTTTATTATCTTTGCGGCATGCTAAAACAGACCCTGATCAAAGCCGCAGAAGCAGCGGGAAAAATAATTCAGCACTACTATGGTACCCATTTCAAGATTTCAAATAAAGAAGGTGTAAATAACCTGGTTACAGAAGCAGATCATGCCGCTGAAAAAGAAATAATGGGAATCATCCGGGCGGAATTTCCGGATCATTATATCCTGAGTGAAGAGTCAGGAAGCATGCCCTCCGGTTCGAGGTACAAGTGGATCATTGATCCGCTTGACGGAACGGTTAATTTTGCACATAAGCTACCGCTATGCTGCGTTTCCATCGGCATTGAGGAGGATGGTAAAATGTTGATGGGCGCCGTGTATAATCCCTTTTTCAATGAATTTTATTTTGCCCAAAGAGGTTATGGAGCAACGCTGAATGACCAGCTAATCCACGTGTCTGAAGAAACAGAGGTTTTGAAAGCCTGCCTGGTTACCGGGTTTCCGTATACTTACCTGGATCAGCCGAACGGACCGCTCGAGGTATTTGGACGCCTGGTCAAAAAAGGGGTTCCTGTTCGCCGCCTGGGTTCCGCCGCCATGGATCTTTGTTGGGTGGCTGCCGGACGGTTTGACGGCTTCTATGAACACAAGCTGCATGCCTGGGATAGTGCTGCAGGATTTTTAATCGTGGAGGAAGCTGGCGGAAGGGTTTCTGATTTTTCCGGAACAGCTTATTCGCCGTACAAACCATCTATTGTTGCAACGAATGGAAAGATCCATGATGAGTTGTTGAAATGGATCGATGGAAGTTTTATGCTTAACGCTGAATGCTAAACGCTTAACGCAAGCCGCGCTCAACGGTCAGACTTCAGCGGAAAATTACCACTATGGATGCACGAACGGAAATCTCCTCACTGGGAGAATTTGGCTTAATAGACCACCTCACTCGCAATATTGAACTGAGGAATTCCTCCACCATCCTTGGCGTTGGAGATGATGCTGCTGTAATAGATCATTTTGGCAAACAAACAGTGCTGAGCACCGACCTGCTTATCGAAAATATTCATTTCGACCTCATGTATACGCCGCTAAGGCACCTTGGGTATAAATCCGTGGTGGTCAACCTGAGTGATATCTATGCGATGAATGCGAACCCAACACAGATCCTGGTATCCCTTGGGTTCAGCAACCGGTTTAGCGTGGAGGCCATCGATGAGTTTTATGAAGGGATCTATGCGGCCTGCGATAAATATGGAGTTGACCTTGTGGGCGGTGATACTTCTTCATCTGGGAAAGGGTTTATTATTTCCATCACTGCCATAGGAGAAGTGCGCCCGGATAAATTTGTTCAAAGAAGCACCGCCGGGAAGGGCGATCTGATCTGCTGCAGCGGGGACCTAGGGGGGGCTTACCTGGGACTCGTATTTCTCGAAAGAGAAAAAAAGATCTTCCTCGAAAATCCGGAAATAAAACCCGATCTCGAGGATGAGAAATATGTAATCGGCCGGATGCTGAGACCAGAAGCTGCAAAAGAGATCATTGATTTTTTTGAGCAGGAAGGTATCGTTCCGAGCTCCATGATGGACATCAGCGATGGGCTTAGCTCTGAAATCCTGCATATATGCAAGGAAAGCGAACTCGGCTGCGTTATATACGAAGAGAAAATCCCGATAGCAGAAGAGACCCGGAAGGCTGCTTATAAATTTGAACTTGATCCGACCGCCTGCGCTTTGAGTGGCGGAGAAGATTATGAATTGTTGTTTACGGTTAAGCAGGCCGATTACGACAAATTGGTTTTAAATGAAAAGATTAGCGTTATCGGTTTTATGACAGCTCCGGAAGATGGCAAAAAGATCATCACAAAGGGCGGCAACACTTTTGATATTACAGCGCAGGGCTGGAATGCATTTACAATATGAATATTTTCCGTTCTCTTATGAAAACAAACCTGGTCCTGAAGAATACCCGGATCCCCCTTATTGCAGCCTGGGCGTTTGTTTCGTGCACCGCTTCCCGGAAGGAATATGATCCGGGAAGGAAATATTCTCCTGAAACCCTGAAGGCCGACTACCGGATATTCCGCGGAATATTGGAATCTGCTCATCCCAGTCTTTATTGGTACACGACCAGGGATAGTATGGATTATTATTTTAACGAAGGCTATGCGGCTTTGCACGATTCCATGACCGAGAACGGATTCAGGACCTGGCTGAGTTACGTGATCTCTAAGTTGAATTGTGGTCATACCAGCATAAGGCCGTCCAACGCATATATCAGGTACATGGATACGACTGAAGAAAAAACATTTCCATTTGCTATTAAATTCTGGTCCGATTCCATGGTGATCACCGCAAACCTCCGGAGACAAGATTCTATTTTCCAGAGAGGAACGGTTTTGAAAAGCATCAATGGATATGACACAAAGCAATTGACAGATACATTATTTAATTATATTACAACAGACGGCTACAGCCTTTCCGGTAAATATCAAACCTTAAGCTCGGGATTTACTTTTGCGAATTTGTTTAAGCATGTAATCGGACTGACGGATAGTTTTGATATTCACTACCTGGATGACCGGAACGTGGAGGAACAGGCTTATGTTAAGCCTTATGATTTCAAAGCGGATACACTTCACAAAGCGCAGCATGGCCTGGGACCGAACCATCATAGACATGGAAAAACGCCGCCAAACCTTATTTATTTTTCTTCAGTAAATCTGCAGCTGGATACCGTTATGAAAACTGCATTCATGACCGTAGGCACGTTCGACCGCAGCAATCACCTGAGAAAATTTTTTAGAGAATCATTCAGATCAATACAGAAGGACCATATAAACGATCTGGTGATAGATGTCCGTTCCAATGGCGGAGGAGATGCAGGCATTTCAACATTACTCACGAGGTATATTGCCGACCGGAAATTCAAATTGGCAGATTCACTTTATGCAGTGAGGGCCCCATCGCAATACAACCGTTATATAGAGAAAGAATTTTGGTACGATATTCTGGCACGGATCGTAACACGCAAAGGGAAGGACGGTAAATATCATTTCAGGTATTTTGAAAAGCATATGTTTTCGCCCGTGACGCACAATCATTACGATGGGCAGGTTTATATTCTGATCGGAGGAAATTCTTTTTCCGCAACCACCTTGTTTGCCGGCGATCTGAAAGGACAGAAAAATGTGACCTTGATTGGGGAAGAAACCGGGGGCGGCTATTATGGAAATACTGCCTGGATCATTCAGGATGTAACTTTGCCGAATACCCTTGTACACTTCAGGCTGCCCCGTTTCCGGATGGTGATCGACAAAACCAGGACAAAGGATGGAAGAGGGATTATGCCGGACGTATGGTCACTGCCTACCACGGAAGCTATCCGGCGTGGTATAGATTTTAAGGCAATGAAGGCGAAGGAACTGATCGATCAACGCAAGCCGGTAAGTAATTAATCGCTCAATGAAGCTGTATGCTGAAGACGTTTTTAATCCTGGTTCTATTTTTTGCCGGTGGATTTATCAAAGCGCAGGATTCACTTTTGCAAGCGAGGCTGAAATCACTCAAAGGCGCAACCGCGCCATTTTCCCAATTGGCAAAAAAAGATTCTCTTTTCCTGATTTGTTTTTGGGCAACAACCTCTGATGAAAGTATAGCAGAACTCAATGCGATCAATGCCGATCTGGATAAATGGAAATCGGCGGTTCCGTTCAGGTTCATGGCCATTTCCATAGATGAGGGAAAGGATATACGGAAACTAAGACCAACCTACAACATGAATTCCTGGACCTTTGAACTCTATAACGATCTTTACGGCGACCTGAGAAGGGCTCTCCATTCCAATAATCTCCCGCAATCTATGGTCATTTTCAAAAATCAACTTATTTATCAGCAATCCGGCTGGACCTCCGGCAGTGAAAACTATCTTTTTCAAAAATTGCTATCGATTCATTCAGGAAGGCAATGATCTGGCTGTAAAATTTCAACAGCTTGTCATTTACGATGTATAGTAACTTAATCGCTGCGTTTTGCGTTCAATGTATGATTTCTTTTAAAGTCAACGAGGCCCGGTCGATCAATAGGAAATCGGCTGGGGCGCCGATTGCTATTTTTCCGAGAACAGGATCATTCAGCAGGGAAGCCTGGTAGGTGGAGCACATCTTCAATGCTTCAATCAGCGAAATGCCTGCTTTTTCAACGGCATTTTTCAAAGTGGATATCATCGTCATGCATGATCCGGAAAGTGTGCCGTCGGGCAGCGTATATCGGTCGCCCTGAAACACGTGATGGTAATAACCTTCTGTAATTTGGGTAACAGCGTCCGTGATGAAGAACAGACGGTCGCCCAGAATTTGCTTACTCAGCCTGACCGAATCAAAAGCAACATGCACGCCATCGCAGATAATGCTGCTCATGACTTTTGAATTCGCATACACGGCACCCACCATCCCGGGTGCCCTGCCCTGAAGCGGGGACATGGCATTGAAAAAATGCGTTACTACCGGAATGCCAAGCCCGAAAGCATGGTTGGCCTCAGCATAGCTGGCATTGCTGTGGCCGGCGGAAACCAGTACTCCCCGGTCCACCAGCAGCCGGATAATTTCATCGTCGCATTGTTCAGGAGCCAGGGTCATCATATTGAATACGCCACGGCCTTTCTCCAGGAATAACAGTACTTCTTCCCGTTTGGGTTTTTTAATGAACTTTTCAATGTGAGCCCCCTTTTTTACAGGATTGATATAGGGTCCTTCAAGGTGAATGCCTAACAAACCCTTTCTCCCTGAAGCCATATAGTTGCCGGCGACTTCAATTCCTTTTAGGAAGTTTTCCCTGGAGTTG
>Ga0182024_10006599_pt1 | contig 25404 bp, 18 predicted proteins | sample P32metaG_FD_120480 | JGI IMG/M metagenome (GOLD analysis project Ga0182024, IMG submission 120480) | Permafrost microbial communities from Stordalen Mire, Sweden - P3-2 metaG (Illumina Assembly) | ecosystem: Environmental > Terrestrial > Soil > Wetlands > Permafrost | place: Sweden: Stordalen...
GTCTCAAGACGGTACGGAAGGCGCGGCTCGTCAATCAGCAAGCGGTCTACTTCCGCCTGACGCTGCGCCGGCGGCAGCGAGCTGAGGTCGATCTGCTTGAGCGTCAGCGGCCAGCTCTCATGCACGAGGGCCACCGGCTCTTCGCCCGTCGCTTGAATCGTCGTTCGCAGGATCTCATGCCGGGCGATGATTGCGTTCATCGCTTTTTCCATCGCCACGACGTTCAACTCTCCCCGCAGCGCAACGGCTTCAGATTCGTTGTAGACCGGTTTTCCGGCATTCAACTGTTCCATGAACCAGATTCGCTGCTGAGCCGGACTGAGCGGGCCCGGAAGGGAGCGGTCACGGAGCGGAATCACATTGTCGACGGTGGGTGGACTGAGCTGCCGCAGCAACTCCTGTTCCCAGGCCACAGCCGATTCCACATTGCCGTCGTCAGGGCGCAAGCGCCTGCGAATCAGCGCCGCCTGCTGCGCGACCGTGGCGTTCTCAAAAAAATCCGAAAGCGAAAGCGAAATTGGGAGTTTCTCGCGAAGCCGCGATAAGCATTGAATAGCCAGCAGGGAATGGCCGCCCAACGCGAAAAAGTTGTCCTGCGTGTCGACCTGCGATTGCGGGAGAACTTGGGCCCAGGCATCAGCGATCAGTCCCTCAAGCGATGATACGATCGCCGATGACCCGGCCTGAGCGACCTGAGCAGTGCTGAGCGTGGCGTCCTCCAAGAGCCTAAGGCGCTGTACTTTGCCCGATGGCCCTTTGGGCAGATCCTTGGCAAAGTGAATCCGCGTGGGCGTCTTAAAGGGGCCCAGCCGACTCTCACAGAAGGCCAGCAGTTCCCGTTCGTCGCCAGTCATGCCAGACCGCAGCACCACAAAGGCGACCAGGTCCTCGCCCACATACCGGTCCGGAACGCCAACCGCTGCCGCTTCCAACACCGCCGGATGGGATTCTAATACTTCATCAATCTGTTTGGGGGCTATATTGACGCCGCCCTTGATGATCAGTTCCTTGGAGCGGCCGACGACGAAGAAATAGCCGTCAGGGTCCCGGTAAGCCAGGTCGCCGGTGTGCAGCCAGCCATCGGGGTCGAGGACCGCCGCCGTTCCTTCGGGTTCCTTGTAATAGCCTTGCATGATGGCCGGACCGCGAAGGAGGATTTCACCGGGTTCACCGGGGGGCACTTCCGCCCCTTCGCGATCGATGATCCTGGCTTCAAAACCCCAGGGTAGGCCAGGCGAGCCGATCTTGTTCTCTCCCGGCGGCAGCGGGTTGGAGAAAATGTTGCCGCACTCCGTCGAGCCCATCGCCTGAATCAGCAGCAGCTTGAATTTGTCCAGGAACTCGCGGTGCAGCGACGGCGACAGCGGCGCCGACGATGAACGCAGAAAGCGAATGCGTGAAAAAGCCGCCTGGCGGCTGTCCGCCTTGGGGTCTTTCCAATCCAATAGCTGCGAGATGATCGTCGGCACCAGGGCCGACCAGGTGCAGCGGTGCTCGTCCAGCCAGTCCCAGAACTGGCTGACGCTGAACCGATGCGGCACCACCACCGACCCGCCGCTGAGCAGGGTGGGGATCAAGGTCACGCATTCGGCGTTGATGTGGTACAGCGGCAAGACCAACAGAGATCGATCCGTCGCGGTCAACTGGTGTGACGCAATGGAATTCCTGCCCTGGGCGAGGATCGTGCGGTGGGAATGCACGGCGGCTTTGGGTTGGCCGGTGCTGCCGGAGGTGTACATCAACAGCGCCGGATCCTCCGGTGCAGGGGCCGGCGGCGGCGGAGCAGAGGAGCCGGAGTCCAATGAGGCGACCGAGCCGTCCAGGTCGGCGCGAATGACCTGAACCGCCCGCTGCACCTTGGCCATCACCTCTTGAATAAGCTGGCTGTACTCGTCCCCGACGAAGACCGCCTTGGCGTCGCAATGGTCCAACGTGCACGACAGTTGCGAGACCCCGGCACGAACGTTGAGCGGCACCGATACGAATCCCCCGTACATCGCCCCCAGGAACAACTGTGCGGTAAACAGCCCGTTGTCCAGCAAAAAGGCAACCTTGTCGCCGCGTTCCAATCCTGACTGCCGAAGCTGGGCCGAGATAAGAAGCGAGTTTTCCTGCAACCCATGGAACGAAAGCACACGTCCCGTTTCCGGACTGATGAGAAAGGGAGCCTCGGGCTGAAATTGGGCCATCCGGTCAATCAGTTCCCGGATGGTTTTGATTTCGATGTCCCCGGTCAAGAAGATCTCCATGGGCGTTACCCCTACTCTTGCGTCAACCGGATCCGACCATCCGATCGCGGAACCACGAGAAAAACAAACCGAACTTTGGCGCTCGATGCGCTCCAAGTCAGCCAACCCAAACGTTTTGCGCCGATCAGCAGTAAGGATCACAACTATCCGGTCATATATCGAACGGAATCAATATGTTACAATCTTGGCCTTGAAAACCCGCATTACTCGGTAGCATCCCGGGAAAAGCCATGACGCCGCACTCGGCGATTATACATCGATTACGAACAGTTCATAGTTTAGTTCTTCTCTGCGTATTCTACTGCGAGAGCCCGACGCGCCCATCGCCAGGAGCAATTCCAGCACCACCCCAGCTTTCTAACCCTGGGCAGCCTCCCAATTACGGGCACCGCCATCGTGAGAACAATAGGAGCCAGTTGTGAGTTGGTCAGTTGCCAGCAAGAACTGGAATTGGGGAAAACAAGTCGATAAACTGAAAACCAGTTTCATAACCTCCACGGAGGTCGGATCGTGGTTTTGCGGTCATGTTACGACGTGCTCGGGGTGCCGCCGACAGCCACTTGGAAGGAGGTTCGGCAGGCCTACTACCGGCTCGCGATGCGCTACCACCCGGACCGGCTGGGGCCGGGCGGGACCGCCGACCAGGCGAAGTTTCAGGATTGCGCCCGAGCATATCGGCTGCTTCGAGAAGAGGAACTCCGCCGCCGGCTCGAGCGGGCATCGTCGGCGCGGCGTGCCGGTGGGTTCGAGCCGGCCAACTCCCAGCGGTTAGCGGAAGAGGCTCCCCCCGTCGCGGCCCAAGTCCCCAGCCGGCGCCGTTCGCGCCGGGTCCTTTTGCGTAACGGGATCATGGCGGCGGTGGCTTGTACTGTGTTGGCGCTTGCCGGGTGTCTCACTTATGCCCTCATGGGTCGCGACACTTGGGAGGGGGACCATCGCGACTCCCTTGGCGCCCTCGCCTCCGAGGCCAGGCGGTTGGTGGCCGACGGGCGCGACCTCGAGGCCGTTGACCGGTATGGAGAGATCTGCCGTGTGGTGGGCAATCGCGAACCGTTTGACCCGGACCTGCGCCGCATCTGCGGCGAAGCACGGACCGTTTCCGCGCACGCCGCTGACCTGCACGACTTGACCCGCCGCGAGCAGGAGGCGGTCGAGTTGGAGAGTGCATGGGGATATGCCCGAGCGTCCCGCGAGCTGGGCGAGATCAGCAGGCAAAGCCAACGCTTCACCGGCGACCCCATTGCCGAATCCATCGCCCGAAGGGCCGCGGAAGAGGGAGAGCGGGACGATGAGTTGGCGCGTCAAGCGGAGAGCCAGGCGTTGCGGGAGCGGCAGGCGGCAGCGCAGGAAGAGCGGCTCCGGGCCGAAGCTGACACCCGTCGGGAAACCGCGGCGCGCGATGCGTTGTCGGCGGCGATGGCCGGTCTGTCCGCCTCCGGCGCCACCGGGAGGGTTGCCGACGCAGTCCATCTGCTCTACGTGGCGGCTGACCTGGGGGAGCCGCGAGCAATGTATACTCTCGGGAACTTCTACGAGCGCGGGGACAAGGGCGACTGGGCGCCGGCCGAGGCGGCCAAGTGGTACGCCAAGGCCGCGGCGGCCGGGGACCGCGACGCCATGAACGCGCTGGGCCACCTGTACCTCGATGGCCGCGGTGTGACAGAAGACGACCGTAAGGCAGTCGAGTGGCTGAAAAAGGCGGGCGATGCCGGGAATGCCCGCGCCATGTACACGATTGGAACGCTCTTCGAAACCGGGCGAGCCGGCGCGGTAAACATGGAGGAGGCCGCTGCCTGGTATCGGAAAGCCGCGGCATCGGGCGACATGCAAGCCAGGGACCGGCTCGCCGCCATGGCGGCGCGCCATGGCGATGCGGGCCAACCTGCTCAGAGCCGTTCGTCCGATTGAGCCGGTTTTCATGTCTGACTAGCAGTCAGAACGAGTCTGGAACGAGCCGCGAGCGTGGACGAGTCGGTAAACCTGCCCCTGAAGGTCGCTGCTCGTCACCCCTGCCAGATCAGGTCGTGGTCCCTGGCGTCCATTACGCTCCCGCGCCAGCCCTGCTCGGCGGCCCGCGCCAGATTGTACAGCTCGCGGGCGGTCGCGTAGTGGAAATGGAAGTGCGGGTCGGCGGCCGCGCGAGAGGCCAAGGCCTCATGGAAGCGGGTCATCGGCTCCCCCAGGAGCACCGCCTGGTTCGACTCGGGGGCGCCGTGGGTGTGCAGTTTGACGAAGAACCAGTCTGGTCGGGACGGCACCTGGACGCGGGCACGGAGCCACAGGTCCACGCGGTGCAGGGTCGGGGGCTGGTTGCCCTGAATGCAGGCGTTTTCGATGCGCGGCACGACTCCGCCCTTGCGACGGCCCCAGTCGAGCAGCAGCGGGCCCTGGATCAACATGAGCGACCGGGGAGGCTGTGGCATGGTGCCAACGTCCACTCCCCAATCGTGCGACCTGGGTCGCAATGGATCGTCCACCGCGTAATAGACGCTGTTGATCTTCCGGGTCTGGGTCCGGCTCGGATAAGACGGCATCGTGAAATCGCAGTAGCAGCCGGTCTCCCGGAGGACGTCCAACTCGTTGTTCACCCCGCACATCCGCCCGTCGGGCCTTGAATTGTCGAGCGCCCAGTTCCCATGTACGAAGCCGTAGCGCAATTCGCCGGTGCGCTTGTCGTGGGGCAGGAGGCCGTGGCGGGTGCGGAACAGCTTTGTAAACTCGCCCAGCCGTTGGCGCAGGGCGTGGTCGGTGTCGTTGTCATGGTGGTGGTGGATTTCCACCTCGCCCAAGCCGGCCCGGCACAGCGAGGCGATGCCGTCCACGTGGGCGGGGTCGTATTCGTCGATTGGGAAGAAGAAGGTATGCCGCGGGGGGCGGCCATCGCAGTCGCGGAAGCGGTCGAACAGGCGCGGATAGTTTTGCACCCAGCTTTGCACCCGGGCGGCGGCCCGCTCGGCGCCCGGTTTGCCGAACTGGGGTTCGTAATGGTCAGCGATACAGAGCAGCAGGTGGACGGGCTTGGCCTGCGCTTCTGGAACGGGCGTTCCGATCCGGCCCGTCGCGACCGGCTGACGTTGCCGCGACTGGCGTTGGCGCGACTGGCGGAAGTAGGTGCCGATCCAGCGGTCAATCCCCCGGCGGTGCAGGACCGCGAAGATACCAACCAGCACCGCGGCACCGAGTGTTAGGAGCAATGCCGCGGCGATCAGAATACCCGTCCGGACAAGTCCAACAGTCAATAGCGATCGGGCCACGAGTCAATATCTGCCAGAAGTTCCACCCAAGTGCAAGGACGCCCGGTCGAGTGCTTCAGGCTATTGCACATGGCGTTCCATGACGCGGGAATGGCGCAAGCGCTCCCCTCTGAGCGCGCCAGCCGGTCAAGTGGACAGCCTTGGGCGCCGTGCAAGGGACATGAAGCCCCCCTTCGTAAATCTCCAGTGGCCGTTCAAAATGCTGGCTCGTCGCTATTCAACCGTTAACCGTTGGTAAATCAACCGTTGTACAAGCCAGGCGACCGCAAAGGTCGCTTGCGGAAGGCGTACCCGACCACGCCGAGGCCCGCTAACAACAGCAGGCTCGTTCCCGCCGTCGTGGGCAGGGAGGCGGCTGGCGCGCCGACCATATCGGGGCTGGACGGGAGAGCGGCCAGGATCGACTGGTCCTGTTGCCCAGTCGTCGACTCCAAACCTAGAACCAAGTCCGGATCCGTGACTGCTGCGGCATCTGTGAGGTAGGCAACCGCATCTTTTCCCCAGTTGGTGCTAGTCCCATTCCAATTGATTGTCCCGGCGTTGTCTGCCAAGGAACTGGGGCTGCCGTTGTAATCGTATATAATCTTCCAGATGGCCACCTGGACGCCAGTGGCGGCGTCGTCAGCGGTCGCAGAGTTAGAGCTTTGGAGTGCTCCTTGTGCTTCGGTCACAACATCTGCAATCAGTGTAGCTTCCTGACTAGACAGCAACGGATCTGGCGGAGTCTTAGTCACATCCGGTACGGTGGCCAAGGGCACTACCTGATAACTGTCAGTGGTGCCGATATATACGTCAGTATACAACTGCGTGCAAAAGGTCACAAATGACGTAGGGTACGGGCCGCCTCCCAAGTAGCCGTCTGTGTCAGACGCGCCAGACCAATAAATTGCGCCTGCGTAATAAATGGAGCTGTCACCCGAGCGGTTAACGACGGTGATGTAGAAATCCCCGGGGGCTTGGCTCGTGCCAAGGGCTGAACCATCGAGCGTACCGGTGATCACGTCGTTCAATGGCAGAACCGGAACGTCATCTGCCCTCGCAACCAATGCACTCCCGCCTAACGAGGCGGCAATACAAATCCCTGCAAGGCCCGCTTTACTTGCGCCCCAGTTGAGGAGGGGCGAACGGCTAACATATTGAAACATGGTGTTACGCCTTCCGCGTGTAGACTGTAGACCCGGCAGAGAACACCTCCGCCCCAAACGCACGTGTGCCAGCGACAGGAACGCCAAGAAAGTTTGGCCAACACACAAATTCACCTAGCCCCCTTCGCCATCGCGACCAAGGTCCGCAGACAAACGGCGATGTCGAACGTCAGGCCGCAGTTGCGGACATAGTAAAGGTCAAAAGCGAGCTTCCGTTGGGCGTCCTCGATGCTGGCCCCGTAGCGGAAGCGAACTTGGGCCCACCCCGTGAGCCCCGGCGGAACCAAGTGCCGAAGTTCGTAGTGGGGGATTTGCTGCCGGAGCTTTTCGACAAACTCGGGCCGCTCGGGGCGGGGACCCACCAAGGCCATGTCGCCGCGAAGGATGTTCCACAGTTGAGGTAACTCGTCGAACCGGGATCTGCGGAGCAGCCTGCCGATCGGCGTGATGCGAGCGTCGGCGGCCTTGGCCCAGACGGCGCCATTGCGTTCGGCGTCGTGTCGCATGGTTCGGAACTTGTAGATCGAGAACGTCCGGCCGTAGCGCCCCACCCGCGTCTGCTCATAGACGACGGGGCCGGGGCTGGTGAGCTTGACGAGCACGGCACACAGGAGCATGAGCGGTGCGCCAATCAACAAGCCGAACGACGCCAAGACAATATCGAGCGGGCGCTTTGCGAAGCCAGTCTGGAGGCTGCCGGCGTCAAAGCCCCCGGCGAGGATGCCTCTCCCATCCACATTGTCGATGGGGACCTGACCGAGGAGTTTTTCGTAATACGTGCCGTAGGAGAAAATCCCGCAGCCGGACTTCAGAATGGCCGCACTGTGGTGGAGCAGATCCCCCAGGGCCGGGTCGTCGTCCATGACCACGATCTCGTCAGGACCGTGCAACCGAACGGCTTGGGCCAGCCGGGCGCGCCGCTCTGAGATGGAGTCCGCTGATGAATCACCGAAATGGACAGGGCGCTGGTAAAAGTCGGAATAGAGGAGACGGATCTGTGCGGCGAGGGGGCGGAACTTCTTGCGCGGACCGACCAGCAACATCCGCACCTTGGCCCGGCGAGCCGACTCGCGCGCCGCCAGGCGGCACAGAAATGTGGCGGTGGCGGAAACGAGGATCGCACCCAGGACGACGAACCGGCCGATCTGAACGTACCCCAGCCAGCCGAAAATGACGCTTGTCGCGGCCATCGACAAGGTGTTGACCGAGATGGCCTGGCCGGCCATGCGGCCCAGCGAAGTGAAATTGTGCCGGTCGTAGACCCCGAGAATGTAACTGAGGAACAGAACGAGGACGGAAAAGGCCGCCGCACCCAGACCCATGCTGTAATGATATTGCTGTGAAAATAGGAAGCTGGGAGAAAGGGCGTGAGCGGCGACGAAGGCAGCGGAGGCGAGCCCCATGTCCAACGCACCCCAAGTCCGGCTGGACCACCTCACGGCCGAACGAGCCCTGGAACGGATCATTCGTGCGGAGTCGTCTGCAGATTCCGTTTTCCGCGCAGTGTTCCGGCAGTCCGGAAGAATTACCGAAACAAAATCAGTTTTCCGACCGCGCAATGCGGCCGGAGCAATAGTGAAAGTGCCCATTACAATTCCCCAAACGGTGGCTTTGTTCAGCCACGCACAACCCACAAAAACGCAAAAAAAAGACCCCGAAACGCATAGCCATGCAATCGCGGGTCACCCGAACTGACCTGCGGAGCCACAGACCCACAACCAATGACGTCTGTCTCTCTCTTGCCTGATACGCGCCCCGCCCCGAATTGTGACTGGTGGAGCTGAAGTTCGCTTTACTTGAGGACCGGATGGGGCTGGCATCACTTCCTGCAGGCGTCAATCAAGGCTCGGCAGGGTCCCTGATGTGCACCAATCGCCGGGCAGGAAGTCGCGAACGTACTGCATCAAGCCCAGGTCCAGCAATTCCTCATCGACCTGCTCGGGTGACGGGTCCTGAAGGGTCTCGGCGGCCTGGATCAGGAGCAGGCGCGCGAATACCCGCCGGGCCCGGCTGAGTTGCTGGCGAAAGGTCTCTGGGCTGACGGGTTCTCCCGCAAAGGCGCCGGCGCGCAGCGCCAGCGACTTGGAGTCCTCGCGCGGGAAGTCCACGACCAGCCGTAACGCCGTGTACGCGAGGTTGCGTTGGGTACGGGCAAAGAAATACTTCCGGATGGCCGACGCGTAGGTGAGAACGAACTTGGCCGGATCGTCCATGTTCTGGAAGACCGTTGTGATCTGGTCCAGTCTGGGCGCGGGGCCTGTTGGCGTCGGCGGTCGGTCCATCGAACAGCCTTCCCCCGAGCAGTCAAGTTCGCGTCAAGCTCGAACTCAGGATTCACCGCAGAGGCGCAGAGCACGCAGAGAAGAAAGAGGACGGAATGAAAAAAGTGTCAGCGGCGCAAAGTGCGCAAGCTACAACAAATGTAAGCTTATTGACGAGCAAGCTGTTACTCTCTGAGTTCTCTGCGACTCTGTGGTGAATAATCCGGGGGCACCCTCAATCGTGCAGCCGGGCCACATCCGTCGCGCCGCCGGCGGGCTTACCGAGGTCAAACAACCGGACCGTCCTGGCAGCGCCGCCCACGGCGATGATCCTGGTCCCGGGGAGGAACGCCAGGGCGGTAACCGAGCCAGCCGGCGCCGACAACGTACGGCAGTGCGCTCCGGCGGCTTCGTCCCAGCATTGAACCTTCCCGTCAGACTGGCCGAGAGCCAAAACTTTCCCGTCCTGGCTAAAGGCGAGGCAGGTCACGTCTGCGCCCAGAACGGTGTACTTGTTCGCCCAAAACCGGACATCCTGCTGATGGACATCCCATAGATAAGCGCCCACCTTCCCCGCAATCGCCAGGGTCTTGCCGTCAGGCGAGAATGCCAAGTCTCTGGCGGGGCTGCCGCACGGAAGATCCCTTGCCGGCTTCCAAGCGGCAACTTCCCACAGTTTCGCCCCATCGTTGGTGGCGGAGGCGAGGAACTTGCCATCCGGGGAGAAATCGAGCGCAGTGACGCAACCGCTGTACGACCGCGGCCCGCCGGCGTCGCGGCCGTTGACCATGTCCCAGACCCGGATGGCTCGGTGCTTGGGGTCCGTGCCGACGGCGGCGGCGAGCAAACGCCCGTCCCGGGACAAGGCCACGCAGCGCAGCGAGCCCAGCGTCGCGCCACCGAACGGCATGTGCTCCCAGGCGGTGCTGCCGTCCCGTACGACCAGCCCGGCGCTGGTGGCGACAACCAAAGTCTGCTTCCAGGGAGAAAGGGGAGAGAACCGCAGCGCCCGTGCCCCCTTGGCGGGCCAAGGCGTGCCCGCCGGGAGGCCGCTGGCCACGTGCCAAAGTTGAATGCCTTGGTCCGAACCAACTGCCAACCAAGATGCGTCGCCGGAAAAGGCAAGGGCTTCGGCTTTGTCGACCACCTCCAGATCCAACCCGCCGGCGGTCACGCGGCCGCCGAAGGGCTGGAGTGCCGGTGGCATCGGGATGCCAGCAGGGGAGGGTGGGCGCGACGCATCGCCGGCACTTCCAGGCGCAGCGCCGGCACTTCCGAGACCGGCTGCGGGCACAACTGCGCGACTCGACGCGCTTGAGATAGCGGGCGCTTGAAGCCGGTAAACGACCCAGGCGATGCCAACCACAACCACGGCAACTACGGTCGCCAAAGTGACTGGCCTTTGCCGCCGCGGCCGGCGTCGGATGGACGGCGGGGCGTCGGCCAAAGCTCGTGCGGCCAGTTGAGATGTGGAGAGGGCTTGGGCCAGGTCGCCCAGCATGTCTCCAGAGGTCGCCCGGGCTGCACCGACGCCCATTCCCTGGGGGCCTTCCGAAAGGGCGAGTTCCAGGTCGGCCAGCAATTCGGCGGCGCTCTGATAGCGGGCCGACGGCTCTTTGGCCATGCACTGTTGAACGATAGCGGCGCACACGTAGGGGATTTGCGGGTCCACGTCGCGTGGGTCGGGCACGTCGGCGGAGCAGTGTGCGAACAGCACCTGGAGGGGCAGTTCGCCATCAAAGGGGGGGTGGCCGGTCAGCAGCGCGTAATAGGTCGCTCCCATCGAGTACACGTCGCCGCGCTGATCGACCCTTTCGCCCCGGCACTGCTCGGGGCTCATGTAATGGGGGGTCCCCACTACTTTGTTCCCCTGGCCGTAAGTGGCCAAACTGACGCCCGCGTCTTTGGCCAACCCGAAGTCCGCCAACTTCACCAGACCGCTGGCAGAGCACATCAGATTGCCGGGCTTGATGTCCCGATGAATGAGCCCGGCGGCGTGAGTCGCGACCAGGGCCCGGCAGGCGTCGAGGACGGCTTGGGTGGCCTGGGGCCATTTTAACGCGCCAGCCGTGTCCAGCAGGTCCTGCATGCTGCCGCCCCGCATCAACTCCATGACCAGGTAACAGATCCCCTCGTGGCGATTGACTTCGAAGATCAGCACGGCGTTGGGATGGTTGACCCGCGCGAACGCGCGAGCCTCCAGCACGAACCTGCGGATGGCCTGGGCGTCGCTGGCCAGCACGTCGGGCAGCACTTTGATCGCCACTCTTCGCTTGAGGAAGGTGTCTTCCGCTTCGTAAACGGCGCCCGTGCCCCCCGTGCCGATGAGGTTCCCCACGCGGTACTTTCCCAACTGCATTCCCGTGCGCCGATCGACCCCGGCAATGTCGGTCCGACACACGATGGCGCGGTTATCCGGCGTTTCTGACATGAATTGGCGAACCATGGTTCCCCTTTCCGCCTGGGGCGTTTGTTGTAGCCTTCAACTTGCGGGATTAACGGCTACTGCTCATCGAATGAATCCACCGGCTCGAGCAGGTCAGCGTCGATTTCCAGTGATGCCCCCCGCCCCAGCATGGTGATCCAGAGCACGAGGCGGGTGCGGTTGTCTCGTCGAATGATCGTGCCGGTCACCCCTTGCAGCGGGCCGGCGATGACTCGGCAGCGTTTGCCGACCACGGCGAACGGATTCAGGTCCAGTTCCAGTTTCGACGCGATGGCTTTTTCGACGGCGGTCAGTTCCCCGACAAACTTCGATTGGTCGGCGACAGGGATCACCTGACAGACCCGGTCGGTGGCCAGCGCGGCGTATCGTTCGTCCGGTCCGCCGCAGAAGAACACATAGGATTGGAACAGGGGGAGCATCATCCGGCGTTTGCGCCCTCCGGACATCTTGACGCGCTCGACCATCGGCAGGTAGTAGCCGATACCGTGGCCGTTCAGTTCGTGAGCCAGCGCTTTCTCGTTGCGGGCCTTGGTGTGCGCGACCCACCAGTCGGCTGAAAAGTCTGCAACCGAACGCACCATCGATGGCAACATCGGCGGGTTATCTGTGAATTTGAGCATCGCCAATTCCCTTCGGCAAGCACGTGCCGGCTCAAGGAGCAGTCCCTGGTTTGTCGAAAGTAATCTCGATTGAAGCCTGGGGGGCAGACTCCGTCCCTGTCGGTGCACGCGGATTTCTCCCGCGGCAACGAGCGCTCAAAATGCGCAATTAACAGAGTCCCCAACAAGCGACCCCTGGCTGCGTCCTATCGCGTACGACCCCAAACTGATGGGCACGCACTCTTTCGGTGCAGGCGCAATTATTTCGCGGCAACGACCTGTTACTTAGAACCCTCGATACAGAAAGTGCCCTGCGCCAGACCCATTCTTAGCGGCGCAGCAAAACCGACGATTCTCAGAGATGGCATCCTTGCCAAGCAGGCCGTGATGGGAAAATCCGCTGGAGAAGGAAGTCCCACTGCATTGCTTCCCTCGCCCCAACAGGACTTTAACTTGGTCCTGCGACCACAGTCAAGAATCAAGCACCAAATAAATACCTAATTTCCTTAAAACCTTACCGAAGGAATCGAGACGTCTATATAGGTAGTTCCCGTATCTTGCCATTAGATGATCCACCCGCGCCGCCGACCGTGTCAATCACTTCCGGTCACTCGACCGTGACGCTCTTGGCGAGATTGCGAGGCTTGTCCACGTTGCAGCCGCGGAGGACGGCGGCGTGGTAGGCCAGGAGCTGGAGCGGCACGACGCTGAGCATCGGCTGGAGCGGCTCGGGCGCGTCGGGCACGTAGACGACGTGGTCGCTATAGCGGTGGATCTGCCTGTCCCCCTCGGTGGCGACCGCGATCACATGCCCGCCGCGGGCGCGGACTTCTTCTATGTTGCTGATTACCTTATCGTATTGGTGGCATCGCGTTGCCAGAAAAACCACCGGCATCCCCTCGTTGATCAGGGCGATGGGGCCGTGCTTCATCTCCGCCGCCGGCATTCCCTCGGCGTGGATATAGCTGATTTCCTTGACCTTAAATGCCCCCTCCAGGGCGATCGGGTAATGGTAGCCGCGGCCCAGGAACAGCCAGTTTTCCCGCTCGCAGAACCGCTCGGCAATCCGCCTGACCCGCTCGCTCTGCTCCAGGACCTGCTCCATCTGGCCCGGCAGGGCGCATAAGCCGTTGATGATCTCCAGGTTCTGGGCGGCCCCCATGAATTTGCGGCGGCCGACGTAAGCGGCAAGCAGTGCCAGCACGGCACACTGACAGGTGAAGGCCTTAGTGCTGGCGACGCCGATCTCAGGCCCGGCGTGGAGGTAGATGCCACCGTCGGTTTCCCGGGCAATGGTGCTGCCGACCACGTTGACCACGCCCAGCGCCAGCGCGCCGCGCTCCCTGGCTTCGCGCAGGGCGGCCAGCGTGTCGGCGGTCTCGCCGCTCTGGCTGATGGCGACGACCACCGTCCCCTCCTCCACCAGCGGGTTGCGGTATCGGAACTCGCTGGCATAGGCGGCCTCAGCGCTGACCTTGGCCAGGTCCTCCATCAGATAATCGCCCACCAGGCCGGCGTGCCAGGCGGTGCCCTGTCCGGTGAAGATGAAACGCCGGGCTTTCACCAGGTCTTTGGCGTGGTCGGCCAGTCCGCCCAGCACGATCCGCCCCTCGCGCTGCTCGGTTCGGCCGCGCAGGCAGTTACGCAAGGCGGCAGGCTGCTCGAAGATCTCCTTGAGCATGAAGTGGGGGTAGTCCCCCAGCTCATACTCCTCCAGGCTGGTCTCCAGCTTGCTGATGACCGACGTGACCTCGATGTCGTCGATCGTGGTCGTGCGGAAGCTGGCAGCCGCTCCGAATTGGTCGCCCGCCTTCAGCACCGCCATCTCATTGTCGTTGAGGTAAATGACCTGGCTGGTGTGCTGAACGATGGCGCTGGCATCGGAGGCGACGACGTATTCCTCCTTGCCCACGCCGATGATCAGCGGGCTGCCCTTGCGCGCCACCACCAGCGTGTCGGGCTCGTCACGGCAGATCACCGCAATCCCGTACGTCCCTTCCACTTCCCGCAGCGCCCCTTGGACGGCGCGCTGTAAGAGTGAAGCGCCGGGCGGCAGGTGGTTCTGTTCTTTCAGGTCCGTGTAAACGTCGCTGATGAGCATCGCCAGGACCTCGGTGTCGGTCTGGCTGGCGAAGGTGTGGCCCTTTTCGCAGAGGAACTTCTTCAGGACCGTGTAATTCTCGATAATGCCGTTGTGGACCACGGCAATACAGCCAATGTCGTCGGTATGGGGGTGAGCGTTCAATTCCGTCGGAGCGCCGTGGGTCGCCCACCGGGTGTGGGCCATGCCCAAGTATGCTTCAGGGAGGGCTTGGTCGTTGTCCAGCGCATGTTCGAGCATGTTGATGCGTCCCACCGCGCGGCGCACGTGAAGATGGCCGGTCCGGTCGACAATTGCGATGCCGGAGGAGTCGTAGCCCCGGTATTCGAGCCGCTTGAGTCCCTCAAGCAAAAGGGACTGCGCCGGCCTCCGGCCGATATACGCAACAATTCCGCACATGATTGAGCTCCCCGGACAGAAAAAGGAATCTTCCAATGCCCCGTGTCTTTCAACGGAATTACGCCGGGTATCGGGGGCAGTTCAAGGAAAAAAATCTTGGTAAGCCTTAAACCCACTCTTGGCCCACCGCTATATTCTGACACAAGCATGCAGCGATTGCAAACCGCAAGTCAATTGGTTTCGACCGGCGGCTTTCTTGGGGGTGCGGTAATCCCTTCAGGGCCCCTTTGCAGGACGAAATCCGCCTGACCTCCGCCCGACCCATGAGACTGGGAATTGATTCGTTGCACATGATGGAATTGAGGCGCGGCTTTGCTGATGCGAGTCGATGGCCCTGGGAGTTTCTTGTAGCACAGGCGCGCCCGCATGTGGGACCAGCGGCGTTGCAAACCAGAGCCAGCCTCGGCCCAAGTCGATGTGCCGTAACAGGTTGGCAGGGGCGCGAGGCGGCCCAAGGCGCTGCTCGCCATCTTGCTGCCCAAATCAGGGCACGCAAATCTTTCTTGTCTTTGACGCCTCCATGTGGTAATTCCTGAAGCTTGCTCGTGGTAACTCACGGCAGGCAGCATTTCAATGGGACCGAGTGCGGGGTCCGGACTGATGGTGAGTGAATGGTGCCGAAACAGGGAAAGTCAGGGGATCTATGTTTCGACAAATCATTTCTGGTACGCCGGGCAGTCATGCGCCCGTCCATCACGTAGGCGGTGTCGTCGACGTTGCTGGGTGCATGGTCACGAGGCTTGGCAAATATGCCGTCGGTGAGCTCATCGGCTCAGGAGGCATGGGCACGGTCTACAGAGCCGAAGACACCTTTCTCAAGCGCAAAGTGGCCATCAAGGTGCTGCCCGACTCTCTGGCCAGAAATACCGACGGCATCCGGAAATTCGTGCTGGAGGCACGTGCGTTTGCACGGGTGAACCATCCCAACGCCGTGCAGATCTTCGAAGTCAATCGCCACGAGGGAATTTGCTATCTGGTAATGGAGTTGATGCCCGGCGGGAGCATGCAGGAGTTGCTCGACACCGATGGCGCCTTGGAATGGCCCCTGGCAACCCAGGCGGTTTTGGAGGCCTGCCGAGCCTTGGTCGCGACGCACGACGCCAATCTAATCCATCGGGACATTAAGCCAGGCAATTTGATGCGCTCGGCCAGCGGGCTGGTGAAGCTGGCGGACTTCGGCCTGGCCAGGGACGCGACCCTCAGTTGCAGCGTGAACTCTTCTGGCCCAGAGAGCAAACTCGTGGGAACGCCCCACTACATGAGCCCCGAGCAGTGCCGGGGGGAAAGGGTCGATGAGCGCGGCGACCTGTACTCCCTGGGGGCGACGTATTATGCCTTGCTGACGGGCCAGCCCCCCTATCGTCGCGAACTGCCCCTGCAGGTGCTGTTCGCACACTGCTCGGCCGACGTGCCTGACCCGCGCGACGTGGACCCGGGAATCCCCTCTGTGTGTGCCGCCATCGTCCAACGCTGCATGGCCAAGGACCCGTCCGACCGATACCAGAGCGCTGCGGAAATGCTGGCCGACCTCGAGTTTTGTCTCTCAGCAACCTCGCCAGGTTCCGAAATCAGCGAAAACGCGTTGGCTGAGTTGGTACAGGGCCTCGCGGCAGCTCAGACGGCGGCGCGGCCCGGCCGCCGGCGGCGCGGCCCGGCGTATTGGATTTGTTTGCAGGTCGCGATCGCGGGAGTTGTGGTCGGTGGCGTCTGTATCGCTCTTCGGTCGATCAGTCCTGCACGGCCGACGATTCATCCACTTGCCCAGACTGCACGTCCGCAACATGAGGCTCCGCCATTCCAACCCGACCTGGCCACGAACGTGACGCAGAAACTGGTCGTTCCGCCACGGCAGCCGGCCGTTGTTCCGTCATCGCCTCGGTCAGGGCCATTCGGCGGCCGCGTGACCGCCGGCGGGTGGGATCTCGTCGTCGGTGAAAAGGCCGAAGCTTTGGCTTTCTCCGGCGGCGGATCGCGATTAGCCGTTGCTTCAGCCCAAAGTATCCAGTTGTGGAACGTGGAGACCGGCCAAGAGGCGGGCGATCCCTGGCGAGCCAACGGGGCCTCGGCACTGCGCTTCTCTCCAGTATCTCCGGAAAAGCGGACCCTCTTTGCCGCCGGCAGCGCCGGACTTGAGGTCCGGGACAGCGGCATTGGAGGGGTATGGCGGCCGGTCGGGGGAAATGCGTTGGGCCCGGTGCGGGCCGTGGCGTTGTCCCGGGACGGGCGTTTGCTCGCCGCCGCTGTCGGCAAGGACCCCAATCACCAAGCCATCCGGGTTTGGCAAATGGCGGATGGAAGTGACTCAGGCGCGCCGTCGTACACCGGTCGCGTCACAGCGCTCGACTTCTCGCCGGACGGCAAGCTGTTGGCTGCGGCCACGAATTCCGGGGTGAAATTGTGGGAAGTTGCCACCTGGAAGCCGGCGAAGGAACTGCCGTGCGGCAGCCCCACGACCGCCATTGCGTTCTCGCCTGATGGCAAGACGTTGGCGATCGGAGGCAAAGCGGGCGCTTATCTTTGGGATGTCCGTCACTGGGCGAACGAATTCAACGTCCTGGGCAAAGAGGTGACCTGTCTCGCGTTTAGCCAGGATGGAAAAGTTCTGGCGCTCGGCCAATCCGACGGGAGGGTCCAATGCTGGGACGGAGCCACGGGAGAGCACGCCTGCACGTTGCCCGCACAAGTCGGTCCGGTCACCGCCCTCGCGTTTCTTCCCAAGAGCAGGGTCATCGCCGTGGGCGGGGCCGCGAAGACCGTTCGGCTATTCGACCTCAGTAAGCCAGCCGGCCCGGTCGGTGCCCGCCTGCCAGGCTGACGCTAAGACCGATCTTGGCTCCTGGGGAAGAATGTTCAATGGACCGACCGCCAACACCAAGACCCGCAACCAGGCTGGACGAGATCACGACGATCTTCCAGAACATCGACGATCCGGCCAGGTTCGTTTTGGCCTACGCGCCGGCGATCCGCAAGTATTTCTTAGCCATCGTTCACAACCGCGATGACGCCGAGGAGGCGATTCAGGATTTTCTGGTCAAAATCATTCAGACCGGCTTTGGGAATGTCCAGGCAGACCGGGGGCGGTTCCGGGATTACCTCAAGGCTGCGGCACGCAATGCCGCTCTGACTCGGTTGCGGCAGTCGTCGGTGGCACGGCGGGCCCGGGCACGGGCCAAGGAGTTGTTGCCCCAATCCAACGAAACCGCCGAGCGGGAATGGTGCGACGAGTGGCGGCGCTGCGTTATGGAGCGGGCGTGGCGCTCTTTGGAGAACTACCAGATACGCACCCGCGGCAACTTCGCTTATACTGCCCTGCAACTGGTCTTGAAGCACCAGGATGAGGACGCCAGACGGCTCGCGATTCGGGCCAGCGCCGTGGTACGCGAAACCGTCAGCCCGGAGGCCTTTCGAAAGCAGCTCAGCCGGGCGCGGCGTGTGTTCGCGCGCATGCTCCTGACCCAGGTTGCCGAAACCCTCCAGAACCCCTCGCCCGACCAAGTGGAGGATGAATTGGCGGACCTGGGGTTGATGCAGTACGTGCGGGATTTCCTGCCCGACGATTGGCGCACCTCGGGCATCCTGCCGAACGTTGAGTAAAGCCGCCACCCGCCACCGCCCCGCCAGTCATTTTTGGGATTCTTACCCTTTTGTCATATGACATGTGACAAATCCCTGTCTGGCGCGTATCGGTTTCGGGTTGGCTGTGAGTTTGTCCTCAGGTTAGCAATGAAGCGGGGGAAAGCCATTCCAGTGGGTTCTGGTCGAAGTGTGCGGGCTCTTTTTGCTTAGGAGACGGACATGTCAACTGCTCGAGTTTTCGCGGTCTTGAACTTACGGCAATCCATCTTCGCGATGATGAGGTCAAGACATTTCGTTATGGCACTTCCGGGAATCGTATTCTGCGCCTTGGCGTCATCGGCGCTCGGCGATACCGTCAGCGCCGATTTGGGCGCTGCCGGTCCCAGCAACTGGGCGATTCTCAGCTTGGGCGGCACCAACCTGAACCTGACGGGTGACACCCTAAATGGTCCCGGCCAGACCACTGGCAACGTTGGCGTCGCTTCGGATGGCAGCATTGCCCTGAACAGCTCTACGCCGCCAGCAATCATTGGAAGTCTTTACCTTGGGAACGGCTCCAACACTGGTGGGTCGGCCAGCCCAGTGTCGGCTCAAGTTTCAGGGACCATTTATACCAATCAGGATAGTTACCTGGGAACCGGAAGCAGCACGGGATTCTGGACAGGCGGTACGACCAGCGCAACCGGCGTTGTCGCGGACGCTCTCAACGCCGCGAAGGACTTCGCCGATTTGACCGCGGACCAGACGATCACCGGCGACATAACCGGGACGACCACCCTTACAGCGAATGGCAGTGCCACTTACGTGGTGGATGTCACGGGCAACATCAATCTCAACCAGACGAATCTCATCCTGTCAGGAACGGCGGGAACTGACTTTATCCTCAATGTCGCCGGCGACATAACCCTCAACGGCGGGAACAACTTTTCCGGGGGTGACATCAAGTTGGCCGGCGGCCTGACAGCCGATCATGTCGTCATCAACGTCACCAGCACCAGCAACGGCGACAACGTCACCGCTGCCGGTGGCTCAAGCAAAGACCCCAACAATTCCGGCAATACGCTCCCGAACGCCTAAATCCAAGGCACTCTTTTGGATGTTGCCGGAGGTATCCATTTTTCACCGGGTGCGGTTGATGGCGAGATCATCGGTGGCGGGAATGAAATCAACCTGGTGTCCGGATCGCAGGTCAACGGAGACAATGGTGGTGGGACCGGCGTTCCGCTGCCGTCGACCGCCTTGGCCGGCATGGTGCTGCTGGGTGGGTGTGCGTTAGTGCGAACGGTTCATTTGGCGCGCGGCAAGGCTTGAGGGTTTCACGCCGTCTAACCCAGGAATCACGATGGCCCCCGGTGATGCGCCGGGGGCCTTCTTATTGCCCGTCCGTCTGGGGCTACCCGTATCGTCAAGTTTCCGATGCTTCTCCAGGTCACGAATCCTGGCGCGGCGCGTCTCAGGGAATGATTTGGGAATTGTGGGTTTCTTTCAGCCTCCTGTTCGGGTGGCTCGGCTTTTTCCAAATCGGGTGACTGCTCGTCCTGGGATCGATCGTCATCTCGGCCTGCGCCACGTTTCTCTGCCGGCTATTGGCCCGCGAATTGGCACGACGCGCCAAGGTCCGCCCAGTTCCCGCTTTCGTCGGCCCCTTTACTCTGAACCTCCGGCTGCTAACATCAGTCAGGCCGAAAGTGCGACGGGAAATGCGCCGCGATTGGTCCGCACGTGGCGGCCGGGGGCAAATTCGCGTCCTCCGCGCACCTTAGAGGTGCCCATTTGTCCAATGAAGCCGAGAGTCGTGGGAGCGCGCTTCCGCAACCAGCCGGGCCTTCTCCAGCAGTGCCTCCGACCACGGTGCCGGCCCGCCCAAGTCCCTCCGACCGGCCGACACTCGATTCTCCGTCGCAACATGATCCCCAGCTCGACGAAGAGCACCTTGACCACCTTGAAAACCTCCAGCGGTCCAACGGGGAAGCGCGCGCCACTGACCTGTTGTTCGTGAGCCTCTTCGCCCTGCTTACACCGGCACTGATTGCCTTGGCGGCAGCCGCGGTTTTTCTCTGCAATAGTTGGCTCCACTCCAGATGAGCCAGATGCGAAATCTGTCCCATTGCAAATGACCGTTGCCTCGGACAAACTTCCGTCCCTGGTTTCCGCTGACGTTTATTGCCGGCGGTGCGGCTACAACCTGCGCAACCTGTCGATCGACGCGCTCTGCCCGGAGTGCGCCACTCCCGTCAGCCAATCGCTCCGTGGGGATTGGATTGGCGTTTCCGACTCGCATTGGGTGTCTCGCCTGACCGCCGGTGCGTGGTTCTTGTTTCTGGCCGGGCTCGGTCTGGCACCGGCGCTGCTCGCATCGGCATTGGCGGGTCACTACCTGCCCCAACGATCATCATGGGCAGATATCCTCCTCATCGGCACGTCGCTGGGCGGCGCCTACGGCGGCTGGCTCCTCTCCTCTCGACACCTGACCCCGGCGGCACCGGCGAGCAAACCTACGGCTTATGGCGCCGCGCCACCCGCGTACTCCTGGTAATCGCGGTGGCCGGACGCGCGCTCCATGGGCTGGCCAGGTGGATGGCGGTGTCGCCAGATGAATACCTGGCCCTGCTCCTTGCCGGCACGGCAGCCGGGCTGGCAACCGCCGCCCTGCCCTTCGCGTTATTGCGGCTTGTGAGCGGATTGGCCGGGCGCATCCCCGATCAAAGCCTGGTCCGGCGGGCGACATTGCTGTCTTATCCCTGCCCCATTGGACTGGCCGGCCTTCTCGCCCTTCGCGCCATCCAGATTTCCAAATCAGTGATCCCCCTGCGGCGGCTTCACGACCGGCTGATCGACTGGCATGGCCAAGGATTGTTTGCCGTCAGCCCGCTCAGAACGATCGCAGGCCTTGTCATCCTCGCCAACCTCCTTCTGGCCGGCTTGTTCCTTGCAGTCCTGTTCCGTCTGATGCGTGACCTGGGCACTGCCCGATCAGGCTGAAAGCCCGAACTTGTGGCATACGTCCTTCGTCGCGGCTATATTCGTTAGTTGATCGCGTTTTGAGTCTGCCAGTTCGCCATCGGCGAACGTTTGTCCCGGGGGATGCTCCACTATGGGTGAACCGGAGTTGGAATCTTCAACAGACCCCAGGCAATTGCCGGCCCAGCCGCCACTGCGCAGCGTTTACAGCACATCTTTCCCACAGGTTTTAAACGAGCTGCAAGGTTCCTTGGCGGTTACAACTTATCAAGCCAGCAAGCTCGTGCTGCTGCGGGCCGAGCCCGGACCCCATGGAGCGGAACTGAACACACATTTCAGCGGCTTTAACAAGCCAATGGGATTTGCGTGGGAGCCAGGCCGCTTTGCAATCGGAACCAACACCGAAATATGGCAGTTTCGTGACATACCGATTGTGACCCGCACGCTGGACACGCCGGATTCACCCGTTCGTCATGACGCGGCTTTTCTGCCGCACAGCGCGCACATCACAGGCCAGGTGCAGGTCCACGAGATGGTCTGGGCGCCGCGCCCGGAAACGGCCGGACAATCCGTTTTGCGCTGCTCGGAACTTTATTTTGTCAACACGCGATTCTCCTGTTTGGCCACGCGCAGCGACGAGTACAGCTTTGTGCCGCACTGGAAACCGAAGTTTATCACGGAGCTTGGCCCAGAAGATCGCTGCCATCTCAACGGAGTGGGATCGCGCGACGGAAAGCTTCGCTACGTCACGGCACTGGGGCAGACCAACACGCCTGCGGGCTGGCGCGAGAACAAAGGCGCCGGCGGTGTCGTGATCGACATTCTTTCCAATGAGACAATCGCGCGCGGCCTGTCGATGCCGCATTCACCGCGCTGGCACAATGGCCAGTTGTGGGTTCTGGAAAGCGGCAACGGCGGCGTGGGGACCGTGGATCCGCACAGCGGCAAATACCAGGAGGTCTGCCGACTCCCCGGTTTCACGCGCGGGCTGGATTTTGCCGGGCCGTATGCATTCGTCGGTCTCTCGCAGGTGCGCGAGACGGCAACCTTCAGCAGCATCGCCATCGCCGGAATTCCGCAGGACCATCGTTGCTGTGGCGTCTGGTTCATCGACACACGCAACGGACAAGTTGCGGGTTTCACCAATTTCACCGACACCGTACATGAAATCTTTGCGATCCAGTTCCTGCGTGGCTTGCGCTGGCCGGAAGTACTCATTGGAGACAAGCGCATCGCCGCGACGTTTTTGCTCCCAAAGGAGGCGCTAGGGCATGTTCCCCAAGAAGCGCGTAACGCCGGTGGGAGATAAATCGGGACAATCTCCCGGGGACCTACTTCCTGAAGGTCGATCTGTCGAGCGCCCAACCGACGGCGTTCACGCTGAAATTGTCGGCCAAACCGGTGGACCCACCCCGGCCGTCGAAACGGACGGCTGTCGCCAGAGCACTGGCACGGTGGTGGAGGTCTCACTAGGCCCTGTCTGAAAACTCGTCGGGATTGCGGCGGGCTGGAAATGCCCCGGATGCGAGGCGTCGCGACGAAGCGACTCAACCGAAAGAGTCGTTGAGGAGCGACAACGAAGCAGACGGAGCGTTTCCGGCCCGCCGCGGCCCGTCGAGTTTTCAGACAGGGCCTAACAGCCAGTAGTCCCTGACCATTTCTTGTTTCCCTCCAAGAACTTCGGCAGCCGCTTGCCGAAAATACCAATTCTTTTTGCTTGTGCGGATTCGACCGTTGACCATAATAGCAATGCTTCGTTTTGGCGGCTTGATGTCGTCCCCCGATCAGGCCTCTTAAGTGGCAGGCGTGTGCCAGGCCACGATGAAGCCCATCGCAGCGCGCTTTATGCGGAAGACGATCAGTCAAGTGATTCTGATTCTAATCGCACTGGGCATTCTGCTGGCGATCATGGGTTCTATTGGTGTCCTCGGATTGCTCCGTATCGCTGAGACCAACGAGCGGGCAGTCGACGCACTATCGGTCACTTCTCGAAACACCCCGGAACATGTCGCTGTAAGCAACGGTACGCGCGGTGCCGTCGATGCTTCACGGTCCGACTGGGGAGCGGGGGGGCAAAGTGACGCATCACCCCAAGCCGTCGCCGACCAGCCCGATACCGTCGTGCAGGGCCCGCCGCTGGTCCCGAATATTCCGCCTCCGCCGCCACCCTTGGTCCCGATCAATCCGGCAGATCCGATCGTCGACTCCTCCAAGGTCCCGGTGGCCTTCGCCCGGCCTATCGTACTGGAGGCTGCGGTTGCCCGGCTCCATGGAGGCGCCGTTTGCCACCTCGGCGATAGTCACGACATCGCTTCCTGGACCCGCTCTGACGAGTGGATCGACTGGTCCATCCAAACCCCTCTCAAACACGATCAACCGTATTATGTCGAGCTCACCTATTCCTGCGGCCCCGGATTTGGAGGCGATTTTGCCATCAGCGTTGGCGATGGAAATACCGTCGGGCATGCACGGTCAACCGGATCCTGGAAGAATTTCAAGACGGAACGACTGGGTGTGATTCAACTCCCAAGCGGCTCCAGCACCCTTTCAATCAAGCCAATGTTTGGAATGAGGCGCAACCTCATGCAACTGCGCCGAATAGAACTTATTCCCGCAGATTCGCAAGCGGACGCCGACACCACTCCCGCGCCTTCGAAGGAAAAACGTCGCGCCGGAGCGATTGATGATGTCATTCTCTTTGATATCACCGCAAACACACCGGTCCATTCGATAACCGACGGCACCATCATTGATCTTGCGTTTTTGCCGCATCGAGATTTGACGGTTCTCGCGGCGGTATCCGGAAATCCGGGCAGTGTCCGCTTCGAGGTGGACGGCGGGACCAGCACCCGCGTCGAAAACCAAGCCCCATTCGTACTCGCCGGACACGACCCACACGACCCAAACCGAATTTGCCCGTGGGGCTTATCAATGGGGGAACATACGCTTACGGTTACCCCATTCACTGGCGCAGATGGCACGGGCTATGCTGGCAACTCGCTCACAGTCCACCTGAAGATTGGCTGGCTGGTTGAGGCAGTGTCGCACTAAGCGACTTCGACCAAGGTTCAGACCATGCGCGGGTCAGTGGGCCCCAATCTTGCAAGACCCTCCCCTTGCCGTCACAGAGGCCAGACTGGCCGGTGGCGACGGGGGTTGCTGCGCCTGGCCGTGCTCGTCGTTGCGGGGATTTCGGGGGCGGTTTGTGCCATGGTATACGTCTCGGGCCCCGGCCGGGCTTTTGTCGCGACCTCAGCGTTGTCGGTTCAGCAGGTGAACGGGATGGCGACGGTCCCAATTGGCGATGCGATGGATTCGGAGGTCCAGTTGCTGAGGTCGACCGCGGTGGTGCGCCAGGCGTCGCAGATCCCTGATCTTGAGGACGGCACCTCGGAACATGGCCTGACCGAGCGGTTGAACGATTCGCTGGATGTAGAGGCGGACCGCGAGCATGGGACGATCGATGTATCCGTCAAATGGCCCAACGGTACGGACGCTGCGGCCTTGGCTAACGCGGTGGTGCGTTCCTACCTGATTCACAGGCCGGGGTTCCTGCCGGCGACGACGCCGAGCGCGACCTTTAGCACGGGGACGAGCCGGCCGGCAACGATCTCGCCCGCGGGAGCACAAGCCCGCGTGGCCAGTTGCCAGAAGGCGTTGGATGTTTTCCTGAAGACAAACCCTGAATTTTTCGCAGCGGACCCGGACCAGGCCGTGGGCTGGCAACTGGTTAAGGTTAACGACGCGCTCACTTCGGCCGAGCTCGAGGCGGCGAGCGCCAAGGCCGATTATGAGGCCGTAATGCCGATTTTGGGTGATCCGGCAAAACTCCGTGACCTGGTCCGCGCCTATCGTCCCAAAGGGTTATACGGCCCTCTCGACCGGGAGACCGACCAGATCGATGCCGAGGCCGAGCCCCTGGAAAAGCAACGCGTGAAAGAGTCGCAAGTGGTCGCGATGCGCAACCCGTTGATGCTCGCCCTGGAATCAAAAATCGATGCCCTGCGAGCCCGCGAGGACGAGATCGAAGAGAAGAAGACCGCCATCTTAACTGCATACCTCGAACACCAGGCGGCCGCTACGGGGATTAAAGTTGCCGAACTGCGTAAGCTGGTCGAAGAAAAGCGGCAGGCTGCGAGCCTGCACGTCGACAAGTCGGCAAAGCACTCCAGGCTCGTGGAAGACTTGCGACAGGCAAAGGAGAGGCCCCCGGAGACGAGTGCAGAGATCATACAGGCTGAACCGCAGAACGAAGATCCCTCGACGAGTTCGGGTGTCACGGTCAGGGTTCTTCGCCGCGCCGAGCGGCCGATCAGGCCGATCTGGCAAGTTCCAATAATCTGTGCGGGCCTCCTCGCGGGGCTCATTGCAGGGTTGCCGATCGGATTTGTTCTCGTTCGTCGGCGGCCGGCA
>Ga0182024_10006600_pt1 | contig 25398 bp, 29 predicted proteins | sample P32metaG_FD_120480 | JGI IMG/M metagenome (GOLD analysis project Ga0182024, IMG submission 120480) | Permafrost microbial communities from Stordalen Mire, Sweden - P3-2 metaG (Illumina Assembly) | ecosystem: Environmental > Terrestrial > Soil > Wetlands > Permafrost | place: Sweden: Stordalen...
CATGGTCGTCCCCGACTACCACGCCCGCTTCCCCAAAGCCTGCATGGGCGGCTGGGGACGCCAGTTGCTCCTCATCGACCCCGCCGGCCGCGCCCTGCCCTGCCATGCCGCCGGAGTGATTCCGGGCCTGCGCTTCGACAACGTGCGCGAGCACGGGCTCGATTGGATCTGGCAGCATTCCGCAGCCTTCCAGAAATTTCGCGGTGAAGACTGGATGCCCGAGCCCTGCCGCTCCTGCGACCGCCGCAAAGAAGATTTCGGCGGCTGCCGCTGCCAGGCCTTCCTGCTAACCGGAGACTCAAGCAACACCGATCCGGTATGCGAGCTCGCACCTTTGCATCATCTAATTGAAGACGCGGTGCGCGAGGATGCTGTGATTGGTGCGGCTCCCGAAGTTCGCGAGGCTTCGTTTCACGTGCTGCAGGAGAAGATGGGCGAGTTTTGGAGTTACCGCACTGATCCGAAGTGATAGGCGCTATTGCGATTTATCCCACTAACCGCATCGTTTCCATATGGACTAGTCAGAGTTTCTTTATGGGATATACTTCTCCCGCTTGCGGTAAGTCGCCCCAGTTTGAACATTGTCGGAGGCAAGACAATTGCTCACGCCTTGCGAATCATGCGGTCTTCAGGCCCCAACTAGACGTGTGAACTTTTACCAAAACATCGGAATGGTCTTTTCACGTTCGCACTCGGAAATCACGGGCAATTTTTGTCGCAGATGTATAAGAAAATACTTCAAATCTTATACTCTGACGACGTTGTTTCTCGGTTGGTGGGGGTTGATCTCGTTCATTGTCACCCCGTTCATGCTGCTCTTTAACATTGTCGACTACCTACGTGCGCTGAGCCTTCCTGAACCGGATATTGCCGCGATGGACAGCCCGCTCGCGGCCAGCGGCATTGTGACGGGAGGTGACCGTAGTTTTAAATTCAAAGTGATTTACGGGGTGATTATTTGGACGATCGCGCTCGTCTTACTTTTGCAAGAAGCGCCGAAAATGCTCGAGAAGTACGCTCCAAAGTTTAACGCCTACTTGCATTCCGGGACTCCAACGACCGAGGCTGATATCGACTATCGTACGGATCATCTTCTAAAGGCGTTCGAGGCATATGGGAGTCTTGTCGGGGCAGCTTGCCCTGAAAAGGCGAGCTTTAAACAATGCCGCGCGCAGATGCTCAACGCCCGTCCAGCCCTCGACGATATGGGCATCCAGTATAAGGCGATGGAAAACGCTTGGGCGACGGAGAAGCGAGAACGATCGATACCAGACTCCTGCAAGATTCCTATGGATCAGTATTTTTCTTCTATAGACGGATACTGGACAACAGAAGATCGAGCTTTGAAGATTTTCGCCTCGATAGATCCAGATTCTAAAGATAGCATTCGGACGGCCCTGCCGCAGCTTCAACAGATCCAGGCGCAAGAAGATGGTGCCACGGAAAAACTACAGAAAGCCGCGCAAGGGGTCAGCGCCGGCTCACCTTGCAAAGACTATTAGAGCAACCAAGATTGTGTCCTCTGATTTTTGTCAAGCGCCTCGCTTTGACCATCCCAAAACCCGCCTGTTAGACTGAACAATCACCAGCCTACATTTAAGCGAAGAAGGAAGCCTGTGCGTGCAGAAACCCGGCATCAACTGAAGCAAGACCGCTTCAGCAAAGTCACATTCGAAGCAGCGGGAAACGCCGTCCACTGGACGGCGGAGCATCAAGCGAAATTGATTGCCGCCGTAATTGCGGTCGTGGTCATCGCGGCCGTTGCCTTTGGCGGATGGTATTACGTCAACGCGCAGGACGAAAAAGCGAGCGCCGAACTCTCCACTGCGGTTCGTACATTCGAAACGCCGGTGCGTCCAACGGGAGTGCCGCCGCAGCCGGGAACCGACAGCTTTGCCTCGATACAAGAGCGGGCCACCGCCGCGCGCAAGCAATTCCAGGACATCGTCGATAAGTACCCGCGCACCCACACCGCCGACATGGCGCGCTATTTCGTCGGTCTGGCGTCGTTGCAGCTCGGCGATAACGCTACCGCGGAGCGCAATTTGCAGGAGGCCGCGAAGTCTTCGAATTCCGATCTCGCGTCGCTCGGCAAGCTGGCCCTGGCTTCGGTGTATCGGGCGGAAAATAAAGACGCGGCGGCGATCGACCTTTATAAAAAGTTAATCGATCAGCCGACGATTGTTGTCAGTAAGGCAACTGCCCAGCTAGAACTTGCAAGCTTCTACGAGTCGCGCCAGAAACCAGACGAGGCAAAAAAAATCTACCAGCAGGTGGAGAAAGAAAACCCCTCCTCCGAGGCCGCGTCCCTCGCCCAGCGGCGTTCGGGCGCTCTCAAGTAGCAGCCCGCTTTTAATTTCGCAGCCTAGTCATCCTGTCGTTAATTCTCTTGATTGTGTGGTGACGGGCCTATGGCCCGTCCGGACGGGGCGAAGCCCCGTCGCCCCGTCACCACACAATCATTGTGTTGCCATGTTTTCGTCTCGTTCGGCTACGCCCGCCACCACATCCCTTACCAATCCTCTCCGTTCGTTGTCCTCGCCATTGCGAGCTTCGATCGCTCGCGCGCGGCGGACGGCCATATTTACCGGATCCAGCTTTAGAATTTGGCCGTCCTGCGCTCGCACTTGAAAGCGGAACCAGTCGGTGCGATACATTCTTCCCGCAGCGTAAAAAGTAATCGACACTGCGATTTGACCTTCGTAGTCCTCGCCGATGCAGGTAAAGAATCGCTTCCCGAGATTTTCACTCCAGGTAGTTCCTCCCACCAGCGGCTCGTTAATAATGCATCGCAAAGACGGCACCGCCATCGACAATTTGCGCAGTTGTACCATTTGCATCAGCACGGAAATTTTAGCCAGATTCGTGGCCATGATTCTGACGTCTTTGGCAGAGATGCGCTCGAGTTTCAGATGTAATTCCGGCGCCCACTCCCGCTCGAATTGCTCGCGTGCCAGCGACAGACTGCGGTCGCTCGAAGCGGTATAACGCAGCGTGGCGCGCGTCAGCACCAGGCTGACGACGGTGGTCACGACCGTCGCTATCAGGGGAATATAGGCCAGAATCAGGGTGAACGAAATGGCGTGCTGGTTAAACCATTGGGCCAGGTTCATTGCAGGGCGGTCCTCCGTAATCGTGCCGGTGGGGGGCCGGACTGCACCACTCTAGCGAAGGGCGGGCGCGCGTAGTAGCTGCCGAAAGTCGCGTCTCCGCGTTCTAGACCTTTAGTGATCTCGCCGGGGTTCAGGAGTTAGGCACGGTTGGCGTACTGTTTCAGGCATGCGATTAGCCTATCCGCATCGTGCGCCGAGTTATATACATGCGGCGCTACCCGAATCGAGCTGCCGCGCACGCTGACAAATACTTTTTCCCGCGCCAGATTTTCGGCGACATTTCGCGGGATGGGAGCTCCTCGCCGCAAGCAAAGATAATGCGGGGCACGCAGATTTTCGGGCGGAGACGAAAATCCGAGCCCCGCCGCGGCAGCCGCTAACCGGCGATTGAACGCGCCGATGGTTTCCGAAATCTCGGCAACCTTCCACTCGAGCAACTGCTTCATGGCGCGAACGGCGGCGGGAAGAAGCGCAAAGTTCGCACGCTCGCCCATATCAAATCGCCGCGCCCGGGCATCGTAGTTTTCGTCGTACAACGTCAGGCTCGAAAAATCGCGGGCATTGGCGCGCTGAATCCAGTTCTCTTCGAGAGGCCGTCCCTCATGCCACTTGGGAGCAACATAAAGCAGTCCGATGGAATAAGGCGCAAGCATCCATTTATAGCTGGCAGCTACGGCAAAGTCGGGCTGCACGCCTTCTTGCACCCCTCCCACGCTAAATGGCAAAGCGCCGAGCGATTGGGTGAGATCGAGAACCAGCGCCGCTCCAATTTTGCGGCAGGCTTCGCCGACCCGCACTAGATCAAGCCTCCCGCCACTCGTCCACTGAACATGAGGAAGCGCAGCAATCGCGACATCCGGAGTGAGTGCGTTGAGTACAGCGGCGGTCCAGTCGTAGTTATCAGGCCACGCAACGGTCTTTACTTTTCCGCCGCGTTCTTCCGCCAGTCGCTGCCACGCGTAGTAATGCGAAGGAAACTGCTCCGCGAGCACGACAACGCTCTGCCCCTTTTTGAGCGGCAGATTTTTGGCGGCGGTCGCGATGCCATAACTCGCCGATGGAACAATTGCTATGCAGTCAGGCGGGCATTCCAGAAACTGCGATGCGACCGTGCGAAATTCTTCCGCGCCGCTGAAGAACTGATCAGGCGTGATCTCCCAGGGGCGCCCCTTGCGGGCAAGTCCCGCCGTTCCCGCCTCCAGCGCCGACTTCAGCAGCGGAGACATGTAGGCGCAATTCAAATATGCAACGACGTCGGGAATATCGAAGAGATGGCGCTGGTTGGGGATCATGGGAGGACGCGCGCAAAGTCAATATTGTATCAATCGCAAGCCGTGAAAAGGGAGCGCCAACACAAGATGGCGGCTGAAGCTCAATCTGTTTTGAAAGGGCGCGGCTTCGGCCACGCCGTAGGCTGAATTTGTTTTGAAAGGGCACGGCTTTGGCCGTGCCGCAGAAGGCAAAAGGTTTTGTGGAAGGGCACGGCTTTAGCCGTGCCATAAGTGGCAAAAACCATAGCGGCTTTACAGCTTGCGGAAAAACTCACGCTTCGTATCAGGGTATGCCTTCAGGCATACCGCAATTAGAGCCAAAAACATTGCGGCTTTAGCCGCTGAGGGAATATGTCTTAGAAATTGATCCGAGAACAAATCGGCTAACTCATCCCAATCTCGGAAGCCTCAATCCAAGCTGCCCTGCTCGATCACAACATTCTCCCGCACGATGAGCCGATGCGCCGCCATCTCTTTCAGCTTCGGAAGGACCCGGCTGACGTGCTCATCGGTATCGACGAAGGAGACGACGACGGGCAAGTCTCCACCCGCTTCAACCAGGTGAGCGCTGCGAACCTTGCCGCGCCCTAAAAAACCGGCTACTGCGTGGACCACGACTCCGCTAAAAACATTTTCTTCGCGCAGGTACTTCAAGATTTCAAGGTGCAGAGGACGGTGGTGCCAGGAATCGCCCTCGGTTAAATAAATGGTGACTTGGACGGCCATAATTTTGGCGAGATGGGATGACGCCTCCATTTTACAGCGCCCGCGCCAATGCCGCTCCGGCAATGACGGCGGCAAGCGAAAGCACATTGCTGCCGACGATGTTTATTCCGGTCAGCAACCATTGCCCCCGCTCCATGAGCGCGAAGCTCTCATAGGCATAACTGGAGAACGTAGTGTATGAGCCGCAAAAGCCAATCACAACCAGCAGTCGCCAGCGCGGATCGATCAGCACGCGTTCGGTCGAGAATACGAGAAAGAACCCGACCAGCAGGCTGCCAGTCACGTTGATGAGCAGCGTGCCGTAAGGAAATGCCGACGAAAAGTCGCGAGCGATTAACAGGCTGAGGAAGTATCGGGCGCTGGCTCCGACAATGGCTCCGAGCGCAATCCAGAGATAGTTCAAGACGGGGTTCCTCCGGCAATGTTCTGTAGGAGTTATCAGCCCCAAGGGCGGTTAATGGCGAACCCCATCGCCAACGGCATCAGTATAGCGCAGGCGCATGACAGGCATCACGCTAGTGCGAGCAGGGACGTGGGACGCGGCGGGCCGCCCTCTATATCTATATTCGGTACGCTTATTGTCGTCAGGGCTCCCTTCCTTGACACCCTGTTTTCAGCCCTTTATCCTTACGTATTGCTCCCTGAGAGACTTTCGTCTCTGTGCGCACTTCCGCGGGCCTTTGCGGTAATTTGAGTGGGGGCGGCGGAGGTTCCACGTTCCAATGTTCATCGAACTGAAAGATCTTGAGATTCGCCCAATTGATTTCCGGGAGGAGTTTGCCCCCGGCGCAATCGATCTAGGCCCCGAGGTGCGCCAGCGCTCGCCGTTGCGCAGCGAGGGCCGGGCGGATCTGGTCGAAGAGCATCACGGCAAGCACAAAACCGTGCAGGACATTCGGGTGAAGGGCAAGCTCGATACGAGTCTGGAAGTGCTTTGCGCGCGTTGTCTTGAACCGGTTGTGCATCCGGTAGAGCGCAGTTTCGATCTTCTCTATCGGCCGCTGGGAATTGACTCTGGCCACGAAGAGCTTTCCGTGACCGACGCCGAAGCGGAAATTGGTTATTACGAGAATGGTGGCCTGCTGCTAGAGGACACACTGCGAGAGCAGGTGCTTTTGGCTCTGCCGCTGAAAACGCTGTGCCGTGAGGACTGCAAAGGTTTATGTCCGCACTGCGGCAAGAATATGAATGAAATAGAGTGCGGATGCGTGGACGAACTAGAAGATCCGCGTTGGTCGGCTCTGAAAGAAATACGCGATAAACTGAATCAATAGACACTGAGAACTTAAAAAGGACATCATGCCTAATCCAAAACGAAGACATTCCCAGAAACGCACCGCCACGCGGCGCGCCCACGATTCCCTTTCGAAGCACTCCTTGTCGGAGTGTCCGAATTGCCATGAGCGCAAAATGCCACACCGCGCCTGCCCCAAATGCGGCACCTACAAAGGTCGCGAAGTTGTAGAGGTCGACGAAAAGTCCTAGTTCTTTCTTCTTCCCATGCCTAGCGTAATCGCTTTGGATGCGATGGGGTCCGACAAGGCGCCGAAGCCCGAGATTGAGGGCGCGCTGCAGGCGGCACGTCATCACGGCGTCAGCGTGCTTCTGGTCGGCCCAGAAACCCGGCTACGGGCAGACTTGGCCCGTTACCCTGGAGCGCGCCGGCTGCCTATCGAAGTCGTACACGCCAGCGAAGTCATTACCATGGAAGACAAAGTGGACGCGATTCGCGGCAAGCGCGATTCGTCGATCCGCGTCGGATTGCGCCTGGTGCGCGAAGGCCGGGCTGCGGGCTTTGTTACGGCGGGCAATACCGGCGCAGCCATGGCCACCGCAAAAGTCGTGCTGGGCGCGCTGCCCGGAGTGGATCGTCCCGCGCTGGCAGCGGCGTTTCCGACAGTCAACAATACCGCTGCGGTTCTGCTTGACGTCGGCGCGAATGTCGATTGCACCGCGGTTAATCTGGAGCAGTTCGCGGTGATGGGCGAGATCTACTGCCGCACCATCTTCGGCAAGAAGCGCCCTCGCGTAGGCCTGCTATCGATTGGAGAAGAAGAAGGCAAAGGAAACGACTTGACCCGCGCGGCTTTTCAGTTGCTGAAGCGTCTGCCCATTAATTTTATCGGCAACGTCGAAGGCCGCGACTTATACAACGGACACGTGGATGTAATCGTAGCTGACGGCTTCGTAGGCAACGTCGCGCTAAAAACTTCGGAGGGCGTTGCGCGCCTGGTCAGCGCAGTGCTCAAAGAAACTCTGAAATCGACGATCACACGGCAGGTAGGCGCCTATCTTTCGCGCCATGCGTTTTCGGATTTCAAAAAGCGGCTTGATCATACCGAGTATGGCGGCGCGCCGCTGCTTGGCATAAAAGGCGTATGCATCATCACCCACGGGTCGTCGAATACCAATGCCATCAAGAACGCGGTGCGGGTCGCGGCGGAATTTGCCGAAGGCAAAGTGAACGAAACCATCGAGCGCGAACTGGCAGGACTGAGCGCAACGTTGCAGACCTAGGTCAAAGGTGCGAGGTCGCCGCTGACGCAATGGGTTTAACCTTTGCAATCTAACCTCTGACCTCTGACCTAATTCTTACTATGACAAACACTTCTTCTCCAATCGCATTTCTTTTCCCTGGCCAAGGTTCGCAAGTTGTGGGCATGGGAAAAGAGCTGGCTGACAATTATCCGATCGCCCGTCGAACCTTCGAAGAAGCCGACGCGTCGCTCGGCTACAAGCTCTCGCAAGTGTGCTTCGAAGGTCCGGAAGAAAAACTGAAATTGACGGAGATTACGCAGCCTGCGATTTTGACGGCTTCGATTGCGGCATTTCGCGTGTTGCAGGAAAAAGGCGTGACGCCGCAATTTGTCGCCGGACACAGCCTCGGCGAGTATTCGGCGCACGTCGCCGCTGGCACGTTCACTTTTGCCGACGCCGTGCGCACGGTCCGAAACCGCGGAAAATATATGCAGGAAGCAGTGCCGGTTGGCGTGGGCGCAATGGCGGCGATTCTCGGCATGACGCTGGACAAGGTAAGCGCCCTCGCCAGAGAAGCAGCGCAGGGAGAAGTTTGCGACATTGGCAATATCAATTCTCCCGAACAGATTGTGCTCTCAGGAAACACCGGCGCCATAACCCGCGCCATCGCGTTAGCGACGCAACGCGGCGCAAAGAAGGCGGTAAATCTGCCCGTGAGCGCACCTTTCCATTGTTCACTGATGCAGCCCGCGCAAGACCGCTTGGCGCGTGATCTCGCCGCGTTGAGCTTTCGGAATCCTTCGTGTCCGATCGTCTGCAATGTGGACGCGGCACTCGTGACTCAGGCCGACGCTGCACGCGATGCGTTGATTCGCCAAGTCACCGCTACGGTGAAGTGGGAACCGTCCGTGCGACTGCTAATCGATAGGGGAGCGACTCTGTTCGTCGAAGTCGGACCGGCAAAAGTTTTGTGGGGATTAATGCGGCAGATCGATCGCTCAAAGACTTCTTTGTCGGTCGCAGACGAAGCCTCATTGCAGAAGACGCTGGCGCAGGTTACGACTGCAGCTTAGGTTAGTCTTTTAATACGGATACACCGTCAGCGTTTTATCCGACTTTTGCACGAACATGCGGGCGTGCTCGGCGCGTTCATTGACGACAACCTCCACTACAACGCCTCCGCCCCCAAAACCCTTCGTATTCGCGGCGCCGTAGATGCGATGGGATTTGATCAGGCCCCATTCCCCGCCCGGCCCCCAGTCGCGATAAAAATCGGCGTAACTATATTGAGCATACTTCTGCTGATGCTGCCGCCAGCCAGGGTCGTTGAAATATAGACCATAGGCACTTTCGTAATCCTTATGCTGGAGCGCGTCAAAGAACTTGTCGACACTGTGTTCTTCCGGCCAGTTGCGATACATCCACGCGAATCCGGCCAGCACGAGCACCGCCGTAATCGCGATCAATATCTTTATTTGGCGCTTGCGAGCTTTGGCTGTGTCGTATGGCTGAGCATCAAGAAGAGTCATAATCTCCTCTAAGCATAATGGATTTCAGCAAAATAGAGGTAATGAGGATTGGCCAAGCCTCGCGTCTGAACTGACTCAAACATAAGAAAGGGTTGCGCGGTGACGATGTTCTCCGCCGCAGCGGCGTGAAATCCCTTTCCATTTTGCCGGTATATACTGTTACGGAAGTCCCGGTCTGCGATTTTCCGGCTGTCCGTCCTCTAAAGAGACGCATTGAACTGCCGATGTACACCAAGTCAGTGAAATAGTAATCAGCCAATTCGCGGCTCGATCCCGGAAGCCGCAGAGTGGTGATATCCCATGGATAAGATACGAGCGCTCATCGTCGATGATTCCTCGGTGATGCGCAAGATTGTCGAGCGTTCGCTGCGGCAAGCGGGCATCGAATTAGAGAAAGTGGTGGAAGCCTCGAACGGCGCCGAAGCGCTGGCCGCTTTGCGCGACAACCCAGTCGACCTCATTCTCTGCGACATCAATATGCCAGTGATGGATGGGCTGGAATTTGTCCGCCAGTCGTCCACGGTCGAAAATGCCAAAGGTGTGCCAATCGTAATGATTACCACCGAAGGCAGTGAGTCCCACGTGGTGCAGGCATTGACCGCAGGCGCGCGCGGATACATCCGCAAGCCCTTTACACCCGAGCAGGTTAAAGAGCACGTCCTGCCGGTGCTAGGGAAAAAGCCATGAGCACAGATACTTCTTTAGCCACGCGCTCCCACGAGGAGAATTGGCAGCCGGTTCTCGAACTTGCGGTCGAGGAAGTTTTCGAGATCATGCTCGGCTGTCGGGTCAAGCCCGTGTCCGCCGCCGACAACCCTCCAAACCGCGATTTCACCGCCATGGTCGGTTTGGCTGGAGCTTTGGGTGGAATCATAACGGTTTGCTGCAGTGCCAAAACCGCGAGCTGTTTGGCGAAAGCAATGTTGGGAGCAGCGGCCGAATCGGAGGGAGAGGTAGCCGACGCTCTTGGCGAAATCTGCAATATGGTCAGCGGCAATTTCAAGAACAAACTCTCTTGCGCCGACGATCGATGCATGCTGAGTGTCCCGACCGTCGTCAGCGGCGGACAATACAACGTCCATTCGATGGCAAGTGGCGACTCCATGTCAACCGTCGTTCTGTTTGAGGACGCGCCGGTCACCGTCACTCTGCAGCTGAATAATTAAATCCGCGATTTCTAGATCGATTTCTAGATCGATTGCTAGATGATGAGAGAAGATTTTGCCGGGTCAGCATCGGCAATCTTTTCCCCGCCTTCAGCTTTTCTTTCAGAATCTAAGCCACTCCCAATCAATTAGAACTCTTCCCGCCTCGCAAGCGGTTGCGAACGCTCGCGCATATGAGAAAAAGCTCACGTTTGCGGCATGGCGACCTGCTTGCTCGAATGAAGCCGTCGAGGAGACAACGTGGACAGTGGATTCTATGCGGCATGCGCGGGCTTGCGGACGCAGAGCCAGGCTCTTGATGTCGTGGCGCACAACCTCGCCAATCTAAGTACTGTCGGCTTCTCTCCCACCATTGGCATCATCGGCGCCGTGCTCGGCTTGATCCAGGTCATGCAGCACCTCGACAAAATCGATGAAGTTGGAAAAGGCATCGCCGTAGCCTTCGTTGCCACACTCTATGGCGTCGGAGCCGCAAATCTCATCCTGCTGCCCGCCGCTGGAAAATTAAAAATTCGCATCCGCGACGAGCAGATCATCCGCGAAATGACCATCGAAGGCGCGGTTTCCATTCTCGAAGGCATGAATCCTCGCATGCTGCGCGAGAAACTTCTCGGCTTTCTAACCGAGGCTCACAAGACCGCCGTTCCTGAGGTTGTCGGCGTATGAGACGCCATCGGCGACGCCCGAGTCACGCCAATCATGAGCGCTGGCTGGTTTCTTATGCCGACTTCATCACGCTTTTGTTTGCCTTTTTTGTCGTGCTCTACGCCTCCTCGCAAGTCGACAAAAAGAAAGTCGGCAAACTTGCTTTGGCGATCCAAGTCGCTTTCCAGGAGATGGGAGTCTTCCAGGCTTCCACCACCGAAGTTCCGATCGATATCACCGAACCCATGCCATTTAGCACAGCTCAGGCCATCAACAATACCGAGCGCACCGCCAGCCTTGCACGCATCACTTCTCATCCGGAAGGATCACCTGGCACAGGCGCGGAGAACGGCGACCTGGCACAGTTGCAGGCGCAATTGGAGACCATGCTGGCTGCGAAAATCCAACGTAAGGAAATCGCCATTCGCACCGAGCCCGACGGGCTCGTAATCAGTTTGCGCGAGGCCGGCTTCTTTGAAAGTGGCTCCGCGAAAATGAAGTCCACTTCGCAAGCCGCCTTCGACCGCATAGCAAACATGCTCCGCGCCGATGACTATCGCCTGCGCATTGAAGGCCACACCGACAATGCTCCCATTCATAACGCCCAGTTTCCGTCGAATTGGGAGCTTTCCACCGCCAGGTCCACCGAAATCGTCCGTCTGCTTCTTGTTCGTGATGGATATAGTCCCGATCGCCTCAGCGCCGCCGGATACGCCGAGTTCCATCCCGTGAGCACCAATCTCACCGCAGAAGGCCGTGGCGCGAATCGCCGCGTGGATATCGTAATCTTGGGAAAGCCGCAGCCAGCACTCCCAACCGTGCAATCCAAAACTGAACCAAATGCCGGCTCCTCGACCACGGTTAAGAAAGCGGTCGTTCAGAAAACAGCGCGACCCGCGTCTCCGACTCCCACACTTAAACCCACCGCGGCTCACGTAATCGAGGGACATCTGCCCCACTAAAACATACCGTCACCCTGAGCGCAGCCGGGCCCTCACGAAGTGAGGTCCCGGCGAAGTCGAAGGGCCCTACCCGCTCACAATCCTCCCGCCATCTCCAAAACTTCTCGCGCCGTCATCCCCTCTTCACGCAATTGCCGGATGCTCAGCCCATCATGCCGTTTCGCAAGCCGCACCCCCGCCGTATCCCGCACCAGTTCACAATGAAAATAGCCAGGAATGCCGACTTCACAATCAGCACCCTCCCCACCCAGCGCCCGAATAAGCAAGAGTTGCCGCGCCGTCGACTTGAGCAAATCAGCCCCGCGCACCACTTCCGTCACGCGCATTAACGCGTCGTCGACCACAACTGCAAGCTGATAGGCCGGAACATCGTCGCGGCGCCACACCAAAAAATCCCCAAAATCTCTCCCCGCAACATAGCGCTTCGAGCCCAGGTTCAAATCGTTGAGCTCAATCTCCTCTCCATCCGGAACCCGAAACCGCCAATTCACTCCAGCCGGATCGACTAAATCCGCAGCATCCGCGCGATTTCGGCAAGTCCCCGGATAAATCAACTCATCGTCCCCATCATTCGGAGCGCTCGCTGCCTGCGCCAGATCTTTGCGCGAACAATAACAGGGATACAAAAAACCTCCAGCCCGCAACCGCCGCCAAGCTGCTAAATAGTGCTCCCGGCGCTCACTTTGACAGTACGGTCCATAGGCTCCTCCAACATCCGGACCCTCGCCCCAATCAATTCCGAGCCAATGCAAATCCTCGATCATGGCACGCGCAAATTCCGGACGCGAACGCTGCGGATCCAGATCCTCGTTGCGCAAAATTAAAGTTCCGCGCTGTTCAACACAGCGTTGCGCCGCCATCCAGAAAGTCCGCGCATGTCCGATATGCAGCAAGCCGGTGGGTGACGGCGCCAGCCGTCCCCGATAGTTGCAAAATGGAGTCTTGGAAGATGGATTCAAGGAAGCTTCATCCGCACCGTTGAATTCGCCGGATCACAAAACCATTTTAGCGGCAGACAAATGTGCGCTCTCTGCCATTCTCAATCGTCAGGTTATTATCGAACTGTGTCCAAAGCTGAAATCGCTGCGAAGAAAAAACTCCAGTTATTGCGCTCCGCAAAGCTCGGCGAACTGCCATGGCTGGTGCATGGATTTTCCACCCGCGTCGGCGGAGGATCTCGACGCTATGGCGGCAACGCCCTGAATCTCGGATTCACCCCAGATGATTCGCGCGCTTCCGTGATGCGCAATCGCGAGCTTTTTCTGAAAGAACTAGCCGTCGCCAATGGACGCAAAACATGGCCGCTCGTCACGCTGCGGCAAATTCATTCCGATTTGATTTTTCGAGTAGACAGCCCGCCAGAAGGGCCATTAGCCGCCGACGGCCTTATTACAGATACCCCGGGCTTGCTAGTGGCTGTGCAGGCTGCTGATTGCCTTCCCATCATTTTGGTGGACAAGAAAAGAAAAGCGATCGGCGTGTTCCACGCCGGATGGCGTGGCACCGTAAAGCGCATCGTTGAAAAAGGCGTGGGCGAGATGCGTAGATATTTCCAGACCGACCCGAAGCACATAATGGCTGCGATCGGGCCCGGCGTGCAGTCATGTTGTTACGATGTGGGCGAAGAACTTCGTACTAAATTTCAAGCGCAGTTTTCGTACGCTGATACTTTGTTTCGCGAGGTGAAAGAATCTGATCCGGTGCGTGAGAAATATCCGCTGCTGTTTTTATCTGCCCGCGCTCCCGGACACAGCGACCTGCCAACCAAACTGTTCCTCGATCTCAAAGAAGCAAATCGAAGACAGTTGCTGGATGCGGGCGTGCCTGCGAAGAATATAGATACGAATTTCCCCTGCACCGCCTGCCATACCGAACTCCTGTTCAGCTATCGCGCAGAAAAAGGCAAAACCGGAAGAATGATGGCGGTGGCAGGCATCAGGCCAGAATGATGGATTGATTCAGAACATCGGATCATTCAAAAGCGGCTGAAGAACATTAAATCTCCAACCTTCGAATGATCCGATGATTCGGTTGATGATGCCCTCGCTGCCGCTCACGCCAGATCAAAAAGTAAAACTTCCGCGTCTTCCGCAGCCTTAATCGTCAACTGCTTCTCGCCGCTGATGGCTGCACCGTCTCCCTGCTGCAACTTCTTGCCATTCAACTCCACGGCGCCCTTCGCCACCTGCAGCCACCCATGACGCTTAGGATCGATCGGCTGCGCTACCTCTTCGCCCGGAGCCAGCAATGTGACGAACAACTTCGCGTCTTGATTGATTTTTACAGAACCATCAGCTCCATCGTCCGAAGCAATCAGGCTAAACTTGCCGCGCTTTTCAGCTTCTGGAAAACTTTTTTGTTCGTAACCCGGCGTGTGGCCTTGCTTGTCGGGGAGAATCCAAATCTGCAGTAAATGCACCGCCTCATTCGCGGAAGGATTCGCCTCGCTATGCCGGATGCCGCGCCCGGCGCTCATGCGCTGCCCGTCGCCCGGCAGAATCACCGAACCCGTGCCCAGACTGTCTTTGTGCTCCAATTTTCCCGATAAAACGTAAGTAATAATCTCCATGTCGCGATGCGGATGCGTTGGGAAACCGCCGCTCGGCGCGACCCAATCTTCATTAATCACGCGCAGTGAGCGAAAGCCCATCCACTTCGGGTCGGAGTAGTCGCTGAAACTGAACGTATGGCGCGTCTTCAACCATCCATAATCCCCGCCACCCCGCTCCTGACTTGGCCGAATCGTAATCATAAATATCCCTCCCCGGTACGATCCCTCTATAGTCGTTATAACGACTATCTCAATCCATTTAGATGTGGTAAGCGTTGAAAAGATTCATACCGCGGGACGGGCGGGGACGCCCGTCTCTCCACCTGCTATGCTTCATCCTTGTAAAATCATGGAGCGACGGGCGTCCTCGCCCGTCCACCCAACTCTAGAATGTCCTATCGTGTAATCGCATTCACCATGGCGCAAGTCCGGCAAGGCTCCTTGGCCTTCCATCGCGATCTGGCTGCCGTCCTCCGCGAAAATCCCGATATAAAAGTCTATTCCGCCAGCCCCTTCGACCTCGAAGAGCGCCGTCGCCTGAAAAATCGCTTCGGCGGAGATATCGTCTACTTCTTCAACGAAGCGGCCTTTCACGCCAGCGAACAACTCGGTCTCCACCTCGACTTCCAGGTCGAAATCCCGGACGAAGAACTCCCCCGCCGGCGAACCGTGGTAGTCGGTATGCCAGAACGAAGCGACCGCGCTGCAATGTAGTGATTAAGAATTAATTGGAGGTGGAGCGACGGGCGTCCTCGCCCGTCCATCTAAACGCCTCGTTCTAAATAATCGCGCGCTAGTTTTTCTTCTGCTTCTTGCCAGAGCCGTCGGACTTAGGTTTATCTTCCTTCTTGCTCTCTTTGCTATCCTTCGCCTCTTTGGAATCCTTCGAATCCTTGGAATCCTTCGCTTCTTTCCCGCCGCTATCGCCATCCGAGGAACTAGAAGACGACTCAGAAGAAGATCCGCCCGAAGACCCAGAACCCGATCCCGAAGAACCCGATCCCTTCTTCGCGTAATCGGTCACGTACCATCCCGACCCCTTGAACTGCACCGCCGGAGCCGATATCACCTGCTCAATAACGCCGCCGCATTCACGACACTTCGTCGGTTGCTTGTCGGAAAACTTCTTGATCTCTTCAAAACGATGTCCGCACTTCTTGCAAAGATATTCATAGAGAGGCATGTGTGAGCTTGATTCTAGAGGCGAGATTCATCCCCGTCAATTTGGCATTGGGCGCACCGAAGCGTGCGAACTTAATGAGAACTCAATGCAAACTAAATGCAAACTAAATAACCGCCGAATCCCATTCGTTGTTTTCCTTCGTGAACCTTCGTGCCCTTGGTGGTAACCGCCCTTCGTCAGCGCTTCAACAAATCCACCGGCTCGTGCACGTCATGCACTCGGAAATATTTCGCCAGCACCGGATACTTCGCCGCCACAGCCTCATACATCGCATACGCAACATTGCGATACGAAGTGTGTCCCGCCGGCGTGGTGCGCAGTTCGGAGATATAAACGGCCTCGGCAAAATCCATCTTAAAAAGAGTACGCTTGCGAAAGGCCAGCGGAATCGCGTACTGCGCGTTCTGCGCCGCCTCTTCGCCTCCAGTAGCTGCAAGCGCGTGCACTGCGGCTTCAACTCGCTTCATGGTTGCTTCGTAATCGGATCGCACTCCGGCAGCTTCGACTTCCGGCGGCGTGTCAAAGCCGTGGATAGTCGTGAAATCCTGCATGATCTGCACGCACCGCCGGTGTCGATGCATATCGCGGAACCCGCCAATGTCCATCAGAATATCGAAATGAAATGCCTGCCCCGCCAAGAACGGACGCGGCATCTCATCGTGCTTCCCACGATGCCGCAAACCAAGCTCAATGATCTCGCGCCATCGCGGCGCGCCCGCCGATTCAATCGCACTCCGCAGTTGCCGGTACGAATAATGACAGTGGCTATAAAGAAGCGTGGCCGCAAGCTCAATCTCGAGCGAGTCGCTTCCCGACGAATCCGCCTCAACCAAATCCACCAGCGGCGCAGGCTCGATAGCAGCGCCTCGCATCAATTCGCCGGCGGCTTGCCGCAGTTCGCGGCGTGTTTCGATTTCATACACATTCGGATCGGCATACTTCACAAGCGTGGGCGCAACTCGAACCTCACGTAGAAGTTCACGCTCGGCCCGGTCCGCAAGTTCGGGGGACACAGCGCGAATTTCGGAAACTAAAGCACGCAGCGATTCCTCATTCGCGTTGTACGCAGGAGAAATAGCCGCCTGTTTCAGCCGCGCTCCCAGATCGCGAACCTCTTTGTGCGGTTGTGCGAGAAGATGCGCAACTTGAGTTTCCAAAGTGCGGGCGTTAACAATCTCCCCCAGCGAAGTGTTCGTGGCCAGCGGCAAAAGATAACGCGAAATATCGAAAGCCCGGGCGCGCAACGTTCGCTCGTAAGCATCCGCCTTCATCTCCACGGGACGCGGCGTAATGCTCGCAAGATATTCAAAAGTTCGCTGCGAAATTGTTTCGTAGGTTGCAAAGAGCGCTTCAATCGTTTCGCGATATAACACTCGCGCAGACGAGCCCGCCGCCCCATCAGCAACAGCGTCCCCAAAATTGGGCGTGTAGTAGCCGCTCTTCCTGAAATCCTGGTAGCGAGTGGAACGTTCTTGCCCATCCCAACGCTGCTCGTCGGCGACCACGATCGCAGCAAGAATCGACAGCCGCTCGATGGCAAGCGCGATGTGGGCAAGATCCGCAATCGAGCGATGCCCATACTGAAAGTAAAACGTGTTAAGGAATTTCTCCGCCTTCTGCAGCGTTATTTCCTTCAGCGATTCCTTCATCGAAAGCGCCGACCGAGAGTACTTGGCCATGGCATAGGCCTGAATCTCAGGCTCCACGCCGTAAACCGCAAATACCTCGACAGAAGGCTCAATATGAGAGGTTGGACCGGAAGTTGAAATGGGCTCGGCAGGCATAGGTTCGGTAGAAATAACTTCAGACATGGGAGTGCAGAAATCTTAATCGTCTCGTGCGCCGCGTGCAATCACCCATCAGTTGAAATTTTAAGGACATGCGGACGGCCACATATAAGCGGCCGCCATATAAGACCATGGCCGTTTGGCCCATGTCCGACCTCACTTTAGTTTGCAATGCAGGGTACTGTCGTTAGCAGAAGGCGGGCTCGAAAACCGCTACCATTAAAGAGAGTCACGGCATAACATCCACGGAGGGTTATGCACCGGATATTTCTCAAGAATTTGACAATCGCGCTGGCGCTGCTTGTGCCCATAGGCTTGACTGCCTCCGCGCAGTCGCTGGGAGATGTCGCCCGCGAAAATCGGGAAAAGAAAGCCGACACTACATCCGCAGCACAGCCCAAGGTGATCAGGAATAAGGATCTCCCGAAGGATCCGGAGGCTGACCCGGTCGCGGATCAAGTCGCAACTGCCGCACAGCCAGCGAGTGTTCCGCCGGCAAACAAAAGTCCCGAACAAAGCGCGGCTGATCGGCGCGCAGAACAGCATTTCGCACAACAACGCCTCGCCGAGCAGAGAGCCGCGGAACAATGGAAGCGACAGATCCTGGCGCAAAAAGACAAGATCGCGGCCTTGCAATCGCGAATCGACCGCCTGAAGGCCACTCTTCAATTTGCCGACGTTAGCGTCTACCCCTATGCCGGTCCATACAATCGTGACCAGGCAAGGCAACTGCGGCGCATCACGCAATTACAGCAGCAACTCGACGAACAGCAGAGAAAACTGGATCAGATGCAGGAAGCCGCTCGTCATGCCGGAATGCATACAGCAGTCTATGATCCGTAAATGCTGATCCGTAAACGATGATCCGTAAACGCTGATCCGTAAACGCTGAATCGGGACTCCCCGTCCGGCCATCTTAAAATAGGTGGCTGCAGACAAAGTTTTCCTGAGCGCCGAATGGCGGCACCTCGCGATGTTGAACTACGAGGTCAACCCTCGCGTGCTTCTGCCGTTGCTTCCTTCAGGAACCGAACTTGATAGCTGGAACCACAAAGCCTTTATCAGCCTCGTGGGTTTTCGATTTCTCAAAACAAAATTGTTATCTCTATTCTCGATTCCGCTGCACACGAATTTCGAGGAAGTGAACCTTCGGTTCTATGTGCGCCGCCAAGAGGGGAACGAGGTCCGTCGGGGAGTAGCGTTCCTCCGCGAACTGGTTCCGCGCCGCGCTATCGCATTTGTTGCGCGCACGTTCTACCACGAGAAATACACGGCACTGCCCATGGCGCACGATATCCGCGCTCTCCCGAATAATGGCCTACGAGCCGAGTATCGATGGCGCAGCGCGAAAGCATGGAACAGTATCAGCCTTGAAACCGATGGCGACCTTGCACTGCCCGCTCCTGATTCCATCGAACAATTTATCACCGAGCACTATTGGGGATATGCAGCCCAGCCCGGCGGCGGTTGCGTGGAATATCACGTCTTGCATCCTCCGTGGAGAGTTCGGCAGGCGCGACAGTCGGCATTTAACGGTGATGCAGAAGATCTTTATGGGAAGGAGATCGCCACTGTGCTTAGAGGCAAGCCGCATTCCGCTTTTCTGGCGGAGGGCTCGGCGATTTCTGTATTGCGGGGGAGAAAACTGTGAATGAGCACATGACCTCCGCAACCCAAGCTTCTCGTGGCGTCGTTCTTTACGACGGCCAGTGTGGTTTCTGTTCCCGCTGGGTGCGCTATTGGGCAAGAACCCTCGGACGCAGCGGATTCGCCATCGCATCTCTCGACGAGCCCTGGGTCGCCGAGAAAATAAACGGGAGAATAAACGAGCAAACAAAAATGTCCCGCGAAGAATTGCTCACCGACATAAGGCTGATCACGGCCGAGGGCCAGCTGATTTCCGGAGCCGATGTCTATTTATATGTGACGCGGAAAATCTGGTGGGCTTGGCCGTTCTACGCCATTTTCAGCTTGCCCGGGTTCAACCGGTTGATCCATCTCGCCTATCGATGGTTTGCGCGGAACCGCCATCACATCTCTCACGCCTGCCACATCCAAACCCGTTAACGTCCTAGTCATTTTTTTACCGTTGGTTTTCCATCCCTAAAGAAGAAGCGTTGCTGCTTGCCTCCGGGCAGCGTCACCGTAGTCTCAACGATCTCGTGACGACGATTGAAAAGATATCCATAACAGATAACTTGCCCGTCGCCCAACGTCTGCGCCGAAACCCTGGACCCATCCGCAAATGTGTTGCGCAACAGCACTCTGCCAATCCCGTCCACAATCTGCGTCATCAAGTAGGGATCGTATCCGCGCTCGTGGAGAAGAGATTCATAGCGGAAACGGTACAGCAGGTTTGTCCCATCGGTAACCGCCCCAAGATGTCCGCTCGCATCATAATCGTATTTACGAACATGGCTCGAATCGTCAGACGCTTCCACAATTCGATTCGCAGCATCGTACTGAAGGTTGATGACGTGGCCAGATGGCGAGACGAGTTGCTTTAAGTTGCGCACGGCGTCCCGGTTCAAGCGAATATGATTACCCGCACTATCGCTCATGTCCGTCGCCGCGCCCTGCGCATAGCTTTTTGCGTTATACGCTTCCGGAAACAGAATCCGCCGTCCATCGGTTAAGTCGAGAGTCCACCCATTTCCATTCCAAGTGTCACGAGCGCCCAAAAATTCGGAGCCCGTCTCGCTGTGCTGGAAAATCGCATCGGCATAGCTCGTGCCCTTCGATATCCGCTGAAAGTGAATCTGCCGCTCATCCTCGAGATTCAGGTCTTGATACGTGTAAGGAAATCTTGTCCCCGTGGGACAGATATCGTAAGGGTGACTCGCCCCCACCCCATAAGCCCGAACATAAGAACTCCACGGGCGATAAGTACGCGTCAACGCCAGGGGTAGAACGTCGGGAACAAAAAGATCGGTCTGCCGCAGCACAAACATTCCAGAGTGGAGATCGACCTGAAACTCGTTTACCGCGCTTTCGTGCCGCACGGTCGGCTTGATATTTGAAATCGCAATCTGAAACCGGTAGTGCTTTGGATCAGAATTGACGATCCGTATAACGAGAACGGGATAAGCCCCGTCCCAAGTAGGCTTCGCATCCGAGATTGGAAGCAGCTCAGGTGCGGGCGGAGGCTCGTTTTTCGGAGCCGGCGACGGCATCTTATATGCCAGCCATACGACCAGGCGACACACCGCAATGATCGCAAGCTGTCTCGGTTTCGAGTTAGCACCTGTCATGCTCTTTGGTTCTAAGCGATGTCAAAACAAGAAGCCAATCCCAAATATTGGATCGGCCCTCATACGAAACCACCGCAAAACTCCAGCAGTGGTGGCCGGGCGAGGACGCCCGGCGCTCCATCGTTAAAACAGTGCCGTCGTCCGGCACTTCCAAACTTTGCCCTTTTCCTTCGACACTTTTTCGATGTCGTTAACGTAAGCTCCGGTCTGCGTCAGCATGTGATGCAAATCGTTGCCTAAGCTATAAAAACTAAACCCTTTTTCTAGAAACTCCCCGACCCGCGCCGATCCGAACAGAAAGATGCCCAGGATGACGTTGTTCTTGCGGGCGTGCTCGATCAACTTATCCGTTGCGACTCCCAGTTCGGGCGAGGTGTACATATGCGGAAACTCGTACTTGTTGTAAAGTCCCATCGACATGCACAGATCGTTTTGCCCGAGAAAAAGAATGTCAATGCCGGGCACCGCCGCGATTTCCGCGATGTTTTTAATACACGATGCGGTCTCAACCTGCAGCGCGACAATGCCTTCGCTGTTCCACTTTCCGGCGTACCCGAGCAGCCCATTCCTGTTCATGCTGCGTTGCGGAAAATAAACGGAGCGCGTGCCAACCGTCGGATACTTCGTGCAACTGATCGCCTGGCGCGCCTCTTCGGCGGTATTGATGTACGGGACCAGCACACCGTCAGCGCCAAGATCGAGCGCTTGTTGAATGCCCGGACGATCGTCATATCCGCCCACCCGCACCAGGGATTTTGCGCCGCCGTTCTCCACCGCGCTCAGCATGGCGGAAAGATTTTCGTGATTCATAGGACCATGCTGCGTATCGATAAGCAGCCAGTCATAACCACTGTGTGCCAACTGTCCGGCAACAGTCGGGCTGTGCGAATTGACAAACAGGCCCATCTTCGGGGTGCCTGCTTGCAATTGCTTTTTTGAACTCGCTGCCACTAAGGGCGGCATCTGCCATAAATAATTCTCCTCGAATACTTTAAAATTTTTTAACTCGTGAAATGGGTCACAGTGTAACCAACGTATGCCGCGAGGGCCAGTGCAAACCTTACATTTTTCTAGTAGATGACTCCAGGGCAGGGAACATTAGCAAACGAACTCCGCTCCGGGATCGGTGTCGCAGCATCGTAGAGGTGCGCCTTTGTAGGAACGGCACGCTTCGAGACCGCAGGCTCCTCGCCTTGCAAATCAGGCCTTTTTGTCCTCTTTGGCGCCAAACCCTCATTTTTGGCTGGATTCTGTAGGGGTACCTTACTGGAAACCGCATAAACTCTATATAAAATGCTTCTTTTCCACAGCCGAGTGCGCTAGTATGCGCTCATAACGCAAATTTGTAACTTCTTGAGGAGGAATTCATGGCTTCTGGTATGACCAAGACTCAACTCACCCGCCACTTGGCGGAGCAACTCGAACTCAACAACAAGACTGCCGCAGCTTTCCTGGAAAATCTGGCAGAAACCGCGATCAAAGAGACAAAGAAAAACGGTGTGTTTGTCGTTCCTGGCCTCGGCCGCCTGGTGAAGGCCCATCGCAAGGCCCGCATGGGACGCAATCCGCAGACCGGCGAACCCATTCAGATTAAGGCAAAGACCGTCGTAAAATTCCGCGTAGCCAAAGCCGCAAAAGACGCCATCGCGCCTAAAAAAGCATAGTGTGAGTGTGGCGCGGGCGCCCTCGCCCGCGAAAAGTTGAAAGAAAGAATAAGGTCGGCGTAATAGCCGGCCTTTTCCCTTCTTCACTCTCTCGATGACTCCATGTTTTACGTCGTCAAATCGAGAGCTCGATCAACTCCGCCTGCACCTTCCCTCCTCGAATCGTCAGTTTTCCCACGCTCACCGGCAGATTAAATCTTCGCGGCCCCGCGCTTCCAGGATTGAAATAGAGCACGCCATTCTTCTCTTCCTTCTTCGGCTTGTGACTATGACCATAGATGACCACGCCGAATCCCGCTGCTTCCGGCTTCAGGTCAAGCTTGCCGAGATCGTGCAACATATAAATAGTCACTCCTCCTGCTTCGACGATTTCAGTTTCCGGAAGCGTGTCCGCCCACGAGGCAGTATCAACATTGCCGCGAACCGCTGTTACCGGTGCGATCTTAGCGAGGGTATCGAGAATTTCAGCAGCGCCCACGTCGCCGGCGTGAAGGATGCGGTCTGAGCCCTGCAGGGCTTCGATGGCCTCGGGATGCAATAGTCCGTGCGTGTCGGAAATTATTCCCAAAATCATCGCAATCTCGCGTAGGGACGGACGCATTCGTCCGTCCCCCGGCAGCGCCGTGAAATCATGTTCGGCCAAAAAGGTGCGAGCAAAACATAACTACATACAAAATTCTGATTCATCACAAATTTCGTGTTGATAGCTCACAGACTGCACCTCCCAGACTAACGCTATACTGCCGAAGATGTCTGAAACACCAAATCTGTCGAACGTGTTGCGGCGCTACTGGGGATATCACGAGTTCCGCCCCAAGCAAGAGAACGTTATTCGCAGTCTTTTGGCCGCTCACGATACCTGCGTTGTGATGCCGACTGGAGGCGGGAAGTCGCTGTGTTACCAACTCCCTGCGGTAATTTCAGGAAAAACAGCAGTCGTCGTTTCTCCGCTGATTGCATTAATGCAGGACCAAGCGGCGCAACTGGCTCAGATGGGAATTCCAGCAGCGGTCATCAACAGTCATCAGAGTCCAACGGAACGACGCGAGGTGATGGAAAAAGCCACGCGCGGGGAGTATCGGCTGCTCTATCTTTCGCCGGAGCGGCTGGCTGCGGGAAATACCTTTGACTGGTTAAGTAAAATTCCCGTCGGTTTTTTTGCCGTGGATGAAGCGCATTGCATTTCAGAGTGGGGCCATGAGTTTCGCACAGACTATCGTCTGCTCAGCCGCTTGCGCACGAGCTTCCCGCAGTTGCCCATTGCCGCATTCACCGCCAGCGCAACTCGCCAAGTACGTCACGACATTCTGAAGCAGTTGCAGATGCGGGAACCGCATTGCTACATCGCCAGCTTCCATCGCGAGAACCTGAGATACGTGGTGCACGAGTGCGAGGCGCGCACACAGTTGGACTTGCTCGCCCGTGCCTTGCGGAACTATGCCGGAGAGAGCGTGATCGTATATTCGCCGACGATTCGCCGCGTGGAGGAAACAGTCGAATATCTCGAGGAGAACGGAATTGCCGCCATTCCTTACCACGCAAAGATGGAATCGTCGATGCGCCGCCAGAACCAGGAACGATGGATGTCGGACGAAGTGCGCGTGTTGGTCGGAACAATCGCATTCGGTCTCGGCATCAACAAGCCCGCGGTGCGGGCGGTGATTCACCTGTCCTTGCCGCAGTCGATTGAGCAGTATTACCAGGAAGCCGGCCGCGCTGGCCGTGATGGGCGTCCGGCGGATTGCGTGCTCCTGTGGCAGAAGCGAGATCACATTCTGCTGGATTATTTCATCGGGAAGATTTCAGATGACGCCGAGCGCGAGCGCGCATCCGGACGCAAGCGCGTAATCAGCCGTTTTGCGGATTCTTCCGCTTGCCGCCATCGCCAGATTTGCCTGCACTTCGGGGAAACTCCGCCATGGGAGCGGTGCAGCGCTTGCGATAACTGCGGCACCAAACCCGATTGGTTGAAGCAGGAAATTGTGGCCGCCAGTGCGCCGGAGATCGCACGACGATCGGCCGCTGCGGCTGCCCCATCCTTCTACACCCCGCGTCTAAAGTCCGAAAGGCCGCGCGTCCGAGATTTGACGCCGCCAGAAGCCGAGCCAGCGCTGGCCGAGTATCTGCGCGAATGGCGCCGCAGCATGGCGCGAGAAAATAAAGTTCCCGCCTACATTATTCTCCACGACAGCACGCTCGAGGAGTTGTGCCGCCGGCGTCCATCCAATCTCGCACTGCTTAAGCAGGTACCCGGCATCGGCGAAAAAAAAGCCGATGTCTACGGCGCAGAAATTCTGCAAGTTCTGCGGAACTATGACGGCGGAGCGCGCGCCACAGCAATCGTCTCGAAAGAACCCGCTCCCGCCGAACACACGCTCCAACTTTTGAACGAGGGAAAGTCTTTCGAAGAGATTGCACGAATCCGGGCCAGACAGGTTTCAACAGTAGTCTGCACAGTCGCAAGCCTCGTCGAAACCAGGCAAATAAAACTGGACGCAAAGTGGATCTCTCCCGACGCCCAACCGTTAATCGAAGCCGCGTGCGAAAAACAGGGCGTTGAAAGATTGAAAGATATTAAAGAAGCACTCCCACCCTACGTCAGCTTCGACGATATCCGTTTAGTGGTGGCCCATCTGCGAGCGGAAAATCGAGTGCGCGCCCAGACGGCGTAGCACGTGTGGTAGCGGGGCTCTGCCCCGCTAAGACGGGGCGAAGCCCCGTCCACCACACAGACTCATCAGGCATACTCACCACACATACTCACCACATAAAGTTCTAGACGCCTTTGGCAGCCGGATCCCAGATGAGCTTGTGAATCTGCAAGCTCAACCTCGCGGGAACGTTATCTTCGAGAATCCACTCCGCTAGTTGTTGCGGATCAAGTTGGCAATGCGAAGTGTCGCGCGTACCCGACGCGGCTTTTTCAAACGCCGGAGAAAATAAAATCGCATGAACGCGCCCCGCCAGCTCATGCTCAGCCACGAAGTCCCGGGCAAATTCATAGTCGGTGCGGTCGGTCAGAACGAACTTAAGTTCATCATGCCGCTGCAGTGCTTTCAAATTTTCAATTGC
>Ga0182024_10006601_pt1 | contig 25394 bp, 12 predicted proteins | sample P32metaG_FD_120480 | JGI IMG/M metagenome (GOLD analysis project Ga0182024, IMG submission 120480) | Permafrost microbial communities from Stordalen Mire, Sweden - P3-2 metaG (Illumina Assembly) | ecosystem: Environmental > Terrestrial > Soil > Wetlands > Permafrost | place: Sweden: Stordalen...
CGATGGCCGTGACGCAGGCATCGGGATTGTCCCGTCCATCTTTCCAGGTGAAGACGCCCCCGTTGGCAACGACACTTTCCGGATACGCCTCATCAGTCCAAAGATGCACCATGTCGCATCCGTGACTGAGCCACTGATCGAAGATGCCCGAAGAAAAGTCTTTATAGAGCCTGAATTCGAGATACACATGAGGATCGAACGGGCGATCCGGTTTCCCCAGCAGCCACCGCTTCCAGTCAGTGTCTTCTTCCCGCAGCTTCGAGGGTTGGCCATTGAGCCATTTCTTCCACTCCAAGTGGATGTCCATCAGCCTTTCTTTGTTGATGCCGGTGTCCATCGGAGTGAATCTCCATCTCTCTTCATTTACATTCCATTCCTGCTCGATATGGACAATTTCGCCGATGCGACCGGAACGAATAATATCCCGCACCGCGAGGGGATATGGTTGGCTGCGGTGTTGCGTGCCCACTTGGACAATTTGCTTGGACTGCTTCACCAGGTCGCGTGTCTCAATGGCCTCGGAGAGCACGTTGGCAAAGGGCTTCTCGACATAGCAGTCTTTTCTCGCTCTCACCACCTCGGCACACAACTTGGCGTGCTGGAAATCGCCCGTGGCAATCATCACGCCGTCCAGGTCCTTCAGCGCCAACATTTCTTCAGAGTACTTAAAGCTCTGCGGCTCGTGGTTGAATGCTCGCTTCACCTGGGCGGTTCGGTGCTCCCGCGCCAGGCTCCAGATGTCGCAGACCGCAACCACTTCCACCGGCATCTGCCTGGCCGCAAGTGAGGCCATATGCACATGTCCCTCACTGCGATCGCCGCAACCGAGTTGACCTAAGCGAATCCGATCGTTGGCTCCGAGAACACGCGCATAGGATTTGGCGCTCATGCCTGCCGCGAGCATGGTGCCTGCGGCCTGCTTCACAAACGTCCGGCGGTCGATTCCGTCATCGGTATTTTCAAGCACTGCATCCACCTCCTGACATACAGCCTGCTACCTTGAACACCCGGTTCAATCCGGTGAGGAAATCCCCCTCAATCCAACTAAGGCGGAGAACCTGAAGAGCCATTCTGGTACATGGAAATACGTCTGCATGGCAAACAATGATATTGAACCGGGTTCCGAGAGACGCCTCGCGACGATGCACAGTCCACAACTGCGATATGTGCCAAGGCCTATTGCTAGCACGCCATCCAGATGCGGGGACACCGTCACTGGCTTGAAGTTACGGCATCAATCAAATGGATAACCTTGATGAATCGTGACGCCCTGAACTACCCGGTTGATTACGCCGTTGGGGCTTGGGTTGTCGGGATTTAATCCGATCCGCAGGCTCAAGTGATACCCGATCAACTGCGGACCCAGGATCTCATAGGGTGTGCGCAGAGCGTCAATCGCCTGTGGGGCTACGGCAGGAATGACATCGTCGAATAAACCTTTCGAATCGGCCGGCTCCACGATACCGGCCAGGTAGCCGATCTTTTTCGCGCGAAGTTCATAGATCAGATCTTCCTCATAACGGCGGCGCACTGGATCGCTGGATAACAGGCACACGACAAGCGTGTCGGATTTAACGAAAGACATAGGGCCATGCCGCAGCCCCAGGTGCGTTTCGGTGACGACGGGGAAGTGGCCAGCCGTCATCTCGAGCGTCTTGAGTCCGGCTTCACGCGCCCAGCCAAGCAGGGGCGATGAGGACAGAATCACGATCCGGTCATGGGTGCGTTCCGCCAGGCGCCGGCATGCTCGATCGATGTCGGGCAGCAATGCAGTCGCGCGCGCGCTCAACTCGTCCACCGTGGCCGCGACCGCGTCCGCCCGGGCCAGAACCAGTCCGGCCAACACCAGATTGGAAAACGAACCGGTCATCACAAGACCCTGGTCATTCGTGCGCGGGTCAAGGGCAATCACCCCGTCGAGACTGGAGTGAGACAATGCGCCGTCTTCATTACAAACGATGGCCAACTGCAGAATGTCAGGCCGGAGGGCTCGAACACGTTCGACAACGGCGCTACTTTCCGGACTATCGCCGGACCGGGCCAGAGAGATCACTGTGTCCACATCCACTAAGTATCGTTCCGCATCGACCAGCAGGTCGGTGGTAGGAACAGCATGTGCCCGGGGCCACGCTGCAGCTACAGCAGTTGCTGCGTAGGCCGAAGTTCCCGCTCCTGTCAGCAGGACACGAGCATGTTGAAGCTTGACTGCCAGTTGCATACGTGCCGATGCGGAACGAACCGTTTTCAGCGTGACCGGCCAAACCACAGGCTGACGGAGGATTTCCGGCAAGGTGTATTGTGGAGCGGTTTGAAGGCCAGCCTCCGCGTGCACGCTGCGATCCTGTGACATCTAAACTCCAGTCCTTGCTGAGGGCACCTTCCATTCACGAATGATTGCTCTCACCCTAGTTGATCCTATATGAAGCCCTACGAAAGGATATATTTGCATTACGTAACCGTCAAGGCTTTCGTTCTCAAAAATATCGGAAGGAGATGTCGGTAAGTGTATCATTGACACGAATGAGCCTCCTGCATAATAGTACGAAACGTGCCTGGGTGTTTTCGTTTGTCTTCGACCTCGTCTTCCTCGAAAGCAATCGGAGCGGGGCTGATCAATGCGTCTGCCATGGCCAGCATCTGCAATCTTCGGATGGTCGCACCCTTCCTTGAACCGGGCAGCGCCGGTTCAAAACCATGGAGATTGGCAACTCATTACCGGCGGCCCGGACCGAACAGGAAAGAGCCATAAAATGCGCTCCTTGCAATGCCTGCGGCAAAGAACGAAGGAGACTATATGAAGCAATTGTGTAAATGGAATATCTGTGCAATTCTCGCTGCGGGCGTGGCCGCCTTTGGAATCCCGGTATATGCAAGCCAATCCGACCAGGCGACGCCCCACGACGGGATGGGCGGATTAGGGTCGATCAAGGGAACAAACCTGTCAGTTGAAATCAACTCAGACGGATCCTATTCGATCGAGCAGGCCAGCATTCCCGGTGCAGTGATGCGTTCCGATGTTGAGGCCGACGCCGATTCAGCGTTGCTGCGATCGTCCGCATATCCGCAACACAAGATCGCGCAGTCTGAGTTTCATGACGAACTCGGATCAGGGTCGATGCTGACCGTAACCAATACCGGGCTTCCGGGCAAACCGGACCTGGTATGCACCCTTCGTCTGTACCACGATCAATCGTGGGGTGATCTTGAAGTAAAAGTGCTCAACACTACGGGTCGAGCGATCACTGTGCAGGCGATCCGGAGTGTTCACGCAATGGATGCGCCGGTCATCAGCCTGAATGGTGCGGCTTCCGCGGACCGCATCCTGTCCGATAGCTATAGCGAGGACCGGCCTCAGCTCGCGATTCGCGACCTTGGTGACGGCCGAAAGGGAATGCACCGTGCCTTTGGAAGCCAGCTCATCTATAACCGCGAGAGCGGGCAAAGCCTGTTCTTTGGCGCACTAACTTCAGACCGCTTGTTGACAATATTTCACCTGAATGAGCAATCGACGGGCGCCGGCACGCAGATCGTTTCCTATGAGGCCGTGGCTACGGGCACAACTGAGATTATGAAAGAGGAATCGCTGAGGCATTCGCCGGCCTCTGAGCAGGTGAGTCTCAGCTTGCCCGTCAACTCCGGAGATAGCTTGTCGTCCGAGCGCCTCATGTTTGCCGTGGGGACCGACTATCATTCCCAACTGGAGCAATATGGCCGTGCCATCCGGTTGTTGCATAAAGCTCGAGTCGATACTCCGAGCCCAATCGGGTGGTGGAGCTGGACGGCCTATTACTTCGGGCTCAACCAGGGATCCGCGATTACCAATGCTGAGTGGATGGCAGAAAACCTGAAGCAGCTTGGGTATAACTATTTTCATATCGATGAAGGATACCAATATGCACGTGGCGAATACTCAACGCCCGACGTGAGTTTGTTTCCTCGCGGACTCGGCTATATTGGAGACGTGGTGCGCCACAACGGCCTGACCTTTGGGGTGTGGACGGCGCCCTTTGAAGTATCGGAGCGCGCATGGGTGTATCAGAATCATAAGGACTGGTTACTGCACAATGCCGCTGGTCAGCTTATCCACATTGGCGACGTAACCAATCATAAGGATCTCTTGTACGTGCTGGACACAACCAACCCTGGCGCCCAGGATTACCTCAAGCAGACGTACACCACGGTTTACAATTGGGGCGTCCGCTTTATCAAGATGGATTTCATGGACGACACGGCTGTTGAAGGCGCCTACTATCGTCCCAACACGACTGCTTTGGAGGCGCAACGGATCGGCCTCAAGATTATCCGCGGCACCGTTGGCGAAGACGTTGTTCTTGACAAGGACGGGAGTCCGATGCTCAACCCGGTTGGGATTGTGGACACGGGGCGCATCTCTCAAGACACGGGACATACATTTGGAGCTTCAAAAGACGCGGCTTCCGGTATCGCCGCACGTTACTACATGAATCGCAATTTCTTTGTCGCCGACCCGGACGCATTCACCGTATCCACTCAGACCGTCGATGATCAGTCATGGCACGGAGGACAGCGTCAACTCAGTCTGGAGGAGGCAAAAGTTTCGATAGCTCTGGCGGCGGTGGCAGGGGGCATGTTTGAGCTTGGAGACGATATGCCCACCCTGGGAGCGTCGCAGGAACGGCTGTCGCTGGTAAAGAACTCCGATCTTCTTGACATGGCCCGTCTCGGCCGTTCATCCACACCCACCGATCTGATGACCTATGCGGCAAGCGATGTGCAGCCGAGCATCTTTCTGTTGAAGGAAGACAATCGTCAGTCCATTCTGACCATTTTCAATTGGACTGAGGGGGAGCTGAAACGCGCGATAAATCTGACCGCTCTTGGATTGAAGGAGACAGGCAGTTACCAGATCACCGAGGTGTTCGGCGATCAAAGCTGCTGCACCTCTTCTTCAGACACGGTCAACCTGACTCAGCCGGCGCACTCCGTTCGCATGTTGAAGCTGATTGACAATGCCATGCCTCCGGCTCCGCCTGCATTTGAGGTGCAATCGCCAACCGCAGGCAAGGCAGGGGAGACTCTGACCTTCAGCGGCGAGGCGTTGCCCGCCGAAGCGCCAGTGCTCACGTACCACTGGGACTTTGGCGATGGATCGGCTACGGATGGGATAAACGTCCATCACGCCTATACGCACGTAGGCGAATACGGCGTGCATGTAACCGCAACGGGTCTTGATGCAACTGCGAATTCCAAGGACGTCAAGGTCAAGATATCCGGGAACATCGCAACACGGTTTGTTCCGGCTGACAAGAAGCGTCCCGAATGAGCTGACGCGTCTGATTCGATCGCCCCACGGAGGGCAATTTGCAAGGACCGGACAAGACATTAGAGATTGAAGAATCGGCGGCATCGCATTCCGCGCTAGGATGGCATTCCGCTATTGACGAGATGCGTACCCTGCTGAAGGAAAACCGTGCAGGCCGGAGGCGAGGCATCTACTCGGTTTGCTCGGCGAATCGTCTGGTGCTTGAGGCGGCATTCGCGCAGGCGAAGCAGGATGGAAGCCCGCTGCTGATTGAGGCGACCAGTAACCAGGTGAACCAGGACGGTGGCTATACCGGTCAGACGCCGGCACAGTTCCGGGACTTTGCACACACCGTTGCCAAAGAAAACAATTTTGCCACGGAGAGGCTGATTCTGGGCGGAGACCATCTTGGTCCGAATCCCTGGCGCGCACAGTCCGCGGAAGCCGCCATGAAAAGGGCTTGTGCGATGGTCTTTGCCTATGCAGCGGCGGGATTCAACAAGATTCACCTGGATGCGAGCATGCGGTGCGGCGATGATCCGCGCATACTCGCGAACGAGGAGATCGCGGAGCGAGCAGCAACGCTATGCGAGGTTGCCGAAGCGGCAGCGCCCGCCGCCTCAAGCAAGCCGGTCTATGTGATCGGAACGGAGGTGCCGACTCCCGGCGGGGCACAGGAGGAGATGGAGATCGAAGTAACCTCCCCAGCGAGCCTCAAGGAAACGCTCGACGTACACCATCGGGCATTTTCGCGAAGGAATCTCTTGTCAGCGTGGGAGCGGATCGTCGGTGTCGTTGTTCAGCCGGGAGTTGAGTTCGGCAATGAGACCGTTGCGGACTATGTACCGGCAAAAGCTGCGGCGTTGATTCAATCCATCCTTCAACAGAAAGGCATTGTCTTCGAGGCTCATTCAACCGACTATCAAACGGCGGAGTCTCTGCGGCAACTCGTCAGCGGCCATTTCGGCATTTTGAAAGTTGGCCCGGAGTTGACATTCAAATTGAGGGAAGCAATCTTCGGTCTGGCCCGTATTGAGGAGGAATGGATTGCCGGCGAAGGGCGTTCGGAGATCCGGGCCATCATCGAACGAGTGATGGTTGAGCATCCTGAGAATTGGAAGGCCTACTACCACGGCGATGAGAGCCAGGTGCGCTTCGCAAGGGCGTACAGCCTGAGTGACCGCATCCGGTACTATTGGCCCAACGCCGAGATATCCAAAGCTCTTGCCCGCTTGATCGAAAACCTGCGAGAGTCTCCGGCGCCTCTACCGTTGGTTGCGCAATACCTTCCCCGGCAGGCAGAGGCGATTCGGGCAGGGGCGATCCACAACAATCCGATCGCGATCGTTCATCACAAGGTCCGGGAGTCTCTGGCGCGCTATGCGGATGCATGCGGGTTTGTGCTTGGCGGATGAGCGAGGTTCTTCAGGATTCTCCCGGAGAAACGCAGCAGGAACAGAGGACTCACCAAGCATGGATGCCGGCGCAGAACGCGATCCTTTCATGGCCAAGGCCAGAATTCTGCAGGCTCCCCGATTCTCACTCTGACAAACGTTCCGCATTACAGCCGCAAGAACTTTTCGCTTGACAAACGGGCAAAATGACAGTAAAACCATCATATTTCGACAGCAAACGAAACCACTGCTGTTGAAGTTCACAAATAAACAATAAGAACATGTAGCACACGACTGTGTTCAGCGTACTTTCGACCGGGTGGAGACCAGCGCAAATGAGACCAATTGAAATCACCAGGAATACGGGAGACCGAATTCTCAGCCGCGTCCAATGCAAGTCCGCTTTTCTTTTCTCATCATTATTATTGACCGTCATGTGGGCAACGGCGGCGCTTGCCCAGTACACCACCGCTCGGCTGAGCGGTGCCGTGCAGGACAACACCGGTGCGGCGATACCAGGGGCGACCGTAACAGTCGAACAGGCGGGAACGGGCTATAAGCAAACCGTCAAATCGGGGGCCGCTGGCGAATACCTGTTTCCCAGCCTCCCCGTCGGCAGTTATCAGCTGACGGTTGAAATGGCCGGCTTCAGCACCTATGTGCAAAAGGGCATTGGTTTGGAAATCGGACAGGCCGCCAGCCAGAAGGTCGCTTTGGCGGTGGGCGCGATCACCCAGCAGGTCACGGTAGAGGGGAGCTCCAACCAGGTGACCACTGACGATGCAGCCATCTCGCAGGTTATCGATGAGAAAAGCATGGAAAGCATGCCGATGAACGGCCGCGAGGCGCAACAGTTGGTCTTTTTAGTTCCGGGCGCAGTCGATGTCTCCGAGCAGAACTGCGGCGCCAATTGTGAAGGTGGCGTCTTGCCTGGTGAGCAATACGCGAAAGTCAATGGCGGCGGCGCCAACGGCGTCTATTACCTGCTGGATGGCGTGGACTACAACGACATGTACATCAACACCAATCTGCCGTTCCCCAGCCCGGACGCGCTGCAGGAATTCAACGTGCAAACCGATAACATGAGCGCCGCTTATGGAAACGCGACAGGCGGAGTAGCCAATGTCGTAACCAAGTCCGGAACGGATCAAATCCACGGCGATGTCTTCGAATATCTTCGCAATTATGCGATGGATGCCAAAAACTATTTTGCCACCTCTCCAGACCCATTGAAGCAAAATCAGTTTGGAGGCACCATCGGCGGACCAATTCTGAAGGGCAAACTGTTCTATTTCGGGTCCTATCAAGGCACGCGTCAAAACACCTCCGCGAATGGCCTGATTTCCCAGGTGCCAACCATGGCTGAGCTTAACGGAGATTTCTCAGCTCTTCTGCCTGGTACGCCATTGACGAATCCCAACCCGAATTCGCCCTACCAGTTCAACAGCAACAATATGATCAATCCAGCGGCCTTCGACCCCACGGCGCTTTATCTGCTGAGCCATATTCCGCTCCCCAACGACGCGTCCTCTGGGAATCCTAACCAGTTGCTCTATAACGGCGCTCCATCGATCCAGGATACCGACGAGTACCTGGTCAAGATCGATTACAACATTGGCAAACATCATCTGAGCGGGCATTACTTCCAACTCAAGTACGTCGTCCCCATCATCATCCCGCCGACGAGCAACATCCTTGAGGGCAATGGTGAAGATCCACAAAGTCAGAGTCTGAAGAACATCAGCGTCGTCGACATCTATACGATCTCGCCCAAGACTCTTCTCAATAGCTATTTCGGACTGACAAGGAAGGTCGGACTGACGGAATCGCCGGCGCCGTTCAATATCGCCACGGCGGGCGCGAACATTCCTCAACCCTCCAATTTTCCGGCGACGCTGAACGTCAACGTATCCGGAGAGTTTACCGTAGGAGAACAGCCTTCTCCGGGAACTTGGAATCACAGCGACATATCCGATCGTGAAATCGTCACCTTGATCAAGGGACCGAATGAACTCCAGGTTGGGGGCGAATGGGAACACTTCAACCTTCCCATGGGAAATTCATATCAATCCGATGGCAACTACAGTTTTGGCGGCGACCTGAGCGGAAACAATCTCTCCGACTTTTTGCTGGGAGCTGCATCCTCCTTTGTGCAGGCAGGCGGTTTGTATTTGAACTTTAGCGGAAACGACTGGAGCGCCTTCGTTCAGGATAACTGGCATGCGACCTCGCGCCTCACCGTGAGCGCCGGTGTACGCTGGGATCCGTTCTTCCCCTACACGGACAGCGAGGGGCGAGTCGGATGCTTTGTGCCGGGAGCGCAGTCGACGCGCTACCCCAATGCGCCACAGGACCTGATCTTCGGCGGGAGTCATCATGACGCTGGATGTCCCGCATCCTCAATCTATAACAACTTGAGCAATATCGGCCCACGCGTGGGCTTTGCCTATCAACTGACGGCAGATGGCAAGACCAGCATCCGCGGTGGAGCAGGCTACTATTACCAGGCGCCTAATGGAGTGGCGTTTGAAGACGTCGTCGGCGTTCCTCCGTTTGCTCCGATCGTGAGCATTAGTAACACCAATTTCACCAACCCCTATACCGCCGCGGGTGTGACAAACCCATTTCCCGGCTCCTTTGGCCCTATCGATCCAGGTGCTACGGCCACGTTTCCGCAAGACATCGCCTTTACGCAGATCTTCGATAGACACTTCCGGCTTCCCCAAATCTTGACCTATAACCTGACCTTCGAGCATGAGTTCGGCTCTAGTTGGTTCACGCGATTCGAATACGCGGGAAATCACGGTGCTCACCTTGGCGGTACCGGAGATCAAGAGTCAGGACTGCTGCAACTGAATCCCTCGGTTTATATTCCGGGCAACTCGACGGAGAGCAATATTCAATCGCGTCTCATCTATCCAAACTACGGGTTCATCGCTTCGATCAACTCCGGAGTGAACAGCAACTACAATGCCGGCCAGTTTGAGATCGAAAAGCGTTTGGGTCACGGCCTCGCCTTCCAATCGAATTTCACGTGGTCGCGCGCTTTGAATGACTACGGCCCCAATGGACAGCCGGGGATATTTGGAGTCTACGGCATAAACACCTGCGGCTGTGGCCGCAAGCTTGACTACGGCCCTGACGCCGGAGACGATAATAAGGTCATCAGGTTTTCAGGAAACTATGCCTTTCCCCGGGTTCCGATTAAAGGGATTGCGGATCAGGCGATCAACGGATGGAACCTGAGTTCCATCACAAATTGGCAAACGGGCTTTCCGTTCACATCATTCGCAGAAGACGACAATTCCTTCAGTGCGATGGGCAATGACCGTTCTGACATCACGGCGCCAAACATCAAGGATACGCAGCTGAGTACAAGCCGTTCCCATTCCGCCCTGATCAATGAGTGGTTCAACACCGCCGATTTTGTTCCAAATGCCATCGGCACCTACGGTAACATCGGCAAGGACTCTCTTCGCGGGCCGAGGCTATTCACCACGGATTTGGCACTCTTGAAGAACGGGAAGGTCGGCGAACGCGTCACCTATGAGTTCCGCGCGGAATTCTACAATGTTTTTAACAACGTCAACTTTGGTGCTCCCGATGCAGGACTTCAAGACAGCAATTTTGGCCAAATCAGCTCTGCCGGGGACCCTCGAATCCTTCAGATGGCGTTGAAAGTCAAGTTCTAACCTGCCTTGAGCGAATCGCGTTGAGGCTTGTCGGTATAGTACGGGATAAGAGTTGATGTACCCAAATTCCGCTCCTGTCTTTTATTGCAAGAGGAACTTACCCTTGAGTTGCAATCGCTGAGATATTGCGCTGCATCCACCTGGCTTGCGTAAAGTCCGGGAACTCGGCAGGCGCGCTGCCGCAGCTCACAGAAGTGACGCTGAGTGGCCCGACTGCGGACCAGGAAGCCGCGTCGTACACATCCATGTCTGGCGGAAGACCCTCGCGCACGCATTGCAGCAAGCGGTAGATCATGAGGTAATCCATGCCGCCATGCCCGCCGATTTTCGCAGCCAGCTCGCCTTCCTTCTGCCAGAGCGGATGAGCGTACTGCTTCCATGTATCGATCGGCATATACGACTCATCCTTGTTCTGACCGTCAAGATAGATGCGCGGCGGATAGTCCTCAAAGATGCCTTTGGTTCCGGCAATAAGGTTGATGCGATCATACGGGTGAGGCGTAGAAACGGCATGCTTGACCGTGATGGTGAGCCCCTTCGCGGTCTTAATGAGCGACGTGTTCATGTCCCCAGTCACATAGCGTTCTTCCATCCTTGGATCTCCGGCCTGGAGATGATCCTTGCGGTATTCATCGAGACCTCGCTGGGGTGTGCTCATCGAGACGAGATATTCAAAACGGTCGCCGCGCTGCATGCCCATATAATTCGCAACAGGCCCGAGCCCGTGACTGGGATACAGGTTGCCGTCGCGCTTGGTGTGTTCCGCCCGGCGCCAGAGGCCCTCACCGCGATCGGAAAACAATTCGCTGCGAAGATCGTGAAGGTAAGCTCCTTCGCCGTAGAGAAGATCGCCGAACTTACCGTCATGCACCATGCGAAGGATCAAGGTCTCGTTGTAGCCGTAGCAGCAATTCTCCAGCATGATGCATTGCTTGCGCGTTTCTTCCGAAGTCTTGACGATCTTCCAGCATTCATCGAGCGTAACCACTCCGGGTACTTCAATGCACACATCCTTGCCCTGCTTCATGGCGGCAATCGCCATTTCCGCATGCCAGCTCCAGGGGGTGGCGACCAGAACCAGGTCGATGTCTTTTCTGCCCACCATGGTTTCAAATGCATAGGGTCCATCGGTGTAAAGTTGCGGTTTCGTCTGGCCTGCCTTGACTACCAGGGACGCGGCATGATCGGCATGCTCCTGGACGAGGTCGCACAGCGCGACCACCTGTCCGTCCGCAGCGAGCAGATTCTCCAGCAGGCTGGTTCCGCGTCCCCCGGTGCCGATGAATGCAACCCGCGGATTGCGCTTTTCAAAAGGAACGTCGATCATCGAGCCGTGCGTCGTGGCCGTGGTCTCTTCTGCATTGGCTTGCGTCAGGTTCATGGCGCTCAGGCTCACCGCGCTTGCCGCGCCCATCTGCACAAACTTGCGCCGGCTCCAGTATCCCGATCCAGGATTCTGCTCGTCGGAATTCATTGATTCATCCTCTGTTCTGCACTTTGCATGCCCGTTCCCGCGAGCTGTGCGTCAACGGCGAATTGCAGTTGTGGGTAGTATGGCGCACGGCAAGAGCAAGACGGGTTGCACCCCTTCAAACAACTGGATGCCCGTTGTTCACTCGATTCAGTCAATTCGAAATCACTCGGAACTTTCGCAAGCAATCGCAACCACTATGCTCGCAAACGAGATTAGGGGATCAAGGCGGTGCTGTCAAGGATTTCGTTGGGAATCAAGGAAAGCGTGTGGCAATCCGTTGGGTTGCGAGCAACTAGAGCGAAGAACCGACTCTGAATGGTGCTTCATCGAACGTCAAGAGCAAGAGGTGTTTTATGAATGCGACGGCGGCCGAACGGAAATCGACATAGGGAATTGAGGGCGTATTGGCTCGCGGCCGAAAGACTAAAATCCTGATATAGCTGTTTACAGATGCGGTTGCATCCCATTACTCTCAAATCGAGCATGAGACAAGAGAAATTAAACGACCAATTACGAAAGATAAGGGATCTTTTGTATTGCCCCAAAAGTGGATGTGCCGCAACAGGATTTTCCTTCGCATCCAAGCCGTCCGCTGGGTCTCTCCACTAACATGTCCATCGGAGATTGAACATATAAGGATGAACCACTTGACCGACATGCATCGTATTGCGCACGCTGCGATTTGCTTGTTCTGCCTGGCGCTCCCGATTAGCACCTTTTCCCAGGTTGACGTATTGACGAACCGCAATGATCTGGAACGCACAGGAGCCAACTTAAAGGAGACTGTGCTCATGCCTGCCAATGTCAACACCGCGCATTTCGGCATGCTTTTCAAGCGGGTGGTTGACGATCAGGTTTATAGCCAGCCGCTGCTTGTGACCAACGTAAGGATAGCGGGCGGCTGGCATGATGTCGTGTATGTCACCACGGTCAACGATAGTGTGTATGCGTTCGATGCCAACGACTCCACAGCAACAGTGCCCTTCTGGCACGTGAACTTTGGGACTCCCGCCAACGTCAACGATGCGAACTTCGGATGCACCGACATCAACGGCAACATGGGCATCATTGGCACGCCGGTGGTCAATGCCAAAAAGACCACACTGTATGTGGTGGCGTTGAGCAAAGCCGGTGGCGGCTTCTCCCAGCGCCTTCATGCACTGGATCTTGCCACTGGAGCCGATCTGCCAAACAGCCCGGCTACCATTCAGGCTCCGGGCTTTGACCCGCTGATGCAAAACCAGCGCGCGGCGCTTGTTCTTTCCGGAGGCAATGTCTTCATTGGCTACGCTTCGCATTGCGACAAGGATCCCTATCACGGATTTCTGCTGGGTTACAACGAAGATTCGCTAAAGCAAGTTGGCGTCTTCAATACGTCGCCTGGCGGAGAGGGAGCAAGCATTTGGCAGTCCGGTCAAGCGCCTTCGGTGGATGACAAAGGCAACATTTACTTTATCACCGGAAACGGCAGTTGGAACGGCACGACTCAATTTAGCGAGAGCTTCATCAAACTCGATCCGCACATGCAACTGCTGGACTGGTTTACGCCCACCAACCACTTTCAACTGGATAAGGATGACAATGACCTGAACTCCTCGGGAGCCATCTTGATTCCAGGAACCCACCTGGTTATAGGAGGCGGCAAGGAAGGCGTGCTGTATGGGATCGATGCGGAACACTTCGGGCATTTAGGGGACGAGCATGCCGTACAGCACTTTCACGCGACCAGTTCTCATCTGCATAGCATGGTTTATTGGAAGAGCGCCAGGAACGGCGACCTGCTGTATCTATGGGGGCAGCTAGACCGGGCGCGCGCGTACCGCCTTATCGGCAACAAATTCGATGAGACCCCATTCATGATTCGGCCGGATAAGAACGACGGCCATCCCGGAGCGATGCTTTCGCTCTCTGCAAACGGCGGCAAGGATGGAATACTGTGGGCTGCAATCCATGCCACAGGCGATTCATGGCACGAGTCCCGCCCCGGCATTCTGCATGCCTACGACGCCGACGATATCAATCGCGAGCTTTGGAATTCGCTTCAGAATCCTGACCGGGACGACTGCAATAACTACTCAAAAATGGCGCCTCCCACAATCGCGAACGGAAAGGTCTATCTCGCCAGCTTTGGCACGCAAAACGTTGGGACAGGGCAGTTGTGCGTTTACGGCTTGCTGCCCAACGGGCCCCCTCCAAACGCGCCCACCGATGTCAAAGCCTCGAGCAAGGGCCAGTTCGTCGAGCTATCGTGGAGCCCGGTGCCCGAGGCTGCAACCTATACCGTGGAGAGCACGCAACAGGGCGCCGCGCATAGAGTTGCGTCTGGATTGACGCGCCCGGAGTTCACTGAGCCCGCAGCCGATACGGGAACAGTGGAATATGTTGTTGTGGCAGTCAACGCAAACGGCCAGAGCATCCGCTCGGCGGCTGCAAACGCGGCAATCCAAGCGGCTCCCTCTCGACACAAGATGAAAATGAACTAATCGAGATCTTAAGTGCCGGCCAAGCGCCATGGCAGGATGCAACAGGGCTATTCAAGTGTGCGGTCTCCGCGCGGAACCGGTCAATTTCGAGATTCCTGAGGGACAGACTTGACCAGCAGCGGGAATGCCCTCATTCGGAGAGATAACACGTCAAGGAGGCGCGGAATATGGATCCCGGCAGCCTTGTTATACCAATATGAGATTGCAGCCCACAGCGCGCAGCTTTGCCTGGATCTCTTCGTCGAGGCTGATGTCGCTGATGACGGTGTCGATTTCCGTAAATGGCGCAATGCGTGTCATGCTGCGTTTGGAAAACTTGCTGGCGTCGGCGACCAGGATGATTTCGCGTGAAATCCGAAGCATAGCCCTATTCACCATCGTCTCTTCCAGATTCGCGCCGCTTACCCCAAAATCCAGATCACATCCGGCTCCGCTGAGAAACAACTTGTCCGCGGAGAACTGATCGAACATTTCTTCGGTGAAGCGTCCGCTGATTGACGCAGATTCTCCACGCACCGTGCCTCCGACAATGAAAACCTGTACATCGCGCGCGTCCAACAGTTCGGCGGCGATGTTCACGCCGTTGGTGATGACCTGCAGCCCCTGCATCTTCTTCATCTGCCGGGCGATTTCCAGCGTGGTGGTGCCCGAATCCAGGATGATCGTTTCGCCGTCGTGGATCAGAGAAACTGCCATGGCGCCGATGCGCCGCTTCTCGTCGGAGTGCGCCTTCAGACGTTCATGGACGGGCGATTCGCGCAGAATCGTATCCGGGAGTACCGCACCTCCGTGCGAGCGCAGCACCAGCCCGCGCTGATGCAATTCATTTAGATCGTTACGAATTGTGACTGCCGAGGTGTTGAACCGTTTGGTTAGTAGGTTGACTTTCACTCGACCCGCACTGCGCACGATTTGCAGAATCTGCGTCCGCCTCTCCTCGGCCATGATTCCGTCCATTGGCGGCTCTGCTACAGGCGTTTCCATCGCCGGTTCGTGGCGGATTGCTTCCTCGGCCGAATCCAATATCGAGCTACCCTTCGCCATTTTCAACCTCGTCTTCCGTACGATTGCACCGCAGGTCCAGTTTAATGCTCAAAGCGAAAGAATAAGAAAAAAAGTAGAATCATGACGAATGAATAGTGGGCCAAGCTGAAAGCTCTGCTGCAAGATGCTAGCGTTTCCGGCGAATAATTCCAGGTATGGACCTTGAAGGTTCACTCCGGCCTTAGCGCGACCGTGTTCTGCGACGAGGGCAATGGGAACCCGGTCTACACGCAGGAAATCCTGTGGCTCGCCTAAAGATGACTCTGCCTTCAGATCAAGAAGATGAGAGGGCATCCGTCGTGGGTTGACGCCATCTAGAATTCGTCTCACGCCTCTCCTGTTGAGGCTCTTGCGTGAGCATACAGCGTGTGGATGAGGACCAGCGAAATGTTCTGAAAGAGTATGCAGCCACGGGCCAGCCTCTGGATCCCACCCCGGATCAGGTCGGGGAATTGAACCACAGGACTGCGTTGCTTCCTCCGGTAGATGCAAGACTGCAAGGAGGCAAAATATGGTTATCCTTGGCGCCTAACACCCTAGCGTTGAAAAAGGTGAACCCTGAGTTTTCAACACTCGTTTAAGAAAAGCGTCCACGTTACTCTTCCAGGTTCGCGCGGAGCACCCCTTCGCTCACGGGCATTTCATGCAGCAGGAGTTCAGTGGATTGAACCACTGGGTTTTCATGGAACCAACGCTGCACGACGTTGTTGTGGAGCAGATTGAGAATCGCGAGCAACGACATGCCCTGGTGATGGGCCATCCATTCGCGAACGAGAACCGGCTTTCCAGGCGAGGTATAGTCAACAGCCTCATAGAAGCCGTAAGCGCCAACCCATCCTGAAGATTCCATGCGGCGGAGATTGCGCACCGCAGCCAGCGAATCGACTCCCAAAGCGAGAAACGTTGAGTAGGGCGAGACGACTGGGCCAGCGGTTGCGTCAATCGAGAGCGCAACCTTGGGCACACCGTAAGCTCTGTATCCGTAGTGGCCCGCGTCATCCCTATGCGCATTTCCAGATTCCGAAATACCCCATGGGATTCCGAGAGAACGGCCGAAGGAGCGCTGCAAGTGGACACAAGCTGCGAGCGTGCGCGAGATGAGGGTGTCTGGATAGCTGCGCATCCAAAGCGCGGGCATCAGGTATTCGAACATGGTCCCTGTCCATGAGAGAAGAATGAATTGACCGAAGGCACGCACATGCTCGCGACTCAATCTCATCCAACTCTGCTGAGGAATCTCGTCGCGGGCGATGGCCAGAAACGTGCTAATCCGCGCTTCTGAGGCCAGAATGTCATAGCAGGCCTCATGCAGCCTTTGCCCGCGCACGTCGAAACCGGCGGAGAGAATCTTACGGGCTGGGTCGGCAAGAAAGGTGAATTCAGTCTCTTCCGCCAGGCGCTCGGCGCTCTGCGCGATGGCGCGAAGAGCGCCGCCAAGATTGCGCAAATTCTGGGTGGCGAGGGCCAGTGAAGCATGGAGCCGTGCAGCAAGTATAACCAGTGGTGAATTGTCCGTTAGCTTGAGCCGGGCGCGGTCCAGACTCCCTTGCAAATGTTCAGCGAATGCGATCGCATCGTCAGGGCCGAGCGTATATGCGTCCTGCTTGATTGCGAGTTCCGGCAATTCTCGAAGAGGCGCATATTCAGGAAGCAGCCACGGCATGTAGTCGTGAAGCAGAGCAAGGATTGCGCTGATGCGAGATTGCGTCTCCGTGTTCCACCATGCGTCGTCGCTTTGGGTATCCTGAGCGGCCGAAGCCTCGGTAAGTGCAGCTTCAGCTGTTGAGAGCCATTCGATCCACGCAGCGACTTGTGCGGAAGGGTTGGGCAGGGCGAGCTGTGCGAACGGAGCGCGCATGCCGTCTTGTGCCTTCAGCAAATGCCAATGCGCACGGAGGCTTGCAAAGAGCCGTGGATCAAGCAAGGGTTGACTGCCCAGCGCGACGGCCCCGGAACGGAGCGTATAGAGAGAAGCGACCATGTTGCCGCTATCGACGGAAGAGACGAAGGGGGCAGCGTCCAGCGATTTGAGAGTTTGCGTGTCGTACCAGTTGTACAAATGCCCCCGATACTTTTCCAACCTTGCAATTGTGGCGAGGGTGCGTTCGGTGAGCACAACGAATTCGGGCGTAGTCAGGAATCCAAGCTCGCAAGCAGCCTGACGGGCATTGAGCAGCAGGCCGACGTTGGTGGGCGAGAACCTGGCAGCCTCGTGTAGACCATCCTCTTCAACATTGTCGGGGATGAGATAGTTGTGACGCTCTGCGCCGAACTGGTGGAAGTAGCGCCAGATGCGCAGCGCATGGCTGAGCAGAAAGGCTTCGCCTGAAGGATTGAGACGCCTGTGCTGTTCGGCGGGCGGCGCGTTCAGCCAGGCGGTAATGAGCGGGACAACGCCCCATAGAAGAAGGATGGGAGCAGCCACCAGCAGGGCATAGCGGTGTTCGCGGGTGTTTAAGAGGTAGATGAGGAGAGCTGTAGCAAACGCAACAACCGGTGTGAGGTTGAGGTAGCGATCGGCCGGTGTATTGCGATTGGATTGAACTTCCGCCTCAGCAGCAGTCTCCCATTCCAGCAATCGTTGGCCAGTAATGAATCGCCGCACGAGTGCGCGGACAATCGCGTCCATCGAGAGCAGAGCCTGATGGGAGAGATAAACAAGGTTGAGCAGTGCGACGAGTGTCGCCTTGCCAAAGCCGGAGAACGCTTCACCAACTCGGCCCTTGCCAGTGCCGGCCACTGCGCGACCAAGGCCGAAACTGAGCTGAACAAGTGGTGGGAAAATCAACAGGCTGAGTGGAACAATGGTCCAGTAGAGCGGTCCACCGGGGAGCCCGAGCCAGCCTGCCAGGAACAGGATGAAGGTGAAGGGTTCAACCAGGGAACGCCGCAGATTGTCAAAGATCTTCCAGCGAGAAACCTCGGAAATGGGGTTCTTCACCAAGCGGCCGGACTCATCGGGGACGCGGGAAAACATCCACTGCGCGACCTGCCAGTCACCACGCATCCAACGATGTTTGCGGCGGTTGAAGGCGCTCAAATGCGACGGGTAATCGTCAATGACTTCGATATCCGTGGCGAGACCTGCGCGCGCGTAGGCGCCTTCGATCAGGTCATGGCTGAGCAGGGAGTTTCTCGGAAAACGGCGATCGAGCACCGCGTGAAAAGTGGCGACTTCGTAGATGCCTTTGCCGGTAAAGATTCCCTCGCCGTAGAGATCCTGGTAGGCATCGGAGATGGCGCGGGCATAGATGTCAAAACCACTCTGGCCAGAATAGATGGCGGCCATGCGCGAACGCGAGGCGGAGCGCACACTCACGCCAATGCGCGGTTGAAGGATTCCATATCCAGCGACGACGATACGCAGATTGGGGTCGATGACGGCCTGATGCAGTGGGTGCGCAATGGTGCCGACCAGCCGCGCAGCGGAGCCGCGAGGGAGCTGCGAATCGGAATCGAGAGTCAATACATAACGGATATCGCGAAGCAGTTCGAGGCGTCCGGCTTTGATGGGGAAAGCATCGTAGACGCCGACCAGGAGCTTATTGAGGTCGAGGAGTTTGCCGCGCTTGCGTTCCCAGCCCATCCACACGCCCTCGGGAATACTAAAAAAGCGGTTACGATGGAGCAGGATGAAGCCACCCTTTTTCTGCGAGGCATATTTTGCATTCAGTTCGTCAATGAGATGGATGGCGAGCTCGGCAAGTGGATCAGTGTCATTTGTACGGGGCTTGATTACGGCGTCAGGAAGATCGGTAAGCAACGCAAAGTGCAGATGAGGGTCGCGGTTGGCAAGGAAGCGGACTTCGAGGTCGTTAACGAGAGAGCGTACCTGTTTTTCATTCAAGAGCAAAGAGGGCACGGCTACAAGGGTGCTGTATTCAGTTGGGATTCCGTTGCTGAAGTCGAGCTTGGGCAGAGGGTCGGGGTCAAAGATTGCAGTGACGGAGTTGTTGACCAGATCGACGGCGCATTGCATGACGGGAAGAAGGAGAACGAGGGCGGCGACAAGGCAATTGAAAAGAGTGAGACGCGACAGGAGCAGCAGGATGGGAGCGGCAATTAAAACGATGGTGATGACCTGGATGCCGCTGATATAGAAGTCGTCCGCATGAGCACGCATGAAGGTGCGCGTCCGCTCCATGAGGGGAGGGTGAAAAGTAGTGCGCAAGGCAAGCTGGGGAAATCCCCTATCGATGAGGTAATAGCCAACATGGACTTGACGCCGCTGCATACGCGGGTTGTCGGCTGGGTTTTGACCTCCCTTTTGTGCCAGTTCAAGTGCGGCTTGAGCCACCTGCAGTTCGGTGCAATCGGAGTGGCGGGCGATGAGAGCGACGCGTCCGCGATATTTGTCGCGGCTTTCGAAGTCCATCAACGCATAGATCTGCGCAGGATCCCGGCGGAGCGTGGCATCGAATAGAATCAGCGGCTCGATGAGAGACGCCCAGGCGGTGTGGCCGATTGAGCGGAGGCTCTTGAGACCGACGGAGACAGGAGAAACTGGAACGAGGTCAGAGGAGCGCAGTAGAACTCGAGCTTCGTCCAGCAGCGATTCGAGCAGGGCAAATTTGAGAAATGCGGGTATATTCCACAATTCGCTGAGGGCCAACGGCTCGGTGGCCTGCAACGCTCCGACAAATGCGCTGAAGCCCGGTGCCGAAAAATTGCCGTTGGTGGCTCGAAGGTAAAGGGCGGCGACGGCGGCAGCGCGCGGTTCATCTCTTTGTGCAGGGAGAACGACGCGAGGAAGTTGGGCTATTTCCCGAGTCTGATCGGATAAGGGGTTGACGGCCGACCGGAGAAGGCGAATATTTGCTCGCAGTTCGAGAAGAGCAGAGCTGTTGCCCGTGGGCGGAGTAGGCGCCGCTGAAAGCAGGGAGAGATCCTGTTCAAGGCGCTTGAGGGACCGGCGCACGGCGAGAATGCGTGCGGGAAAGGTGCCCGCGCCTGCAGGCCGATGCACGACTTCCCAGGATGCTGTGACGCGCAGACGTTCGATCATCTCGCCGGTGAGCGGCGGCTGGGATTCCGGAATGGCTGCAGTATCTGTCATCGAGCCTTATCGGTAACTGGCGGCCTGCATCTCAAACATGGCGGCATAGCGGCCACCCAGCGTGATTAGTTGGGAATGGCTGCCCTCTTCCACCAGTTTGCCGCCTTCCAGAACGACGATGCGGTCGGCCATGCGGACGGTTGAGAAGCGATGCGAAATGAGGAGCGCCATCTTTCCGTAGGTTAGTTCGGCGAAACGCTCGAAGACTTCGAGTTCGCTTCGGGCATCCAGTGCTGCGGTGGGCTCGTCGAGGATGAGCAACTGTGCGTCGCGCAGGTATGCGCGTGCCAATGCCAGCTTCTGCCATTCGCCGCCAGAGAGGTCAACGCCGCCCTCGAATCGGCGGCCGAGCATCTGGTCGTAGCCGCCTTGCAATTTGGCAATCACTTCGGAGGCGAGGCTCTTTTGGGCTGCATTTTCAAGCTCGTCCACAGTGTGTTCCACTTCAACGCGGCCAACTTCGATGTTTTCGCGCGCCGTCATTTCATAACGCATAAAATCTTGAAAAATGACTCCAATCTCCGAGTGAAGATCGGCGAGATCGTATTCGCGCAGATCCACGCCGTCGAGCAGAATCTCCCCTTCGGTTGGATCGTAAAGGCGCGTGATGAGTTTGACGATTGTTGTCTTGCCCTGGCCATTTTCACCAATCAGAGCCACACGTTGCCCGCAACTGAGCATGAAATTGAAGTTACTCAGGACGCGCCGGTCGGTGCCCGGATAGGCGAATGAAACATTGCGGAATTCAAATCCGCGCTGAATGGGGCGTGGCGTGCGCAGTCCGTTTTCCTTCGATTCGACACTCGGCTTCATCTCGAAGAAGGCCAGCAGGTCGGTCAGGAATAGCGCTTGGTCGGCGACTCCCGATGCGGTTGAGAAAGCCTGTTGAATATTGCTCATTGCCTGCATAATGGCAGTGGTGATGAGGGTGAGATCGCCAATGCTGTAGCGGCCTTGAATAGTGCGATAGATGCTGTAGCCATAGGCCCCGTAATAGCCAAGTTGACCGACAATGGCCAACAGGCCACCCCAAAACAAACGCCTCCGGTTAAGGGCCACATTCTCTTCGTAGATCGCTTGCGAGAGGACCGTGAACCGTCCGGTCAAATAGCTGCTGAGATTGAAGAGCTTGAGCTCTTTGGCGGCCTCTTTGCTGCCTCCCACCTGGCGCAGGTAATCCATCTGACGACGGAAGGGAGTCTGGCGGAAGTTTTTAGCGTAGGAGAGAAAGGCAAAATGGCTCTCGCCCAGAAAGGCGGGGAGGATGCCGGCCACCAGCAACAAAAGCAGGAACGGGGAGTAGCGGATGAGCACCGCTGAAAAAGCGATGGCGGTGACTGACTGTTGCAGCAGCCGGCCCATCTGCTGGATCATTGCCAGACGGTCGGTGGCCTGCACACGCGCGCGCTCCAGGCGATCGTAAAAGACCGGATCTTCATACACGGTTAGATCGAGACCCGCGGCCTTGCGCATTACCTCAACGCTTACATGGTGGGTATAGCGGTCGGCAAGCAGATTGTCGAAGTAGTCGACCGAACGAGAGAGAATGCCGGTTAGTACCGCGAGTCCCATTTCCGCGCCAACCAGCCACCAGAAGTGTTGGGGAAGAGGTCTGTGAATACGGATCTGGTTGACTCCATCAATGATGAAGCGGCCGACAATGCCAATGCCTACAGGCAAAAAAGCAACGATCAAGCGGATAGCGAGGTTCCAGGAGACGACCGCGGGTCCCGACTCCCAGACGAAGTGGAGGACCGGGGGTACGTTTTTGAGCGCGCGAAGCCGGTCGCCCCAAGCGTTGCCAGGGGCCTTAGGCGGATCGGATTGTGTCCCGCTGGGCTCGCCGGCGAGATTCGCGTGTTGCGTGGTCGAGGACATGCTTCACTTCATGCCATGACGGCAAAAAATAAGGCGCAACTGCAAGTTGCTCTGGATTCCATTGCCAAGGCGTTTGCGATGTTGCCCCGTGAACGGCATACTGTGCCGGGGTTCATCTGCTAAAGAGATGCATAGATGCGAGCGATCGTTGTTTGTCCCAGCTTTGTCGAGGGCAAACTCGGGGCTCGTACCGGGCGTGGAATGAGTTGCATACGGCCCCTGCCCGAACGTACTCCTTGCCTATCCGGTCGGCGATTTGTTGGGTCTGAACCCGGCATTCGCCATGCCGCGTTGAGCTTCAGGGTTCTTCATGAAAGTATCCCACACAAATCCGGTTCTCGCGTTTTCAGCCATCAGCATCGTGATGCCCGTGTCAATGCCGAGTACATCCGAGTCATACCAGTCCGTTAACGGGTTAAATGCGTCCAGAAAGCCGTAGCGGCACCAGGCCTTGGGATAATGGTCGTGAATGGTTCTCAGCACCCGCATGGTTGCGTCCGGCAAAAACGGCAGTGACCCCCCCGTGGCGGCGGGGACGATGGTTCCATCGATCGGTCCCATGGCAGGCGGCCCGCCCCAAACCACATATCCTTTGGCGGAGTCCGAGGCGGTGATACCCCACAGCGCGTTTGTGTAGTCGACGAACTGTTCGTTCAGCTCCAGACAGAAGCGGCGATGCACATCCGTGGCAATGACTGAGTTTTCGAAGTAATCCGCAAAGCGATCCCGCTTGCCGCGAAAGTCAAACCATGCCTGGGAGAATTGATGCACAAACAGCGGCGCGAACGAGCCGATGTAGCGCAGCCCATCATACTCGAATACAGTACGCTTCCACGCAAACCACGCATCGTTGGAAAGCGGATGGGAGGTTGATCCCATGCCCAGCAGATACATCATCATGAGCTCGCTGTAGAGATCCCATCGCGAAGGGATAAATCCTGACTCAGGCGTCCACCCCATCGAGAGCAGGGTCGTGTCTTCAGAAAGCCACGTCCAGTCCACACGATCGAAGATTGCATGGGCGAGTTGAGCAATGGTCTCATCGTGAAAATGCTGTCGGCAGGTTAGAATTCCGCACAGCAGAATGGCCGTGTCGATGGAAGACACTTCCGAGTCCCACATTCTTTCGCCGGTGTTGATATTGGCAAAGTGATAGAAGAACCCGCGATGCGTAGGCAGCTTATGCCACAGAAACGACAGCGCCTGTATGACACGCGAGCGGGCTTCGGAATGGCTCACAAAGCCACGCTCTTCTCCAATGCAAATCGCAGTCAGTCCAAAGCCCGTTGACGCGATGCTGGCAGCGAGGCTGGTATCCTTGGCGATAACGTTGCAGCGGTCTTTGACCAATCCAGTCTGGGGGTTGGACTGTTCCCAGAAAAAGAGGAAGTTGGCGTGCACAAGCGCATCCAGGAATTCGTCGTCCTGGTCCGAAAGAGAAGTCGGCGCGGGCGGAGCTGCGGGCTGGGTGTGCTGCTGCACTGCCGAATGCTGCGGAGGAGATTGGCCGGCGAGGCGCAGCGCCCTCGCTTGAGCCAACGGCAGACCGAGAGAGAGACCGGCCATTTGACGCAGGAGTTTCCGGCGCGAGTTTCCGTGACCTCCTGGGTCGTTGAATTCGCGGATTTGAAGCCGTTTCATTCTTTCGATTCGATCCACCGAATAGATTATAGTTTCCGGCGTTGGGGCGCGCGAAGTCCGTCGCCGGGTTTAGCAAGGAATGACTTGAATGCGGACCCGCTGCCAGGTAAGCGTGGGCGCCAGGCAGCTAATCTGGTCAAGGATGCGTCAAATCCTTAAGCAACAGCACGGGGCTGATGTGAGCCGAAGAAGGCACGTGAAGCGGACCATCGTCGGAGTTGTGGTTGCCGTAGTGGCAACGGTGCTACTGGTGCGTGTGCACCACTGGAGGCCGAGATCTCTCACGATTCAGGGTGCGGTGATCCGTGAGGACGAGGATTCCCGAAAGGAATCGCCGATCTCCGACGCTAAGATCACTGCGTCGGATGGCGTTACAAGCACCAGCACACAGTCCGATGCTTCTGGGTATTTCAAGATCATATTTCCGGAGGCAGTCTGGCCGGGGCAAACGCTGGATCTCACGTTTACACACGCCGAGTATCAGCCTCTTGAGCTCAAACTGCCAACCGGCCTTCGCCTGGCCAGCAGAGGGCTTTACGTCGCAGCCATGACGCCGATTACGGAAGGGTCCGACACAAGCCCCAACAGGCCGGTTTCTGCTGTCTCCCATGTAGTCGTTCGATACACGGTTAATTCGGAAACGGACCAGAACATTGGGAGCGCGGTCAAGGCGTTTCAAGTGATCAATAAGGCAAATGTGCCTTGCAACGGACGGGCACCCTGTTCCCCCGATGGAACGTGGAAGGCCACAAACGGCTCGGTATCGTTGGACGCCGGTCCGGGCAGCGAGTTCCGCTACGTCAGAGCTTCATGCATCGCCGGACCGTGCCCATTCACGCGGATCGATTCGTCCGGCTTTGTGAATGGGGGACGGAACATTACCGCCACTGCTCTGGATTGGTCGGATACGGCCACATTTTTACTTGAAGCTGAGGTTTTTCGCGCCGGGATGGCTTCTCATGTGCGTCTGCTGTATCCGGTCGTCTTTGGCAATGCACTGCACTTCACCCTTCCGCCAACCGAGGAAGGGGTAACTATCGAGGCGGAAGTGAACGCCACGCCCATGGTCTTTCCACTCGGTCCGGAGCTTTACCTCAGCTGGGCCACGTGCACAGCCAGGAGTAACACGGATCCAGAGAAAACTACCGTTTACCGATGTGAGCTCAAGCCGGGTTACCACTTCTGACTAACCGACTCATTTTCTTGCGAGAGCTGGGTTCCCAAGCCATCCGATTCTAGGTTACTGTCAAGGACCGTTGCATCGGTACACTCCCTGCCTGAATTCTCGTTCCTGGGACTGCAAGGACCACAGTGAGACTGCTGGTACCTTAATTCAGGGTACTGAAGGGTGATCTTGAGGTATATTGTGCCCTTCCAGGGGAGCACACTTCGAGCCCAGAATTCTGGTTCGATTTGAGAGTTCGGAGAGGATGTCGCCAATCCGGACATCC
>Ga0182024_10006602_pt1 | contig 25393 bp, 28 predicted proteins | sample P32metaG_FD_120480 | JGI IMG/M metagenome (GOLD analysis project Ga0182024, IMG submission 120480) | Permafrost microbial communities from Stordalen Mire, Sweden - P3-2 metaG (Illumina Assembly) | ecosystem: Environmental > Terrestrial > Soil > Wetlands > Permafrost | place: Sweden: Stordalen...
AGGACGGCAGCGTGCTCATCCCGGAACCGCTGCGCGCCTATCTCGGTGGACTCGACCGCCTCACGGCACCGTGATCAACCACGACATCGATCCGGCCTGGCTCAACGATCGCAGCGAATTCCAGCAGAACTGGGTGCACGGGCTGCGCAACCCGTCGGGACTGCATCTGCAGTACGAGCTGGATGGCAACCTCGTCTTCACCAACTGGACTCCGGGCGATGATCACGCGGGGTTTCCCGGTTTCACACATGGCGGCATCATCAGCGCGGTGCTCGACGACGTCATGGGCCGGTGCTCCGCGCTGCATCGGCATTGGGTGGTCACAGCCCGCCTCGAGGTGCGCTACCGGCGCGCGGCGCCGCTCGGAACGCGTCTTCGCGTCGAGGGACGGATCACGCGACTGCTGCGTCGCGCGCTGCACACCGAGGGTCGCGTGCTGCTCCCCGACGGCGGCGTCGTGGCCGAGGCAACGGGGACGTACCTGCCGCTCTCGGACGAGCTGCGCCGGCAGATGGTGACAGCCTGGCCGGGATTCGAGGAATTCCTGTGACGGCGCCGCAGCCTCTCGTGCCACTCCTCGAGCAGTTCGACCCCTAGAGTGGTGGCGATGCCTGAGGAACGCGAGATCAAGCTCCCCGTCAGCGTTGACTTCGCCCTCCCCGACCTGGATGGGGTGGTCGAGGGCACGCAGGCGGTGGACCGCGGGACCGTGGAGCTGTCTGCGACGTACTGGGACACGGACGATCTCACCCTGCTCCGCGCCGGCCTCGGTCTGCGCCACCGGAGTGCGCCGCGGGAGACTGGGAAATGGACGCTCAAAGCCGGCGCCCGCATGGTCGGCAACGCCGTCTCGCGCGAGGAGACCGATTTCGCCGGCCCGCCGGACCACCCGCCGCAGGCGGCGATGGACGTGGTCCGCGCCGCGGCCGGCGAGGTCGAGCTGCATCCCGTCGCGCAACTCGTGACCAACCGACATACGGTCGACCTCGTGGCCGGCAGCGGCCGCCGCGCCGAGGTGGCCGACGACCGCGTGTCAGTTCGCTCCGGCGACGCGGTGGTCGACACGTTTCGCGAGGTGGAGGTGGAGCTGTTCGACGCCGACGACCAGTTGATCGACGCCGTCATGCGCCGGCTCCGGGCCGCCGGCGCGGGCGAGCCCGAGAGCACACCGAAGTACGTGCGCGCGCTCCGCGCGCTCGGTCATGCCGTGCCGGATCGCACGCCCGCCTGAGTCCGCACGCCGGCCTCGTCGTCGAAGGGAGGAGAGAGACGTAGCCCGCTCGACGCGGGCTGCGCTCCCGTCCGGGCTCCCGCCCCTCGACCCATCCCCCTGGCTGGCAACCTCCCTCAGGTGTGGCCCTGGCCGAGCATCCTGACAATGCCAATCTGAGGAGATGGAACTGCGCTGCGAGAGCTTCACTACTTTTTACCGTCTGCTAACAAATATTTGCCCAGCCCCGCCCGCGAGCCCCCAGTTCGCCCTCCGGCACCCTGTAAAGTCGGGAGCGTGACGCTAGCGGCAAAGGCAGACCCCAAGGCGTGCGACAGCGACTTCTTCCAGGACGCCACGATCGACGACCTGCGGCTTGCTGCAATCTTCCGCCGCGGGTTCCGCCAGGCCATGATTCAGATCAATCGATCGCTCGCGCAGCACGACCTCAGCCCGCTCCAGTACCACCTCCTTCTCGAGGCCGGGGCCGCCGGAGCCGAGGGATGCGTGCAGGGCGATCTTGCCGAGCTCATCCAGGCGCCGGAAGCGCGGGTCTCGCTGATGGTCCACGAGTTGAACGCCCGAGGACTCGTGCGGACGCTTCGGGCGGCGCCCGATCGGCGCATGGTTCGCGTCGGCCTCACCGAGGCCGGGTGTCGCATCGTCGAGGCAGCGCTCCACGCCCAGCGGGCCGCGCTCCACGAGATGGCGCGGGACTTCGATGTCCCGGGGGTGGCGCAGATGCTCCGGGGAGCGGTGCAGCTATACCTCGGGGTCGATATTGCCGAGGAAGGCCGCCTCTAGCACCGCGCCGGCGCGGAGTGCGTAGCGCGGCGCGTTGAACCCGAGCCAGATCGCCTCGCTCCAGTTCGAGGGCTGCCGGATCGCCCGCGCCGGCTCAGCCCAGGCCGCAGAGAGTTCGCGCGAAGGCGTGTCGAGGATCACCCGGAGCACCGCGAACCGCTCCGAGGCTTCTGCGGCGGCGGCCGACTCCATGTCGACGGCGATGTGACCGCGTCCCGCCCACATCCCACGATCCGTGCCGGTCACCATTCCCGATGTCGAGATGAGCGACCCGCTCGAGACCGGGAGGCGAAGGTAACGGGCGGCTCGCTCGAGCGCGGCGACGACGCCGGGATCGCAGGCGTGGATCGCCCCCTGCTCGTCGACGACCTGGGTGGGGATGATCACCATGCCCGGTGCCTGCTCGGGGAGCAGGCCGCCGCAGAGCCCGACGCTGATGACGATACCGGACATCGCGGCCGGCGGCCGGCCCCCGATGCCGACCTGCACGACGCGGAGATGCCGGGCTCGGCGGCGCACGCCCCATGCCTCGACACCCATCGCGCAGACGGCATGCACCGGCGTGTCAGGCGGCATAGCCGTTCTCCCGATACCAGCGCACCGCTCGCTCGATCGCGTCACCCGGGCTCGAGGGGCGGTAGCCGAGCTCGCGGGTCGCCTTTGCGCTGGACGAATACATGTCGAGGCGGCCCATGCGCACCCCTTCGAGCGGGATGGCAGGGACGCCGCCGGTGACCCGGACGCGAAGGGCGTCGACGCGCGCAGCCGCCAGTGCCATCGCGTACGGGAGGCGCACCGCGCGTTCCGGCCTGCCTGCCGCTCGCGCGATGAGCCGCCACAACTCGGCGAGGGTGAGGTTGACGCCGCCCGCGATGTAGCGCTCGCCCGCGCGTCCACGCTCGAGCGCGAGCACGTGGGCGGTCGCGACATCTTCAACCGGCACGATGTTCATGCCGCCGCCGAGGGTCGCGGGCATGCGCCGGCGCAGCAGGTCCACGATGATCTTGCCGGTGGGCGTCGGCCGGCGGTCACCGGGCCCGATCGGCGCAGTCGGTAAGACGGTGACCACAGGGATCGGCGCGCTCAGCGCCTTGCGCTCGCCGGCGAGCTTGGATGCGTGATACGACCACGACGCATGGTCTGCGCTCGCCCAGTCGCGCTCGGTCGCCGGACGCGAGCGCGATGCCGGCGCCAGCGCCGCGGAGCTCGACGTGACCACGCAACGCTCCACGCCGGCAATGCGCGCAGCTTCGAGAATCCCCGACGTCCCCCGGATGTTCACCGCCGCGATCATCGCCCGGTCTCGCGGCGAGAACGAGTACAGCGCGGCAGTGTGGACGACGGCGCGGCATCCTCGCAGGCCCGCGAGCAAGTCACCGGGCGAGCGGAGATCTCCCGTCACCGTCACGACGCCTAGTGGTGCCTCCCACCGATCGCGCACCAGGGCGCGGACGCGGTACCCGCCCGCGAGCAGTGCCGCGAGCACGTGCGAGCCCACGAACCCCGACGCACCGGTGAGAAAGACGTCACCCTCGCCGGGCGCTTCCTGCGCCGCGCTCACGTCAGTTCAGATGCGTCTTGCTTCCGCGAGGACGGAGACTGTCGCTCGCCGCGCGCAGCGATTCACGCAGCGATGCCGACGTTGCGACGACAGCGGTCGGCTCATAGCCGCAGTGCGCCATGCAGTTCCCGCAGCGTTCGTCACGTCCCCGGCCGTACTTCTCCCACGCGGTGGTCTCGACGAGCTCGCGGTACGAGGTGGCATAGCCGTCCGACATGAGGTAGCAGGGACGCTGCCAGCCGAGCACGGAATAGCTCGGGATGCCCCACGCGGTGCAGCTGAAGTCCACCTTCCCCTCGAGGAAGTCGAGGAAGAGCGGGGAATGGTTGAGGCGCCACTTCTTGCGACGCCCATCGGCGAACGCGTCGCGGAAGATCGCGTGGGTGCGCTCGACGTTGAGCCAGTGGTCCTGGTCGGGTGCCTTCTCGTAGGCGTAGCCAGGTGAGATCTGCATGCTGTCGACCTGCACCTCGTCGTTGAGGAAGTCGAGCACGCCACGAATCGAACGCGCGTCGTCCTGGTCGAAGAAGGTCGTGTTGGTGGTGACCCGGAAACCGCGTGCTTTGGCCGCGGCAATGGCCGCGATTGCCTTGTCGAACACGCCGGTGCGGCAGACGGACTCGTCGTGGCGCTCGCGGAGGCCGTCGATGTGGATCGAGAAGGAGAAGTACGGCGACGGTGTGAAGAGATGCAGCTTCTTCTCGAGCAGCAACGCGTTGGTGCAGAGATACACATAGCGCTTGCGTGCGACCAGCGCCGCAACGATCTGGTCGATCTCCTTGTGCACCAGTGGCTCTCCGCCCGCGATCGACACCATCGGCGCCTCGCACTCCTCGACGGCGTCGATGCACTGCTGCACCGTCAAGCGTCGCTGCAGGATGGCGTCCTCGTGCTGGATCTTCCCGCAGCCCGCGCAGGCGAGGTTGCATTGATACAGCGGTTCGAGCTGGAGGACCAGCGCGTACTTCTCGTTGCGGCGCAGCCGCTGACGCGCCACGTAACTCCCAACTCGTATCGCCTGTCGCAGGGGCACCGCCATGGCTTTCTCCTTTTCCTCTCGAGGTTATCGTGGGGCGACGAGCTCGCGCTCGGTTGCACGCTCGCCGGCCTCTGCGGGCTCGCCGCCGGCGAGCGCCAGGGTCGGGAACACGTGCCGGTACAGGTGGTAATTGATGTAGAAGTCACCGGGAAACCCGGTGCCGGTGTGCTCGGGCTCATCCCAGGTGCCGTCCTGCTGGCGTTCCAGAAGGAAGGCCCGGCCGCGCGCGCACGCGGGGTCGTCACCCAGGCCCGCAAGTTGGAGCGTGAGCATTGCCCAGGCCGTCTGCGACGGTGTGCTCGTACCGACACCGGCGAACGACTCATCGACGTAGGAGTGACACGACTCACCCCAGCCGCCATCGGGATTCTGCACGCGGCGCATCCAGGCGGCCGCGTCGCGGACCATGTCGCCGCCGGTACGCAGCGCGACCAGCGCGCTGACCACGCACCAGGTGCCGTAGATGTGGTTCACGCCCCACCTGCCGTACCACGACCCCCATGGACGCTGGGCGCTGCGCAGGTATGCCAGCGCCTGCGGGATGTCGGGATCGTCAGGACCGCAACCCACGGCTGCAAGCATCTCGATCACATGCGCGGTGACGTCCTCGGACGGCGGGTCGAGCATCGCGCCGAAGTCGGCGAAGGGGAGCTTGTACACGAGGGCGCGCGTGTTGTCCTTGTCGAACGCCCCCCATGCGCCGTTGCGAGACCGCATGGCTCTGCACCACCGGACGGCCTCGGCGACCGGCTTCGACACGCGGGACGGGTCTCCCGACTCCAGCAGCGCGAGGACGACGACCGCGGTGTCATCGATGTCGGGGTAGATGTCGTTGTCGAATTCGAAAGCCCATCCGCCGCATCCGTCGAACGGCACCTTGACCTGCCAGTCGCCGCCACCGGCGATCTGTTCGGCGAGCATCCAGTCCACGGCGCGGCGCAGCGCAACATGGTCGCGAGGAATGCCTGCCTTGCGCAGCGCAAGCATGGCCCACGCCGTGTCCCACACCGGCGACATGCACGCCTGCAGGCGCCACCCCTCCTTGTCATCGATGGAGAACCGCCGGAATCCCTCCAGCCCGCGGCGCATCACCGGGTGATCGACCGACATGCCCTCGAGGTTGAGCGCGATCAGCGAGTACACCCACGGAGGCTGGATGCCGCCCCAGCCGCCGTCAGCCTCCTGGCGTTCGGTGATCCACTCGACGAGCTTGCCGCGCGACGCTCTGCGTCCCGGTTGACGCGGCAGACGCTCGTAAAGCTTCAACGCGTGGTCGAGCCACAGGAACACGCCGGAGCCCGCCACGCGATGCATCCGGTGTTCGCTCCCTGCAGCGATCACCTCGCTGACACTGACCCCAAGGTCGCGCACGGGCCGGCGGGAGATGACGATGAGGAGCGGCGCGATGGTGCCCCGCGCCCAGCAGGCGAAGTCGTACAGATTAAGTGGTGCCCATGCGGGGAGTCGCACCAGCTCCGGTGGCATGCTCGGCACTCCGTCCCACGGGTAGACACCGAACAGTGCAAGCCAGATCTTGGTGAAGACGCGCGCCTCGACGAGTCCGCCCTGGTCGAGAATCGCCCGCAGCGCTGTGCGAAGCGGCGGCTGGCCGGCGTCGACACCGAGGACGCGGAGCGCGACGTAGGCCTCGATCGTCGTGCTCAGGTCGCCGGGGCCGTCGTGGTAATTCGCCCACGTCCCGTCCTGGCGCTGGGCGCCGAGGATGTGGCGTATCGCCCCCTCGCGAATGTCGTCATGCGACACGCCGAGAAAGCGGAGGAGGAGCACATGCTCGGCCGTCATGGTGACGTTGGTCTCGAGCTCGCCGCTCCACCACCCCGCGGCATCCTGGTGCTCGATGAGCCAGTCGACGGCGTCGCGCAGCGCGTCAGACTGCATGGGCCACCTCCAACGGCGCTGCGCCAGGGCCTCGCATGCTCTGCGCGGTCGGCCACGCTGCGGCGTTGCTGTAGAGCGTGAGTGCCGCGGTTCGTCCGCTGCGCACCGCCGACTCGATCGTCGCCGGCCATCCGGTATCGGTCCACGCACCTGCGATCACGAGGTTGGACACGGCGGTCGTGGGACCGGGACGGCGTACCCCCGGGGACGGGATGAACGTGGCATCGGGATCGCGCGTCGCCGCCCCGCGAAGCAACTGCGCGCGCGCTGCCTGCGGCAGGACGGCGGCGAGCTCCGTCCGCCCGAGCTCGACCAGCTCTCGCTCGGGGCGCTGCACGAGGTCATCGGCTGCGCTGAGGCTGCAGCAGACGTATCCGGGCGACTTCTCGAACACCCATTGCACGGGTGAGTCGAGTAGCGCGGCGAAGTCGCATCCGAGAACCGGACGGTCATACCAGAGGTGCACGTCAACGATGGGCATGGCCTCAAAGGCTTCCAGGCCACCGATACCGAACGCCGGCGCGTCGTCGAGGATTGCCATCAGGCGTCTCGGTGGCACGGCGATGACGCAGGCGTCGCATGCCGCACCCGAGCCGCCGCTCAGCTTCACGCCGGTGACGCGGTCGCCCTCGCGATGCACCCCCACCACCGCCTGGCGGAGATGCACGGCGTCAAGACGTGCCGCGGCAGCCTCGGCGAGCCGCGCGAGTGGCACCTTCAGATATGCGATGCGCGCTGCATCGCGATCACCGAGAAACGCTGTCCGGATGACGAAGAGCCCCATCTCCGCCGACACGCGGTCGAGTGGAGCGTTCAGCGCGGGTACCAGAAACGGCTCCCAGAACGCGCGGAGTGCGCGGGCGCTCTGGTGATGCCGGCGCAACCACGCCGCCATCATTCCCTCCGGTGTCGTATCGCTGCGTGCCGCCAGCAGCGCGCGGCCAACCTGGATGCGATCGAGCGTGGTGAGGTAGGGATAGCGCGCGAACGCCCCCATCAGATGCAGCGGCGCCGGCAGGTCGGAGGCGCGGAGCTGAGCCGGCCTGCGCCGGCGTGAAAGGACCGTGGCCTCGAATCGCGGCTGTACGTAGAGCGAATCGCTGAGTCCGAGCTCTTCGATCAGCTCGAGTGTCGCCGTGCAGCAGGCGAGAACCACGTGCTGACCGCAGTCGACCTCGTGCCCGTCCACCTCGAACGAGGTCGTCTTGCCGCCGAGCAGGCGGGAGCGCTCGTACAGGTCGACTCGCCAGCCCCGCCTGGCGAGTGCGAGGCCGGCGCTGAGGCCCGCGAGGCCCGCGCCGACGACTGCGACGCGCGGTTGCCGTGTCATACGGCCGCGAGCCACGAACGAGCCATCACGCCCAGCTTTGCCGCCTTCGAAAGGCGCGCGCGCCCACGCAACGGCAGCTCCGGCGCGGCCTCGATTCGATCGAGGATTCCCAGGTAGATTCCCGCCATGGTGCGCACGCAGACCGCCGGTTGTTTCGGGATCGACTCCGTGACGCGAATACCCGACGCGTGCAGCGCTCGGGCGCGACCGATCTGCATCGTCATGAACGCGTGCCAGCCGGGGGCGACGCGGCCGTTGAGGATGTCGCCTTCGGTGATGCTGAACTCGGCGAGCTCGTCCAGCGGCAGATAGATGCGCCCGCGCGTTGCGTCCTCCTGCACATCCCGCAGGATGTTGATCAACTGCAACGCGACTCCCAGCTCATCGGCGCGCTCCAGCGCGATCGGGTCACGGAAGCCGAAGATGCGCACGCACATCCGGCCCACGACCGACGCGACCAGGTTGGCATACGTGCGCAACTCGTCCCACGTCTGGTAGCGCGTCGTGGTCAGGTCCATCGCGACACCATCGATGAGCATGTCCAGCTCGGCGACCGGAATCGCGTGGCGTCGCATCGCGATCGCGAGGAGTCCCATGACCGGGTCGGTGCTGTCGCCCGGGCGGGTTTCGCGAAGACGGCGGCGGTGACGCTCGAGGCGTTCGTCGCGCGCTGCGCGACCGTCGAGGTCGGCGTCATCGTCGACCTGCCGCGCGAAGTCGTAGAGCGCGTAGATCGACGTGCGCTGCTGGCGTGGGAGCGCGATGAATCCCCAGTAGAAGTTGGCAGCCTCGCGGCGCGCCATGTCCTCGCAGTAGCGCTCGAGTGCGCGAACGCCTGAAAGCGTGGGCGTGTCAAGCATGGGGGTCTCCCGCGGGTCGCGCCGGCAGCGCAGCCACCTGGGTGTCCGCGCGACGAATGCCGGCGGAGAGCGCGGCAGCGACGATTCGCACTCGCGCCGCTCGATCAACTGCGGGACGGTATGACGTGGTGCGATAGCCGGCAGCGGCGATCGCGTCGAGAATCGCTGCACCACCGAGTCGATACAGCGCGAGCTGTATGCGGAGTCGTGGGGGCGACAGCACCTCCAAGGCGACACCCGACGCAAGCAACCCCCGCGCTCGCTCGCACATGGAACGGGTCGCGCCCTCGACACCACGCTCGCGGATCTCGTTCTGCAAGAGGTAGGTGCGCCCGAGTCGCCGGTCAACCGAGACGTCCTGAGCGAAGTTGGCCAGCTGGAGCCCGATACAGACGTCGTCGCTCAGCGGCACAGCAGCGGGGACGCGAATGTCGAACAGGCGGAGCACGATGCGTCCGACCGGTGCGGCGGAGTGCATGCAATAGCCGCGCAGCGCCGGCCAATCCTCGTACGTGTCGACCCGCTGGTCCTGCAGGTTGGCGTCGATCAGGTCGACGAAGGGCTGTGCATCCAAGTGAAAACGGCGCACCGTGTCGTTGAGCGCGACCAGCACTGGATGAGTACGCTCGTCGTGATCAAAGCTCTCGCGGGTCTCGTCAAGCCACCGTCGCAGGCGCCGAAGCGCGACCGCGCGGTCGCCGCTCTCGTCGCCGAGGTCATCCGTGAACCTGCAGAACGCATACACGCGGGTGAGGTCGCGACGCAGACCCTTCGGTGAGAGCCGGGAAGCGGCCGTGAAGTTCTCGTAGTGCCTGACCAGCCGGCGGCAGTATGCATCGGCCGCCTCGAGCGACACGGTGGCCTGAGCCATCAGAGTGTCCTTCCATCGCGGCGGACGAGCCGCGCGTCGCCTCGCAGATCGCAGACTCGCGTCGCACCGACACAGAACATGGCGAGACGCAGCTCCTCGAGGATCACGGTGATCGTCTCGTCGAGCGCGTCGTGCCCTGCGGCTGCAGCGCGCACCAGCGGGCCGGCGATCCCGACCGAGTCCGCGCCGAGCGTCAACGCCTTGGCGACGTCAATGCCGTTGCGCACGCCACCGCTGGCGATGAGCACGCCGCTCGGTGCGGCGCTCCGCGCCCGGATCAGTGCATCGGTCGTCGGGATGCCCCAGTCCGCGAACGAAGCCGCGACGCGGGCGCGGACCGTGTTGGTCATGCGATGTCGCTCGACCTCGCTCCACGACGTGCCTCCGGCCCCAGCGATGTCGACAGCCGCCACCCCCGCCTCGAAGAGCTGCGTGACCAGGTCATCGGCGATGCCCCACCCAACCTCCTTGACGATCACCGGCGCATCCAGCTCGGCGCAGATCGTGGCGATGCGCGCAAGCAGCCCGGCGAAGTCCGTGTTGCCCGACGTCTGCAGCGCTTCCTGCAGAGGGTTCAGATGCAGCACCAGCGCATCCGCGCGCAGCGCCCGCATCAGATGGCGGCATTCGTCGACCCCGACACCGAGGTTGAGCTGCACCGCACCGAGGTTGGCGAACAGTGGCACATCAGGCGCGAGCTCGCGGACGTCGAATGTCGGCAGGACATCGGGCTGTTCCAGGAGGACACGGCACGAGCCGAGGCCCATCGCGAGCCCGTTGGCCTGCGCGACAAGCGCGAGGCGCTCGTTGATGACCCGTGTCTGCTCGGTCCCGCCGGTCATGCATGACACCAGCAGCGGGGCGCCGACGTGGCGGCCGAGGAGATTCGCGCGCAACTCCACGTCACGGAGATCGATCTCCGGGAGTGCGCGATGCACGAAACGCCAGTCGTCGAAGCCGGTTTCGATGCCCTTGGCAGCGACGTCCTCGTCGATGTTGATGCGCAGGTGCTCGTCCTTGCGCGAGGCCGTGCGCGATCCGGTTTTCGCGTCGGTGCTCCGGTTAGCGGTTGCGTTCGGCAACATGGATCGCCAGATCCGCGAAGTCGGTGAGCGCCTCGTCCGGAAGGCCGGTGAGCGCAGCGATTGCATCGCGCGCAAGCACCATCGGCACCCCTGCCGTCAGTGCGGGCCCACCCAGCTCGTCGAGCACCGCACGCAGCCGGAACTCACCGCCTGGCTCGCGCTCGCGGAAGAGCCGTCGCAGCTCCCGGCGCCGCACGGGCGTCGCCACCTCGTACGCCGCGACCACCGGGTACGTGAGCTTGCGGCGGCGGAGATCCCCGGACCGGCCCTTGCCGGTGATCTGCGGGTCGCCCCATGTCCCCAGCCAGTCGTCGCGCACCTGGAACGCGAGTCCGAGCAACCTCCCGGCGGCGTCGAACCGCCGCGCAACGTCGCGAGATGCTCCCGCGAGCACGGCACCCGCGGCCATAGCGGCACCGAGCAGCGCTCCGGTCTTCATCGTGACCAGGCGCAAGTAGGTCGCCTGCGACGCTCCGGCGCGGCCCTCCAGGGAGAGATCGAGACACTGGCCCTCGACCACCTGGACCACCGCCGCACTGAGGAGGTGGGCGGCGCGCATCCTCCGACCGGGACGTGGTCCCGGCGCGAGCAGGCCACTCAGGGCATTGGCGAACATGCCGTCGCCGGCGTTGATCCCCTGCTCGGCGCCCCAGATCGTCCACACCGTCGGGCGGTGGCGGCGGAGCTGGTCCTCATCCTGGATGTCGTCGTGAATCAGCGTGAAGTTGTGGATCAGCTCGACAGCGACCGCGGCCGGCAACGCCCAGGCGGCATCACCCCCGAGCGATTCGCACGCCCACAGCGCGAGCGCTGGGCGAATCCGCTTTCCCGCCGGATCGTTGGTCGGATGGCCGTGAGCGTCCGTCCAGCCGAGATGGTAGGCGGACATCTGGCGGAGCAGTCCCCGGGTGCGCGGACCGGTCTTTCGGAGCCCAGAGTCGAGTAGGTCGGCGTGCCGGTCGAGCAGCGCGGGATGCGCCTCGATTGGGGGCGACGCATCGATGTCGAGAACACGTTCCGCCATGGGCCTCCCCCTGCAAGGAAGCTTTCTACGTCGTAACTATCGCTGAATAGTAACCAACGGTCTTCGGCCTCGGCAAGCCGGTCAATCGTTCCGGGATCAGTTCTCGGCGGCCGCCGGCAGGATGATCTGGAACTCGGTCCCATGACGGGGCTCGGAGGTCACCGAGACGGTCCCTCCGTGTGCCTCGACCACGTGGCGCACGATGGCGAGGCCGAGTCCCGACCCCTCGCCGTCACGCTGCCGCGAGCTGTCCGCCTTCCAGAACCGCTCGTAGATTCGAGGGAGGTCTGCCGGTGTGATCCCCACCCCGGTATCGCGGCAGCGCAGCACCACGAGGCCCGTGGCCCCCGGAGCCGCGCTGATGGTGATGCGGCCTCCCGACGGCGTGAACTTGATCGCGTTATGAGTCAGGTTGCGGAGCACCTGGCCGAGGTGCGAAGCGTCTCCGATGAGGTCGGGGGTCCCCGATTCGACGCTGACGTCGAGCGAGACGCCCTTGCTCTCTGCGAGCGGGCGGAGACGGTCGAGGCTGCCCATCAACCCGGTGATGGCAACGCGCTCGCTGGCCATCGGGCGCAGCCCTGACTCGATAGTGCTCAGCTCGAGCAACTCCTCGACCATCTGCGCCATATGTGACGCCTCCTGACCGATGCGCCGGACGAAGTCGGCGGCCGCGGCCGGATCGTCGAGGCCACCGTTTGCCAGCGTCTCTGCGATGAGCTGCACCGCGGTGATCGGCGTGCGCAACTCGTGGGAGACGTTACTGACGAAATCGCGCCGAACTCGTTCGAGGTGGTGCACGCGAGTCTCGTCCCGCACCATCAGCATCGTCGACACCTCACCGCGCAGCGCGATCGCTCGAGCGTTGAAGTCGCGGTCGTGCAGTGTGATCGCACGCTCCTCGACGCGCCCACTCTCTCGCGCGGCATCGAGCAGACGGATCAGGCGGTAATCGACCTCGCCGGCGACGAAGTCCGAGCCCTCAACAAGCGCAAGCCCGAGGAGCCGGCGGGCCGGCTCGTTGGCGAGCAGCACGCGCCCCTGTGCGTCGAGGCCGACGATACCCGGATCGAGCAGCAATCCCACCGCGCGCAGCACGTCGATGCTTCCTGAACCGGAGAGTAATTCGACGATGCTCGAAGCCTCCACCAAGGCGAGTATAGGCTCGTACTGGCGCGTTGATCGCGGCGAACGGCTAAGCTCGATGCATGGCGCCCACCGCCGCCAAACGCATCCTGGTGGTTGAGGACGAGGACGTCATCCGCGAGACGCTTCGCTACAACCTTGCCCGTGAGGGCTACGTGGTCCTCGAGGCCGCGACGGGGCCCGACGCCCTCATCATCGCCAGGTCGGAGCGACCCGACCTGATCCTCCTCGATGTGATGCTCCCGGGGTTGAGCGGCCTCGAGGTATGCCGGGTGTTGCGACAGGAGTTTTCGACGCCGATCCTCATGCTCACGGCAAAGGGGAGCGAGGTTGACAAGGTCGTGGGTCTCCAGCTCGGCGCCGACGACTACGTGACCAAGCCCTTCTCCTTCAACGAGTTGCTCGCGCGAATCACGGCGCTGTTGCGCCGCTCAGACATGACCGCTCGGCCGGCCGGCAGTCCGGAGATCGAGGAGTTCGACGGTTTCAGGATCGATCGTGCGGCCCGAACCGTGCATGTTGAATCCGCGGAGCTGCGGCTCGCCCCCAAGGAGTTCGACCTCCTGTCCCTGCTGCTGCGCAACGCTGGGAGGGTGATGTCGCGCCAGTCGATCATCGCGGCGGTATGGGGGAATCGCTTCTACGGCGACCCCAAGACGGTCGATGTCCATGTCAGGTGGCTGCGCGAGAAATTCGAGCCCTTCGCGCAGATTCCGTTCCGCATCACAACGGTGTTCGGCGTCGGATACCGCCTCGACCGAATCGGCGCGAACGACCAGTCCCCGTAAACTCTGAGCAGCATCGGAGGAGACGCGTGGACGCAGTGGTCATCGGCGGGGGTGTCATCGGTCTGTCGGTGGCCTGGCGGGCTGCTCGGGCAGGCCTCAGCGTGGCGCTCGTCGACCCGGAGCCCGGCTCTGGAGCCTCGCATTTCGCTGCGGGAATGGTCGCCCCGGTCGGCGAGGTCGAATACGGCGAGGAGGCCGTCATCGCCTTGAACCGCGACTCCGCTACGCGATATCCATCGTTCATCGCCGAGCTCGAGCTCGATGCTGGCCGGTCGGCGGGCTACCGCCAGACCGGAACGCTGCACGTGGCCGTCGACGGCGACGAGCAGACGGCGCTGGAGCGGCAGTTTCGCTTCCGCCGTGAGCTCGGACTCCCGGTGGAGCGGCTGACATCGCACGAGACCCGGGAGCTCGAGCCGCGGCTTTCCCCGTCGATTCGGGGCGGCATGCTCGTGAGGTCCGACCACCAGGTCGATCCCCGCGCCATGGTGCCCACCCTGCTCCAGGCGTGCAATCGACTTGGCGTGCAGATCCACCGGTCGAGCGCTGCGCTCCTCGTCGAGAAGGGGCGTGTCACCGGAGTCGGTATCGCTGACGGCGAGCGGCTCGAGGCGTCGCGGGTCGTCCTCGCCGCCGGGTGCTGGTCGGGCGCGGTTGCCGGAGTGCCGGACGACGACGTCCCGCCGGTGCGTCCCGTCAAGGGACAGATCCTCCGTCTTCGGGGGGCGCCCGAGATGATCGCTCGAACCATCCACGGCGGCTCCGTCTACGTCCTTCCCAGAGGGGACGGCCGTGTGGTGATCGGCAGTACGGTCGAGGAGCGCGGTTACGACACGTCGGTGACCGCCGGAGCTGTCTACGAGCTGCTCCGTGAGGCACGAGCCCTCGTCCCGGAGGTCGCCGAGCTCGAGCTTGTCGAGGCGTCGGCCGGTCTGCGCCCGGGGTCGCCGGACAACATGCCGATCGTCGGTGACGCCACGACGCCCGGGCTGGTGGTCGCGACCGGTCACTATCGAAATGGCTACCTCCTCGCGCCTGCTACGGCCGACGCGGTTGCCGGTGTGCTCGCAGGAGGCCGCTGGCCCGACACCACGCGGCCGTGGTCGCCGGCGCGGTTCCGCCGTACGGCTGAGGTCGGGGCGTGATCATCGTCGTCAACGGCGAGAGCCGCGAGGTGGCCGACGGCCTGGGCCTGACCGACCTGCTGCGTGAGATGGAGCTCCCACCGGACCAGCGCGGCATCGCTGTCGCGAGGAACGGTGACGTGGTGCTGCGCGCGAGCTGGCCCGACACCACGCTGGCAGCCGGTGATCGCCTCGAGATCCTGCATGCCGTCCAGGGCGGCTGACGTGCAGGATGGCTGATGCGCAGATGGCTGACATGAATGACTTCCTGGTCATCGCCGGGGAGCGCTTCACCTCCCGGCTCATCATGGGGACGGGGGGTGCGCCGAGCCTCGATATCCTCGAGCGCGCGCTCGAGGCGTCCGGAACCGAGATCGTCACGGTTGCCCTCCGCCGCCTGGATCCCTCCGGCGCCAGCGCGTTCCTGGATGTCGTCGGCAAGTCCGGACGCCGAATCCTGCCCAACACCGCCGGCTGTTTCACGGCGCACGACGCGGTCACGACCGCGAGGCTCGCTCGGGAGGCATTCGAGACCAACTGGATCAAGCTCGAGGTGATCGCAGACGAGGACACCCTGCTGCCGGATGGGGCCGAGCTCCTCGTGGCCGCCGAGCAGCTCGTCGACGACGGATTCGTGGTGCTCCCCTATGCGAACGACGACCCCGTCCTCTCCCGCCGGCTCGAGGACCTGGGCTGCGCGGCCGTGATGCCGCTCGGAGCCCCGATCGGAAGTGGAGCGGGGATCCGCAACCCGTACAACCTGCGGATCATCCGCGAGCGCGCCGGGGTGCCGGTGGTGCTCGACGCAGGCGTGGGCACGGCCTCGGATGCCGCAATCGCCATGGAACTCGGCTGCGACGCCGTGCTCGTCGCGACCGCCATCACCCGTGCCGCCGAGCCCGTGCTCATGGCGCGGGCCATCGGCAGCGCGGTCGCCGCTGGGCGGCTTGCATTCCGGGCTGGACGGATTCCCCAGCGCCTCTACGCGCAGGCGTCCACGTCGTGGGAGGGCGTCGCGGATCTCGGCACCCGCCCCAAAATGGTGACCGCGCTTGGTGATGCCGAGTCCGGGTGACCGGCGGCGGGAGCGCCTGTCGCGGGCCCGCCTCTATGTGGTCACCGGCGCGCGCGAGGAGCAGGGCGATCGAGCGGCGTTCCTTGCCGCGGTGCTCGAGGCGGGCGCAGACATCATCCAGCTGCGCGAGAAGGACGCCGAGGCCGGTGATCTCCTCCGATGGAGCATTGACTTCCGAGCAGCCGCGGACCGGTACGGCGCGCTTTTCATGGTCAACGACCGGCCGGACCTGGCCATTGCCGCCGGTGCCGACGGGGTTCACCTCGGCCAGAACGATCTCCCGCCGACGTGGGCACGCCGTGTCGTCGGACCCGACGTGCTCCTCGGGCTGTCGACGCACTCCGATCGCGAGTTCGACGCCGCCGCGACCGAGGTCGACTACCTCTGCGTCGGACCGCTCTTCGCCACCCCGACCAAACCAGGCCGTCCGGCAACCGGCCTCGAGATCGTGACCCACGCCGCATCTCGCGCGCGAGCGGGCAGGGAACCTCGCCCCTGGTTCGCCATCGGCGGCGTGGACGTCACGACGCTCCCCGGCGTCATCGAGGCCGGGGCGGGGCGGATCGCCGTCGTGCGCGCCGCCGCGGGAGCCGATCCCGGTGCCTCGGTCAGGGCTCTGATTGTTCGCTTTGCAGGGTCAGCCGTTTCTTAACCGTCACCTAACACCTGCACAAACTTCCCGCCGCTAGGCTCGAGCATGGTGGTTTGGTCTGCACTGCTCGCTGCTGGCCGGCGTGATTGCGCTGAGCGCACTCATCCTCCCCTACATGGTGAAGACCACGAAGCTCGCGTTCAGCAGCGTGCCCTGAGCGCTCCGCGAAGGGGCGATCGCGCTGGGCATGTCGCGCGCCAAGACGATTCGCAAAGTGCTTCTGCCGCCGGCGCTCCCGGGAATCGTCTCCGGCCTGGTCCTCGCGCTCGCCATCTCCACCGGCGAGACAGCCCCGCTGCTCTTCACCGCGGGTTTCAGCGACAAGGATCCGTCGGGACTGCTGCAGCCGGTCGGCTACCTCACGAAGGTCACCTACACGGACATCCAGCTTCCCGGTGGCCGAGGAAGATGAGCAGGAGCACGAGCAGGACCGTCACCCCGGCCGCCGCGTAGGCGACCTCCTGGGTCGCGGCCGGCGGGTCACCCTCCGCTCACCGCGCATGATTGCGCGGATGGACGTTTAGCGCTCGTCGAGAGCTGGTTGGGAGGCCCTGATCGCCGTAACGCACGATGCGCGTGTCGCCGCGCGCAGCTTTGACCCGGTCGCTATGGCACGTCTCGAGAGTGCCGCGTGGATCGGCTACTACCGCCGCGAGTGGTTCCGGGTGCTGGCCGCATCCGTGGGTCTCGTGCGCTGCGGGTTCGCACTGTCGTGGCCGAAGACGTTGTGGGGGGCGTGGCTGGTGCTGCGCGCCAATAAACGCTGGGCGCCATACCCGGCAAACGATCCCGACGGCGCCCGCCGTCTCATGACCGGCTTCTACACGCTCGCAGGCGGTTCGGGTGGGCGATTCGATCCGCGCGAAGCGGCGCGACTCGAGGTGGAGTGGTGGCGAGTGCATCGCGACCTGCAGCACAGCAGCTCGGGTGACACCGCCGCGCTCGGTACCGCCGTTGCCGCGCTATACGCGTACACGTATGACCGTTCGATCGCCGACGTGCACGACAGCGGTGAGCTTCGCGCCGAAGCCATGCGCATCTGCGATGCCTGGGTCGCCGCCGGATGCGATGTCGACGACCCGCGCGTCGTCGCCATGCGCCGCTGCCTGCTGCGCAGCTATCGGAGTCTCAGGGCCGCGGTGGCCTGAGGCCACCCCTCCGTTGGCGTCGCCTCAGCGCGCTGTTCCTCTCACCGTCGCCGAATCCTCGGATCCGGCGCGTATCGCGGGGTAGGATGGGAGCTCCGTGGAGTTGCGTCGATGACCAGCCTCTTCCGGCGCCGGCGAGCCGAACCCGCCGAGCCCCATCCGGAGCCCGCTCCCACCGGTGTCGATTGCAGCGTGACGGGCTGCGCGAATGGCAACGCGCTGACCTGCGAGTACCGCGACCGGCGGGGCCGCCTGTGCCAGGTCACCTTCTGCCCCGGCCACGGGGACGTGATCGAAGGGGTCCCATACTGCCGCCGTCACGCGAGCACCGTGCGGGCGGTCGGGTCCCTTGGCGCCGATCCCAATGGCCGACCCGACCTGAATGACCGCACCCCCTCCCTGGTCAACTGGATCTCGCGAGAGCTTGACAGCCACATCCGGACGCAACTGGAAGCGGCGGCCCGAGAGGGCGAATCCGTCGTCGCCGACGAGGCCGTCCACCTTTCCCGCGATCCCAACCGGAACCTTCGCTGGGAGCGGAGTTGGCGTCTCGTGGAAAACACCGGCCTCGTCCTCAAGGTGAGCATCAATGTGTCCGAGGAGAACAATTCGCTGGTGCGCATCAACGTCGGCAGCGAGATGGTCGCCGATGGGATCCCACCCTGGATCGCACGGCGACGGATGGGGGAGGACGTTGACGTCGCGATCGACGTCGCACAGCGGCAGCTGTTCTATCGCTACCTGGCGGAGAGCATCGACAGAGCCGTCGCGGAGTTCCGCGGCGGCGATCCCGGTTCCAGCTCGAGGTAGCCCGGCCGCTCGGTTGGCTACGCTGTGAGCCGCGCCAGACGTGTCGCGCACAGCGTCAACAGGAGAGTCGATGAACGCCGAGGCATACCTGGACAACACGGGCCGGGACGACATCCTCGGCGGCGGCGCGAGGCGGATCCCCATCACCACGCCGAGGGGGACATTCCACGTCTGGACCAAGCGCTTCGGCAACAACCCCACCGCGAAGTTGCTGCTCCTGCATGGCGGTCCCGCCGCCACCCACGAGTATTTCGAAGCCTGCGACAGCTACCTTCCCGGCGCCTGCATCGAGTACTACTACTACGATCAGCTCGGCTCGACCTACAGCGACCAGCCTGACGAACCCGAGCTCTGGCAGATCGACCGCTTCGTCGACGAGGTCGAACAGGTACGGATCGCGCTCGGTCTGGACGCGGACAACTTCTTCCTCCTGGGGCACTCGTGGGGCGGGATCCTCGCCACGGAGTACGCGCTGCGCCACCAGGAACATCTGAAGGGTCTCGTGATCTCCAACATGATGATGAGCATTCCCGCGTACAACGAGTACGCGCGCACGGTGCTGATGCCCGGAATGGACCAGGACGCGCTCGCGGAGATCAAGCGTCTCGAGGCGGCAGGAGAGACAGAGACGCCGCGATACATGGAGCTGCTCGAACCCCATTACCTGCAGCACGTGCTGCGCCTCCCGGCCGCCGAGTGGCCGGACCCGGTCAATCGTGCCTTTGCGCACGTCAACCGCTCGATCTACGTGCCGATGCAGGGACCGAGTGAGCTTGGCGCGAGTGGCATTCTTGCGAACTGGGACAGGACCGATGACCTGGAGAGCATCAGTGTGCCGACGCTGGTGATCGGGGCGACGCACGACACGATGGATCCCGTGCACATGGAGATGGTGGCCGGCCGCATCCCTCACGGTCGATTCCTCCTCTGCCACAACGGCAGTCACATGGCTATGTACGACGACCAGGCGACGTACTTCCGCGGCCTGATCGACTTCATCAGCGACATCGACCAGTGGAGTGCTGCCCGGCACAGGCGATGATGCAGGCGGGGTTGGACTGAGGCCGGCAGCGACCGTCGAGCCCCTATCCTGTGCCCGTGCGGGCTCCCCAGGATCGGCTCGGTGACGCTGCGCCGGGGCAGCATCGCTCGCTCTGGCAGATGTGCGCGGAGGCGTTGCTCCTCGCGCTGGCGCCGGCGGCAGCCTTCTTCGGCCTGAGGCTGACCCTGATGGCGCCGCCGGATCTCAACGACCCGGCGATGCACACAACCTTCCTCATCGATCCCCACGACATCTTCCTGCGCTACACGGCCGCCTTCGAGCCGACGGAACGATTGCGCGAGGGTGCGCGGGTGGGGTTCCTGGTGCCGGGCCGGATCGCCTACCTGCTCTTCGGCGGCGTCCCGGGATTCGTCGTGTTCCGGTATGTCCTCGCGCTGATCGCGGTGGTGCCGACCTATCTCCTGCTCCGCCGGCTGTACAGCCGAGTCGCCGGGGTGATCGGGGTCATCGTCATCCTCAGCTGCCCGGTCATCATCCTGGCCTGGGGCACCGACTTTCCCGATTCCGCAGGGGTCTCGTACCTGATTGGGGGGCTCGCATGCCTGGTGATGCCTTCGGCGCGGCATCGCGTTGGCTGGCTGATCGGCTCGGCAGTCCTCTTCACCCTCTCGGTTTGGGCACTGGCCGCTTCCGCGCCACTGGTGCTTGCGACTCTGCTGGCGTACTGGCTCGTCCGGCGCAAACGGGACCGGCCGATGCTGTGGCGAGACCTGGGGCTCATGGCCGGTGCTGCGGTGGGCGTGACGGGCCTGCTCGTGATCGCCTCGGGACTGCTGATCGGGCCGTGGGATTACATCCTCACCACGATCCAGTCGTTGATCTATCTCGCGCAGCCGTCGCAGACGCTCGCGAACCACTCCCGGAGTCCCCTCTGGGCTCCATACATCACCTACCTGCTCGTGCCGCCGGCGGTGGGCCTCGCGTGCTATGCGGCGTTCGGCGGCCGCATCAAGGACTTCCTCGCGCGGGACCGGTTCGCGCGCATCGGCCGGCGCCTCGGCTCGATTCCCACGGCGCAGCTGATCGTGAGCGTGGCGTGCGCTTTCCAGATCGTGATCTACGCGATTCTGCAGTTCATCGGCAGCACGCAGGTCCTGGAGGTGCATTACTTCTCATCACTGCTGTGGGCATCGGTACTGCTCACGCTGGCGATCACCATTGCCGAGCTTGCTGCGCCGATCCTCGAGCACGCGCGTTATCGGTGGCTCATTCCAGTGATGCTTGTTGCGGTACCTCTCGTCTTCGAGCTTTCACCGCACGTCCCGCAGTTCGGATGGATGCCGGTCGGACTGCTGATCGTCGTGGCAATCGTGCTGCTCGCATGGGTGGCGAGGAGGGAGGCCGCTTCGCATGACATCGTGCGATCGCGACTCATGGTCGGGGGTGCGCTCACGGCGATCATCGCCGGGCTGCTCCTCCTGACGGTGACGCCGACGCAGCACAAGCACGAACGTGGCACCGTCGTCGACACCTTCCCCGACTACGCATACACACTGGGCGGCAATGACCCCGCGTGGGGAAGCGACTCCACGTGGGTGGGCCTGTATGCGGACACCACTGCGATGCCCACCTTTGTCGGCCCTGCGACGTACTCCGGCGAGCAGCTGCTCATGTGGTGGAACGGCGATCAGCTCACGGAGCTGCGCGAGCCGATCGGCATCTACCACGCTTTCTTCGATTCGATTCCGAGCGGCCTCGGCGACCTGACGCCGCTCGACAAGTATTTCTTCGGGCAGCGCCACCCGGCGCAGATACTGCTGATGAGCCTCACCGGTCAGGGGTTTCAGGCGTCGCTCACCTCGTTGCAGCCGTTCGGCGCCGTGCTGGTTCGGACAGCGGTCCTGCGGTCGGGACCGGTCGCGCTGCACCTCTGGCTGATCGACCTCACGGAGTACCTGAAAACGCCGTAGCCGAGCGCGACTGGCGTCTCGATCTTCTCCGTTTCCGGCTCTATGCCCCCGTCGGGATGTACACCGCAACCGTCACCGAAACGAGTACTGGCGCAACATCGACGTCCACGACGGTCACCGGTCAGACTGTCAACCAGGACGGCAGTCCCTCAGCGCGCGCGTCGCAGATGGTCACAATCGTCGCCCCGGGTGCGTACACCGCGCTGACTCCATTTCGGATCTGCGATACCCGCGCCTCCGTGTCGGTGAATCAATGCAGGGGCCATACCCTCGGCCGGCGGTGCGATCCTGCTCCTCGGTGGCCGGATCGATGCGCGTCGTTCGTCGATGCTGGTCGCATCCCGCCCCCGCTGAACAGCGCAGCCGGCGAGCGAGTCCTACTCGGGCGGTGGCGGGGGTGGAGGCGGCGGCGGGGGCGCCATCTGCACCGGGATCGGGGTGTGAGTGTTGACAGGTGCTCGCCGCTGCGGCGAAACGAAGGTCATGATCAGCACGAAGGCGAATGCCGCGGCGACCAGCAAGCCGATCACCCCGGCCACCACCGTCGCGGTGGGCGCTGATCCCAGCCGGCCCAAGGCGAGGAGCATCTCGAGCACGACCACGAGCAGCATGATCGCCCGCGCGAGGCCGTACTTGGTGAGCCACACGATGAGCGCGTAGAAGCCGATCGCGAAAAATGCGGCGAGCGCGAGCACGGGGCGAATGTTCAGCGTCTGGTCGACGACCTGACCGGTGCTCGGATCCTGTACCGGGACCGTGATGCTGGGTACGAGGAGACCGAAGGCGAAGATGCTGAGAATCGTGAGGAAGCCGTGGGCGACCGTGATCCAGCGGGCGATCGAGATCCAGTCGGTCCCGACCACAAGTGGTGCGAGCGACACCGTGGGAGCGTTGAAGGCAGCAGCCGGGGGAGCTGTTCCTTCTCGCGCCTGGTCCACGCGACGCCCGTCGGGCAGAACGAGCGGTGAACCACACCGTTTGCAGGTGGTCGAATTCTTCAGCTCCGACCACTTCCAGCAGGTGGGGCAGCAGACGGCAGCAGGTGCGTTGGCAGCCACGGCGCATTCTGTACGGAGATCAACAGGCCGATCGGGCTCGTTCGCAGACGGTGCCACGCCCGTGACCGATTTGCGTCAGGCTTCGGCCGGAGTCGCCTCGGGGTAATTCGATGATCGTCGTGTCCCGGCAGGCAGGCGTCCGGCGGCCACGGCACGGCGAATCAGCGGACGCGCACCGACCACCCGACTGGTTCCACTTCCACCGGCGGCGGCTCGGGCGGCGCGGGGATATCGGCGACCGGCGGGGCCGCGGCGACTTCGTCCGCGCGACGACCGTCGCGAAGGATCAGCGGCGTGCCGCACCGCTTGCACAACATCACCGCTCCCAGTTCCGACCATTTCCAGCACGTCGGGCAACAGACGTTCATGACCACTGCTCATTCTCAGCGGTCCGGCGACGCAGAGGAGGCGGCATGCACGGACGGTGCCGAGACCGTGACCGAGTCAGCACAGACCGAGTGTGCTTCCAGTCAGGTGATGAGCAGCGATGGGGTTGCCGGAGCCGCCGGCGCAACCTTTCTCGCGTTAGGCTCGCTGGACTTTTTGGTGACAGGATTGAGCGAATAGCCGGTCGACCATGGCGGCACGATGGCCGCGAGAGTCCCTGCCTTGTCGGTCAGTAGCCGAGACCGAAGTTCGTTTGCGAGATGAGCAGCGGCCTCGCCGTCGTCGATCAGCGGGACTTCGTCGAATGCATCCCTCGTTATGATCGCCGCCAGCGCCTCCCAGACGAGACGCGACGTCTGTTCTCTCAACGCGGACGGGTCGCTCCGTGCCGCCTCGAGTACGCGTTCACGGTCTGGGGAGGAGTCCCAACGGGCGAAGGCGGCCCCGACCCCAAGTCTCCGCCAGAGGGTGCCGATCCGTACGCTCGCGTTATCAGACCAATCGATATTGCGCTCATAGGACGGCATCTCGAATGTCGCGAACTCATTGGTGAAGCCATCGAAATAGTCGTCGACATCATTTCGTATTGATTCCATATCAGTGAGTGATGTTAGGGTGCGTACGAGCTGTCCGACGGCTCGCTCGGGGATTTGGCGGAGGGAAGGGATTCGCCTCCTCACTCGCCACCCTGGAAGTGCTATTCGCGTGAAGGTGTCTGTCGCGCGAAGCCATAGCGGCCACGAGCGGCCAGACGCAGCACCTGGCGCAGTTGCACGCCGTCGCCGAACTACCGTACCACCCACGTTTCTCGTTCGGCCCAAACTTGAGTTGTGGCCAAGAGACCGGGGGCACGGAAGCCGAGCACCTGCACGAGACGGTTGGCCAAGACCTCGCGCACCTGGTCGGGTCGCTCCGGGAGACGCCGGGCTACCCGAAGAGCACCGTCAGCAGGACATGGCCAACCATGTCCTGGACCCCCCGGCATCGCCCGGCAAGGCGAGTAGGCGGTGGTTGAGTTCCTCCACCTCGGCTTGATCGTGGGCCCTCAACTGCTCGTCGACCCAAGGCCCACCGAGCACCGGCCCGAGTTGGGTCCCAGAGCCCGCGTCGAGGACACCCGCGCTTTCGCGCCGGTTGCCATTCAGATGCACGACTGGCTGTCCAGGGCTGGCACGACGGGATCGTCCAGAACGGGCCCCCTCATTGCTTACGCGTCGTCCAAAAACCACCATGCGAATATCGACCGCGTATGGCCACGCGTGGAATTCCGACTGGCGTAGGCGGCTGATCCCAGTGGACGCCGAGGTGCTGCGGGAGTTATTCAAGACGGCCGTCCTGAATAATGCAATCAGGCGGGAAACGCTTTGGGGGCAACGTTGCCACGCCTACAACGTCCAGTTCCAGCCTGATCTCATCGCCTGCCGTTCGCTATCCAAACTCCAGGACTGGTTCCTACAGTTGGAACCCAGCCTCCTGCAGGTCCCCGTCCATGCCATGCACATCAGCGTCGCAAGGCTCTTGGACGTACGGCAACTTTATCCGTCGGACGAGCGGATACTCTGGCGCCGCCACGGGAGCGCGTGGCTCGCGGAACTGGCACGAATCGCCGCGGCGTCCCGGCCGTTTCCGCTTACATACCGCTCGATCGCCGCCACCGACACGGCTGTCGTGGCAGTTGCGGAGCCTGTCGAGTGCATGGATCAGATTAGGCTCGAGATCGCCCGAACGCTTCGTCTACCAGCTGAGATACAGAACCGCGCTGACTTGGTGCACACCACCCTCTTTCGCTACAGCGGTTTGCTCGGTAACCCATCTGGTTTCGTACGGGCAACTGAGGAGGCTGAGCTGGCTATTGATATGACCGCAGACACTCTGATCCTCTGCCGCGAGGAGGTTTTCCCGTCCCTGAAGACCACTGCTATTGGCCAGTTTCCCCTCGGCTCGGTCGGACTCGACGCCGAGAGGCCCACGTGAACGCGCCAAGGTAGTCAGGGGATCGTCACGTGACACCCTGCGGACGTCGAACACAAACCTCACGCTGCCCACGTTGCGACTGCACTTGGGTCGCTGCTCATTTCATTATCGCCGCGCGTAACGCGTCGACCTCCGCTTGGAGAGTCTCGACGGGCATCGCCGGCGGCTCATGCTCGGGGAAAGGAAACGGCCATCCTGGGCAAGGGTCGTCCGCGTAGCGCGGCACGATGTGCGTATGCAAATGGGGTACGGAGTTGCCGAGCGTGTTGTAGTTGAGCTTCACAGGCTGAAACACGCGCTCCAGAACTCGGCCGACAAGCAGGAGCTCACGCCAGTAACGGTCAGCCTCTTCCTGCCCGAGCGCCGTCGGCTCTGCGACATGTCTGCCTCGCCACATCACCACCGTCAACCCGCGCTGAATGGGCCTGCGCCGCAGGTAGGCATCCACGACCTGTCCCGAGAAGAAGCGAACGCCATCGTCGGTGACTTCGGGGCGTCCCTCGGCGCACATCGGGCATCCCACTCCGCGGTGAAACTCATAAAAGGAGTCCGACCATTTCACGCCCGCACCGTAC